>Ga0182024_10001852_pt1 | contig 53310 bp, 44 predicted proteins | sample P32metaG_FD_120480 | JGI IMG/M metagenome (GOLD analysis project Ga0182024, IMG submission 120480) | Permafrost microbial communities from Stordalen Mire, Sweden - P3-2 metaG (Illumina Assembly) | ecosystem: Environmental > Terrestrial > Soil > Wetlands > Permafrost | place: Sweden: Stordalen...
AAAAAGCCACTTTGGGGGCGTGCTTTCGGGATACGTCTACTCTGGTTCCGCTATAACACTTTCGAGTGAGTACCAATGACTCAAAAGAACGGATCGAGTTAGCTGAATACGGGGAATGAACGACATAACTCCTCCTATAATTTCAGTTACCGAGGGCAGAGGCTCATGTTATTGGCGTGCGAGATGAGTATGGACGGCGACCGTAAGACACCCACTACATTGCCGCGCGAGCACCGGGGACTTAGGCTCACAATTGCCGTGGCTGGCACCCTCGTTCCATGGGGATGGAGCCTGGCCTGGGCGAGTGGACGAACCTTTCCGGGCACAGCCACTTTGGGCGAAAGGCTTTGGCAGTTTTCTCCGTTCCTGGTGGGTACCGGGATAAGTCTCTTCTGCCTGGGCTGGGCGTCGACACTGCTCTGGGAAGGAATGAGTAGCTCGGAGGCCGCGGGTGATTCGAATGCCGCCCAGTTGGTCGGCGGCGAAGAAGCCACATCCAGTGGAAAGACGTGGACCGCCGGCAAAGAATTGAAGGCGATGGCCGCTTTCATTTTGGCTGGGACGGTGCTGAACTGGGCCATTGGCTTTGCGTCGGGCAACATTTTTCCAGTCTTTGAAAGAGGGATATTTCTGGCCGGCGGCGCGGCGCTTTGGATGGCGTTGACGGGCGTCTTTTTTCACGTCTTGCGCGCCAAAGCCCCGGAGGGCAGATGGCATAGGGTGGGAGCGATGCTGTTCGCGACCCCCATTATCGTGCTGGTATTGAGCGCCATGTTGAGCGACCCCACTGCCGCAGGGCAGCGGAGCCCGCTCTGTTGGGGACTGAGAATTGCCCTCGCGGCAGCAATCGCGTTTGTTCCGCTGGCGGTAGTCGCTGGCCTGGTTCCCATCTGGCTTGTAATCCGAGGCAAATTCGAGTTGGCGGTGCGGTTGAACAGGCTGCTGTTTTGGACGCCGGGAACGAATAACTCGACTGAAGGTTGGATCCTGGTGATGGCGGGGCGCTATGAAGAGGCGCGGGCCTATCTGAAGCCACTGGCATTCAATGCGAAGGGGCACCCGCTTCTGACCAGCCAGGAGTTCTATCTCTATGCTTTGGCTTTGTCGATCGAAGGCGACCACGCGACTGCAGAGATGCTATTTGAAGCAGCGATTAACGTGCCGCAGACCCAAGGCAATTTTCATTTTGGACTTGCGGAGTGCCTGCTGATTCAGCAGAAGGATTCCAATCGGGCTCGCATACTGGTGGAGACCGTGCTGGCAGGCTATCCGGTCAATCCGCGCACGAATCTGCAGCGTGCAAATCGAGCGCAGTTGATCGCGTTCCACGCGTGGGCGCTTGCGTCCGAGGGTTGGGTCGAGGAGGCGGAGCAGCGGCTGCAGCGGGCCTTCGCCTGTTCCGATGGAATCGACAAGTGCAGCCTTGCCGCGCTGCATCTTCCCGTCGGTCACACATGGCTGGCGCTGGGCGAACCGGGGCGAGCACGGACCTGTTTCCAGGAGGCTCTCTCGTTGTTTCCCCATGGGGACATCGCAATACGAGCGCGGAAGAACCTGGCGGAGTTGGAATCGAGATAAGGCTTCGAGCGCTTGCCAGCTGACGACTTCCCTCAGTGGCCAAAGCCCACCCAATTTGCGGCTTTTTGCAGCACGGCTGAAGCCATGCCCTTTCAAAGCGGGTTTATGAGATAGCCTCGAGTCTCCCAGGTCTCAAGTGCGAGACCTGGGGCACCCGCAGATTTAGCTTGAATTACAAAGTCACGTGGTTGCAATCCTACGGCGTCTTCTGCCAGCCGCAGTAGGGGTCTGGCGTGACAGCTTTGCCATCGAGGCGGAAGCAGGTTGCGCCGTTGATGTCTGTGGAGAAAGTTCGGACCTGGGCGGCTTGAAGCGCTTCGAGGACTTCGTGGCGGGGATGGCCGTAGCGGTTATGGAGCCCGCATGAGATGACGGCCCACCTTGGGGCGACGCGCGCCAGAAACTCGGGGCGGGAGGAGGTGACGCTGCCGTGGTGGCCTACCTTGAGCAGCGTGCTTGCAAGGCCGGGTTCGGACAGCATGGCTTGTTCGATGGGGGCTTCGGCATCGCCTTCCAACATGACTGAAGTTGCGCTGTAGGCTACATGCATCACAAGGGAGTCGTCGTTGGAGGGTTCTGCGCCGGGCTGATAGTCGCGGAACGGTGCGAGGACGGCGATTTTTGTGTTGCCGAAGGAAAGTGCGTCGCCGGCGCGGAGGGAGCGGATGCGCACGTGGAGGCCGGCGGCCTGGTTGAGCAGGTCGTTGTACGCGCTGAAGAGGGGATTGTTGCCGACCCATAGCTCGGCTGGATGGAAGTTGCGCAAAACGGCGGGCAGGCCGCCCATGTGGTCGGAGTGGGCGTGGGTGAGTGCTACGGCGTCAAGGTGGCGAATGCCTCGCGACCAGAGAACTTCAGAAACCACTTCTTCGCCAATGTCGAAATCCTGCGGGGCCTGGTGCGGGCCGCCACCAAAGCCGCCGCCATCGACGAGCAGAGTCTTGCCATCAGGAGTGATTAAGAGCAGCGAGTCACCTTGGCCAACATCAATGGCTTCGATCAGCAGGGCGTCGCGGGGGTGCTGGATGGGGCGCGGGGCTACGGCTGCCAGGGCTGCCAGGAGCAGGACTGCCCATGCAGCAGGGCGCTGCCAGCGTGTCCCGCGCGCCAGCACCATGGCTGCGGAGAGCAGTGCGCAGAAGACTGCCGATTGCCAAAGCAGCGGGGCGGGGATGCGGAAATCGCCAAGCGCGAACGAGCCAAAGAGATGCACCAGCCAGGTTCCGAAGTGGAGGGGCAGGGCCACGAACATGGCTGGAACGATGGCGGCGGCTGGCCAGACCAGGGTGGTAATGAGAGTGATGAGCGCGGCGGGCATGAGAATTGCAAGCAGCGGGAGGATGAACAGATTGACGGGCAGGGCGAAGATGGTAATGCGGTGGAAGTAGAGCGCCATGGGGAGGGTCATGGCCAGTTCGACTACGCAAGAGACGACGAGGAGTTCAAAGACGCGCAGGCAGAAACGGACGGCGAAGGGAAAGAAGAGCCAGGCTTTTCGCTTGAACGGAGTGAAATCGAAGGCAAGGGCAAAGCTTCGGAGAGTCTCACGGAGCTGCGCTTGTCTTGGAGCCAGTTTGGCGTCAATGGCGGTGAGGCGCAGATTGCGCGTGGCGGTGATGTAAGGGTGGACGGTGTTCTGCAACAGCGGAGCGGCGATGCCGGCGATGGCGATGACGGCGAGCAGGGTCATTTGCAGGCTGGCGTCAAAGAGGCTGCGGGGGCTGACGGCGAGCAGGCACAGGGCGGCAAAGCCGATGGTGTTGAGCGGGCTGCGTTGGCGATAGACAAGCCGGGCGAGCAGGTAGAGCGTGACCATCCAAAGCGAGCGTTGCACGGGCGTGGCGAAGCCGGTGAAGAGCGCATAGGCGAATGAAGCGCCGATGGTGAGGAGCGTGGCCGGGACGCGGGGGATGCGCAGGCGGCGGGTGAGCCAGAAAACGCATGCGGCGACGATGGCCAGATGGAAGCCGGAGACGACCAGCATGTGAAAGGAGCCGGTGCGCTCAAAGCCGACGCGAAGGGAATGGTTGAGGTAGGTGCGGTCGCCGGCGACCATGGCGGCGAGCATGACAGCGTCTTCGGGTGAGAGGCGCAGCAGCGCGGGCAGGCGGCGCATGGCGGGGGGCAACGCAAGCAGGCCCGTGGTGGAGGCATGTTGCCAGCCACTGATGCGGCAGGCAATGAATGGCGGGGGGAAAGACGCGGGTGATCGGCCAAGGACTTCGACCTGATCGAAGCTCACGGTGGCAGTTGAGGTGATGCCCTGATCGAGGAGCGAATCTTCACGGCTCCAGACGCCGGGATCGTGATAGGTTTCGGGTTGGAGCAGGCGAACAACGGCGCGCAGGCGCTCTCCGCATTGAAAGGGCGCGGGCTGAGTGGACGAACCAGAAACGTCTGGAAGCGGCCAGCGCACGGTGAGGCGAATGCCGCCTGTGGCCGGGGCTTGCGCATCGCTGTCGTCGGTGACGGACTCGAGGGTGGAGACACGGAGATCGATGCGCTGCGAGGGGCGCTGCTGGTCCGCGGCGGCGGATGGTTGGTCGAGATTCAGTTCGATTTCGGAACGGATGGGTCCGGCATCGACGACGGTGCCTTCGACGGTGCGCATCAGACCGTTGGACATTGCGGCCAGAACTGGGGCAGGAGCTGGGTGAGGCTCCATCTGCGCACACCATGCGCCGAGAAGGCACCACAGGACGGCCAGCGGGAACCAAACGATGCGCTGCGCGCGGAATGCAGCGAGGGCACAAAGAATGGCTTCCAGCACGAGTGCGACCAGCAGCAGACTGGGGCGGAGCCAGAGCCAATGGTTGAGCGTGATTCCGGCTGCGAAGAGCCAGGCGGCATGAAACAGCGGGACCTGACCCAGAGAGATCTGGCCCAGTCCGGCGCTCAGCGATGCCGAGGTTAGGCTGTCGAAGCTTTGCCGGAAGTTGGGGAATTCGGCTTGCATCGCGTCTTAGAGTTAAAGAGGCTTCTGTTGGCGTCAAGGGTAGTCCGATTCTTCAAATTTTGCAGTGCGGGATTGCACAGTGGGGAGAATGTTGCAAGTCAGAAGCGCGAGAATGTAGCAAGTTTGCGTCTCAACACACTGATAGATAATCGGCCGCGACGACGCCGTTGCGGCCTTGGAAGGATGAAGCGCGAGGCTGGTTGCCTGCTATTCGCGAGTGAGTTCGACGCGCCGGTTGCGCGCGCGGCCTTCAAGCGTGTCATTGGTATCCACCGGACGCGACGCGCCAAAGCCGTCTGTGGAGAGTCGATCCGCGGCTATGTGGTAGCGTGCGACAAGGGCCTGTTTCACCGCCGCGGCACGGCGCTTGGATAGGTCGAGGTTGTATGCGTCACCGCCAATGTTGTCGGTGTGACCTTCGACGGTCAACTTCCAGCCGGGATTATCTGTCATGGCCTGCACGATCTCTTTCAACACGGCTTCGGATTCCGGCTTGATGGTGTCCTTGTTGAAGTCGAAGTAGATGCCATAGGTGACGGCGCGCTTTTGTTCGGTCAATTGCTTCTCAACCGTGTTTACCGGCTGCGCAGTCTTGTACTCGATCTTTACCACTTCGATTCTGAACCTGCCCGCGCGATATTGGGGGTCTTTTATCTTCCACAAGAGGACAAGCGGATTCAAAGGATCGTCGATGATGTACATTTCGGCCGCACCCTCCTGCGGGCGAATTTTCTTTGGTCTCGGATCTTTACCAACGGATTCGAATTTGCCGGCAAGATGAATAGCCGGCAAATTGACCCGCTGATCGTTCACAATCATGGGATAGGCCACGTCCTGCGGTTCAACGCGCGTGAGCACGCCACCGTCGGAATAAGGCTTGACTCGGACGCCGTCAGTGAAACTCGTGTAGCGAAGTTCCGTCTTTCCCGACGTTTTTATTTCATTGAACGATTTTTCCGACAGCCTGAGTCGAGTGGCCCCGTGAATCAAATGAGGGATGTGTACTCCCGTCGTTGTCACATAGGTGGCGCCAGATGCAAGATCCGCGTTGCAAACGGTATCTGCCGAACTGAGGGCTCTTTGTTCGCCTCCGAAGTCATCTTTGTACGCGTCGGTTTTGTTTGTCTGGGTGATGGACGTTGCTGTCGGTGAGTTCAGCGACATTCGAGATTCGACATCCTCATACTTGACGCCCCAGGCGGTGGTAATTACGGTGCCTCCCAGCATAGGAACCCGCGCCCCAGTCTGCGGCGGGTATTGGGCCTCGGTGCATGGCTCCACAGGGTCAGTGTCGGAGACGCTATCCACCGCGTCGCCGTTGTCGTTGGCGCCGGCCGCGTTCAGCAAACCGGTCAAGCTGCCGATGAGGGCCGCCGCGCTGTCAGAAGGATTGGCGGGCGGCGAGCCGGGCTTTATTCCGCCAGGCTTCGACAAGGATTCCGCGCTGGGCGCAGCCTCGTGGAGGAACGCGGTGGCTTTCTGCTTCAACTTGTAGCCCACGTAGACCACTCCCCCAATGGCAAGAACGACGACTACCGCCAGCACGGCAAGCACGATGAGGACGGTCGTCAAACAGCCGCTCTTGTTGCTCGCTGCAGGCTGCTGTGGCGCGGCAACGGGCACGGCCTGCTGTGGCGGTGGCGCGACGGGCACGGCCTGCCAGGTGGTCGCGGCTGTTGACTGAGAGGCAGCGGGCGCTGCGGGCGGGACGAGTTGTTCAGGCGTTGCCGGTTGAGCCGATGGATGGACCGGCGTTCCGCAGTGACCGCAAAACTGCATATCTGTTTCGAGCTGGTTGCCGCACTTAGTGCAGTAGGTCATGGAATCGACCTCCAAAACATGATTGTCGAATATACGCCTTGGAACCTCGCTGAGTCCTCCAGAAAAGAAGGCCAGCAAGAGCATTTGCGATTCACATGTTGACCTTTGTGGATCGTGGGAGGCGGCTTTTACTTCCACCCCAGCGACAAAGACCTGTCGTTGGGGACCCCGGAAAGGAAAAAGCCACTCAGCTTCCAGGTTTCTGTAAAGAGCAGAATCGACAATGCTGTTGCGGCAGTGGCTGGCAAGCTCCTTCATGGAGAACTTGTGGTGCGTGCGGGATCGTGATCGGGCGAAGTGAAATGGACGGATGCGTGTCAGGAGTGGCGCAGATGAACCACTGTTTCAAGATGGAAGGTTTGGGGGAAGAGGTCGGCGAGGGTGATGGAGTGGATCGAATAGCCTGAAGCGATTAGGACGCGCAGGTCGCGGGCCAGGGTTGCGGGGTCGCAAGAGACGTAGACCAGCGTGGGTGCGGCGATGGCAGCGAGGAGGGTAATGATTTCGGGGCCGAGGCCGGTGCGGGGCGGGTCGAGAACGATCAGGTTGGGGCGCTCGCGAGTGCCGGACTGCCTCAGAAAGTCCAACGTCGAGGCGCGGACGGCGGCTCCGGTTGTGCCGTTGAGGTTTTGTTCGAGAGCATTGACCGCAGGCGGGGCGGATTCGACGGCGACTACGCGGGCAAAGTTGGCCGTGAGCTTGCGGGCAAAGAGGCCGACGCCGGCGAAGAGATCCCAGGCGAGCTCGCCGCACTGGCCTTGAGTAACGCACTCGACGAGGGCGTCGACGAGCCAGCGGTTGACCTGGAAGAAGGCTCCCTGATCGACGCGATAGTCGAAGCCCGCGGCTGCGTAGGAGATTGCGGGTTCTCCCCATTTTGCGAGTGTCCGAGCCGGATGGCCAGGGCGTCCATCGGCGGCGAGTTCGGCGCTTTTGAGAGCGGGGATGCGTTCGTGAAGAGCACGGGCAAGAGGCTCGAGGCGGGCTTTGTTGGATTCGGGCGATGAGTCTGGCGCGAAGAAGGTGACGAGGAGGGCGGATTCGGTGGGATCGCAGAATAGAGACAATTCTTTGGGGCGAAGGTTTGCAGGTACGCGATGGAGCGACTCCGCGGCGGCCTGCGCGGCTGAGAGCAGCAGGGGAGCAGCGATCGGGCATTCACGGATAGGAATGACGGCGTGGGAGCGTCGGCTGCGGTAGCCGGGATTGCCCTCGGCGTCAAAGGCGAGACGGATGCGATTGCGGTAAGACCAGGGGTTGGCGGAGAGGACGCCGATATGGTCTGGCGGTTGTACGCCGCTTCGGGTCTGTAGTTGCACTCCGCTGCGCTCCAGGGTCTCGCGAAGGATGGCTTGCTTGAATTCGAGCTGGTTTTCGTAACTTGTGTGCTGGTAATTGCAGCCGCCACATGCGCCGAAGTGAGGGCAAGCGGGCCGGATGCGCTGTGGCGACGGGGTGAGGATTTCGGTGAGCCCGGCGGTGGAGTAGCCGGACTTGCTTTGCAAGGTGCGAATGCTGACCTGTTCGCCGGGCAACGTGAGCGGGACAAAAACGGCTTTGCCGTCGACACGGGCGAGGAATGTTCCGCCGTAGACGGGCTTGATGATCTCTACTGGCTCGGGCGGCTTCATTGCTGGCTCATGTAGAAGAGGCTGAGGCGCGGCAGGTTGTAGTGGACCAGCAACTGCTTCTGTTCAAACTGCTGCTTCACCTGGCGAATCTGCGTGGCGCCCATGCGGCTTCGATAAGGAGCAAGCTCGTGGTCGGCGTGTTCCTTGAGGCGAACGAGCAGGTCTTCAGGAGCAGCGGCGTTGATCGCGGCAAAGAGCTTCCCTTCGAGGACGGTTAGCGTGCGCTCGAGGGCTTCCAGGTCCTTCACAGCGGCGCTGTCGTCAGCCGAGGAGGTTGTATCGCCGCGAACAGCCGCGGCCAGCTCGCGCAGGCGCGTTGCGGTTAAGGTGCAGGCTTCGGGAGCGACGGTGGCGGCGTCAAGCGCGGTTGCCGCGGTTTCAAGATGAGCGGCGACGCGGTCGTGCTCGAAGCCGGTTTCGCGGGGCTCCGATGATTTGGTTGCGGTGCCGGCGGCGGCTTCGCGCAGCTCTTCGGCGGCTTCCATCACGGCTTGCGCGCACCAGGCCAGGCCGTTGATGCGGCGTCCGCCGCGGCGGACGGCCTTGTAGCGGGCTTCGTATTTGTCAAAGGCGGCATCGATGCCGCGCAGGGCGGCGTCGAGGGGAATGCCGGCTTCGCGCCAGGTTTCGATGAGCGCCCAATCAAGCGTCGAGAGCAGCAGCAGCGCGCCGCGCCGCTGCTGGAAGCGGTCTTCGATCTCGGTGAAGTAGTTGAAGTAATTGAGCACGGCTTGCGCCCTATTGCGCGCGGCTGCGCGGGCGGGCAGTTCGGTTGCGCTCGAAGAGGATGAGCAGGCCGTCGAGGGTAAGCATGTCGTCGATTTCGGAGATGTGGCGGGAGTCGGCGGAGATCAAATGCGCCATGATTCCGCTGGCGATGACGCGCGGCGTACCGCCCAACTCGGCGACGATGCGGTCGAGGATGCCGTCGACGAGGCCGATGTAGCCGTAATAAAGGCCGGTTTGAAGATGGCCGATGGTGTTGGTGCCGATGACCTTGGCGGGGCGTTTGATGTCAACGCGGCTGAGGCGTGCGGCGCGGGAAAAGAGCGCATCAGCGCTGAGGCCGAGGCCGGGAGCAATGGCGCCACCAAGATATTCGCCGCGCTCGGAGATGACCTCAAATTTCGTAGCCGTCCCGAAGTCGACCACGATGCATGGCCCGCCGTACTTTTCGAAGGCGGCGATGGAGTCGCAGAGGCGGTCTGCGCCAAGCTCGGTGGGATTGTCGACCAGGACGGGCATGCCGGTCTTGATACCGGGCTCCACGAAGAGCGGGTCAATGTGGAAGTAGGCTTCGCACATCTGGCGCAGCGTGGTTTCGATGGGCGGCACCACCGAGGAGATGATGATGTGCTTTACCTGGGCGGGGTCGATGCCCTTCATGTGGAAGAGATTGATGAAGAGCGCGCCGTACTCGTCTACGGTTTGGGTGCGGTGGGTGGTGAGGCGCCAGTTGGCGGCCAGCGCGGGAGGCTCCGAGTCGAGGCGGTAGAGGCCGAGCTTGGTGTTGGTGTTGCCGACGTCGAGCGCGAGAAGCATGGTATTAGCTTATATCTGCCACATCGCCTTTGGCTGCGGGCGGCTCACCTGAAGCGGCTGCGCGGAGGCCGCCGGTCTGCACGGTGACCAGGCCCTGCGGAGTCTGGACGAGCAGAAAGCCACTTTGATCGAGGCCGGCCGTTACGCCGGTGCAGGCTTGCGGGCCGTGCACTTCGACACTGCGGCCGGACACCCAGGTTGATGCTTGCCGCACGCGGCGCGGAATGCCTTCGATGGATGCGGGATCGAGCAGTGCGAGCGCCTCACGCTGCAAGGATTTTAGCAGGGAAACGAGCAGGGGCTGGCGGGGGATTGATTTGCCCGTCTCAATGTCGAGAGATGTTGCAGGGGTGGACAGGTCGGCTGGGAAGCTGCGCTGGTGGACATTGATGCCGATGCCGACGACGGCGTAGGCGATGACGCTGGATTCGGTTTTGGCCTCGACGAGGATGCCTCCGACCTTGCGCTGGCCCCCGTGCGGACCCAGCAGCAGGTCGTTGGGCCAGCGCAGATCAACTTTAAAGCCGGTGACGGAGTGAATGGCATCGGCTGCGGCGAGCCCGGCGGCCAGGGGCATCAGCGGCAGCCGGGCGGCAGGGATGGGCGGACGCAGCAGGACGCTGACGTAGAGGCCCTGACAGGCGGCGGAGTGCCAGGCGTGGTCGCCGCGGCCACGGCCTGCGAGTTGCTCATCGGCGAAGTAGACGGAGCCGTGGGGTGCACCGGCGCTCGCGGCTTGGAGGGCATCGGTGTTGGTGGAATCGGTGACAGGCGAGAAGTGGAGCTTGCCGGCAAAGATGGTGCCGGCTAGGGCGAGTTCGAGGGTGGAGAGATCGAACATGAGTCGGCAAACGTGAGAGCGGGGATCATGCTATCCCATCCCAGCCACAAGAACAAGAAAGACTGAAAGTGGCGAGGGTGGGGCGCCCAGAGTGTGTCATCGCGACGAGAAGAAAGATTCCAAATGGCTCAACAAGTTCACTCGGCGGCGATGGTCATGGAGATGTCGGCAGCCTTGGCGGAGTGGGTGAGCGCGCCGACTGAGATGAAGTCGACGCCGGTCTCGGCGTAGGCGCGGATGTCATCGAGGTTTATTCCGCCAGAGGCCTCAGTGGGAATCCAATGAGCTCTGTCATCAGAGCTGGGCCCCGGGGAACTGGGGCCTTCGGTTGCCTGCCGCGCCGCTGCCTGGCCGGCTGCGACCTGCTTGATGCGATCGACGGATTGGCGGACCTGCTCCGGCGTCATGTTATCGAGCAGAATAGCCTCTGCGCCGAATTCGAGGGCTTCTTCGAGTTCTTGTGCGGTTCGGACTTCGACCTGGATTCTCTGGTGATGCCTGCGGTGTTCGAGGGCACGGGTGAGGGCTGCGCGCAGACCGCCGCCGAGAGCAATGTGATTGTTCTTGATGAGGATGCCTGAGGCCAGATCGATGCGGTGGTTGGTGCCGCCGCCGCAGAGGACGGCGTACTTCTCCAGTGCGCGAAGGCCGGGGACCGTCTTGCGGGTGTCGAGGACGCGGACGTGTGTGCCTTCAATGGCGTCGACGAATTTGCGGGTGAGGGTGGCGATGCCGCTCAGGTGCTGGAGCAGGTTGAGGATGACGCGCTCGCAACTCAGGAGGACGCGGGCGTTATGGCGAATGACGGCCAGGACCTGGCCTTTGTGGACGCGGACGCCGTCGAACATTTCCGGATGATGGATGACCTCAAAGCGGTTGTGGGCCTGGGGGCGGGGATCGAGGCGGGCAAAATTCTCAAGCAGGCGGGGGATGGCTCCGAGGCCGGCGACCACCAAGTCCTCCTTTGCCAGGATGGAGCCCGTGGCGCGCAGGTCTGGGTCGATGGTGAGGTTGGTGGTGGCGTCGCTGGCCGCCTTGTCTTCAACCAAGGCCAGCTCCAGCAATGCGTCGATGCGGTGGCTCTTCCAATCCATAGTTCAGGGCTCAGAGATCAGGGGTCAGAGATCAGTTTGGCGGTAGTGCTTCTAACGCGGCGCGGGCTTTGTCGAGCAGGAGGCGGGTTTCGGCTTCCTGCTTTTTCAGGCCTTCGACGATGTGCGCCGGGGCCTTGGCCAGAAAACCTTCGTTCCCCAATTGGCGCTCGGCGGCGGCTAGACCTTTCTCATACTTCGCGATGTCTTTTGTCAAGCGGTCGCGCTCGGCGGGGACGTCGATCTGCTTTTCGTGCTCCACGAACAAATCAATGGGACCGGCAGATTGCCAAGCCAGGTCCGCAAATTTTCCGCGCTCTCGCTCGGAGAAGAAGACTATCTCGAGGTCGTCAATTTTCGCCAGTTTCTTGATGATGCTCAAATGCTTCTTAATAACTCCTGCTGCGGGCGTTCCTGCTGTGATCTTTGCATTTACGAGCGACTTCTCGTCAACGTCGAGTTCTTTCCTGCGGGCCCGGAGGGCGATAATCGTTCGTTGGAGAATTTGCATCGCCGCTTCCGCGCTGTTGAATGTAATTTGGTCGAATTCGGCCGGTTGTACATAAAGTGGATACACCGCGAGGGCTATCGATTTTCGTGGAGGCTCGTTGTCATAGAGGGAGTGCCAAATTTCTTCACTGATAAACGGCATAAACGGGGACAGGAGACGGAGGAAAGACTCAAAAACATAGGTCAAGGTAGCGAGCGCCTCTCCCGTCGCATTCTTGTTTGCCGTTTCGTTGAAATCGAGACGAAATTTAACAAATTCGAGGTACCAATCGCAGAACTCACTCCAAAAGAACTGATAGATTAAATTTGCTGCATCGTCGAACCGATATCTATCAAGTGCCAAGCTGACGTCATGGGCGGTTCTGTTCAGCCGAGACAGTATCCAAAGCTCTTCAGTCGGCCATTCGTTCAACAAGAATGCCGACCGCGAGATAGTTCCAACGCTTACACGGACGCCAATCTCATTTGCCTTCTCTAGGTTTTGGAATAGGAACCTTGCGGCGTTCCAGATTTTGTTGGCGAAGGCGCGGTAGCCTTCGGTGCGGGCTATGTTGAAGGCGATGTCGGTGCCGGGGGAGGCCATGGAGGCCAGCGTGAAACGCACTGCATCCGTGCCGTAGGTCTTGACGATTTCGATGGGGTCGATGACGTTGCCCTTGGTCTTGGACATTTTTTCGCGGTTGGCGTCGCGGACCAGGGCGTGGATGTAGACCTCACGAAAAGGCACGGATTCGGCGAGAGTGCGCGGGCTCCCGTCTTCTTCTGGAATGTCCTGCGCGAACCAGATGCCGAGCATGATCATGCGGGCTACCCAGAAGAAGAGGATGTCGAAGCCAGTGACGAGCAGGCTGGTGGGATAGAAGGCGTCGAAGTCGGCACGGTTCGTGGGCTGAGGAGGTTCGTGGTCTCCCACCCATTCCGCAGAAGGAAGCGGAATGGATGGGGCACGGAGAATTTGTGGGACGTTTGTCGCGCCGAAATTGGGCCAGCCGAAGACGGAGACTGGGAGCAGGCCGGAGGAGAACCAGGTGTCGAGGACGTCGGTTTCCTGCGTGATCTGGGCTGAGCCGCAGTGGGCGCAAGCGGTGGGGTCTACACGGGCGACGGTGATCTTGCCGCAAGTGGCGCAATGCCACGCGGGAATTCTGTGGCCCCACCAGAGCTGGCGCGAGATGCACCAGTCGTAGATGTTCTCCATCCAGTTGAGATAGGTCTTTTCGTATTGCTCCGGAGTGAATTGGATCGCCTTCTTGCCTTCGGCGTCGGGCTTTACAGCGGCTATGGCTTTCTCGGCGAGCGGCTTGATCTTCACAAACCATTGCGTTGAAAGCCGCGGCTCGACGACGGTCCTGCAGCGGTCGCAGTGGCCAATGTTGTTGATGTGGTCTTTTACGCCGGCCAGCAGGCGTTGCTCTTCAAGATCGGCGACGATGCGCTTGCGGGCGACGTAGCGATCGAGGCCAGCGTAGGCGCCGCCTTCGTTGTTGATGAGCGCGGTCTCGTCCATGACATTGATGGAGGGGAGATGGTGACGCTGGCCGAGGGCGAAGTCGTTGGGGTCGTGGGCTGGGGTGACCTTGACGGCGCCCGTGCCGAATTCGCGGCTGACCCAATCGTCGAGGATGATGGGGATCTCGCGGCCGATTAAAGGCAGGCGGAGTTTCTTGCCGTGGAGATGGAGGTAGCGCTCGTCTTCCGGGTGAATGGCTACGGCGGTGTCGCCGAGCATGGTTTCGGGGCGGGTGGTCGCTACGGTGATGAACTCACCCGAAAGGCTGCCGCCGGCAGGGCCGAGGACGGGGTAGCGGATTTCCCACAGGTGGCCCTTGTGCTCGTCGTAGACCACTTCGAGATCGCTGATGGCAGTCTGGCAGCGGGGACACCAGTTGACGATGTACGCGCCGCGATAGATGAGGCCCTGCTCGTAGAGGCGGACGAAGGCTTCTCTCACAGCTATGGAGAGATTGTCGTCCATGGTGAAGTATTCGCGCTGCCAATCGACGGATGCGCCCAGTCGCTTCATCTGTTTGAGAATGTTGCCGCCGTAAAGCTCGCGCCACTGCCAGACACGCGCGACGAAGGCTTCGCGGCCAAGCTGCTGGCGCGTCGTGCCCTCGCTTACTACTTGCCGCTCGACCAGCATTTGGGTGGCGATTCCGGCGTGGTCGGTGCCGGGTATCCAAAGAACGCGGTCGCCGCGCATACGGCGCCAGCGAATGAGGATGTCACTCTCCGCATGCTCGAACATGTGGCCCATATGCAGGTTGCCGGTGACATTGGGCGGGGGCAGCAGGATGGTGAAGGCCGACTGGGCGTCGGGGCCGGACGGCGCTTCGCGCCCTTTGGATGTTTCTGATTTCGTCTCGGGTGTGGGTTGGGCGAAGAGGTTCTCGCGGACCCAGTATTCGGCCCAGCGATCTTCAATGGCTGTGGGGTCGTAGGCTTTGGGCAGGTCGTGAGGCATGGGGGTTTTCAGTCGAGCCCCCGGGGTCTGCGCGGAACCGTCTCTGAGAGGAGGGTTTCCGCGAGGGGACCACCCCCTCACTTTAACAGATGGGAGGGTTGCGGATGGGAGAGCTGCGAGGTCGAGATTGTCGCTTTCCCAGGTCTCAAAATCGAGACCTGGGGCACCCGGCTATCACTTTTCGCGAGGAGCGGCGGAGCGGTCATCGACGACGGCATAGCCTTTGGGGATGTCGAACATGCGCTCGTCGGGCTCGGCTAAAGAGAGATCAATGAGCGCGATGATTTGCTTGCCTTCGCGGGGATCGATGCGCGTGACCAGGAGATTAGTTCGGATGGAAGCTGCATACCAGAATTCGCGGGTGGACATCAGCGGTCGTTCGTTACCCACAACTCCTGCGTTGATGGTGGTGGTTTCACGTGTGCCGACGACGCTCATTCCGTTGATGGAATCCTGTCCAAGGTCTTCGCGGGTAAGAGAGCGGGTTCCGCCGTCGAAGGGGCCTGACGGCTGGAGAAAGAAATCTCTGCGCGGATAGTAATCCGTGACCAGGCATTTTTTTGTGGCGAGGGTGCAGGTGGTCTTGGTTCTTGTGGCCGGATCAAAGAGCATAATCTCAGCGAGGCGCGGCTCCTGGTCAGAGTTGGCGGGGACAAAGGAACGGCGCTCGCGATACATGCGGCCGGCGTTGTCGCGGGCCAGACTGGCCTCCAGGTGGACGGTGACCGCGCTTCCATCTTCGAGGGTGCGGGTCCACTGGATGCTGCTCCTGCCGGTCAAAGGCATTCCGGGCAAGGGAAGCAGATCGACGCCGTCAACGTGATAGTTGGTGCCGCCGTCGGGGGCGCGCATGGGCGCTTGCGCCTGAAGGTTACCGGCCGTCAGTGCGGAGCAGGCCAGTGGACCGAAGCTCAGGAGAAGTGAGGCGTAGCGATTCATAGGATTTCCTCGCCGTCGTTGGGGAAATCGTATCAGGATTCAAACTGTTTTTTCAACTCGGCTCAAAACAGGATCATCGGAATAGCCGCGGATATACTCCATGTATTCGTCGGTTGTGCAACCGGTTTTAATTTCGGAGGCGCCAAGGGCACGATCAAAACGATCCGGGCGCCGGCGTTCTTGGGAAGCACTATCCGGTCGCAGCACCAGTTCGCCGCTGTTGTTCACGTCAAAAGTCAGCTTGCTGCCTGGTACGAGGCTCAGTGAGTCACGGATGCGCTTGGGAATTGTGACCTGGCCTTTGCTTGTGTGCGTGGTCTGCATGCTGCCTTTCTCGCGGAATTACTTCGCACTCAATTGCAATACCGAATCGAATTTGACTTCAGGCGGCAAAATGAAAGACCACCGAACGGGCGGTGGCCTTTCATGCTTCCAGAGCGATGGCGGGTGAGAAACGGTTAGAACGGGTTCAGCTTGGCCAGGCCCTTTTTCTTCTTCTTCTTGCTGGAGGACTCCTCGTTGGAATCGACCTTGGTTTTCTTGGACTTGTCGGCGGCGGCTGTCGTGGTGGCGCCGGTGGACTTAACTTCATTGACCTGGTCCGGAGCATCTGCCGGCTTTTCAGCGGCGGGCAGCGCGGTGTTGACGGGGCCGACAGCCTTGAGACCGCCATTGGAATCGGCAGCAGGAGCGGCGGCCGCAGGAGAAGCGGCCGCTGAGCCGGAGGGCGCGGAGACTACTTCAACTCCTACGCCTGTTCCGCCTGCGGGCGCCGCCATTTGCAACGGCGCACTGGAGGGCTGATCGCTGCGCGGGGGCTCATTGACGCTGGTGGGGGTAACCGCGCCGGCGGCTGCCGCAGGCGGCCTGCCGGCGTTGATGGCGTCATTGAACATTGCGATGTTCTGCTTGCTGATGTCCGGCGCGAGAACGCGCTTGGGGTCGTCCAGGGAGGGCTCGCCGACGTGAACAGCTTCTACCACCATGGGTCCATGTTTGATGATGTCGAAAGTCTTATCGGTGAAATGGATAGGCTGACGGCTGCGCTCCTCGGCGTCACTCTCTGCAACGGCTTCCTGGGTAGGCTCGGGAACGGAATGGTTCATCGCCACGAGGCGGTCGCGGGCGTCTTCAACGTGAGGAGCCATCGGATAGCGGGTAATGACCTTGGAGTACGCGGCGGCGGCGCGTTCCATGTAGACGGAGTGCAGCCGCTCTTTGATGGCACCGGGAAGCTTGGGCTCCATCGAGATGCGGCGGGCTTCGCCGGCATAGGCATCGCCGATGCCCAGCAGCGCCTGATCGCTCTTTGAATAGAGGGGGTACGTATCGGTGACGGTTTCAAGGCGGGCAATGGCGGCGGCGAAGTTCTCCCTGGACTCATAGAAGAGGCCGATCCCGGCCTCCCGCTCGGCCATGACCTCCTGCACTTCGCGCAGCTTCTGCTTGGCTCGGGGAACCAGAGTGGAATCTGGAAACATGTTGATCATGTTGCGATATTCGAGCTCAGCGCGCTCGGAGTTATTGGGATCGCGGTCGGGCTTTTCCATCTGCTGGTAATAGATATCGGCCACCTTCATCTGCGCCTCGGCAGCTTCAGGGGCGTTGGGGAAGAAGGTGATGAAGTCCTTATATTCGGCCTCGGCCTGGGTGAGGGCGGCAGTGCCGCCTTCCTTGAACCAACTGTCGCCCACGGCGAGCTTGGCGCGCATGCGGAACTCGGACTCCGGATAGGTATTGAGCATGGTCTGGAGGTCGAGCCGGGCGACGTCGAAGCGGCCCTTCTTCATGGCAAGCATGGCCTTGTCGAAGAGTTCCTTGTCAGGCTGCTTGGAGTTGACGTTTGCCAGCGGGTTGGCGCTGAGATCTTGATTTTTCTTTTTCTTGGGTTTGTCGTCGGCATGGGCCGCAACCGCGGTCAGGACGAGAGACGCAAGAAGAAGCGCGGCCATCTTGCCGGACTTATTTGACTTGAAGAAAAAGCGATTCATTGACCCTCATTGCGGCGCCGGGCGGTTGGACCTGCCCTGCACCATTTTCCGGATACTCTAGAATCTTACCCTGTTGCCCGCCTGATTTGGTTATTCGCCCGCCGCCTTGCGGGCCGCGGCCAGCAACTCGCGCGCGTCCTGCTCCGGGCGTCCGGCGCCGAAGACAGCGTTCCCGGCTACCAACAACTCCGCACCTGCTTGGACGATCTGGGCGACGGTATCGTGAGCCACGCCGCCGTCCACTTCGATTTTAAACGCCAGGCCCAGTTCCTGGCGCAATTCGACCAGGCGGCGGATTTTTTTCAGTGAAAAGGGGATGAACTCCTGCCCGCCGAAACCCGGATTGACGCTCATGATGAGCACGTGATGAACCATGGGCAGAATGTCCACGAGCAGATCGACGCGGCTGGCGGGATTGAGCACCACTCCGGGCTTCATGCCGTGGTGGGCGATCAGCTCCAGGGAGCGGTGGAGGTGGGTGCAGGCCTCGTAGTGAACGCTGACCCAGTTGGCCCCGGCGTCGGCAAAGGCGGGGATGTAGTCATTGGCGTTCTCAATCATCAGGTGGCAATCGAGGGGCAGGCTGGTGGCCTTGCGGAGGCTCTGCACGACGGGCGGACCGATGGTGATGTTGGGGACGAAATGGCCGTCCATGATATCGACGTGGATGGCGGCTGCGCCACCGCGCTCGGCCGCGGCTACCTGGTCAGCCAGGTGGGCGAAGTCGGCGGAGAGGATGGAGGGAAGCAGCTCGATCATGGCGGTTTCAGGGACGCTTTCAACGGGCAAGTCCCTGTCGGGCCAGTGTATCAGCGGCGGCGGTTGTGAGTCGGCCAAGGTTTTCGATCGCAAGAGCAAGAACGCTGACCGCCCAGCTTTCCGGCGCGAAACAGATGCCTTAATTGGTTGAATTGCCGACTTCTCGAAGCGCTGCTCCGAGGACGGCGCCAGGGCCCGATTCCTGGAGGAAGACAATCAGCCTGAGATTCTTGGGGTCCACGCCGGATTTGATTTTGGTTTGAAAGTCCTGGCTGAAGGCTTTTCCCTTTTCCAGCTTTCCGATGCGAATGAGATCGAGCGCAACGGAGGCGTGGGTGAGACGCTTTCCGCCATTTTCTCCGTGCAACACCTGCGATTCGGCATGGTCGAGTGCGACTACCGCGACGACATCGGCGCTGTGCTTGCTCGAAGTTCCGTCTGCATCAATGTGAGCGCGCAGCACTGGCGGTGAATTGCCCTCTATGCTCACGGCTCCAATGCTCACTGGTAGTTGCGCGGCTTTCGCGGCCTTCGAAAGGATCCTGTTGAGCTGCACCTGGTCGGAAAGTTGCAACTCGGTGGCTCCGTTCACGATGGTTTGAGGTGTATATGCGGAACTACTTCCCAGAAGGCGAACGTAAGCGCTCTGCCGGTCGGTGAAGAAAGACGAGGAATATGGGTCTTTCCAACCCTCCTGGTTCCAATAGTCCACGTGTTCGCTGAGCACAATCGCCAGTGCGCCTGGAATGGGCTGCGACACATCAAGCTTTTGTAGCCACGCATCCGCGGGAGGGCAGCTGGAGCAGCCTTCAGAGGTAAACAGCTCGATGAGAATCGGTGTGGCGCCTTGTGGAGCACCGGCGCTTTGGGATCGTCCGGGGCTCGCCGCGCACAGGAACACCAAGGGGAACAGCAGCAGGTTGCATCTCGCTCGACTCCTGCATTTCGATTTAGGCAGGGGAGCGTCCTCTTGAAGCGTCAATGCCTGTAACATGACCTCTCCTCTCGCACTTTTACACACGAGTTGATGGAGGGCCCCAGATGGGACGGGGCACAAGGGCCATTTTACGCAGCTCAAACTCCATGGGCGCAATATCCACCCGTGCAGGTTTTGCCATAGCCATCAGATCGGGAAGCTGGATTAACGATTCAGGGCGCTGGATTAACGATGAAGCTTGAGGGTCTCTTCAGCGGGTGATCGACCGTTGAGCGATCTTTCCAGAGTGTTTCGAACGCTCTGGAGCACAGATCGCCAGTTGCCGGGGTCAGGCTGGCGAAATAGGCGCATTGTGGGATACCAGGGGCTGTCTTCGCGGTCCTTGAGCCACCGCCAGTCAGCGGCGAAGGGGAGCATGAGTGAGACGGGAAGGCCCAGTGCGCCAGCGAGATGGGCGGTGGAGTTGTCGATGGTGAGGACGTGGTCCATGGCCGCGACCTGGGCGGCAAAACGGTCGATATCGGCAAATTGGTCAACGCCGTGGTCGATGAGAATAGGCGCACTGGCGGCGGCGGCCTGCTGCACGAGAGCTTCAAAGTCTCCGTATTGAAGGCTTATCCAGCGGATGCCGGGCAGCGCAAACACGGGGGCGAGAGCCCTCAAATCAATGGAGCGTTTGCGCCCTGTCTTCCGATTTCCCGTTTGCCAGGCCAGCCCCACCAGAAGGCGCCCGTCGGAGTAGCGTTCGCGGAAGCGGGCGCGTTCGATGCGGTCGGGTTTGAGGTAGGGCGAAGTGGAGGCTGCAAACGCGCGCTCAGACTTTCGGAACAGTGCTGGGAGACTGCCGGTGGGCAAATGCGCGGTATACCTGGCTTCGTCAAGAGAAACACACGCTGGTTGGGGTGGCGAAGCCGGGGGTTTTCCCACCCATTTCGCAGAGATCCAAGACGCAGGTCCTTCGACTCGTCCGCCGCGGTGGACTCCCTCAGGATGACAGGATGGGGCACCCCGCATTTGTGGCGTTGCAGGCACAAGATTCATTGCAGTCGCAGCTTGCGGAGGTAGGTTGGCTTGGTTCGTAGGAGGCTCTGGGCCGACTTTGGAGACAACATCAATGGTGGGGAACGATCGCGCAAAGAGCGGCTGGAGGCGTGGGTCGCACTCGAGCGTGATATGGTTTCCGGCGCGGACTGCATCAGGAATCAGGGCGGCGAACATGATTTCGTCGCCGACGCCTTGCTCACCCCAGAGCAGCAGGCGGCCTGAGCGCAGTTGTTCGCCGATCCAGAGCGGCTGCGGGTAGGCGCGCATGGGCGTGTCGTGGTCGATAGACTGCCAGCGAGCCTCGTAGGCGCGCCAGCCGTTAGCGAAATCCCCGCTCTGAATTTGTGCCAGGGCCAGGCCGAAGCGGGCCTGTCCGTAGTCCGGTTTGAGAGTGACGGCTGCCTGGTAGGAGGACAACGCTTCTTTCAGCCGGCCTTGCTGCTGCAATACGCAGCCAAGGTTGTAATGAGCTTCTGCGTAATTTGGCTTAAGGGCCAGCGCGCGCTGGAAACACGTGGCGGCGGATTCCAGATCGTCCAGCGCCTGGCGGGTGTTTCCCAGGTTGTAATGTGCCTCGGGCAACAGTGGTTTGAGAGTCAGCGCGCGAAGATAACAAGCTGCGGCTTCAGTAAGCAGTTCCTGCGCCTGGCGGGCGTTGCCCATGTTGTAGTGGGCTTCAGCGTAATCCGGCTTCATAGCCAGGGCGCGTTCATAGCAATCTACAGCTTCGTCGAGGCGCTGCTGGGCCTGCAGCGCGTTGCCCATGTTGCCGTGGGCTTCGGGCATGCCGGGCTTGAGATCGAGTGCGTGACGATAGCTGGCTACCGCTTCGTCGAATTTGCCCTGGGCCTGCAGCGCATTTCCGCGGTTGAAGCAGGCTTCAGCAAAGTCCGGTTTGAAGGCCAGGGCGCGGTCATGGCTGGCCACGGCTTCTGCCAGTTGGCCCTGAGACTGAAGAATGTTGCCCAGGTTCATGTGGGCCTCGGCCAGATCGGGCCTGAGGGCCAGCGCAGCCCGGAAACGCGCGGCGGCCTGATCCGGTAACCCTTGAGCTGCAAGAACGGTTCCCAGGTTCATGTGGGCTTCGGCGAGGTTGGGGTTGCGACCCAGAGCAGCCTTGTAAGCAGCAGAGGCTTCAACCAGCTTGCCCTGAGCCTGGAAGATGGCGCCGAGGTTGGAATGATAGCCAGCTTGCCCGGGGTCGATGCCAATGGCGGAGCGGATGAGCTGGATGGCGACGTCCATGCGGCCAACATCGTGGGCCAGCATTCCGAGCATGTGCAGGCTGCCGGCATGGCGGGAGTCGATGGCCAGGATGCTGCGGTAGATGCGCTCCGCTTCCGGCAGGCGGCCCTGGCGATGGTGTTTGATGGCGTTGGCCAGCATTCCGTCGAGAATAGGGATAGGGATGGATTTTGGGGGCGGACGCGCAGGGCCTTTCTGCGTCGCTGGGATGGGATAGACGGGCTGCTGCATGGGGCAATTGTGGGAGCTAGTCTGAGCTAAATTGGCCTTCGCGACCTGCATTTTGGTGGCTCCGGTTCCATGATGTTCCAAATGCAGGATCGTTCCTCTTTTGGCAAAGGAAGGGGCACGGAGGTGAGTCGCATGAGCGAGAGCTCCGCGGCCTGGCGAGCATCTGAGGCTGGTGCCGGTTATCGCGCTTGGCTGTCCGGCTGTTTTTGGAATTCCTTTAGCAGGATGCGGCAACGGGCGCGCATGGCTGGGGTTCCGCTGCGGCTGTGGATGCGGAGGAGGTCGAGCACCATGGGCAGCAGCGAGGGGTCCAGACGGGTCAGGTCGGCAAGGCACTGCAGCGCGGCGGTCTTGACAATCGAGGATGGGTCGTCGAGCCAAGTGGAGAGAATCTGGGCGCATCGGCGGCACTCGGGGATGGTGAGAGGCAAACGGCCGAGAATGAGCGCCAGGTTCCATCGGACCTTTTTGGGCTGTGCCTCAGGGAGCAGGCCGACGAGGGCGTCTTTGGATCGGGCAAGGACGCGATAGAGGGCAGGCGAGGGCTTGTGGGAGACGCGCTCGAGTACATCTGCGGCACGTTGCGAGATACCGAGATTCTGATCAAAGAGAAGCTCAACGAGATATATAGCCAGCGCTGGTTGCGCCTGGATGAGCGGCACAATCTCCTTCACGCGACCGGAAGAAAGGGCATACCTGCCTTGCGTGAGGAGTTGACGAACTTGGACGCGTGTGGTCATGGGGCGGATGCTGGGTTCTGCTGCGGATTGACCGGAGAAGGCTTGAGTTGTTTTGCGGCGACTCGGCCGATGCCGCGCAGGATGGCTTTGATAGGCCAGCGGCCTTCAGGGTCGGGGAAGAAGATCTCGCCGGAGCGGCGGACTTCGGGCCGGTAGTACCAGCGCTTGAGCAATGCCAGATGGCCCTGGCGGAGTGTTGCCGACGGGGGCTGGCTGGGCTCGGCGAGGCTGGCGAGAGCGGCTTCCATGCGGGATTCAAGCAGGCCGCGGGGGAGCTTGGGAGGTTGAGGGCCGCTCGCTGGCGAATCTGGCGAGAAACTTCCCGCAGGGGCTAAAGCCCTTTCATCCTCTTGGCCGCCATCGGCACGGTTAGAACCGTGCCCTTTCAAATCATGCATGTCTTCCGAGATGGAGCGAACTGCGGCGAAGAATTCGGGCGATTCTGGGATCGGTTCGATGGCCATGGGCTGTGCGAAGAGCGAACTGGAACCGGATTGCTCATTCTGAATTCTCATGCCGAGCGTTGAAAAGGCTGTCGGGCCGCGCAGGCGGGCGTTCTCGAAAAGGAAGACCGCTACTTCGTCGGGGTTGGCAGCGGCTTGCAGAATGATTGCGCGCAACTGGCTCAACGGTCGGACGAGTTCCGGGGCCAGCGAGCGGACGGCTTCTACTCGCTGAACCTGTGCGTGGAGTGCGGAGGCGGACTCGAATTCGAGGCTGGCCGAGGCCTGGTCCCGCTGGGTGCGGAGCGTGACCAGACGGCTTTCGCCTCTGGAGGCCAGGAAACTCTCGACGGCAGTGGATTCTTCACTGTAGCGTTCGTCGGTGCAGCCTTTGTAGCAAGGGGCGAGGCACATCTTCATCTCGGAGTAGACGCAGCCGGGGTGGGCGGGATTCGGGTCGAGGTTGTCGGTGCAGCGGCGGAGGAGAAAGAGCTTGAGGGCCTCATCGGCAAAGCGCTCGGCGGCGGCGCGAGATTGGAATGGGCCGTAAGCCCAGTCGGCTTCGCGCTGGCTGGGACGGTTGGTGACGGTGATGCGCGGGTAGGCGTTGCTGCCCAAAAAGCGGATAAAGGCAGGAGCACCGAGGTGCATCCGGTCGAGGGATTTCGGGCCGTAGATCCTTTCGAGAAGTTCAAACTGGAGAAGCAGAGATTCGAAATCGGAGCCGATGAGACGCCAGGCTATGCGGCGGACGCGGCCAGCCAGTTGCAGGCGGCGGGGATGCTTGGGCGAGGGCTGAAGAAGTCGGGCCAGGCGGGCGCGGAGGTTGGGCGTGCGGCCGATGTAGGGCTCGGCGTGGGCTTCAGCGCCATAGAGGGCGAAGACGGCAGCGGACTGGGGCAGTTGGGCGAGCGCGGCTTTGGGGTCGGCTGGGTCAAAGGGCAGCGATTCGATGAGGGCGTCGCTGGGCACGGGATTCAGGCTCCGGCGATGGTCATGCCGTCGATGCGGAGGGTAGGCGAGGCCACGGAGCCGCGAAAGACGAGGTCGTTGCCGATCGCGGTGACGTTCATCATCATCTCGGCCAGATTGCCGGCGATGGTGACTTCTTCAACGGCGTGGGTGAGCTGGCCGTTCTCGATCATGAGGCCGGTTGCGCCGCGGGAGTAGTCCCCTGTGACGATGTTGGTGCCGAAGCCCATGAGGCTGGTGACGTAGAGACCTGTGTGTGTCTGGGCAATGATCTCCTCGGGCGAAAGCGGACCAGATTCGAGGTAAAGGTTGCCGCAGCCTATGCCGGGTGTACCGGCCAGGCCTCTTGACGCGTTGTGGGTTGACTTGAGGCCCAGCTTGCGCGCCGAATAGGTGTTGAGCAGGTAGGCCTGGAGGACGCCGTTCTGGACGACAACTGTGCGCAGCGAGGGCAGGCCTTCGCCATCGAATGGCGAGCTGCCGAAGCCGCCTGCGCCGTTGGGCAGCAGCATGGCGTTGTCGTCAACGATGGTGAGGGTGATTGCGGCAATCTGGGAGCCGAGGCGGCCGGCAAGAAAAGACGCGTGACGCCAGATGGAGTCTCCCGCGGCGGCTTCAAAGATGGAGCCGATCAGCGAGCGGGCTACCTCGGGAGCGAAGACGATGGGGATGCGCTGCGTGGGCACTTTGCGCGCGCCGAGGCGGCGGAGGGTGCGGCGTGCGGCTTCTTTTCCGATCGACTCGGGAGACTCGAGGTCGGCCATGCGGCGCGCGCCGGACCACCAACTGTCGCGCTGCATCTGGCCGCTCGCGTCCATGGCGAGGGGCGCGGCGGAGATGCCGGCGTAGCTGGTGCGGTATCGGCCAACAAAGCCGCGGGAGTTGGCCATCACCTTGCGGCCAGTGGCGGCGTCGAAGCTGCCGCCATCGGAGTTGGTGATGCGCGGGTCGGCGGCCAGCGCGGCTGCTTCAGCGCGGCGGGCCCATTCGATGCGCTCCTTGCCTTCGAGCGAGTAGACGTCGTCGAAGTAGAGGTGCAGGTCGCCGGGAATGGAGCCGAATTCGGCAGTTTCCGGCAGGCCGGTGAAGGGGTCTTCTTCGGTGACTTTGGCCAGGGCGATTGCGCCGTCGACTAGCTGGCGAATGCCGTCGGCGGTGAGGTCAGAGGTCGATGTGGAGGCGGAGCGGGTGCCGAGAAAGACGCGCAGGCCGAGGCCACGGGAGCCGGATTCCTTGAGAGTTTCGACTTCGCCCATGCGGACGTTGACGCTGAACTCGTCGCCTTCGCGGACTACGGCCTCGGCGTCGGACGCGCCGGCCTTCATGGCCAGGGCTACGACGTCGGCGGTCAGGGATTCTAGGTCGAGTGTGGCTTGATCGAGTTGGGTTGCGGCTTGGGGCATGGGTCAACAGTAACAAATCGGTTGGAGTCGAGGATTGAGTGATGTTTAATGCACGAAAATAGTGTACACTGTTTTCGTATGAAGAACATTACACTGAGCGCCGACGAGGACCTGATTGAGCGGGCGCGCTTGATTGCGCGAGGACAACGAAGGACACTGAACGCGGCGTTCCGCGAATGGCTTGCGCAATTTGCCGAAAGCGAGGGAGACGCTCAAGGTTTCGATGCGCTCATGAAGCAACTGCAAAACGTGGATGCGGGCGGGCACTTCAGCAGGGACGAGATGAATGAGCGATAGATTCTTTCTGGACACGAATATCTTCGTTTATTCGTTTGACCAAAGCGCCGCAGTGAAGGCCCGGAAAGCCGCGCAACTGATTCGCAAGGCACTGACTACGCGGAAGGGGATCGTGAGCTATCAGGTTGTGCAGGAGTTCTACAATTTGGCGCTGAGACGGTTCTCCCAACCGATGCGGCAGGGTGACGCGGAGCAGTATCTGGCTACCGTCTTCCGCCCCTTGCTCGGGGTGCACTCGTCACCGGCGCTCTACGCGGAGGCTTTGCAGCTCCAGGCGCACAGCGGGCTCTCGTGGTATGACGCGCTGATTGTTGCCGCTGCCGTGCAGGCTCGGTGCGACTTCCTTCTAACGGAGGACTTGCAGCACGGCCAGCGGTTTGGAAATCTCCGAGTTGCGAATCCCTTTCTCTGATTCCGAAATGACACGGCTTTACAGCATGTGCAGCGCCCACCACTCGAGCCAGCCGCGCGAGATTGTCTGCCACGTGCTGTTGAAGTAAAGGCCGGTTGCGGTCAGACCTACGCCAATAACGAGGAAGGCCGAATAGAGAAATTGTTTCATCACCCGGTTGCGTTTCCAGTCCCAGAGGAACATGAGAAGGATGATGGAAACGTTGCCGCCCTCGTAAAACAGGTAGGTGCCGAGGAAGGTGGTTGGCGCAGGCAGGAAGAGGCTTACAAACCGGGAAAAGCCCGCGTCGCTGATGCAGATAGCAGCCAGGATGAGCACGCGCCGGTGGGCGGCAGAGTTGCGGCGCATGGAAACACCCCAGGGCAGCAGCACGGCCATGCAGACAACGCCGCTGAAGGCGATGGAAAGGAACTCGGGCGGAAGAGCGCCGGGGGTTTGAAGGTTCAAGGCCTGCCAACTGAGCTCGGACCAGGGCGCGATTACGATGACGAGTGCTGCGTACCAGGCAGCGAACCAGCCGACGCGGCGATGGAGGCCGACGTTGCCGGTTTCGACCAGGAGAACTAGAGCTGTTGCCGTTAACAGCCAGACCGTGGTGGCGATGGCATGAACATGAACGATGAAGGGTACTGGGGGATGTTCATGGAGGTAGTTGTGCAGATCGAAGCCGAAGCCGACGCCTACGAAGATCCAGAAGATGGCGAGCCAGACGAGCGCGGCCCGGCGATCTGTGCGCGCAGGCCAGGATGCGGTTGTATGAAGGTGCACCCGCTTTGCCCTCCTTGCCAGGCAGTCAACGGAGAATGATGCATTGGTGAGATGAATCTATTTTGTACCATGAGCGGTTGAGGGGCTGTCAGCAATCTATGCCACAGGAGCTCACGAGCTTGAGGTTGGAAAACCCCGGCCTTGAGCCGCCGGTGCCCGGCAAGCTATTTGCGCAGCAGTTTCCGGTAGTATTTGAGGTCGTACTCGTCGTCCGAGTCACGAGGACGGCCATGGTAGGACTGTGCGCCATCTCGTCCCCAGCAGTAGGTGTTGTTCGAGTTGCATTCGAGGAAATGGGGAAGAAGCAGGTTGTCGAAATCGGGGCAGGTTTTGAGTGCGAGATTTTGATTGCGGCGGACACCACGGTGGGCCAATTGCTTGTCGCTTTTCGCGCTGGCAAGGCCTGTTATCGCCGAGTAAGCGCGGCGGTAGGAACGGCTCATGACGAACTCCTGTACGCAGTTGCGTAACTAGGTCATGGCGGTTCCTCCTGATGTTCGATTCTAAATTATGTTGTGGGCGGGTGTAGGTTTCGCGGCGTCCCTACGGGACGCCGAGGTCATTTGTGGCGGCTAACCCCGGGTGGCCCCTTCGCTGCGCTTCGGGTTTACCCGGGGCTACTTTCGTGTCGTCCCTACGGGACGCCTTTGAGGCACCCAGCGGTGGCCGGGAGGTAGAATGATGGCCTAGCCGAGGTGATTCGCGATGGAACAGGAAGACGCTAAGCAGCCTCCGCCCGTTGCCCAGCCAGGAGGCCAACCGCCCGCAATCGCGCCGACGCTCGACGTCATTTCGAAATCTGTCGCGGCCATCGCAATTGTTCTGTATGGCTGCGGGTTTCTGATTACGTCAATCCACCAGTTCAGCTTCGGATTCGTAGAGACTAATCCATTTCGCCCAAGGATCGCATCTGCCGGCGCTTGGTTCCTCCTGTTGACTGCGGTGCCGATAGCTATTGCAAGAGGAATGCAAAGATATCGACATCTCTGGGCGGGACAAGAGAAATGGTGGCACAATGTCGGTGCTATTCTCTTCGAATACTATGTCGCCTGTTTCTTCTTCGGTCCCGCTTTTTTTTGGATGTTCGATTTCTATGTCGACCCCGTGGCAGTCTTGCCAACTCCGACAGCGTGGAAAATAGTCGAAGCTGTTCTTGCCCTTCTTGCCGTTCTTGTTCTCATCGCTCTTTGCGTCTGGAAGCGTCTCCCGTGGTATGTGTCAGGTATTGCCTCGATCATTCTCGTCGGCAATTTAATTCGATCCACGGCAACCGATCTATTTGTGCTCGGGCACTTTCGATTCAGCGCCATTTGGCTTTGGTTCTTTGCCATTGGGATAATTGCGCTTCTTGAGATGAAGGTGCGCTCCTGGAAACCGACGCTTGGCGACTGGACACAAACGGTCTTCCTCATACTCGGAGCGCTGCTAGTATTTGCCTCCTACTATTACCCACACATCAAGTCCTCCTGGGGTGGTGGTGCTCCCATCCCAGTGACCATTTACTTCACAAAGGACTCGGCCATCATGCCAAGCCAGAGTGTCGGAGCCCTGCTTGTGGACGAATCGGACGCGGGGTTATATGTTGTCGGCAAGGACGACAAGAAAGCGACGTTCATACCCCGCGGCGCAGTTGGGCTGGTCTACTATTCCGACGACGTCTCCGGCTTTTCCCTTGCAAAGCCTAAATAACGAGAAATTGTTCCCTGTTCATTTCAGCGGCGAGGAATGAACGCGGTTCTCACCACGGAAGCAATCGCCCAAGCTGCACCCCTTGTTCCGTTGAAAGTGCTCTCCGTGCGCGGCCATCGGTGGTTCTGTGGAGGCCGACATCAGTTTCACTCTTCCGAAGCACTCGGGGCAACGAAATGTCTCATCTCGCAAACGCAAGCCGTCGTCTACAGAGATTGGTTGCCAGCCGAATGCGCGATTCTCGCCTTCGCCGTGCCATTTCCGAACCTCAACTTCGATCATTCGAGCCATAGTTCGCTCCCAAGCTATCTCCCAGTTCCGCCTACGGTCATTTTGTCTAGCTTGATGGTGGGCATGCCTACGCCTACGGGGACGGACTGGCCGTCTTTGCCACAGGTGCCTATGCCTTCGTCCATCTTCAGATCGTGGCCTACCATGGAGACGTATTTGAGGGCTTCGGGGCCGTTGCCGATTAACGTCGCGTCGCGGACGGGGGCGGTGATTTTGCCGTCTTCGATCAAGTAAGCCTCAGAAGCGGAGAAGACGAATTTTCCGTTGGTTATGTCCACCTGGCCGCCACCGAAGTTTACGGCGTAGAGGCCACGATGGACGGAGCGGATGATGTCTTCAGGCTCATCGTCGCCGGCAAGCATGTAAGTGTTGGTCATGCGGGGCATGGGGATGGACTGATAGCTCTCGCGGCGGCCGGAGCCGGTGTTGGTGGCTCCTGTGAGCCGCGCAGACAGCTTGTCGGTGAGGTAGCCGCGCAGGATGCCGCCTTCGATCAGTGTAGTTTCCTGGGTGGCGGAGCCTTCGTCATCTACGTTGAGGCTTCCTCTGCGTCCAGCTATCGTCCCGTTGTCGACAACGGTGACCTTGGAGCTGGCTACCGATTGGCCGATGAGGCCGGCGAAGGCGGAGGTCTTTTTGCGGTTGAAGTCGGCTTCGAGGCCGTGGCCTACGGCTTCATGAAGGAGAATTCCGGGCCAGCCGGGGCCTAGGACGACTTCCATTTCACCGGCGGGAGCGGGGACTGCGCCGAGCTGCAGAATGGCTCCGCGGGCGGCTTCGCTGGCCAGGCTTTCAGGGCTCTTGGAGCCGACGAATTGATCCAAGCCTGCGCGGCCTCCACCACCGGCTGAGCCCTTGGTGGTGATGGCATCTTCTTTGGCGATGACGAAGACGTTGAGGCGGCAGAGGGGCTGGGTGTCAGAGGCGAATGCGCCATCGGATGCGGCGATGAGGATGCGGCGGAGTTCTTCAGAGTAACCAGCGCGGACCTGGACGATGCGGCTGTCGTAGGCGCGGGCGGCACGATCGGCGCGGAGAATGAGTTCGAGGCGCGCGGCGAGGTCGAGATCGAATCCGCCGAGAGGAACGGGGTAGAGATCGGCGACGGGAGCTTCGACGAATCCCTGGACTGTTTGTTTGGCAGGGCCAGAGGCGATGAGAGCTGCGGTGCGCGCGGCGTGGAGCAGGCGCTCGGGGCTGAGATTGTCAGTGTAGGCGTAGCCGGTGCGCTCGCCGGAGAGAACGCGAATGCCGCATCCGGCGCTGGTGCCTTGAGAGGCGGATTTGACGATCTGCTCGTCGACGCCGAGCGAGGTGGCGGTGACGGATTCAAAGTAAAGGTCGGCGTAGTCTCCGCCGGCGGCCAGGGCTTCGCCGAGACAACGCTCGAGAAGGCGCTCGGTGATGCCGAATTTCTCAAAGAAGTAACGCTTGTGGCCGGTGTTTGGGGAGGGGGACGGGTTGGTCATCGTAGATCCAGTTTACGCTCGTTTGGCCCAATGAACGAATAAGGTGAGCGTGTGCGCCTTTCCCGCATTGGGATAGCCTCCCACCCCCGTGCATCTCTTGATACAGGGCGTTAAATCCGCTTTCACGTGCGGAGAGTTGGTGCTACATTCGTGCCATGAAAAAGATTTTTGCAGCTGCCCTGCTTCTGTTGGTGTTCGCCAGCCCGGTGTTCGCGGCCAGCCATCACCATCATCGCCATCACCATCACCACCACCACGCGTAAAGCGGTCCCCGGTCCCAAAGCAGCACGATTGCGGGACCGGGTCTTTTTTGGTTCATATTGGCTCGAACACACGGCGTGAAAGCTGATAATGTTCGAGCCATGCCTGTTTTGGATGACCTTCGCTATCCGATTGGACGGTTCAGCCCACCGGCCAGCAGTGTGCCCGGGGATCGCGCGGCGCATATTCAGACGCTGCGAGAACTTCCGGAGCGGCTGCGCGCTGCCGTGAGCGGCTTGAGCGACTCCCAGATTGACACACCCTACCGGGAAGGCGGCTGGACGGTGCGCCAGCTGGTGCATCATGTGGCCGATAGCCACGCCAACTGCTACATCCGCTTCAAGCTGGCTTTAACCGAAGATTGGCCTACGGCGAAGGGCTACGACGAAGCTGCGTGGGCCAAACTGCCGGATAGCTATTCGCTGCCGGTGGATGTTTCAATCGCTATGATTGAGGCGCTGCATGGGCGCTGGGTTGCGCTGCTCGAGGCCCTGTCGGACGAGGACTTTCAGAAGGGCTTCGAGCATCCGGAACTGGGCCGGCAGAATCTGGCCAGGGTGCTGGCTCTTTACGATTGGCACTCGCGGCATCACACGGCGCACATTGCCAGCCTGCGCGCGCGGCAGGGCTGGTAAAGGCGCGTGGCTGCCGGTGAAGCTGGACCGACGCCGAACCGGCTCGCTGCGGACAAGCTGCCGCCGGACAGGCTGGCACAGGGCATCGAAGAGTATTTGAGCGACCATCCGGCGACGGCGGTGCTGGAGGATGGGCGTGTGCTGTTTGACATGCGGACGGCACGATACAGCGTGAGCGAGCAGCATGGGCGCTGCCTGCTGCAGTTGTGGAGCGAAGAGCGAAACGTGATCCGCACCGTGGTTGAGATGCAGGAGCGGGCGCAATGCCTGCGGCTGACGACGCGGCGCATGGGTGCGGCCAAGCCTCAGGCGCTGGAGTTGGTGCCGACCAGCGACCGGCGCACTCCGACGGCACGCGAGTCGGCGCGGAGAAACTATCGGCGGCTGCTGGAGCGGGCGCTCACGCGGAGATTCATTGGATCGAAGGTGGACGAGCTGCGATCGGCGATGGATCTGGAGCACAGCTTTGGGCCGGCGTATGTGCGCGGGAAGCTGCTCAGAGGAACGGCTGCCGATGCGGTGATCGGGGTGAGTGCGTCGGAGTCCGGAGCGATGGTGGACGGAATTCTGACGCTGGGGATTCTGTGGCTGGACCATTGCCGGCAGACTACCGACGGGCGGCGGCATTTTGGCGGGCTGAAGGTGGTTGTGCCGGCCGGCGCATGGCGGACAAGCGCGGAGCGGATGGCGTGGCTGAACCATGAGGCTGCGGACTTCCAGCTTTTTACGCTGGATGAGCGCAGCGAGGAGCTGGAGGCGGTTGATTTTCGAGACACGGGAAACCTGGATTCGCGGCTGGTGCATGCGTTCTCAGCCACGGCAACGATCGAGCGGTGCGAGGCGGGTGTTGCGCGGCTGATGGAGCTGGTTCCAGAGATGGCAAGGGGGCGGGTTGAGGTGCGGGCTAGCTCGGCGAGCGAGGTGGGATTGCACTTGCATGGTCTGGAGTTTGCGCGGGTGCGGCTTGGGTTTGCGGCTAGGAGCTTTAGGCGCGAAGACGAAGTGACCTTCGGCGCAGGAGCCAATGAAACTCCGCTGACGGAGGAAAGCGAAGGGATGTGCCGCGAGCTATTGGCGCGGCTGTTCAGCAGCCGGAGGCCGGATGGAGTGCATACCGATCCGCTGTATCGTTTTCAACCGGAGCGCTGGCTGGAAGCGGAATTGCGCGCGGGGATTGCTGAATTGTTGCCGGGGCTCAGACAGGATTTGCTGTATACGCAGGTGCCGGCGCTCTCGACTGGCGACCGCGGGCTGCTGGACTTGTTGACCCTGGACCGCAACGGGCGGCTGGCGGTGATCGAGCTGAAGGCCGATGAGGACCTGCACCTTCCGCTGCAGGCGCTGGACTACTGGATTCGAGTGCGGGCGCTGAATGACGATCGGCAGGCGGGAGTGGGCACTGGCGGTGGGCGGGCGCTGTCAGCTTTTGAGCGACAGGGATACTTCAGCGGAGCGGAGGTTTCAGAGTTGGCGCCGCGGTTGCTGCTGGCCGCGCCGGCGCTGCGTATTCATCCGGCCAATGAGCCTATTCTGCGCTACTTTTCGCCGCAGGTGGAGTGGGAGCTGATTGCCCTGGGCGAGCACTGGCGGCGGGATTTGAAGGTGGTGTTCCGCAAGCGGAGCGGGGATTGGCGGTAGTGAAGGGCTGCTCTTGGTTAGGGATTGCTGGGGCACTACAGGCTGCGGAGAGGGGGCTTTGTTCGAGCTGGAATCACGGCGAACAAACCGCAGGGGCTAAAGCCCGCGCTCATTGTGCAGAGCTTTCGGCACGACTGAAGTCGTGCCCTGATACAAAGCATAAAGGCAATCGACTTGTGCCGAGGTTCCTGCGAGGCCGCGAAAAACCTGAGATTGCGAGTGAAATTGGCGAAGGTCGGCGCTATTGGTTTGTGTAAGTGAGAGACGGTGAAGTTTCCGGAGCTTCGTCCATTACAAAAATAACATTACCAACGTAACGCGAAAGTAGGAGCTTCTTTGCGTGGAGTTGCATAGGCGATGCGGCGAAAGTGCACTTACATTAGAAGGCTTTAACGCACTGCGGTGGGGATGCCTCAGCAAATTGCAACAGATGGTTCGCGAGCTGCGACAGCTGAGACTTGGAAGGAAAATCGAGTGAGAACCCCAACAGTGTTACAAGGACCTCAGGCTTCAATAAATCCAAATTTCCTTCTGCTCACTGCGCTTGCATTTGTATTCGCTCAGCCTTTGGTTCATGCACAGGGAGCGGGGTATTGGCACACCCTGGGCAATCAGATTCTTGATTCCAACAATAAACCTGTACGCATCGCCGGGATGAACTGGTCGGGCTTCGAAACTCCGAGCGAAGTGGTTCACGGTTTGTATGCGCAGGACTACAAGTACATTCTGGATGGAATCAAGAGCAACGGATATAACTCCATCCGATTGCCGTTTTCGAACCAGATGGTGGAGTATCCGATTGTGCCTTCGTCGGCATACATCGCGTATGGCAACGCCAGCGGGCCGATCAATACCGATTTGCAGGGTTTGAATTCGCTGCAGATTCTGGATCAGATTGTGGAGTATGCGGGCGAGATCGGGTTGCGCATCATTCTCGACAATCATCGTTCGGAGGCGGCTGAGACCGCCGAAGAAAATGGTTTGTGGTATACGCCCGAATATCCAGAGGCGAATTGGATCGGCGATTGGGAGATGCTGGCGGAGCGCTACAAGGGCAACAGCACGGTGATTGGAATGGACCTGCGCGACGAGCCGCATTCTGTTGGTTCCGGTGGGGCCTGGTGGACGAGCGCAGACGAAGCCAACGATTGGCATCTGGCGGCCGAGCGCGCGGGAAATACAATCTTGAATGTGAACCCCAAGCTGCTGATTTTTGTGGAGGGGACTGATACGAAAGATAACAACTGGTATTGGTGGGGAGGCAATCTGCTGGGCGTAAAGAAGTCGCCGGTGGTGCTCGATGTGAAGCATCAATTGGTCTACTCCGCTCACGATTACGGTCCGGTACTTTATCCGCAATCCTGGTTCAATGCGAAGACGACTCCAGCGAGCCTGGATGCGCTTTTCACCCAGATGTGGGGCTACGTGAGCAAAGATAACATTGCGCCGGTGTGGATGGGAGAATTTGGCACGCCCAACACAGCAGCCAGCCTGAAGAGCGATGTAGCCGGCTCGGAGGGGCAATGGTTTCAAACTCTAATTGCCTATATGCGCGCGGATGAAAGAATCAGTTGGGCCTATTGGGACATGGCTGAAGATAACTACGCCTTGCTCGATGGCAATTGGGATACGACGCCTGTAAGTGCCCAGAAACAACAAATGCTGGCGGCGATTCAATTCAAGCTTGCGTCCAATTCAACTGCGCCTCCTCCGCCGAAACAGCAGGCGGCGTGTCATGTGAGTTATAGTATCGTTGGCAGTTGGGACACCGGATTCGAAGTGAATATGGTGATTGAGAACACGGGGAAAACAAATCTGTCGAGTTGGACTTTAAGGTGGACATTCCCCGACAACCAGGCGATTACCAACCTCTGGAATGGCGTGGAGAGTCCGAGCGGAGAAACAGTAACAGTCACGAATGAAAGCTACAACGGGGCTGTTCAAGCGGGTGGAAGCGTACTGGGAGTTGGCTTTCTGGCTAACTACAGCGGCACTAACTCAGCGCCTGCGAGCTTTACGCTGAATGGAGTTGCCTGCAAGTAGAGCTTCGCTCGAAACAAGAGGGCAGGTGCAGGATGGCGCGAGGCCAGGTCTCCCACGGTTCCCGCTCGCTGGGTTCTCAGAATCTGCTGGCCATGGCGTCGTTAAGGCCGTTGAAGGTGCCGTTGTAGCGGCCCTCCTCGGCGGCAAGGCGCAGGTTGCTGACGTTTTTCACGCAGATTTCGGCGGGCGTGGGGTCAACCTTCAGAATCTGCAAGACCTCGGCGATGAAGCTTTCAAGCGGCATAGCGCGGGGGTCGTCTGCGCCCTCCATGAGGTGAGTTTGAACATAGGGCGGGACCAACTCGAGCACCTCAATGGAAGTGGACTTGAGCTGATGGCGCAGCGACTCAGTATAAGAGTGAATGGCGGCCTTGGTGGCGCAGTAGGTGGGTGTGAAAACGAGGGGAACGAAGGCCAGGCCGGAGGAGACGTTGATGATGGTGGCGTGGGGCTGCTCAAGAAGGTGAGGCAGCAGCGCGGCGGTCAGGCGGATGGGGCCGAGCAGGTTAGTGGCTACGATAGCTTCGGCATCGGCGAGATCGGGCTGCTGGTCGAGAAGCTTTTCCGCGCGCATAATTCCGGCGTTGTTGATGAGGACGTTTAACGTGGGGAAGTTCGCGACCGCCCGAACAGCAAACTCGCGAATCGCGGTCGGGCTCTCAATGTCCAGCTTGAGCGATTTCATGCCGGGATTGGCGGCGGTGGTTTCGTCGAGCGCATGCTTGCGGCGGCCGGCGATAACAACCTGATTGCCAAGCTTCAACAGTTCTTCGGCCAGGCCGCGGCCAATTCCGGAGCCGCCCCCGGTGATGAGGATGGTGTTGCCGGTGAGATTCATGGCGTTTTATTGCCCTCCAAGAGGCATGATAAACGCACCGCATGAATGCCATGTGTCAACAGCGTGCCTTGGGAGTCGGAACATCTATCCCGCAGGGGTGAGGATGATTTTGCGGAAGGCGACGTGGCCTTTTTCGCCGCCCTGAAGATAGATTGGGCCGGCTAGCGATTCGTGGCTGTTCAAGGCGCCGCCGGTGATGCCGGGGATCTCCTGGTTGTTGATGACGGTCTTGCCATTCTGCACCACCGTGACTCTGCGCCCAACGAGAGTAATGTCGAAAGTCTGCCACGCGTCGGGAGCGCGAGGCTGTTCCGGCGACGGAGCAAGGAATCCGTACACGCCGCCGGTGTGATGGCTGGGCGGCTCGGCTACAGAATCGGTTTCAATCTGCACTTCATAGCGTCCGCGAAGATACACGCCGCTGTTGGATTCTTTGCCGCAGTTGAATTCGATGTGCAGCTTGAAGTCCTGCACTCGGATGTCGGTGATGATTTCGGGACCGTTGCCGGGACTGACCAGGCTTCCGTCCTGGACTGTCCAGATGGGCGGACCGGACGCGCTCATCTTCCAGCCGGTCAGATCTTTGCCGTTGAACAGCTCAATCGACTTGCCCCATTTAGGTTCGCCGGTCTTATCGAGAGCCGGCGCACGGACGCCGGTCCATGTCCAGGGGGTTCCGTCCTGACCGGTGGTGGTGCCTGAAATAGTCTTGCCGTTCAGTGCGCCTTCAAAGACCATGTCGTCCTTGCGGTCTTCCTCTTCCTTGGGAGAGACGAAGGTGATGTGCGTCCCCTGGATTTCAATTTTTGGAAGCGGGCGGGCATTGCCCCAGCGGCTGACAAACTGTGCCGTGAACTGGCCATTCTGTTGCTGGATTTCAATCCAGGAAGGATATTCGTGGTCGGGGGCTTTCAGGGTCAGATCCCAACGGCCAAGGAAAGCTTTGAGATCTGCGGACTGGGCGGACGGCGAACTGCTTGAGGAAGCCTGCGCATGGGCCGGCAGGGAAGAAAGAGCGAGGGCGATTGCAAAACCCGCGGTGAGAAGTACTCTTTCGATTTTCACGGTGTATAACTCCTTTGCTGCTGGGCTGACCGCATAAGTCACGCCCGGTGAGCCATGCTAACTTCGTGCTGGTAATTATTTTCTCGGCTGCCGGAGTTACGGCTTGATGGGTTAGCAACTTATCCCATGGACTTGATTGTTTCGGAGGCGGCATCCCAGTAGACGGGAGCTTTGCGGAAGTAAGACTCGTTGGCCAGGTGGCATCCGAGCGCGGCGTGGTGCCCAAAGACGGTGTCCTGAACGAGCGGCTTGCGCGATCTTACTGACTCAAAGAACTTCCACAGATGCGGCTTCAGATCGTCATAGTCGTTTCCGTTGTAAGTGACGGTTTCGGGGGCGGGCTCCTTGCCGGGCATGGGATCGTGCTCCTGATGCCACTGCTTGACGTAGGCATCTCTCATGGCCGCGGGGAAAGAGCCGGAATAGTAACTCGGGGATAAGTCGACGCCGGCCTGCGGAATGTAAGTGACGCTGAATTCGCGAAGTTCGATCATGCCTTTGGCGCCCTGGAAGCGGGTAACCTCAGCTGACTCGCAGCCCAGCGACAGGCGCATGTAGACGGGGATGTTGCCGTATTCGTACAGGGCAGGATGCACATCGGGCATGTTGCGGCCGTCTTTCCAACGATAGATGCCGCCGAATGCCGAGACGCGTTTGGGGGCTTCGTTGATGCCCAGAACATATTGCATGCCGCTGATCAAGTGAACGAGCAGGTCGCCGGCCACGCCGGTGCCGTATTCCTTCCAGCAGCGCCAACGCGCGAAGGCGTAGGGATCGAAGGCCTTCTTTGGCGCGGTGCCTTGCCACGTGTCCCAGTCAAGAGTTTCCGGCGAAAGATCGGATGGAATGGGATACTCCCATGCGCCGTTGGGATCGTTGCGGCCATAGGTGGCTTCAATGAGATTCAGTTCGCCGATTGCGCCCTGTTCCAGCAGTTCCTTGGCCTTGGCGCAGAGGACGGAGCTGGTGCGCTGCGCGCCAATTTGCACGATGCGGTCGGTCTTCTTTTGCGCGGCGACCATGGCCAAGCCGTCGGCTGGGTTGTGAGACATGGGCTTCTCGCAATACACGTCCTTGCCTGCGGCGAGGGCGTCGACAACGACCTGCTTGTGCCAGTGGTCGGGGACGGCGATGATGATGGCGTCGATATCTTTGGCGTCAAGCAATTCCTGATAGCGGCGCGTGGTGCGGATGTTTTTGCCTGCGATCTCTTTGGCCAGATCGTGGCGGCGGTCGTAGAGATCCGCGGCGGCAACACACTCGACGCCGGGCAACTGGACGGCTGTCGACAGCAGTCCGCTGCCCTCCATGCCGACGCCGACGATGCCAAAGCGAATGCGGTCGTTGGGGCCTGTGAGCGGGGCGGCGGCAAGCCACGGCTCGGCCTCAAGCAGAGTGGGGCCGGCAACAATTGAGGCGCCGGCAACTCCGGCGGTTGTGCGCAGGAAGGAGCGGCGAGAGAAAAGGTTTTTGGTCATGCTTTGAGTCCATTTCCGGGGAGCTAAACTTCCCCACTTGCTTTTGCATGGCATCCACGGTTCCGCGCGACAGCGGAGTAACAGGGCTGAAATCAATGGCACAACCCTTCTATGCCCGCCGGCGAGGGCTGTCAAGAAGATGCTTGGAGAACGTTATGCTTTGGGGGTTGGAGTCAGCCGGCCTTGAACCGCCTTAGGGTTTGGGGATGGGCGGGTCTGGGTTGGCCAGCTTGATTTCGACCCGAATGGCATGGAAGGGTGTGTCGCCCAGGTTTTCAACGGAATGAAGCCCCTCAGGTTTCAACAGGCGCGGCGCAGGTTTCCAGTTCGTCGGCGAGGCGCTCGGCTCGCCAACGTGTGTGGGCGTGGAATAACTCATTGTGGAGTTCTGATAGGCGTACATGATGGACGGCCAGACGTGGGTGTGCATGGGTTCGCGGGTGTGCGGCGGGACGGTGACATCGAGGACACGCACGTCGGCGTTTTCGAGCAGGACTTTATGGCTGAAGGGAGCGGCGGTGAGGCCGTCGGTCGCGTCTATTATGGCGGCGGGCTGGCCGGAGAGACTGCAGCCGGGATGTTTGAGCTCGATGCGGATGGCATGGAATGGAGTGTCGCCGAGGTTTTCTGCGTGATGGAACGATTGGGGCTGGAGAAAGACGACGCGCGGCTTGTTGTCGGGCGGCGGGACGTGCATGACCGGAGGCTGGCCTTCCATGGTTAGGCTTCCAGTAGAGAAGCCGTCGGTGATCATGACGGCGGGACGGGCGTGGGTGTGAATCTTTTCCGCAGTGTGCGGCTCGGAGGTAACTTCGAGGACGCGGATGTCATCGGTTTCGAGGAGGACCTTGTGGTTGGCGGGGGAGGCGACGACTCCGTCTGTCGAGTCGAGGGAGATGGACTTGCAGGTTTGAGATTGGGAGATTGCGGCGGCGAAAAGAAAGAGGGCTAAGAAACGGAGCACGGTGACCTCCATCATTCCGTTAGTTTATCGCGGATGATTCGCTTGGAAATTGGCAGATTGAACTGGTGAATGGACTTCAATCCCGGCGCGGGGCTCAGGCGATAAGATGGAGCGCTTGCGATCCGTCGATGACTGCGTCGGTGACGAGGCGGCGGTCAAAGGTGGCCATCTGGCCGCCGTGGGCCCGGGCCAGGGCGAGCAGGTAGCTGTCGGTCACCTGGCTGGAGTCGAGAAGGCGAGTGCTGTCGATGTGCCCGGTGTCGAATAGCGTGACGTCGTCGGGCCAAAACTCGTGACCGTCGAGGGAGAGTAAAACCGCAATCTGTTCCGCAACCGCGGCCGGAGTTCCAGGGGAATTGGGATAGTGCGAATGGCCGACGATGCGGACGACGGCGTTCTGGGTCAGCGGGCAGCTGGCCCAGGCGTGCTTCCCGTGAGCGGCGAACCAATTGTGCGCCCGATCGTGCTGGACGTGGGCAGGGTCGATCAGAGCGATCAGGACGTTGACGTCGAGCAGATAGCGGGTCATCGAGATTACTGCAGCTCTTCCTGAAGCTGGCGGACCAGTTCGGAGGTCACCCTGGGAGCGCCGGGACGCACCGGAAGCAGGGGTACGCCGTTGCGCGTGGCGAGGGTGGACGGGGTGGGACGCATTGCTTGCCGGGCAAGAGCGGAGATCACTTCGCCGAGGCTTTTCCGTTCTGTCGCGGCCATCTCTTTGGCGGCGGCGAGCACATCATCGTCGATGACAAGGGTGGTGCGCATTTGGGTTTCCTTCCTTAGAAGCATCACGCATCAATCATCTTACATCAATTTGGAGAGCTATGGCTACGTGGGCCTGCCTGCTCGCGGCTGGTGGGTTGGGTATGATTCAGAACAACTGCTCGATTGTCTTCATGGGCAGGAAGAGGCGCTGGCCGGCGTCAAGGATAGCGGTGAATCCATACCTTCGATAGAAGGCTGCGGACTGTTCGTCCTTGGCGTCGACTATCATGCCCGTCGAGGCGATGTGGGCACTTTGGAGCAGGGATCGGTGAAGGGCGTCGAAGAGCAGGGTCTCGCCCAGGCGCTGACCGCGAAGTGAAGCGGCGATGGCAAGGCGTCCGAGGAGCGTGGCCGGCACTACCGGATAACGCGGGAGCCGGCGGGCGATTGCTTCCGGGATATGCACGAAATCGATGCTGAATTGGGAGAGGGTGTAGTAGCCGGCGATGGCGGGCGGTTCGATCACGGCAACATAGACCACTGCGGCGTGTTTCTCCATGTCCTGGGCGGCCTGGCGCTGGAGATAGACGTCGAGAGCCGGGACGCCGCAGGAGAAGGTTGAGCGGTCGTGGCGCTTTTTGTCGAGGGGTTCAATCTTCACGCATGCGCCTTCTTTGCTTCGCTTGGCAGGCGTTTGGGCCGCGAACCATCGTCCGGTGTTAGCCCCTGGTGAACTCGGCTTTGTAGCGTCGAGCGGCAGCGAGAGCCTTGCGGTTAGGACGTGGAGGATGGAGCAGAAGCTCGGCGAAGGCGGTGCGCGCGCGCTCGCTGAGAGTGAGAACTTCGCTCTCGCGGATGGCGCGGGTGGCGGCTTCCTGCGCGCTTTGGACCACGAATTCCGTGAGCGTGGCCCCGCGCAGAGAGGCTGCGTATTCCAGGCTGCGCTTCAAGTCTGGAGAGATGCGGGCTTCCAGGCGGGCGGCTCGGGCTGTTTGCGGTTGTGGCATGGCAGTCTCTCCTGAGCGCAGTTCTTAGTGTACGGCAAATTGCCGGATATGTGCAGTTAAAGATGGTAAAGAATAATGTACTATTGAAACCATGGCATTGACGCGGGATTTTCGGGAGATGGTGCAGGCGCGAGTGCGGAGGGATGAGAAATTCCGGCGCGGCTTGCTGAGCGACGCGGTCGAGGCTCTTCTGGCGGGCGAGGCGGCGCTGGGCCGCGAGATTCTGCGCGACTTCATCAATGCGACGCTGGGCTTTCCGGCGCTCGCGGAGAGGACCGGAATTCATGTGAAGACGCTGCACCAGATGTTCGGGCCGAAGGGGAATCGGACGGCGACGAATCTGTTCAATATCATCGCTTGCTTGCAGGAGCATGAAGGGGTTTGGTTTCAGGTGGTGGCGTAGGGTGCTTCGCTATCCCAGGTCCCAGAAGCGGGCATGGGCGCCCCGATTTGTCACTCATCGGACCTGCGCCACGCGCCGGTGTTAATACCTCATTTTCAGATATTTGGTCACTTCAAATCGCTGGATATAAGGTGGCTGCATCACGTCGTTCATCAGGTTCCAATAATACGTTCTTCCCAGTTCAGAAGCGACATCATCGGGATAGTGATATTTGTAACGATTCAGGTTCATTTCTTCGTCATACCAGTTTTCAACGCAGCAGGTTCTTTCGGCAACGGCATACAAGTAGATACCCCACCGAATATTGTTTAAAAATTCAGCAATGGTGGCTGCATGGTAGTGAAAAATGTCGTCGTAAAACTGCGTTTGAAAGTCCTCCAGCGCGATCAGGCATTTATCGAGAGGAAAGGATTGGCCATTTACTTTCAGGATTCCTTGCAGTCTTTTAGCCTGCCTAGTTTGCTGGGTGAAATTGTGCTTGCTGATGTTGCCGCACATGACGACAAAGGCTTGACGCATAATGCTCAGGTCAATTTCTAGATCAATTGAAGGGAACCAGCGCTTTTCGACCACGACTGTCTGGGAGAGCCATGTTAAGAATGCATCCACAGCATCTCTTAGGAAGCGGATGTCCCGTTTGACGACCAGCTTACCCATGAGCGGGTTTTCGCAAATATCCTTTATGCGTTCGATATAGTTGTTTTCGCCATTAAAGAAATCGCCGGGTTTTGATAACAGATCGACCAAAATAATGTTGAAAAATGCCATGTGAGTCATTGTGTTGAACATGACGGATGAATCGGGATCACGGAAAGTGAAGATCATGGTCTCGTGATTGACCATGTTGTTGATCATGTCCAGGACCGCTTTTAAAGTCACAACCTCTTTTTCCAAGGAGCTAAGACTCAAGTCATCCTCGAACGTGGTGCTTTCACGTGCGGCCATTATCTCTTCCCTGTACCATGTTGACCTTGCCCACAGAATGCGTATCCCTTAACCGACCGGGTGCCCAGGTCTCGCGTTTGAGCCCTGGGAGCCGCTCATTTCTTCAGCGGCTTGCGGGCGAAGTAATACACCGAGTATACCGGCGAAGAGCGACACCGAAGAGACAAACCACTTAAAGCAAGTCCGCCAGCTCGTCAACAGAAAGCTCAACATCGCGCAGGATCGCTCGCAACAGACCTGGACCGATCGTCTCTCCGGAATGTACGGGAACTGTAGTTGTCCTGCCGTCAGGATGCCTAAGAAAGAGGTGACTCCCGCGGCTCCGGTCGACGCTGAAACCTGCTCTTTCAAGGGCGCGGACTAGTTCTTTTCCCTTGAGGCGTGGAAGGCGCGTCATACAGAGACTTGCTGAATGCCTACCAGTTCAAGCGCGCCAGGAGGGTTCTTTTCCTCTTCGAGACACAGGGCGATGACTTCGCGCGCGCGCTTCATCAGGGTATCGAGGTTCTTCGCCTGCGTATGACAGCCGCGAAGGGCTGGAACTGTGGCAACGAGATAGCCCTCTCCATCTTGCTCAATCAGGACAGTGAATGTTCTTTTGGGTCTCATGCACAACCTCGCGCTCTTACTTTATCACAAGCTGCAAGATTTCCTTCGATGCCGAAACCCTGATCGCTCCCTGCCGGTCGAGCGGGAAGTCGTCACTTCTTCAGCGGCTTGCGGGCGAAGTAATAGAGCGCGAAGGCTAACGCGGCGAAGGCTAATACGCTGACGTAGTTGTTATCTAAAAACGTGTGCGGGAAGTTTAATAGGTCGCCTTTGTCGAAGGTGGATTCGTAACCTTTCAACGCTACGCCGATGAGGCCTACTATGCCGCCGGCGGCGATTAGTCCACTGGCAAATAAGGAGCCGGGGGAGATTTCGCTGTCGGTGGATTCGCCGCCGACTTTCTTTACTGCTGCATCGACGAACCAGCGGACCATGCCGCCTACGAAAATTGCCAGCGTTGTTCCAATTGAAAGATAGGCGCCGACTGCGAAGCTGAGCGAGCGGATGCCTAACAACTCGACGGCGATTACGAGGAAGACGCCCATCATGACCAGTCCCCAGGGGAGCTTGCGGGTGAGGATGCCGTTGATGACAGTAGCCATGAGACGGGCTTGGGGGGCGGCGGCTTTCTCGCTGCCGATGCCCTGGATCCACTGGACTTCGATCTGATGCGTGGCGGGCGAGTAGAGGTATTTGCCGTCGGCCAATTCAGGCGATCCGAGCGCGTTGAGGATTGTGTATTCGCCTTTGTGATGGAGGGTGGAGGTCTTGTCTGTGGCGATAACTCTAATCTGTTCCGGCAGGCGCTGGGCGTCTGTTTGGATGGCGACGCCGGGGTGTGGGGCGTCGATGTCCCAGGGCTGGGCAGCGGTGTGGAACTCCTGCAGGCCGGTGTTCATGAGGTTGAGGGTGAAGCCTATGACGATGGTGGAGACGACGACGCCGATCATGAGCGCGATCTGCTGGAGGCGCGGCGTGGAGCCGACGAGGTAGCCGGTCTTGAGGTCCTGCGAAGTGTCACCGGAGTTGGAGGCGGCGATGCAGACAACGCCACCGATGGTGATAGCGAGTGCTCCGAAGGCGGGGCTGGTCCAGCCCATGACCAGGAAGATTGCGGAGGTGGCCATGAGCGTGGCGATGGTCATTCCAGACACGGGGCTGGCGGAGCTGCCGATGAGGCCGACGATGCGCGAGCTTACGGTGACGAAGAGAAATCCGAAGACGACGACCAATAGAGCTGCGGCGAGGTTGGCGGCCCAACCGACATAGGCTCCGGGGACGGGTTTGAACTCAAGGAAGACGAACATGAGGGCAACGATGAGCAGTGAGCCTATGACGACGACGGTCATGGATAAATCATCTTCAGTGCGGATGGGTTTGGCTTTGGCGGCCGAGCCGGGGCGCATGTTTTTGAAGCCTGATGTGAGGGCGTTAACGATGGTGGGCAGCGTCTTGATGAGAGTGATGAGTCCGGCGGCAGCTACGGCTCCTGCACCCATGGGCCGAATGTAGGTGGACCAGAGCTGGCTGGGGCCCATTTGCGCGATGGGAATGGTGCCGGGATAGATCGGATGAGGCAGATCTTTGCCAAAGAAATAAATCAGCGGCATGAGGACTAGCCAGGAAAAGACGCCGCCGGCGAAGATGACTCCGGCGACGCGGGGGCCGATGATGTAACCGACGCCGAGATACTCCGGTGTGGCGTCGGCTTTGATGGATGCGCCTTTGAGGATGTGTTGGGGTCCGAAGTCAGGTTGGAACTCGGGCGTGCCGGGCCAGGCTTTGAAGAGGTTCTCATTCTGGAAGAAAGTGTAGAGCGCGCCGAGGCTGAGGCCCAGGAAGACGCGGCTGGCGAGAGAGCCGCCACGTTCGCCGGCGATGAGCACGTCGGCACAGGCGGTGCCTTCAGGGTAGGCGAGGTTGCCGTGTTCTTCGACGATGAGCTGTCGGCGGAGGGGAATCATGAACAGGACGCCGAGCCAGCCGCCGATGAGAGCAAGCATGAAGATGCGTGAATACTCCAGGTCGAATCCGAGAAAAATGAGGGCGGGCAGCGTGAAGATGACTCCGGAGGCGATGGATTGGCCGGCGTTGCCGGTGGTCTGTACGATGTTGTTTTCCAGGATGGAGGCGCGGCCGAATGCGCGCAGGATGCTGATGGAGAGCACGGCGATGGGGATGGATGCGGCTACGGTGAGCCCGGCGCGCAGGCCCACGTAGACTGTGACGGCGCCGAAGATGATGCCGAAGATGGAGCCGAGAAGGATGGCGCGGAAGGTAAACTCGGGTCGATTATCGTTGGGCGAAACAAAGGGCTGAAAGTCTGGCATGCATTGCCTCCAAAGAACCGCTATGGATTCCGGGCTGCTTTTCCCTGAAGGGGGAGTGTAACAGCGAGAGGGCCGGCAATGACAGAAGAGAGCGCGGCGAAGCTGAGTTGGGGCAATTGAGTTGCGGGTTGGGTTTGGCGAAAGAGGCCTTGAGCGCGTAGGGTATTGAGCATCCTGCATTTGTTGTTCTTGGAGAACTGAACAGGCATGATAAACCCGGCTCTGACTCCTACCCCTGTGCAGCGGCTGCTCTCGCTGGACGTGCTACGCGGCATCACGATCGCATTCATGATCATGGTGAACAACAACGGCGGCTCCGGCTCGTGGCATTTTATGAACCACGCCGAATGGAACGGGCTGACGCCCACCGACCTGGTGTTTCCCACGTTTGTGTTTGTGGTGGGGGCATCGATTGTGTTTGCCTTTCACGCGCGGATGAAGCGCGGAGCGACGCGCGCGCAGCTTGCCGTTCACATCGTTCAGCGGGCGGTGATTCTGATCCTGCTGGGCATTTTTGTGAACAGCTTTCCGTTCTTCGAGCTTCCGCACATGCGCTTCTACGGGGTGCTGCAGCGGATTGGAATCTGCTACCTGGTTGTGGGGTTGTTTTACCTGTGGGATCAGCGGGTATGGACGAAGGTCGCGGGTGTTGTTGTGGCGCTGGTGGGCTATTGGATTCTGGTGCGCTGGGTTCCGGTGCCGGGTGCGGGCATGCCGGGGCGCGATATTCCCTTCATGGATAAGGGCATGAACCTCGTGAGCTGGCTCGACCGGCTTCTAATGCCTCATCACCTGTACCTGCAGTCGGGCGGGCCAGACCCGCACAATCTACGCGACCCTGAAGGGCTGTTGAGCGATCTTCCGGCCTTTGGAACGGCACTGATTGGGGTGTTGACCGGGATTTGGCTGCGCGGGCAGCGCGCGGTGAAAAGCACGGCACTGGGGCTGGCCGCCGGAGCGGTGACTTGCCTGGCGCTGGGGTATCTTTGGTCGTTGTCGTTTCCGTTGAATAAGAACGTGTGGACCAGCTCATTTGTGCTGGTGGCAGCGGGGTGGTCACTGACGGTGTTGACGCTGTCTTACTGGGTGATGGACGTGTGGGGATGGGGCAAAGGGCAGAGCAAGGGATTGGCATATCCGTGGCTGGTGCTGGGCTCGAATTCCATCGCCGTCTACATGTTCAGCGAAGTGATTCCGGGGGCCCTGGAACACATCCACTTTATGTCCGACGGCAAGCAAACCAATCCGCTGGCCTGGGTTGCCGATCACGTCTTTGTGCACATTCCCGATCCGGGGTGGGCGGCGTTTGCGTATTCAGTCTTTACGCTGGCTTATTGCTTTATTCCGGTGTGGATCATGTACCGGCAGAAGATCTTTTTGAAGGTGTGAGGGCGGGCGACGGAGGTGATTTGTGCTGCATCGAGTTCGCGGGAGAGTATGCGGGAATCGGGAAGCAAGGCCGGGACGCTGAACGGGCTTCGTTTGCTGCTGGTTTTAGCGGGTGCGGCGGTTTGCGGAGCTGGTGTTCTACAGGCACAGAGCGGCGCACGGCTGGTTCCCATTCCTCTGCCACCGATGGGCTGGTCTTCGTGGAACAGTTTCTCCAACACGGTGGATTCCCAAGTGGTGATGGATCAGGCGAAGGCCATGGTTTCGACGGGTATGGCGAAGGCCGGCTATCGCTACATCAATATTGACGAAGGCTGGTGGCTGGGCGAGCGCGATGCAGAGGGCAACATCGTTGTGGATGCGAAGGCGTGGCCAGCGCTTGCTCCAGGCGATCATGCGGGCGACATGGCCAACATTGTGCGGTATATCCATGGGCTGGGACTGAAGGCCGGCATCTACACCGACGCCGGAGCCGATGGTTGCAGCACAGTGGGGCCCGACCTCGGACCCTCTTATCCGCATACAGGAAGCGAAGGGCACTACGAACAGGACTTTTTGCAGTTTGCGCGCTGGGGATTCGACTATGTGAAGGTGGACTGGTGCGGCGGCGACAAGGAGAACTTAGACCCAGCGATTCAATATGCCGAGGTTGCCCGAGCTATCTCCCACGCGGAAGCTAACACCGGAAGCCGGCTCTACTACTCCATTTGTAACTGGGGAAAGGACAGCCCGTGGACCTGGGCGCCTCACATCGGTGGAGTTAGCGGCGATATCTGGCGCACGGGTGGAGATATCGTTGCGCCTATTGTTGCCAACACGAAGAACAGCGGGCGCAAAGCCACGCTCAAAGATGTTTTCAGAGAGTATGACGCGGCTGCGCATCCAGAGTCGCAGCACACCGGCGCTTACAACGATCCAGACATGATGGTGGTTGGGATGCAGGGGCTCACGGAAGCAGAGAACCGCGTTCACATGAGCCTGTGGGCCATGCTTGGCGGACCGTTGATTGTTGGCGCAGACCTGACAAAGCTCAGCAAGGAAGCTCTTGCCGCGCTGACAAATCCCGCGGTGATCGCGGTGGATCAGGATGCGCTTGGCTTGCAGGCGGTCAAGGTGGCCGAGTCGGGGCCGGGGCTCGAGGTGTGGTCGAAACAGCTTTCGATAGCCGGGAATCGTGCTGTGCTGCTGCTCAACCGGAGCGAAGCGGCGGCACCGATTACAGTTAGCCTTGCGGACCTTGGATTAGCCGATTCCTCGCCTGCCGCTATTCACGATCTTTGGTCTGGGAAACAGTCCGGAGTTATTAACTCCTCTTACTCCGCAACCGTGCCTGGGGGCGACGCAGTTATGCTGCTTGTCCAAGGACACGAAGGCAAGTCTGCGACCTACACAGCTGCCGAAGCCGCAAAGCTTCCAGGCGGGAGAAGGGACGTGACACTCACGAAGGGCGAGCGGCTCAACTTTATGCATGTAGCTTCCGGCGCACGCATTGCGCGGATTCAGATTGCCTACACCAACCCAGACAAGACGCCACGTTTCGCCGAACTGCGCGTGAATGGACGCATTGCCACCTGCATCGCTTTTCCACCGACTGGAAGCGGCGGACATTCTGAGACAGCGCCGGGCGCCGTGTGGATTGAATCACTGCTCGATCGCGATGGTTCGAACAACGAGCTGAGCTTTGCTGCATCGGGAGATGCCGGACCGACGATTGAGGCCATATCTGTTCAGTGATATTACCGCCGGAGTGCGGGCAGGGAGCGGAAGTTATTTATCAGCTTTGACTTTCCGACGCGGGCTACCATCTGGAGATAGTAAGGTTATCAATGTAGGCGGTTACTGAGCCATCTTCGCCACGGCCGTCGATCTGGAAGTTAGTCAGCAGGGTAGGTCCCCAACCTAATCTGAAAGCAGAATTGCCCGCAGCGCCAACGAGGTCCGACTGTTGGCCATCCAGCACTACCGAGTCATAGGTTACGTCGCCTGCATCGTTGCGATGGTACGACACCTGGACATTATGCCAGGCGTTCGGCGTCCACGTCTTAGGGTCTGGGCAGGAGACATTGGAGTGTTCCCAATGGCCCTCAGGCCTGGCCTGCGTTCCAAGGTTTATTGTGTAATCCCAGGTGCCCGAATAGCCGTCGCATTGAAAGCCATAAATGACTGTGTCACCATTGGCGATAACCTGGTTCATGTCCATTTCGATGTTGCCAATGCCGGACGGATCGGCGAGCCAGATGTTTGCGTTATAGATAAAATGCGTGGCTGCCGCATCGCGGCCAAACGAGATGTGAAATATCTCGCCGCCGGAGTTAGTAAAGCTGAGAGAATACTTTCTGGAGTTTCCGTGTAAAGAGGGTGAAGTGACTATATCACTTGAGCCTTCGGCGTTCCCCGGCGTTCCTGGATCGTGGTTCCAAACCCATCCGGTGAGGCTCTGAATGTTGCTGACCACGGTGACGTTGGGTGGTGGAGAGTTGGCGGGAACGACGGTGATGTACTCGTCGACAGATCCGGCCGCACCGTGCGAGCCCCAACACTTGATATGCAAGATGTGCTCTCCATCACCGGCGACTACCATTGCGCTGATGGCGTAAGGGGCTCCCGAAGTCGCGTTAAGGGATTTTTTGACGATGGTGGTTGCACCATAGTCCAGGGAGTACCCCATTGATACTGTGGTTTTCGAGTCGCAAGAAGCTGTGGTTGCAGCCATGCTAAATGGCGAGGTAACCTTGGAATCATTTGCGGGAGTCGTGACGGTAATGGCTGGCAGGGTGGCGGCACTTGCAATTAGCGCCAGGATGGTGAAGAAAGCGGGTTTCATCGATAATCCTCGAATAGTGTTGTCTGAATACGCACTCGTGCCAGCAGACGTCGCGCATTTTGATGCCGTCGCCGACTGCATGTCCATGTGAGACAGAGACTGTCTCAGTCCGATGTCAATGTGACCTTCCGAGGACGTGGCCGGGAAAGTTACGAAGGCATTTCTGACGGGCAGTGAACATCATCCAAAATGAGGTGCACGGACCGGCGATTGCAATTACGCGAGAGCGCGTGTATCTGTAACTCAGGCGCAGATGGACGGTACTGACCGGTGATATCTGCGCACCAATCTGATTACCTGGTTTGCGGGCCGTGCGTCATCTGACTTCTGTTATTTGCAGGTTGTGGGCCAAAGAGGAAGTGAGCAATTTTAGACATAATTAATCACCGGGCAAAGCTGAAACAGCTTCAGTCCTGACGGAGTTGGGGGGGGAGCAACGCGCTAAACGGTGGTCAGGCCGTGATTCTGGAGGGAAGCGCAGCGCTTATGGGATGAGTCGGAGCAGGGAATCGGGCACGGCAGGTTTTTGATTTCGCGATTTGAGACGGCGCAAAACCTTTTTCTTGAAGGTCTCTCAGGCCTCTTGGGCAGTTGGCTTGACTGGCCGGAACAGCCACAGCAGCAACAATGAGAAGAGCATTCCGCCGACGGTGAATTTTAGCCAGACGGGGGCTCGCGATGGGGAGAAGAAGCCTTCAAGGCAGCCGGCAATCACGAGCATGGGAATAATGCCTGAGACGAGGCGGGTGGCCTCGATACCGCCGCGGGCCACCGATTCCTTCCAGCGCAGGGCGCCGGGAAAGAGCATCGCGTGGCCGAGGCGGAAGCCTGCTCCTCCGGCGATGAGGATGGAGGGCAGCTCGAGCGAGCCATGGGCAGCCACAAAACTCCACAAGGGCAGCGACATGCCGTACTGGTGGCAGGCGGCGCCGATGACGCCGAGCATCATGCCGTTGAAGAATAGATAGTAGAAGGTGCCCAGCCCAAACGTAATTCCTCCCGCGAAGGTGACAAAGCTTACGCTGAGGTTGTTGGTCATGATGTGGCTGGTCTCCCGGGGTGCGACGCTTACGATGGACTCAGTCCACATCTGGTGGCGTTCCATGGTGGCGATCATGTCGGGGCCAACGAAGTGGCGCATGAACTCAGGACGGGCGCTGGTGAGCACGGCGCCAAGCACGCCGAAGGCGACGGAAACGGCCAACGAGGCCAGGACAAAGCCGATGTTGCGCTGGAAGACCGCGGGGTACTCGTCGCGCAGAAAGAGGAACACGGTGCGGAGATTCGTCTTGCGACCGGAATAGATGATATGGTGGGCGCGAGCCAACAACTGATTGACGTGGACCGCATAGGTGCGGGCTGTCGAGTCCTGTCGCAGGACGGAGAGGTCGGCGGCTACCTGGCGATAGAGCAGGGCCATCTCCTGCAATTCGGCACGGGAAAGCTGGCCGAGGCCGCTCGAGTCGGATTGGGCCAAAAGGGAAGAGAGGCGGTCCCAATGGGGCCGGCGCTTCGCGATCCACTGGTTGGAGAGGATTTGTGCCATGGACCTTGGTAGGGACTCGAGCTCTGACAGGCTTGGCCTGGATCAGTTTAGCCAGGATCGGTTTAACAAGGATCAGATTAGCATCGACACGCCGGAGCTGGTCAGCATTGAGATGCCGCTGGCGGGGATCGGCAGCCGTTTCATCGCGTTGCTGGTGGATTACCTGATCTGGGGCGCGGGCCTTGTGGTGCTGATCATTGTTGCCCTTATCACGCTGCCCGCGATGCATGCGTTCAATGTGAAGTCGGCGCAATGGGCTGAGGCGATCGTCATCTTTATTGTCTTCCTGTTCAACTGGGGCTACTTTACGCTGTTTGAGGCTTTCTGGAACGGGCGCACTCCGGGCAAGCGCGTGGCGCGGATTCGCGTGATTCAGCGCTCCGGGCGATCGATTGGGCTGCTGGAGTCAATGGCGCGGAATCTGGTGCGCTACGTTGACCAGCTCCCTTTCTTCTATGCGGTCGGCGTTATCACAATGTTCGTCACCAGCCAGCACCAGCGGCTGGGCGACCTGGCTGCGGGCACCCTGGTGGTGCGGGACCGCGATCCTGAGTCTCCGCTGTGGGGCGATTCCGGATCCCGCACCTTCACGGCGCAACTGTATGCCAGGACCCCCATCCCAGAACCGCATACGGCGGTGATGCTGCCCGCGATGGGAATTTCCAAGCTCTCTTCCGCGGACCTTGAGGTATTGGAAGGCTTCTTTTCCCGGCGGCTGGATATGAGCCTGGCCACCCGCCAGGCGCTGGCTCAGCGGATCGCCGCCGCAATTCAGGCAAAGTCAGGCCTGGAGACGCCTGCCGGGGCCAGTTTGGAGACATTTCTGGAGGCTACTGCGCGGCAATTACGAGACCAAGTGAGGCTGCAATAGGGTATTTAATTCAATAGGTAACATTCCAAGATCAATTCGCGCCCTCAGATGTCCAGGCAAGGTGAAGAGCAAAAGCAGGGGCCAGTAAATCGCTTGACTTGGGTGCCTATTGCGGCGCGACAAGGGAAACCGTCTTGCGGAGCTCGTCTTGCAGTGATGCAGCTTCCCCTGTGCCAACTAAGGTAACCTGGCGATATATTGAGTAGTTTCTGGCGTTTCCAGACATTAGAAATTTCTTCCTGGGCGAATTAAGCGGGGTACGCCCGAATCAATCGAAAGTTGTACTTGACAAATGTTCCTCAGAAGGCATTAAATGTCTCCCGGCTCAGTGGTAGGTGTCTTGTGCGCACTCCGCTTAAACGTTTGAGCGCAGGGATTCCAAAAACTGGAAAATGGCAGTTTTCATCTTCCAAACCACGGAGAAAGCGGGACCGTTTTGAGCATCGATTCGGGAGGAGTTGCAGCCTGAGAGACGGTCTGGAGCCGACGAAGTGCCGGAGGTAAAGAGGAGCACCCCGGCAGGCAAGGAAGCAAGACAGAAACCCCGCGAACCGGCAGGAACATGCCGGCGGCCACGGCAAGCGGAAACGCAAAGCTGGAGCCGAAAAAGACGGGTCGAGCGGAACGAGGGATTGTTTAGTAAATGGATTTTCTTCTTGACAATTCTCAATCCGCGCGCGTTAAATGGCTCGGTCGTAATTCCGGACGCACAGGTAAATCGGTGTATTTGAGCAAATTGATTCCAGAATGCAAGCAACCTTCGCGACTTTCCGTACCAACGGGAGGCGGCGCGAAGGTTTCGTTGCGTCTGGGCTCAACCAGCCAGATGGATGCTCAACAAGACCATCGGCGGGAGTTCAAAGGCTATCGATTCATCCGCGAGTCCGATTCCATCTTGACGGCTTCATTGCGTAGGGATGGGATGGCGACTGAAGAACCAATCACCAGTAACAAACTTGAAAAGGAAGGTCACATGAGACAAGCGAGGCTCAGATTTATCATCTTGGCGGTTCTCTTATTGTTCGCTGGCTTGGCATCAAATGCGCAGCAGAACTCTGAGATCGTCGGTACAGTTACTGACCAGACCGGGGCAGCAGTGCAGGGCGCGACTCTGGCACTAACGCAAAAAGAAACCGGTTTTGTCTACAACACCACCACCAATGGTACAGGCGCATACACATTCAACGGCTTGAACGTCGGCACCTACGACCTGAAAGTCGGGGCGAAGGGGTTTGAAACCTACACGAGAACCGGCCTGCCTCTGAACGTATCGGAGACGCTCGCAGCCGACGTGAAGCTGACGGTCGGAGCCGAGACAGTGGAAATTTCAGTCAGTGCAGATGCGCTGCAGGTACAGACAGAATCCAACGAAGTCAGCACGCTGATCAGCGGTGAGCAGGTAACCTCGATTGCAACGGAGAACCGTAATTTCACCGCACTGGCGGCTCTCGGTCTTGGTGTCAGCTCCAACCTGCCTTCGAATAACCCTCCAACAGCTTCGGCTTCGAGCGCAAGTATCAGCGTGAACGGCCTTCGCCAGAGCCATAATATTTGGCTGCTGGATGGGGCAGAGGCGGATGACCGTGGCGGCGCCGGCGGTATGAGCGTCATGCCGTCGATGGATGCCATCGCGCAGTTTCAGGTACTGGCCAGCAACTATCCTCCGGATTACGGTATTGCTTCCGGAGCCACATTCAGCCTTGCTCTGAAGAGCGGTACGCAGAAATTCCATGGCGAGGGTTGGGAATTCTTCCG
>Ga0182024_10001853_pt1 | contig 53297 bp, 49 predicted proteins | sample P32metaG_FD_120480 | JGI IMG/M metagenome (GOLD analysis project Ga0182024, IMG submission 120480) | Permafrost microbial communities from Stordalen Mire, Sweden - P3-2 metaG (Illumina Assembly) | ecosystem: Environmental > Terrestrial > Soil > Wetlands > Permafrost | place: Sweden: Stordalen...
AAGCGCATCGAGCGCGGCGACCTCGACGCCAAGCAGAAGATGGTCGAGTCCAACCTGCGCCTGGTCGTCTCGATCGCGAAGAACTACCGCAACCAGGGCCTGCCGTTCCTCGATCTGATCCAGGAGGGCACGCTCGGCCTGGTGCGCGCGGCCGAGAAGTTCGACTACCGCAAGGGCTTCAAGTTCTCCACCTACGCGACCTGGTGGATCCGCCAGGCGATCGCGCGTGCGCTGGCCGACAAGGCGCGCACGATCCGCATTCCGGTGCATGTCGTCGAGAAGCTCAACAAGATCGGGCGCGCCGAGCGCAAGCTCGTGACCGAGCTCGGGCGCGAGCCGACCGCCCAGGAGATCGCGGACGTCACCGGCATCGACCCGGAGGAGGTCGACTCGATCAAGCGCTCCGCGCAGGCACCGGTGTCCCTCGAGAAGCCTGTTGGTGACGAGGAGGAGTCGGAGTTCGGCCAGTTCATCGCCGATGAGCGCGCCGAGTCCCCCTACGAGCGTGCCGCTGAGATCCTCACCAAGGAGGCGCTGCGCGAGGCGCTCGAGAACCTCTCCTACCGCGAACGGCGCGTGCTCGAGCTGCGCTACGGGCTGGGCGGCGAGCACCCGCGCACGCTCGATGAGGTAGGGCGCACGTTCAACGTCACCCGCGAGCGCATCCGCCAGATCGAGAACCAGTCGCTGAAGAAGCTGCAGAGTCTCGCCGAGGCTCAGAAGCTACGCGACGTCGCGTAGCTTTCGTCCAGGTCGCATCTCGACGCTCAAGGCGTCCGCCTCGGCTGCCGATCAGAAGGCATGTTCGACGTCATGGCTGCGTTGCGGGAGCTCGTCGAGAAGGGCGGCTCCGACCTGCACCTGAAGGTCGATTCGTCGCCGCTGTATCGCGTCAACGGCGATCTCAACATGGATCAGAGCGGCACGCCGCTCACCGCCGAGGACACCGAGGGCGCGCTGCGCACGCTGTTGAGCGATGAGGTCAAGTTGGCCGAGTTCGCGCAGGAGCACGAGGTCGACTTCTCCTACGAAATCCAGGACGTAGCGCGCTATAGGATCAACGCCTTCCAGCAGCGCGGCGTGATCTCGATGGCCTGCCGCGCGATCCCGCACCGGATCAGCACGATCGACGAGCTGTCGCTGCCGCCGGTGGTACGCGAACTGGCCGAAGAGGAGCGTGGGATCGTGCTGCTCACCGGGACCACCGGCTCCGGGAAGTCCACGACGCTTGCGGCGATGATCGACCACATGAATGAGACGATGAGCAAGCACATCGTCACGATCGAGGACCCGATCGAGTTCGTGCACAGCGACAAGCGCTCCGTGATCAACCAGCGCGAGGTCGGCATGGACACCGCGTCGTTCAAGCGCGCGCTGCGCCGAGTCCTGCGTCAGGACCCCGACGTGATCCTGGTCGGCGAGATGCGCGACGAGGAGACGGTCCAGACGGCGCTGTCGGCTGCCGAGACCGGGCACCTGGTGCTCTCGACGATCCACACGGTCGATGCGACCGAGTCGATCAACCGGATGCTCGACTTCTTCCCACCGCACCAGCACGGCCAGGCGCGCAGCATGATCGCCGGCACCGTCAAGGGCGTCATCTCACAGCGACTGGTGCCGGGCGCCGACGGAGGCCGCGTGGCCGTCTGCGAGATCCTGCGGATGACCGGCCGCGTCCGCGACATGATCGTGGACCCCTCGCAGACCGGCAAGCTCGTCGAGGTGATCACCTCTGGCGGCTACTACGGGATGCAGACCTTCGACCAGGCGCTCTACGGCCACGTCAAGGCCGGTCGCGTGACCTTCGAGGACGCGATGCGCGTGGCATCGAGCCCGCACGACTTCAAGCTGCTGATGCAGGCTGAAGGGCGCAGGGGCACGACGATGGAGGACGTTGCGGCCGCGGAGGCAAACCGCGAGCCCGAGCCAAACCCGTCGCTCACCACGGCCTAGCCCTTCGACGGGAGCGCTGAACTGCGAGCGGCTCAGCGCTCGCGCTCGACTCCCTTGAAGTCTCCGCCCGACTTCTTGATGTCTACGAAGCGCCCCGTCGACGTGTCACGCTTGGCCCACACGCCGGTTTTTCCGCTGTAGCGCCTGCTGATGGCGCCGGTTGCGACGGTTCCAAAACGCTTCTTGCTGTTGGCTCGGCCTTTTCCCATGTCGCATCACTCCTGTCGAGAATTCTACTGCACGAAGTATGGCGGTTGAAACGGCTGGACTCGTGCCAAGGCGGAAGCGAGACGCCGTTCCACAGCAACCGCACGAGCACAGCACACCACAGCAGCAACGTCGCGGCCACGACGATCGCACGTGGTCTCTCCTGAAGCTGGGAGGCGAGCGCGGTCTGCTCGCGTACGGCCAGCAGCGCGGCCGCGACGGTGACCGGTACGACCACGACCGCAAGGCTGGTCACGAGGTTTGGTCCGGCCGGCAGCAGCAGGCTGATCAGGATCGCGGCCGCCACCAGCCCACCGACCACGATCGACATCGCACGCAAGCTGCCTGCGAGCTCCAGAGCGACATCTACGTCGAGAAAACTCGGGCGCCCGGCCTCAGAGCTGTACAGCGACGAGGTCTCGCGCGTGAAGCGAGCGTCCTCGAGTGGCCCCAGCCCAACACTGTTGCCCTGCGGATCCCGGCAATAGAGCTCTCCGCCCCTGGCGAGACGGACGTTCGAGTCTGCGACTCGCACCTCCAGGTGGGCGCTGCTCGCATCTCTGAGCGCAAAGCGCTGTCGCGACCATCGCCTGCCGAGGAGGCTTGGACGACGCTCTCCGAGGTGGACAGGACGCTCTCCGAGGCCGAGAGGACGGTCTTCGGACAGGTACACGGCGAAGCGGCTATCGACGGGCGCGGTGAGTTCCGAGATCACGATCCAGCGACGCCCGCTCTCGGCAAGGGCTCGAAGGGCTTCGGTGGCACCGAGACGGTCGAGCTCGTCGATGACCTTGCGATAGCGATCCACAAGTACCGATATCTGTTCGCGGTTGGCAGGCGGGTGGAGCATGCCTGGCACCGCAAGCAGAACCTCCTCGGCAGAGCTGAGGCTGTTCGTGGGCTCGTCCAATGCGGAGACGAGGAGATCACGTGCGTGGGTCGTGCTGTCACGCCACCGTCTGACGTGGGCGGGCGTTACTGCCAGGCTGGTCGGGAGTCCCTGCTCAAGGTATTCCGCCACAGCCCAATCCATGTTGCCAGCGGCATCACCTGAGAGGAATCTCCGAAACAACGCAGGCGTGAATGTGCAGATAGCCTCGAGTAGTTCCCCGAGCTTGGCGTCGAGCGCCGTGTTGACCCCCGCGTCGGCCAACCGGTCGAGGAGGTATCCCGCCTGCAGCACCCCGATCTCATCACGCGGCAGCAGGAAGCAGTCCTGCCCATCGGGTCCCTTTAGGTCGAAGTTGAGCAGGGAGCGCTTGTCTCGAGTCGTTACGGGGAGTAGCAGTCGTACCTCATCCTGGGGCGCTCCCGGCAGATACTCTTTCAGCAGTTCTCGGTCGAGCGCGAATTGGAACGTCGCGGTGACGCGAACATGCTCTGCGGCTCCAAACACGAACTCCTCCACGACGCGCTCTCGCCAGCCTTCGTCTTTCAAAAGCGCAGACAACAGCGACTGGTGGCGATGTGAGTTCCGCATGTGCGACAAAGTCTCGTCTGCTGCCACGACGGAACGGAAGAGGCCTACTTCGTGGCTCGCCCTTCGCGCCGCTCGTCTGGCGGGGCCAGCACTTCAGTTGGTAAAGTAAAGGCCTAGATGGCCGTTGATGAGACCTGTCCGGTGTGCATGACCGCAGACATAGTGTGCGGTAAGTGGACGCTGCTGCTGGTCCGGGACCTGGCCGAGGGCCGCTCACGCTTCTGCGAGCTGGAACGATCGCTCGCCGGAATCAGCCCGCGCACGCTGTCGCTGCGGTTGCGTGCACTCGAGGATCAGGGGATCGTCCAGCGCCAGACCTTCCCCGAGGTACCGCCGCGGGTCGAGTACGCGCTCACCGAGAAGGGCCGAGCGCTGCTGCCGATCATCGACGACATGCGCTCCTACGGCGAAGACTGGCTGGGCGCAGAGTGCGCCGAGCGAACAGCAGATGACGCGGTAGAGCCGGGCGAGCAGGCCGCCAAGCCCGTGCTCGCCGTCGCTTAGTAGCGCGCTCCGGGCTACCGCGGAAGCTGCAAGACGGGGTGCGCGGGGCAGGAGCGCGGCGGGCGAGCACGAACTCAGCGCAGCATGCACTCACTCCCGCTACAGGCGGCGCTCACGGAGCTCGTTGAGGCCGTCGCCGGCCATCTCACCGCCGCGATCAGCGCAGGCGCAGAGGTTCCCTACGAGCTCGAATCGCAGCGCACGCGCAGGGGCTCGGGCGCCTCGCAGCTGTACTGCTATCGGGCGCTGACCGCCGAGTTCATCGCGCAGCGTCAGCCCGAGCTCGAACGCCTGGCCAGCTACCGCGAGGCTGCAACCCTGCTTCAGGGCTTCGACGGCCTCGACCGCTACCTGGCGAACGCCGGCGCGGAGCCTGCTCGCGGCGATTCCCGCAGCCGCGTGCACGCCGCGATCCTCGAGTTGCTCGGGGAGGTCTTCGAGGAACAGACCGATTTCGAGCTGCGGCCAGAGCGACTGCGAACGGCGCTCGAGCGTCTCGAGCTCTCGGCGCTGGCCGGCGCCGGACAGACCACGCTGGTGGCCACCCTGCACGGGCTCACGATCAGCTCGAGCGAGCTGGCGCTGACGAGCGGCCTGACCATCACTCGGCCGGAGGTGCTCGAGGGGCTGCCCGAGGCCGTGCTCCTCTCCCCTCAGGACGGAGAGCGGGAGCACCTGATCGTCGCGCTCACCGCCGGCGAGGATGACCCGCGCGAGGCGGTCGCGCGCGGTCGCGAGATCCTCAAGGACCTGCTGCGCGCACTGCGGCTGTTTGGCGATGGGCGGGTCACGCTCGGCGCGCTCGCATGGGCTCGTGTGGCCGGTGGCCGCTGGCGGCCGCTGGCGCTCGGAGCAGGTGGGCGCCCGCACGGGATGCTGGTCGTGGCAGCCGAGCAGGAGGACGAGCTTCGCGCGTTCTGCAACCTCGTCTCGCGCCGCGCCCCCTACGGCAACGAGCTGGCGTGGGCGCTCCGGCGCTTCGAGCTGGGCTGCGAGCGCGAAAGCGCGTTCGAGGCGCTGACCGACCATCTGCTGGCGCTGCGCGTGCTGCTGGAGCCGGAGGGGCCGGCGAGCGGGCTGCTGCCGGCTCGCCTGGCGGCGCTGTGCGCGACGCCCGAGCGCCGCATGGAGCTGATCGAGCGCACGATCGCGGCGCTGGCGCTGGAGCGCGACGTGATGCTCGGCGCCGCCGAGGCGCATGCCGGCCTGCAGGATCTCGCGCGAGACGTCGCTGACCATCTGCGCGCGCTGCTCAGGGACGTGATCTGCGGCCATCTCGACCCGAACCTCATCGCCCTGGCCGACCAACTGCTGCTGACGGCCGCAGTCGAGGCGAAAGAGCCAGAGCCGGTGGCGGCACTCGAGCAGAGCTCAGTCGAACAGCTGCTCGGCGATGCGAGCCAGTCCGAGGAGATCCTGGACGTCTTCATCTAGGTGAGCGACCACGATCGGCTGGTGCCCGCCCCAGCTGTCGCGCAGGCGAGCGATCGTCTGCTGGTCGCGTGTGGCGAGCACGTCGAAGTCCGCGAGGTTGTCCGCCACACGGGCTGCAAGACGCTCTCCCAGCGACGGCTCGAGCAGCTGGGCCACCTCGGCCACCGAGTGCCCGCGCAGGCCATGCGTGTGCACACGATTGACGATCAGCTCGCCCACGGACATCTGCTTCTCCCTCAGCCGCTCCAGCAGGAACGTCGCCTCCTGCGCCGGCTCGGCCTCGGGTGAGGTGACGATCAAGAACGTCGTCTGCGGCGCTCGCAGCAGCGCTGCGACCTCGCGTGTGCGCTCGCCGAAGCCGTCCATCACGCCCGTCAGCGAGCGAAAGAAGCGCGACAGCTCGCCGAGCATGTCAACGCCGGTGACCCGCGCGAAGATCGCGAACACCAGCGCGGTGCCGCGTCCGAACACCCGCGCGGTCAGCCCGCTCGGCCCGAGGAACACCTGCAGCGCTCTGCCTTCCAGGAAGCCCAGCAGGCGGCCGGGCGCGTCGAGGAAGTCCAGCGTGTTGCGCGACGGCGGCGTATCGAGCACGATCGTGTCGAAATCGTGCTCCTCGTGCAGCTCGTACAGCTTGGCGATCGCGCTGAGATCGTGCGAGCCCGCGATCGCCGTCGAGAGCTCGCCGTAGACGGGGTTGGCCAGGATCTCCTCGCGAGTGCGCGCGTCCGGCGACAGTTGCGTGATCAGATCGTCGAACGTGCGCTTGGCGTCGAGCATCATCGCCCACAGCTCGCCCTCGATCGCGACGCCCTGCTCGGCGAACAGCGCCGGCTCGACCCGCTGCGGCTCGGACGGCAGCTCAGCGAGGCCCAGCGCCGAGGCCAGGCGTCTGGCCGGGTCGATCGTCACCACCGCGACCTTCTGCCCGCGCTGCGCCAGACCCAGCGCCAGCGCCGCCGAGGTCGTGGTCTTTCCGACTCCGCCCGCGCCGACACACACCAGCACCCGCTTGCCGCGCAGGCGCTTGCTCAGGCCCGTGGTGCTCGCGGCGGCGGTGTGATGGCTCGTCCGGGTGATCTCCGGATCGTAGTTCCCATGCAGGAATAGTCCATCTGTATGCGAATACCCACCGGACAGGCTTTCCCAGCAATCGAGCATCGGAGCCACCGTGGAAGGCAAGGCAAAGGTCATCGCGTTCGCCAATCAAAAGGGCGGCGTGGCCAAGACGACGACGACGCTCAACCTCGCTGCCGCTTTTGCGGAGGAGGGCCATCGCGTGCTGTGCGTGGACATGGACCCGCAGGGCAACCTGACGATGTCCCAGGGCATCGACCCGGACACGCTCGATAAATCGATGTACGACGTGCTCGTGCACAAAGTCTCGATCCGCGAGGTCGTGCGCAAGCGTGAGATCGACGTGGCTTGCGCCTCGATCGATCTCGCCGGCGCGGAGATCGCGATGTCCACGATGATCGGCCGCGAGCGCTCGCTGCAGAAGGCATTCGAACCGATCCTCGAGGACTACGACTTCATCTGCATCGACACGCCGCCCAGCCTCGGGCTGCTGACGATCAACGCGCTGACGGCCGCCGACAAGGTGATCGTCCCCGTTCAGTGCGAGTATCTGTCGATGCGCGGCCTGATCCAGCTGCAGAACACGCTTGCGATGATCCGCGAGAACCTCAATCCCGGCGTTGACATTGAGGGTATTCTCCCGACGTTGGTGGATTCGCGCACGATCCACGCCAAGGAGGCGATCGAGATCCTCGAGGAAAACTTCGGCGACCGCGTTTTCGCATCCCGCATCCGCAAGACGGTCCGCTTCGCAGAGGCTCCCGTGAAGGGCATGTCGGTTCTCAAGTACGAGCCCGACGGCGTCGCCGCCCAGTCCTACCGCCAACTCGCGCAGGAGGTTCTTACCAATGGCCAACGCTAAACGGGCGAGCATGCGTGAAGGGCCGCTGGCGGCGCTGTTCCGCAAGACCGAAGACAGCGACGGCGCGCAGGGCGCCGCCCAGGCACCGCAGGAGCCTGCCACCCGGCCGGCGAGCGAGGCCGCAAGCTCTGCGCCAGCGACCCATCCCCGTGAGAGCGGGCTGCCACATCCGGCCCTCAGCGCATCGCCGCTGACAGAGCCACGCGAGGAGGTCTACGTTCCCTCCCCACAGGAGCGCCTGCGCCATGCCTTCTCCTCGGAGATCCCCGAGAACGTGATGGACAGGCCGCTCGGTGGACGCCGGCTGATAGACGACTTCGCCCGACCGAACACGCTCTCCGCGAGCCAGCCGGCGAGCGTCGGACAGCCTGTGATCCGCGTCGTAGGCGTCGGCGGCGCAGGCGTGAACGCGGTCAACCGCATGGTCGAGGCGGAAGTCGAGGGCATCGAGTTCGTCGCCGTCAACACCGACGTGCAGTCACTGCAGCAGTCGACCGCCGACATAACGCTGCACATCGGCTCGGAGCTCACACGCGGTCTGGGCTCAGGCTCGGACGCGAACGTCGGCCGCCAGGCGGCGATGGAGGACTACGACCGCGTCAAGTCCCTGCTCAAGGGCTCGGACATGATCTTCATCGCGGCAGGCGCCGGCGGCGGCACCGGTACGGGAGCCGCGCCGATCGTCGCGCGTATCTCGCGTGAACTTGGCGCGCTGACCGTCGCGATCGTCACCAAGCCGTTCGGCTTCGAGGGCACGCGCCGCGGCGAGCAGGCAGAGCGCGGCGTGGCCGCGCTGGCCGAGGAGGTCGACACGCTGATCGTGGTGCCAAACGACCGGTTGCTCGGCGTGCTCGACAAGCAGACGGCGATGGTCGAGGCGTTCCGCGTCGCCGACGACGTGCTGCGACAGGGCGTGCAGGGGATCTCCGACCTCGTGACGCTTCCTGGCCTGATCAACCTCGACTTCGCGGATGTGCGCACGATCATGAGCGAGGCCGGCAACGCGCTGCTCGGCATCGGCATGGGCGTGGGCGAGAACCGCGCCACCGAGGCCGCCGTCCAGGCCGTGTCCTCGCCGCTGCTCGAAACCTCGATGGAGGGTGCGCGCTCGATCCTGCTGTCGATCACCGGCGGCAACAACCTGTCGCTGTGGGAGGTCAACGAGGCCGCCAAGTCCGTCTCGCAGGCGGCGCACCCGGACGCGAACATCATCTTCGGCGCGATGGTCGACGAGAAGCTCGACGACCAGGTGTGGGTCACCGTCGTCGCCACCGGCTACGGCGACGAGGGCAGGCGCAAGAGCGCCAACCGCTTCAAAGAGCCCGCCACCACCGGCGAGGTCAGAGCCCAGCGCTCCGCGCCCGCACGGCCGAGCCGAGAGCCACGTCGCGGCGGCCTTTCAGTGGACGAACTCGAAGTCCCCGAGTTCCTGCCTAACTTCTGACGCGCGTCAGCGCTTCGTCATGCTGCGTCCTCGATCGCTCATGTGCGAAGCACATTTCGCTCACTGCGTCCTTGCCTGACTCGACTGACGCACGTCAGAAGGGGCGTCGTCCGTTCCGCCGTGCGCTCCGCATCGACCCGGGCGCCTGTGGTATCGCTCTGCAATGAGCGCAGCTGAGAACGGGGTCGTTGCTGCTGGACACCCGCTGACGGCGCAGGCGGGCGCGCGGGTGCTGCGCGAAGGCGGCAACGCGGTCGATGCGACCGTGGCCGCGATGCTGACCTCGTTCGTGACCGAGTCGCTGCTGACCGGGTTGGGCGCAGGCGGGCACATGCTGGTGGCGGGCGCCGGCGTCGAGCCGACGCTGCTGGACTTCTTCGTGGAGGCGCCAACCCGCGTCGGTGACGGCTCAGAGGCAGAGCTGCTCGGCGTGGGCGTGTCCTTCGGAGATGCAGAGCAGGTGTTCCACATCGGACCGGCCTCATGCGGCGTCTACGGAGTCCCTGCGGGCGTATGCGAGGCGGCGCGCAGGTGGGGGACGGTGCCGCTCGAGCAGCTCGCGGCGCCGGCGGCTGCGCTTGCGCACGAGGGCGTGGTGCTCAACGCCGGCCAGGCCTATGTCGCGGAGATCCTCGTCGAGCTGTTGACCTCGACGCCAGAGTGCGCCGCCCTCTGGGCACCCGGCGGGCGCCTGCTGCGCGAGGGCGAGCTGCTGCGCAACCCGGAGCTGGGCGATGTGCTGCTGCGGCTCGCGCGCGAGGGTGAGGAGCCGTTCTACCGCGGCGATATCGCAACGGCGGTGTGCGACTGGCTGAGCGCCCGCGGCGGCTCGCTGCGCCGCTCCGATCTCTGCGACTACGAAGCGATCGAGCGCGCGCCGGTGAAGATGGCCTACCGCGACCGCGAGATCCTCACCAATCCGCCGCCCTCGGCGGGCGGCACGCTGCTCGCATATGCGCTCGCGCTGTTGGATCGTGGGCCTGCGCCGCCAACGCTCGGCTTGGTCATCGACGCGATGTCAGCCGCCCAGTCCGAGCGCACCCCGGAGTTCGTCGAAGGCCTCGACCAGGAGGGCTTCCTCGAGCGCTTCCTGGCGACGCGACTGGGCTCCACGACGCACATCTCGGTGATCGACGCCGCCGGCCTAGCCTGCAGCGCCACATGCACCAACGGCGAGGGCTCAGGTGTGGTGGTACCGGGCACGGGCATGCACCTCAACAACGTGATGGGCGAGGAGGACCTCAACCCGCTGGGCTTCCATCTGCACCCCGCAGGTCGGCGGATGCCGAGCATGATGGCCCCGTCGGTGGTGATGCGGGGCGGCGAGGTCGAGCTGGTCCTGGGTAGCGCCGGCTCGAATCGCATCCGCTCGGCGCTGCTGCAGACGATCGTCGGTGTCGTCGATCACGGCATGTCGGTACGCGATGCCGTCGAGGCCCCGCGGGTGCACTTCGAGGACGGCGTCGTCTTCGCAGAGCCCGGCATCGACGCGGACGCCCTGGCCGGGTTGGGGCTCGACGTGCAGGTCGTCCGCTTCGCGGCGCTCAACCTGTTCTTCGGGGGTGTGCAGGCGGCGTTGCGCAGGGGCTCGCGGACGACCGGCGCCGGGGATCCCCGGCGTGGTGGGGTTGCGGTGAGCGCGTGAGGGTTGGGGCGTGCCGCGTGCTGTGGCGGCAGCGCCCTGCTGGCCGACTGTGGAGGCGTGACGGCGACTGACCTGTTTCATCGTCTATCGCAGCGCTCGACACCGCAGGCACGACTGACGCTGCTGGCAACGAAGATCGTCGAGAGGCGAGGCTCGACAATGGCTGGTCCGGAGGGACATCCCGCCGGTGGCCGACCAGTTCGCTAGTGGGGTGGCGTGAATACGCCAATGCCGTCTCGGTGCGACCCGCCCCAGTCGCCTACGACCGGTTCGTCGTAGGGGCCACCGTATTGGTATTCGAGTTCGGGGTCGCCGGGCGTTGCGCTGTTTCTTAGTCGCCAAATTGCGGTGCCGGGCGTGAAGACGCCGGTCGCGTCTTTTCCGAGTCCGGCCCAGTCGCCGACTACGGGAAGGTCGGTCGGCCCCCCGTATTGGTATTCGACTTCGGGGTTACCGGGGGATGCGGTGTTCCTCAAGCGCCAGAGCGCCGTGCCAGGCGTGAACACGCCCGTGGCGTCCGCAGTCCCTCCCACCCAATTGCCCACCACTGGGAGATCGGTCGACCCGCCATACTGGTACTGGATTTCTGGATCCCCAGGGGTGGGAGTGTTTCGGAGCCGCCAAAGTGCGGTACCGGGCGTGAACACGCCAATGCCATCCTTGCCCGAACCGTTCCAATCGCCGACCACAGGAAGGTCGGTAGGTCCGCCGTAGCGGAATTCAATTTGTGCGGGGCCGGGGCCGGGTTCCGTTCTCAGCTGCCAGCGATCTCCGTCCGCTTCCTGAGTGAATACGCCTAGGGTGTCGACCCCGCTGCCGGTCCAGTCGCCGACGATTGGGATCGAAGCGTGGCCGCCAAAGGAATATTCTGCGTCTGGCGGGCCTGGGGAGGCTAGGTTCCGAATCCGCCAGAGCGCTTCGCCCGGGGGGTTGGGGTTCCCCCTCGGGGTTCCCGGACCACTGGGTTCAGGGGGCGCAACAGGCGCGGTCGGTGGCGAGTCGGCACTGCCCATCCTCCAGATATGGACGCTGAGCCCGTGTGCCGCCGCTGATGCATATGGGTTCCATTCATGCTTGGAGACAGTTTCGTGCCAGTTCCAGTTCGAGTCGACCACGACGAAGTCGTTCGAGCCAGGAGTGTGAGACACCACAACCGCTGTGTGCATTCCTTCGTAGTAGTAGCGGCCGTCAGGGCCATTGAGTTGGATGATGTCGCCCTCGACTGATTGGTCGCGCCCGACTTCAGATCCACCTTGAGCACGGTAGTTGGCCAGGTAGTCGCCGCCCAAGTGCTGGGTCCCATTGGAGGCGATCGCGACCCAGATGTTCACGGCTTCCTTGCACTGTCCCCCGTACTGGCCAAGTCGCACGAGACCAACTTCGGCGATCCGCGCGTTGGGATATCCACCACCGAGCTGCGGCGCCGGGACTTGAATGGCGGGGTTGCCTTTGGGGAGGCATACTCGGCGCGCAGAACGGTTGCGGTGAGACCGCCCGGGTGCGCGCTGAGGTTGATGTGAGGCCCTGGAATGCAACGACCACGCCGGTGGTGGTTCTTCTTAGCCCCTGCCGCTGGCGCGGCGCCTGAGACAAGAAGCGCGGCAACACATACGCTGATCAAAGTTCCCCTCCGCATCGTGGGCAGTCTAACCGACGCCAAGGTAGACTGCGGATCTGCACTGTGAGCCGGACTGAGCCGGACCGGTTTTGGCGGAGAGCTTGGTTAGTAGGTTTTCTTGTTCATGATGGGGTGGTCAGGGCTGTGCTTTTCACAGTGTAGAGTTCCTCGATCTCTCGGGGCGGCCGGTCGTCGAGGTTTTCGTGTAGGCGGGTGTTGTCCGATACCCAGCCAGATCGCGAGCGACGGGGTGATAAGGCCAGCAACTACGCCGACTAGGACTACCGCACAGCATAGATATCGTCGCACGAACGCTGCCCCCAAGGCTCAGTTCCGCGTACAACACAAGACCGAAGGCATCATAGTCGACGCGCAGGCGCACCGACCGATAAGCAGGACGACTAGAATATACGGGCGCGGGGGCCTCGTAGAACCGGCGACCGCAGCATTGCCCTAACGTGGCGGCTATGCTGCGCGGCGAGTTCGATCTGCCGCCATGCCCTCGGCTCGCATACGGCTATGATTCACGGCCGTGCAGGTTCAGAACGCGACCCTCAAGGGCCTAGTGCAGGGCGAGAAGCAATTCCGCGTGCCGATCTGGCAGCGTCAGTACACGTGGGGACCCTCGCAGCATGAGCAGCTCTGGCACGATCTGATCGAGCAGTACGATCACGCAGTCGGCGAAGGTGGCCCTATTGCCGGGCACTTCCTGGGCAGTTTCGTTCTATCTCCCGTGGATCCCACGGCGAGTGGCGTACAAACCTTTCTTGTTATAGACGGGCAGCAGCGTCTAACGACGCTCATGTTGGTGCTTTGTGCCTTGCGAGACGCTGCGGCAGACGATCAACCTCAGCTCGTGGAGCGTTTCGACAAGCTCTATCTGTTGAACGAGTTTCAGGAGGGCCAAGCGCGGTACCGTCTCCAGCCAACGGAAGAGGATCGTGCGGCCTTCCATGCTCGCGTCGAAGGGACGGCAGACGCAGGGTCACCAGATCTAATTACGGCTGCCTATAGGTTTTACGCTCAGTGCCTCGACGAGCCGCGACCAAATAGTGAGCCAATCGACGTGCTTCGTTTCGAGCAGGTCATCGCCAACCGGATGGCGATCGTCGAGATCACGACTGAGCACGGCGACAACGCCCACCGCATCTTCCAATCGATCAACGGCACGGGCGTCGATCTGAATCAGGCAGATCTGCTCCGTAACTACCTCTTTATGCTACTGCCGAGATGCGCAGAGGCAGTTTACGAGGAGCTATGGCGGCCAATGGAGATGCTTCTCGGCGTGGCTAACCTCGCTGGCCTAGCACGGGTAGACCTCCAGCGGAGAGGACAAATCGTCGCGACGGATGGTGTTTACGCGGCACACCAGCGTCGACTCGACCCGATCGCACATGATGAAGCACAAGTGCGAGACGCCGTCGAGGATTTTGCGCTTAGAGCGTCCCACTACAAGTCATTGATCGATCCACCATCTGAGAAAGATTCGCAGCTTGCTGCGGGACTCGGACGATTGGCTCGCTGGGGCGCGCAAACTAGCTATCCGGTCCTCATGGTCGCGTATGATCTTCGTGAGCGCGAGCAGATTGACACGGTCGAGTTGAGGCGAGTCGTCGCCTTGATCGAGTCTTTCCTCGTGCGCCGACAGCTTGCACGGGTCGCAACCAATTCGCTCAGCAAGCTGTTCGTGCAGGTGATCGATCGGCTACCCAGCGGCCCTGGCTTCGCTGATGCCTTGCACCTCGCCCTCTCCCGTGATCGGCTCGACTGGCCCGACGACGAGTGGATACAGAATGCTGTTAAGACTCAGCGCTTTTTCCATATCGGTAGGTCCAACCAGCGGAAGGTGATTCTCGAGCAGCTGGAGCGGTCGTTCGATCATCCTGAGAAGATCGATTTCGACGGATCGACTTTCCAAATCGAGCACATAATGCCTCAAACCCTTTCCGCAGAGTGGCGCACGCAACTCACGTCTCTCGGTCAGGATCCGGACGAGGTTCACGGGGAACTCGTACATACTCTCGGCAACCTCACTCTCACGGCTTTCAACGGCATCCTCAGCAACAATCCCTTTGAGCGTAAGAGGGAGATCTACGGAAGCAGCCATCTTGAGCTCAACCGCGCGTTGCGGGACAACGACTCATGGGGACGCGAGGAGATTCTCGCGCGCGCCGATGTCCTCGCGCGACAAATCAGCAAGATCTGGATTAGTCCGCTCGCAGGGATCCAAGACTCCTCTCATCAGGGATTTGATTGGAGTCGCATCGAATCGGCGATCGTCGCCATCCCCGTCGGTCGGTGGACGACGTATAGCGACCTAGCGGAACTCGGCGGAACCGCCGCCCAAGCCGTCGGGAACTTCGTGGCTAACAAGTACACTGGGCCGACGGCTTATCGCGTGCTTTCGGCCGACGGCACCGTGAGTGCCTCATTTCACTGGGACGACCCGCTCGATGAACGCGACCCTCATACACTCCTACAAGCCGAGGGGATCCAGTTCAATGACGGTCGGGCGGATCCCAAGCGTCAAATCGTCAGCGAGGAGCTCTCGAACCTCATCGACGCTGTTGACGAAGACGAACTCCCTAGCTGAACGAGCCGCGGTCGGGATTGGGTAGCGATTCGCTCGCAGTTCGACGACGCGCCCGTCCGAATGTCGCACAACCGGTATTGGGCGCCCGACTACGGGCTGCACCCTTCCGTACGCTCCGCTGCGCTTGGTAGGACAGCTTTCCAACCCTTCGTCAAGCTTGAAGGCGATCCTTGCTGAGTTGCCGAGCACTGAACCAAGCAGCCCTAGCAGCTAGCCGCCCCACATAACTGACCTGGAGGGCAGTCGGGCGACGCGGCGCGCGCCCCTCCGGGCGGCGGTAGTGGAGTAGCGTGTAGTTCTCATGGTTGGACTACCGGCTCGCTGCACTCGATGCGGATATACCTTCGAAGGCCGGGGGATCGCCGTAGAGGGCGATGTGCAGCATCTCGTGCTCCACAACAATATCGAGTCATGTCCGCTATGTGGTGGAGTAGCCCGAATCGTCGAAGGCGAGTTCAACATTCGTGACGGCGTTGTAGAAGTTCTGCGCTCCACCGGTCTCGATCGAGAGCTGCTTCAGCGTTTCGCAGAGATTGCTCGCCAAGCAAATGACGGCACAATCCCGATGGAAGAGGCAGCAGCGCAGATTGCGGAGGACGCTCCGGCTCTAGGTCGCCTTCTTGACCATATGCCGATCAGCGCACGGAAAGCCTTTATATGGGTACTCCTTCAGGCTCTCGTGATCCTCACAGCCCAGATTGTGGCCGAATCCCGCGATGATTCGGTATCCCGCACAGGCGTTGAGCACGCTATCCAGCGAAATGACGACATCATCCAAAGCGAGATGCAAAGAGCGGTCGAACAAGCGCTCGTCAATTATCGCCGTGAGCAAGACCATCTGCCGCAGATCGCTCGTAGTGAGCGTGAAGCTAAGCCTGGACGCAACGCGCCCTGCCCATGCGGCTCAGGTCAGAAGTACAAGAAGTGCTGCGGCCGATAGAGAACCCGTACTCGTTCAGGGAATGGCCTCTAACGCCTTACACGTCGCACAAGCAGCATTGAGCGAAGCCCCTAGCGCCGTCCCGTTGACAGTACGTGCGTCTTGGGCGCACAATGGCTACATGAGCGCGACCAGCAACCGTAGCGGCGTGCTTTTCTTGTCCTTCGTCGGCGTCATGACAGCATCGTCCGCAGTATCGACGTTCTTGCAACGCCAATGGCGGAGCTGGCGCAAGTAGAGTGCTACTCAAGTGAGTCGGCGACAGCCTGCACGCAGGGCTTGAGGCCCACGATGTCCGCCAAGTCGAGCGCAAGCTCCTCATAGTCAGACGTGGATAGCGCCTTCGCAATGTCTGGTAGCAAGCGCACGATTGCCCAGGCGGTGTGGGCATCTTTCAGGCGGTCAATTATCTCCGCCCCGGTGCGAAAGCCAGGCGGTGCATTCTTGAGAATCTTGGCGGTCTTGAGGAAGTTATAGAGCTTGGCGACTGGGCGTACACTCTTGCTGACCTTACGCAGGTCGTAGAGACCGGCGGCGGTCTTTGCGACATCGAACGCCTTTAGTGGCGCAAAGGGAAGGATTGCAAAAGCGCACTCAGCCTCAAGCTTGGTCAGCTCGGCCGTGCACTTTAGACTCGCCAGGAGTCGCGTACCGACGCTCCCTGAGACGGGAGCGCATGGATTGACCGGTGGTGGCGGAGGGGGCGGAGGGGGCGGTGGAGGCGGCGGCGGGAGAGGTGGAATAGGAATTGCCGGTGGCCTGAACGAGACGTTGTCGATCTCGTAGCCTTCTTCGTCGTAGTTGGTTTCTTCCACGACAAAGCCGGTGATATCAGGGGTTTCTGTTTCCAAGTGATTGAAGCCGTATTCGTTGGCAGTGATGGTTTCGCTGCCGGTGGTCGTGGTGATCGTTAGCTGCACGGAGCCTGGATCGTCTATGTAGCCGACATCCATCGACAGTCCATTGACACTGCTTGGTACGGAAGTCCCTGGGATCACGAACGCCCCGTGGATGGAGCCGTGAAAGCGAGGCGTTCCCGAGAGCACGGGGTTGGTGTAACTAGACTCATCCCAGGCAATAAATGGTGGTTCGTCCGGTATCGAACCCGAGAAGATGATGCCTTCGCCTTCGTACTGGTTGGTGATCGGGGTGCCTTCGCCGTAGTTTTCAAACGTCAGCGTGACGCTCCCCGTGAAGTACGCGCGCGCGGCCGGAGCTTGTACGAGGCTAGCGGCGAGCAGTGCGCAGCAGACGCACGCTACTGCCAGCAAGCCCGCGTGCCCTCGTGCGCGTGCATAAATTCGGTTCATTCCGCCTCCTGGAACAAGCATCGGAGCTTATCAAGAGGTTGAGCGGCGCGTGGCTGGGATCAAAGGGCCGGAATCGAGAGACGACGATCAAACTCCCGGACCTTGTATGGAAGCGCATTAGCAAGGTGCACCGCGATAGGTTCGGGGCTGCCTAGCCGCAATCATCTGGCGGGCCTCGCCTTATACGTAGCCGAAAATCGAGATCAATCTCAACGCGCCGCAAACCCCGGCGGGACGGACGAGCAAGTTCGCGGAGCGCCCAGAGCGCGCCGGGTACGGCCAAAGCGAGTACAAGGATCTCCACTACCCATTCTGTTCGACGCGAGGCGCTCGCGCTACTGTTTCGAAAATTTCCCTGCGCGAGGCAAATGCCGCAGGCCCCGAGTGGACTCGAACCCCACGGGAAAACTCCCCTCTAGGCCGTCAACCAGATTCGCGTGGCGTTGATGTGTCCGTAGGCGTCCAGATCGTCCAATCCGTGGATTTTTCTGGACGCATTGGACGTATCTGGAGGGGTGGATGGTTCTCAAAGTGTTCTCACGAGATCATCGATAGGGAGGCGTCGCCGGGGCGACTTCTAGCCTCTCGGGTCATGCCGCGCCCAAAACGTTCATCGAGTCCTCAACCGAGCAGTAGTGCGAAGCAGTCGAAGCAGTCGAGTGGTCGCACCCAAGCTGTCTTCTACCGTGACAAGCGAGGGGATGAGCCGGTCGATGAATTTCTCGAGAAGCTTCTCAGCGTGCAGCCGCTGGCAGTGGCGAAGATCGACGACGCAATCGAGGAGCATCTCAACGGCCGCGATCCTCGTGATCCACCTGCGGAATTCCCCGCCACTTCGCAGATCGCCGGCGAGTTGCGAGAGCTGCGGGTTCGCTTCGCGAAGACCCGCTACCGGGTGCTTTATCAGCGATCCCGCAACCTCATGATCTTGCTGCATATCTTCGAGAAGAACACAGGCACAGTTGCTGCCAGCGACCGGAGGAAGGCCGAGGCGCGGATGCTCGATTTTCGGGTGCGTATGGACGCAAGCCCTCGTAGACGGCCTCGTGCTGCGGGCCGGGACGCCCCTGGCTCGCGCAGCGGATGACGTGACTTATCAGTCGTGATAAGCTCCCCGCATGGCTAAGAGCCTAGGAAGCCCTATCGGACGCAGTGCAGTCGACGCGGCCTCGGGTCGCGCCGAGCGGAGCGAGGCATACCGCGATGCTCGCGTCGAATACGCGCATATCCGTGCCCTCCGCGAGATCAGTCCGATTGCGGCGCATCTGCGTGAGCGCCGGTTCGAGCTTGGGCTTACCCAGGAGGAAGTCGCGAGAGCGGCAGGCACGTCTCATAGTGCGGTGTCGCGGCTGGAGAAGGGGACCCATATCCCGCAACTGCCGACGCTGCAGCGGATAGCCGCTGTCCTAGACGAGGAGTTGCTGGTCTGCTTTCAGCGCACCGTGGACGGCGAGATCGAGCGCGAGTTCGCTGCCGTGGCCTGACTTGGCGGCAGGGCCGCGTGTCCGCTTCGATGCGCCGGGGTGGGCTCGAACCACCACGAGGAGGCTCCCGATAACCCGAGCGCTCAGCGTCGTGGGGCGCTACGCGAACCTGACCTTCCCATTCGACAGCGCGCGCACCTGCGCCCGCTCGAGCACCTCCAGGCGCTCGATCGCCGTGTGGATCAGCTGTGCAAGCAGCTGCAGTCGTGCGTTCTCCGAGCGCAGCTCCAGCAGCTCCTGCTTGGCCTCGAGGTCGAACTCGACCGTGGCGGCCATCGCATACGCGTCCATCTTGCCCAGCTCGACCGCCGCGATCTCCCGGTCGGTCGCTTCCATCACCAGGTCGCGGTAGAGCTCCCGGGCGGCGTCGGCCGCCTGTGGGTCGATCTGCTCTTCTGGCTCGCTGAGGAACTCGACCACGCCGGCGGGGTAGGGGAGGTCGTTCTGGCGCTCCAGCAGGCGAAACGGGCGTGTGCCACGGGCGAGGATGTTCAGGCGACCGTCCTGCATGCGCTCGAGCACGCTCTCGATCTCACACGCGCAGCCGATCGCCTTGAGCTCCTGATCGGACAGCCACACGATCCCGAACTCGTGCTCGGTGCGCAGGCAATGCTCGATCATCGTGCGGTAGCGCTGCTCGAAGATGTGCAGCGGAACGCTCTCGCTGGGCAGCGCCACGATCCCCAATGGGAACAGTGGGAAGCCCGCGGAGGTGGGCTCGGGCATATGCCCGAGTTTAGGCGGGGCGCTTGCGCGCGGAGAGCATCAGGTTGTAGAAGATCGCCGGCGGCAGTCGTGACTCCAGCAGCCGTCGATCCAGCTCCTGCAGCAGCAGGTAGCCGCGATATGCATACATGCGCCACGCCCATGGCACGTCGTCTGGGTCCGCTGTCGCCTCGAGCGTGCGGTTGGCCCAGCCGAACCAGTTGGCCAACAGCTCCTCGCCGGTGACGCGCACGTCCTGCAGGCCGGCTGCGCGCGCGGCGCGAGACAGCTCGGCAGGGGCGAAGGCGTGGACGTCGACGACGCCCTCGAGCGCGGCGTCGGACTCGCCCACGTCTCCGACAGGCGCTGGTGCGGCGCCGATCGCGCGGCGCCAAAGCGGGGCGGCGGTCGTCGCAAGGCGCTTGGGCACGCGCGCCAGTCGATCGCCGTAGCGCGAGGGCTCGCCCGCGAACAGCACGATGCCGCCAGGTGCCAGGACGCGCTCGAACTCGGTGAACGCGCGTGGAAGGTCGGGGATGTGGTGGAGAATCGCGTGGCCGAAGACCAGGTCGAAGCTCGCGTCCGCGAACGGTAGGCGCTCGGCGTCCGCCGGTTCGGTCTGCACTTCCAGGCCCAGGCGCGCGGCGTTGGCCTGCAGCGTCTCGAGCATCCCGGGCGAGATGTCGCTGCAGGTTGCCTGTCCGATCAACCCCGCGCGCAGCAGGTTGAGGGTGAAGTACCCCGTTCCGGAGCCGATCTCGAGCGTCCGCGGGTAGTGCACCGGCTCGTGGCCGAGCGCCTTGCGCACCTTCGCGCTGACCTGATTGAGCCCAAGCTCGCCGAAGTCGATGCCCCACTTGGAGTCGTAGTGCTCGGCTGCCACATCGTGGTAGCGGGTGTTGGCATCGCGGATCTCTTCGGCGCTGAGGGCGGGCGGCATCGGGCGGACCATATACTCGCGCGCCGTGCTCGCGCCGTGCACTCGCGCCCTGAGCACCCAGACGAAAGCCGTCTCTTGACCTCCATCCCTGACGTGGCACCTGCACCGACACCACCGACTCATTTCCAGCAGCGCGACCAGCCGCAGGGCGTGCCGCCGCTGGCGCTGACCGGCGAGCGCACGCTCCCTGACGTGCCTGAGGAGAACTACTGGTTCCGCCGCCATCTCGTCGTCTACGAGTGGATCGCCGCACAGGTGCAAGGGCTGCGCGCGATCGACATGGCCTGCGGCGAGGGCTACGGCTCGGATGTGCTGGCGCGCAGCGCCGCGAGTGTCGTCGGCGTCGATGCCAACCCCGAGGCCCACGAGCACGCGCGTCTGCGCTATGTGCGCCCCAACCTGCGCTTCGCACGCGAGCTCGTCGACAGCTTCTCCGAGCCGGCCGACGCCGTGGTCTTCCTGCAGACGATCGAGCACGTCGAGCGTCCCGGCGAGGTGCTCGAGCACTTCCGCTCGCTCGTGGGACAGGACGGGGTCGTGTTCGTGTCCACGCCGAACGTGCTCACGCTCGCGCCCAAGGGCGCGCCGCGCTCCGACAATCCCTGGCACGTGCACGAGTACCGCTGCGAGGAGTTCGAGCAGCTGTGCCGCTCGCACTTCGCAACCGTGGAGGTGTACGGGCTGTTCCACGCGCGCAAGCTGCGCGCGCACGAGCTGGCGCTGCGGCTGGGCTGGGATCGCGTGCACGCCCGGCTCGGGCTGACGCGGCGCTTCTATGACTGGTTCACGCCCGCGATCGCCGCGTCTGATTTCACGCTACGTCCTGCCGCTGAGGCCGACATGGACCGGGCGCTCGACTTCCTGGCGGTATGCCGGCCGTGAGCCGCAGCGGTCGCGGTGCGCTGGCGATCGTCCTGCACACGCACATGCCCTACGTCGAGGGCTTCGGCACCTGGCCGTTCGGCGAGGAGTGGCTGTGGGAGGCGATGGCCGGCTGCTACCTGCCGCTGCTGGATCTGCTCGATGAGGGTGCGCCGCTGACGCTGTCGCTGACGCCGGTGCTCTGCGACCAGCTGGAGGCGTCGGGCGTGTCCGAGCGCTTCGCCGCGTTCGTGGAGGGCGTGCGCCGCAAGACCCATGCGGAGGATGCGGCAGGGCTGCGCGCGGGCGGCCACGAGCAGCTTGCCGAGGAGGTCGAGCGCTCGTGGGGGGACTACGAGCACGCCCTCGAGAGCCTGAGGACTCACGGCGGCTCGCTGCTGAGCGCGTTCGCGCGCCACGCGCAATGGACCTCATCGGCCACGCATGCGATCCTGCCGCTGCTCGCCACCGATGTGGGCGTGCGCCTGCAGGTGCACAGTGGCATCGCCGCCCACCGCCGTCGCTTCGGCGAGCACTGGCGCGGAGGCTTCTGGCTGCCTGAGTGCGCGTTCGCGCCGTGGCTCACGCGTGCGCTCGAGGACGCGGGCGTGCGCGCCGCCTGCGTTGAGCTGACCAACCGCTTCGGCCTGAACGCCAGCGAGCACCTGTGTCCGATCGCCACCGACGCAGGTGTGCTGCTCGTGCCGATCGACCGCAGCACGATGTCACTCATATGGAGCGACGACGGCTACCCGGCAAGTGGCGTCTACCGCGACTACCACCACCACACCATCCACCACCACAAGCCCTGGAACAACGACGGCGGCGCCTACGAGCACGAGGTGGCGCAGGCGCTCGCACGCGAGCACGCCGCGGACTTCGTCGCGCGGACGCTCACGCGCCTGCGCGCGGCCAACGAGTCCGCGCCGCCCGCTCGGCCCCTGCCCGGTGGCGGACTGGTCGTCTGCGCGCTCGACACGGAGCTGCTCGGGCACTGGTGGTACGAGGGCCTCGCCTGGCTGCGCGCGGTCGTCCAGGAATGTGAGCGCCAGGGGCTGGAGCTGGTGCGCCTGGACGACGCGCTCGAGCGCCACAGCTGGCCTATGGTCGAGCTCGAGAACTGGCCGTCAGGGTCGGTCAGCACGTGGGGGAAGGACGGCGACCTGTCCACATGGTCCGCTCCGGCGGTGGCCGAGATGGCGTTCACGGCGCGCGGTGCCGAGCTCGAGGTGCTGGCCGCGGGCGAGCGGGCGGGCACGGCCGCGGTGCGCGAGCTGCTCGCGCTGCAGGCCAGCGACTGGCCGTTCATGATCTCCCGCGAGATCGCTGTGCCGTATGCGCGCGAGCGCTTCGAGGGCCACCGCCAGGCGCTCGAGGGGGCGCTTGCGGCCGGTGAGCACGCCGAGATCGCGGGCGCGCGCAATCTCGCGGTGGACGCCGATCGCGCATACCTGCTCGACCCGTCGTAGGCCTCAGCGATGATCCGCGGACACCGTCCCCGGATGAGAGGAGCCACGATGGCAGTCACCGAGCTTCAGCAGCAGCCGCCGGCCACGATCAACCCGCTGCGCCACCACGAGCACTACAACGACGCCGCGGCCGGAGCGTCCCCGTACGCCGGCGGAAGCAGCTTCATGGAGCGCGTCTCCGAGGCCGTCGCCAGCGGCATGGGCACCGTCGGTTTCCTGATCGTCAGCTCGGGCATCATCATCGCCTGGGTGCTGTCCAACCACGTCGTGCACTTCCTCAGCGATTCGTGGACCGGACTGCTCAACGGCAACGGCTTCGACCCCGCGCCGTTCATCCTGCTCAACCTCGTCTTCTCGGCCGTCGCCTTCTACACCGGCGCGCTGGTGATCATCGCCCAGAAGGCGCAGACGCGAACCGACAAGGCCAACGAGGAAGCCTCAGCCAGGCATCGCGACGAGCTCTCACAGGTCCAGACCGACCTGCTCAAACGCAACACCGAGATGACCGAGCAGATTCGCGCCGTCAGCGAGAAGCTGACGATGCTCACCGAAGAGGTGCACTCGGTCACCTGCGGGCGGCCCGGGGCGCCGGCTTGACCGCAGCGGGCCAGCAAGCGACGCGAGCCGTGGCGTCTCACTCCCAGCGCATCGCCTGGGGCGTCTCGCGCATGCGGATCACGCGCGCGGGCGTGCCCGCGACGACGGCGTTCGCGGGCACCTGCTTGGTGACGACGGTGCTCGTGCCGATCACGCTGTTCTCGCCAACGCTCACCCCGCGCAGGATGCAGGCGCCGTAGCCGATCCACACGTTGTGCGCGACGTGAACGTCGCGCTTGTAGATCCCCTGTAGGCGGATCGGCCGCTCGACCTCGGTGACGCCATGGTCGAAGTCGATCAGCATCACGCGATCGGCGATGATGCACTCGCGCCCGATCGAGACGTGCTGGTAGGCGGAGATCGTGCAGTCCTGGCCGATCACGGTCTTGGCCCCGATGCTCACCTCGCCCTCGTGCACGCGGACCTTGCTGCCGTGCCCGATCCACGCCCAGCGCCCGATGCGCAGCGTCGCATGGCGGCCGATCTCTAGTGTCACGTCCGGGCAGATGAAGCAGATCCCGTCCGTCTGCAGGCGCTTGCCGAAGCGCAGCTTCAGCAGCGCGTAGCGCAGCAGCAGCCGCGCGTAGTGGCGGTTGAGCATGCGGTTGGCGCGCATGAAGCGCAGCAGCTCCAGCGGCCCGCCGTGCAGCGGCGCGGGCGCGCTGCGGATCGACTCCCCGATCTGCTGGGCGCGGGCCTCGGCATCGGCGGCGTCGGCGGGGTCGGCTACCAGCTCCATCGCGCTCGAATCGTAGGGGACCGCCGGGCGGGTGGGGCGCGCGCGGGCGGGCGCAGGGGATCGCCCCTGCGATGATTGCGCGCTCGATGGCCGACCCAACGCTAGCCCAGCGCCTGCTCGACGGCGACCGCCGCGCGCTGGCGCGCGCGATCACGCTCGTCGAGGACAACCGCCCAGAGGGCTGGGAGCTCGTCAGGGAGGTCTATCCGCACACCGGCAAAGCCGAGGTCGTCGGCTTCACAGGTCCGCCGGGCGTGGGCAAGTCGACGCTGATCGGCGCGCTCACCAAGGCGCGCCGTGAGGCGGGGCGGACCGTCGGCGTGCTGTCGATCGACCCCTCTTCGCCGTTCACGCAGGGCGCGCTGCTCGGGGATCGCATCCGCCTGACCGAGCACTTCCTCGACCGCGGGGTGTTCATTCGCTCGATGGCCAATCGCGGCGCGCTCGGCGGTCTCTCCGAGGCGGCGCTGCAGGCCGCGCTGTTGCTCGATGCGGCCGGACGCCAGGACGTGTTCGTCGAGACCGTCGGCGTCGGTCAGGCCGAGATCGACATCATCGATCACGCCGACACGATCGTGCTCGTGCTGATGCCCGGCTCGGGTGACTCGATCCAGGCGCTGAAGGCCGGCGTGATGGAGATCCCGGACGTGATTGTCATCAACAAGGCCGACCACCCGCTGACCGACACGATGATCCGGGAGATCCGCGGCGTGCTGTCGCTGGCCAACCTCGACCGCACGCCCGAGGAAGCGCGCGGGCGCTGGCGCGTGCCGATCGTCAAGACCGAGGCGGTGCGGGGCGAGGGCATCGATGAGCTGGTGCAGCGCCTGCAGGAGCACCGCGATCACATCCTCGCCGCGGGGCAGCTCGACGAGCGGCGCGCGCGCAACCTGCGCAGCGAGGTGCTCGCGATCGCCACTGCGCGCATGCGCCGGCGCCTGGAGGAGGACCTGCACGAGGACTCCGAGTTCCAGCGGCTGCTCGACGAGGTCGTCCAGCGGCGCCTGGACCCCGCCAGCGCGGCCGCCCTGCTGCTCGATCGTGCCGCTTCGCTGCAGCAGACCGTCGAGTAGGGAGTACGCAACGTTGCGTTACGACGCTTGCGTAATGCGTGCCCGAATCTCTGGCTCAGGCCCCTAGCGCCCGCGCGATCACCATCTGCTGGACCTCGTCGGTGCCCTCGCCGATCGTGAGGATCTTCGCGTCGCGGTAGAAGCGGCACACCGGGTACTCCTCGATGAAGCCGTAGCCGCCGTGTATCTGCACGGCCTCCTCGGCGCAGCGGACGGCCAGGCGCCCGGTCTTGAGCTTCGCCTGCGCCGCGGTCAGCGTGAAGTTGCGCTTTGCGTCCTTCTCGCGTGCGGCCTTGTACACGAGCAGTCGCGCGGCCGCGATCTCGGTGGACATGTCCGCGAGCTTGCCCTGGATCGCCTGGAACTTGGAGATCGGCTTGCCGAACGCCTTGCGTTCCTTGGCGTACTTCAACGCCTCGTCGAGCGCTCCCTGCGCGAGCCCCACACCCATTGCTGCGACACCGATGCGACCGATGTCGAGGATGTGCAGGAACTGCTTGAAGCCGGCGCCGCGCGGGCCGAGCAGGTTCGACTCGGGCACGCGGCAGTCGTCGAAGCTCAGCGGGCGCGTGTCCGAGGCGTTCCAGCCCATCTTCCGGTACGGCTCGCCCTGCTCGTAGCCGGCGGTGCCGTTGGCGACGATGATGTTGGAGATCTGCTTGGAGCCGTCGGCTTCCTCGCCGGTCACCGCCGTGATGCATACCATCCCGGAGATGTCGGTGCCGGCGTTGGTGATGAACTGCTTGGCGCCGTCGATCACCCATTCGCCGTCCTGCAGGCGCGCGCGTGTGCGCGTGTTGCCGGCATCGGAGCCGGCCTCGGGCTCGGTCAGCCCGAATGCGCCCAGCAGCTCTCCCGAGCACAGCTGCGGCATCCACTCGCGCTTCTGCGCCTCGCTGCCGAACACGTAGATCGGCTGCGTGCCGAGTGAGGTGTGCGCGCACAGCGTGATCGCCACCGAGGAGTCCACGCGTGTGAGCTCCTCGACCGCAAGCGCGTATGCGAGCGTGTCGCCGCCGCCACCGCCGTACTCCTCCGGGAAGGGGATCCCCATCAGGTTCAGGGCGCCGAGCTTGGCGACGATCTCGTAGGGAAACGACTTTGTGCGGTCGAGCTCCTCCGCCACCGGAGCGACCTCGCCCTCGGCGAATTCCCTGACCGTGCGCCTGATCAGCTCGTGGTCGGGCGAGAGGTCGAAGTCCACGCCGAGCATTCTCCCAGCTCTGTCAGGATTGAGCCCAACCGTGGCTCGCGCGCGTCTGATCTTCGACATCCTCAAACGGGGGCGCACCTACAGCTACGGCGAGGACCGCTCGCAGCGCGCCGACCTGCACCTGCCCGCCGGAGCCGGTCCGCATCCGGTGATCGTGCTGATCCATGGCGGCTCGTGGATGGCGCGCTACGGGCGCATCGTCATGCGCGGCCTGGTCGCCGACCTGGTCAGACGCGGTTATGCGGCGTGGAACATCGAGTACCGGCGCGTGGGCAACGGCGGCGGCTGGCCGGCCACCTTCGCCGATGTGGCGGCGGCGATCGATCACCTGCCCGAGCTGCGCGCTCCGCTCGATCTCGATCGTGTCAGCGTTCTCGGGCACTCGGCGGGCGGCCACCTGGCGCTGTGGGCAGCCGGTCGCGAGCAGCTCCCGGCGGGCGCGCCGGGCTCTCTGGACGGTGAGCCACGAGTGCGCCTGCAGCGGGTGATCGCCCAGGCCGGTGTGTGCGACCTCGCCGGCGCCTATCGGCTGTGGCATGGCGGGGCCGCGCGGGCGCTGATGGGAGGTGCTCCGGAGGAGTATCCCGAGCGCTACGCCGCGGGCGATCCGATGCGCCTGCTGCCCCTGAGCATGCCCGCACTGCTCGTGCACGGCACGCTCGATGAGACCGTCTCGGTTGAGCTGAGCCGCAACTACGCGCGCGCCGCGCGCGCCGCTCACAGTGCCGTAGAGCTCGTGGAGATCCCGGGCGCGGCCGGTCGTCATCGCGCGCACATCGATCCTCGAGGCGAGGCCTGGGCGGCGGTCACGGCGCGCCTGAGCACTCCGGAAGCGGTGCCGCTGGCCCCGTGAGGCGATGTTCCGCGGATCCGCATCTTTGCCGATTTCGCCACCTGGATTCTCAAGATCTCGCGCCACGCGTTCCGATGCGCCTGGCGTGAGCCTTGTACGGATTCACTGCTATGGCTGCGACCGCACCGTTCCCGTCGAGGAGGCGGCGATGTCGCGTGGCCTGCAGGCGGCAGGCTGGGCACTCGATCACGGTCAGACCTTCTGCCCGAGCTGTGCAGCCGCGCGCAATCTGAGCGCGATCGAGGGAGAGCTGCCCGAGCCCAGCGCCGACTCGGGCGCAGCGGCGCCCGCGCCCGTATCCGCAGCAGGGCAGGTACTCGAGCCGTTTCCCGTCAGCGCCGCGTTGCGCGAACCGCGCGGCCAGCGCACCTCCCGGCTGTTGCGGGCGAGCTTCAGCGTGCTTCGAGCAGACCCCGAGCTGCTCGTGTTCCCCGCGGTGGCGATGGCTCTGACGCTGGTCCTCGGCGCGCTCTCGTTCGCGCTGTCGATATCGCACAGCGGCGAGTCTCACAACGCCAAGGACGTGATCTTCTTCGCGAGCCTGGTCTCGGCCTATCCGATCACGTTCGTGTCGCTGTACTGCGGCGTGGCGCTCGCGGCGGTGCTTGCGGGGCGTTTGGACGGCAAGCCGTTGACAGCGCACGACGGCTGGATGGCCGCGCGCGAACGCGTCGGCATCATCGCCGCCTGGACGCTGATGGTCTGCACGGTCGGAGCGGTGCTGCGGCTGATCGAGCGCTATGTCCCGCTGGGCGCGAAGATCCTGGTTGCGATCGTCGACCTGTCGTGGACGCTCGCGACGATATTCGCGGTGCCGGTGCTCGCCTACGAGAACCTGGGGCCGACTGAGACCCTGCGCCGCTCATCGCGGATCTTCAGGCAGCGATGGGGGATGCAGATCGGCGGGATCGTCGGAATCGGCGTCGCCAGCGTCTTCATCTACCTGCCGTTCTTCGTGCTGCTCGTGGCGGGCATCGCCAGCGCGGGCGCGACCGGCGTGCTGCTCACGGTGCTCGGCGGCGCCGGCCTGTTCGGCGCGATCGCCGTGCAATCGGCGCTGGATCAGATCTTCAGGGTGTTCGTGTATCGCAGCGCCGTTGGCCTGGACACGGCGGCGGGACCGTTCTCGCAGAGCGACCTGCAGGCGCCGTTTGCGCGCCGGCGCTAGGCGCCGTAGGACTTCGCCAGCTCGACCAGCAGGCGCACGCCGTAGCCGGAGGCGCCCTTGCCGACGTATGGGCGGTCGAGATCCCATGCCGAGCCGGCGATGTCCAGGTGGGCCCAGGGAGTGTCGCCGACGAAGTTCGACAGGAACGCCCCGCCGACGATCGTGCCGGCCTTGCGCGCTTCCGGCGCGTTGTCCAGGTCTCCGTATTTGCCCTTGATCAGCTCGTCGTACTCCGCGTGCAACGGCAGGCGCCAAACGATCTCGCCGGTGCTCTCGCCGGCGGCCGAGATGCGGGCGGCCCACTCGTCGTCGTTGCTCATCAGCCCCGCGTAGGTGGACCCGAGCGCGACGATCACCGCGCCCGTCAGCGTCGCGAGATCGACGATCCGCTCGGCTCCCAGCGCGACCGCATGAGCGAGGCAGTCCGCGAGCACCAGCCGGCCCTCGGCGTCGGTGTTGTTGACCTCGATCGTTTTGCCGTTGGCGGCCACCACGATGTCGCCGGGCTTGATCGAGCGGCCGCTCGGCAGGTTCTCGGTCGCGCCTACCACCGCCACGAGCTTCACCGGCAGTTGCAGGCGGGCGATCGCCGAAACCGCCTCGATGACCGCGGCGCCGCCGGACATGTCGAACTTCATCTCCGCCATCTTCGCGCCGGGCTTCAGCGAGATGCCGCCGCTGTCGAACGTCACCGCCTTGCCCACGAGGCCCAGCGTGGGGCCGCTCGCTCCCGGCCCCTCGTATTTGATCGTGATCAGAGCGGGCTCCTCCTCAGAGCCCTGCGCGACCGCCGCGAACGCGCCCATGCCGCGGGCGATGATCTGCTCGCGGTCCTCGACCTGCACCGAGACTCCCTCGAGCTCGCGCTCGAGCGCCATCGCGTACTCGCCCAGCGCCGTCGGGGTAAGGTCGTTGCCGGGTCGGTTCTGGAGATCGCGCGCGCGGTTGACCGCCTCGCTCAGAACCGCCGCCTCCGCGACCGCCGCCTCGAGCCCATCCGGGCTGGAGACGATCAGGCGCTGCAGCCGCTTGGGTGGGGCGTCCTCGCCCGAGTCCTCGCCAGCTGACTTGTGCAGCTCGAAGCGGTAGTCGCTGAGGACGGTGCCCTCCACGATCGCCGCCGCGATCGCCGCGGCAGATGCCCCCGCCACATCGCCCGGCGCCTGCCAGCAGAGCGTTCGCGCGGATATCTCCCTCGCGCGTGCGCCCGTGACCGTGGCGGCCACACGGGCGCGCTCGGGGGTGAAGTCGGCGCGCGCGCCCAGGCCCACCAGCAGCCAGCGCTTGCCGTCGGCGTGGGTCAACGCAAGCGACTTGAACGAGCGGCGGGCCTCGCCGGAGTCGAGCAGCTCGCCAAGCTGCGCCGGGGAGCCTGGAGCCGGGGCCTCGCCGTCGAATACCCCGATCGCGATCGTGTCGGCGTCGGTCGTGCTGGCTGGTTGGGTCGTTGCGGATATCTGCATGCGCCGGCACGATATCCGGCTCGCGAACGATTCGTCGTGTTGGCGTAATCGTCGCTTTACTCGCGCGCGCCTGCGAGTCGGCTGTGGGGTCACGTCGGGGAAATGAGAGTGCGGTCCACTACCATTCTCGCTCTCCGCCCCAACCAAGCGACCACAGGAGAAGACCCGCTTCCATGCCCAAGACAGTGATCCTCGGCAGCGCGCGCACACCCGTCGGCAAGATGGGCGGCAGCCTGTCCACGCTGGACGCCACCGAGCTCGGCGGGCTGGCCATCAGCGCCGCGCTGGAGCGGGCCGGCGTCGAGCCTGAGCAGGTCGAGCACGTCGTCATGGGCCAGGTGCTGCAGGCCGGGCAGGGGCAGATTCCCTCCCGCCAGGCCCAGATCAAGGCTGGCATCCCCAAGGAGGTCTCCTCCGAGACGATCAACAAGGTCTGTGCCTCCGGCCTGCGTGCGTCGGTGATCATCGATCAGGCGATCCGCGCCGGCGACATGAGCGTCGGCGTCGGCGGCGGCATGGAGTCGATGTCCAAGGCCCCGTACCTGCTGCCGCAGGCCCGCTTCGGCTATCGCATGGGCGACGCCAAGATGCTCGACGCGATGGTTCACGACGGGCTCACCAACCCGTTCTCCGGCAAGCAGATGTTCGTCGAGGCCACCGAAGCCGGCGATGAGCTCGAGATCACGCGCGCGGACATGGACCGCTGGGCGTTGCGCTCGCACGAGCTGGCGCTGAAGGCGACCGACGAGGGTCGTATGTCCGAGGAGATCGTCTCGGTGACCGTCAAGGGACGTAAGGGCGACACGCTCGTCGAGGTGGACGAGGGCCCGCGCCGGGACACATCGCTCGAGAAGCTCGCGGCGCTCCCCGGTCTCGTCGGCAAGGACGGCTCGCACACGGCCGGCAACTCGCCCGGCGTCAACGACGGCGGCGGCGCGCTGGTGCTCGCCTCCGAGGAGTGGGCCGAGGCCAACGGCAAGGAGGCGCTCGCCGAGATCGTCGCGCACGCGCAGAGCGCCAACGACTTCGCCTACCTCGCCACCACCCCCGCGAGTGCCGCCAAGAAGGCGCTCGAGAAGGCCGGCCTGCAGCCGGGCGACATCGACCTGTGGGAGATCAACGAGGCGTTCGCCTCGGTCACGCTCAACTCGATCCGCATGCTCGGCATCGACGAGAGCCGCGTGAACGTCAACGGCGGCGCCGTCGCTCTCGGGCACCCGATCGGCGCCTCCGGCGCGCGCATCCTTGGCGCTCTGGTGCACGAGTTGCGCCGGCGCGGCGGCGGCTACGGCTGCGCCGCGATCTGCTCGGGCGGGGGTCAGGGCGACGCGGTAATCCTGAAGGTCTGAGAAGGCCGTGAGCGCTTCGCCACGAGGCGGATCGCCGAACGGTCAGCCACGCGGCGCCGCGTTCTTCGACCTGGACAAGACCTTGATGGCAGGCTCCTCGGGCGTGTTCTTCGCCCGGGCGGCCTATGAGACGGGGATGATCTCGCGTGGACGTCTCGCGCGCGATGTCTATGAAAACCTGCGCTTCCGTCTGCGCGGCTCCACCGACGATCGCGCCGATGACGTGCGCAGGCGGGTCGGGGAGATGATCGCTGGCGTGCGCGTTCGCGACCTCCAGCGCCTGACGCCGCGCGTGCTCTCCGGCGTGCTTCCGCGCCTGTATCCGCAGATGCTCGAGCGCGCCTACGCACACCAGGACGCCGGCCTGCCCGTCTACATCCTGACCGCCGCCTCGCAGGAGATGGCCGACCTGCTGGCGCGTGTGCTCGCGTTCGACGGCGGCCTCGGCTCGCGCTCGGAGATCGTCGATGGCCGCTACACCGGTCGCCCGGCGGGGCCGTTCAACTACCGCGAGGGCAAGGTCCTCTCGATGCGCGAGGTCGCCGAGCGTGACGAGATCGATCTGGGTGCCTCCTACGCCTACTCGGACTCCGAGTCCGATCTGCCGATGCTGCGCGCCGTGCGCTACGCGGTCGTCGTCAACCCCGACGCGGTGCTGCGGCGGATCGCGCTCGAGGAGGGCTGGGAGGTGATCGAGCTCGATCGGCTCGGCAGGCGGCTGAAGGTGCTCGGAGCGGTCGGCACGGCGGCCATGATCGGCGCTCTCGGGAACCTCGCGTGGGAGCGCGTGGGAGCGCGAATCGGCCCACGGGCATAATCTGCGCTGCGCATGTCCTCGACACAACTGCAGAGCAAGATCCGCGTCGTCGTCGCCAAGCCCGGACTGGATGGCCACGATCGCGGCGCCAAGATCATCGCGCGCGCTCTGCGGGACGCGGGCATGGAGGTGATCTACACGGGGCTGCACCAGACGCCTGAGCAGATCGTCGAGACGGTGATCCAGGAGGATGCCGACGCGGTCGGCCTGTCGATCCTCTCGGGCGCGCACATGACGCTCGTGCCGCGCGTCGTGCAGCTGCTGCGCGAGCAGGGCGTCGATGACGTCGTGATCACGGTCGGCGGCACGATCCCGGCCGAAGACATCCCCGAGCTCAAGCGCCTGGGGGTCGCCGAGGTGTTCACGCCCGGCGCTCCCACGCAGGCGATCGTCGATTTCATCCGCGGCGCGGTAGTCGCGCGCTAGCAAAACCGATTGACTCGTCAGTCAACCGCGCGAACGGGTACGATTCAGTCACTTAGACCCAAGGAGAAGCTGACTCAATGAAGATATGCGTCCTGGTGAAGGAGGTCCCGGACGCCGCCGTCGAGAAGAGGATCGACCCCTCGACGGGGCGCATGGACCGCAGCGGCGAGAAGAACCTGAACCCGTATGACACGCACGCCATCGAGGCGGCGATGCAGATCAAGGAGGGCGGCGCGGTTCCCGTAGAGGAGATCGTGGCCGTGACGATGGGCCCAGACAGCGCGGTTCGCGCTCTGCACAAGGCCGTCTCGCTCGGCGCCGACCGTTCGGTGCACCTCTCAGACCCGGCCGTCGCCGGCTCCGACGTGGCTGCCACCGGCTACGCGCTGGCCAAGACGCTGCAGCGCGAGAGCCCTGACCTGGTGCTGCTCGGACAGCAGTCCGACGACGGCGAGTGCTACACGATCGGTGCGGTCGTGGCCGAGCACCTCGGCATGCCCTCGCTGACACAGGTGATCAAGATGGACGTCGAGGGGGGGGTGGGAACCGGATCTCTGCGCTGTGAGCGTCAGGCCGAGTACGGCTATGACACCGTGCAGATCAAGCTGCCGGCCGTGATCTCCGTCGGCGACGCCATCAACGAGCCGCGCTACCCGTCGCTGAAGGCGATCATGGGGGCCAAGAAGAAGCCGCTGGACACGGTCACCGCCGGCGACGTCGAGATCGACGCCTCCAAGGTCGGCGGCGAGAACTCCGCCGCGCAGTGGGTCGCCGCGAAGGCGCCGCCCGCGAAGGCCGCCGGCGAGATCATCGAAGATGAGGACACCGGCGAGACCGTCGAAAAAATCGTGGCCTGGCTCGACGAGAGGAAGCTGATCTAGATGGCGAACATCCTCGTTTACGCGCTGCACTACGACGGCGCGATCAACAAGAACTCGCTTGGCGCCGTCTCCGAGGGCGCCAAGCTCGCCGCCGAGCTCGGCGGCGAGGCGCACGCGATCCTGCTCGGCGAGAGCGTTCCGCATGAGCTGGCCGCGTCGCTGGGCAAATACGGCGCCAAGAAGGCGCTCGTTGCCGAGGGCCCCGAGGGGCTCGCGCAGCCGCTCGTCGATGCGATGGCCAAGGCGATCACCGACGGCGGCTACAAGTACGCGCTGTTCGGCGGCGGCCTGCTCGGCTTCGAGATCGGCGCCGGTCTGGCCGCGCGGCTGGGCGCGGGCGTCGTCATGGAGGTCACGGCGGTGCGTGCGGAGAACGGCGAGCTGATCGCCGAGCGTCCGATCCTCGGCGACTCCTCGATCTCCGAAGTCAAATATCGCTCCGATGTAGGCATCATCATCGGCCGCCTCAACGCGTTCGAGATCAAGGACGTCGGCGGCGCGGACGCCCCCGTCGAGGCGTTGAGCTTCGAGCTGAGCGCCCAGGCGCAGCAGGCGACGATGCTCACGCGTGGCGAACAGCGCGGCGCCGACGTCGACATCGAGGGTGCGAGCATCCTCATCGCCGGTGGCCGCGGGCTCGGCAAGGCCGAGGGCTTCCAGCTTGCGGAGGACCTGGCCGCGGCGTTCGGCGGCAACGCCGCCGTGGCAGCCACGCGCGCCGTCGTCGATGCCGGCTGGTACCCATACGCGGCGCAGATCGGCCAGACGGGCAAGACCGTCTCGCCGAAGCTATATCTCGCGGCGGGCATCTCAGGCGCGATCCAGCACAAGGTGGGCATGCAGAGCTCGGAGAACATCGTTGCGATCAACAAGGACGCGAACGCGCCGATCTTCGAATTCTCCGACCTCGGCATCGTCGGCGATCTGAACAAGATCCTGCCGAAGCTCACAGAGGCTGTGAAGGCCAAGAAGGCAAGCTGATGTCCGGCCACGGTGGCTCCAGCAACGGGCGGGTCGTGCCGGCGGCCTACCCTCCGCCGGTCGACTCGCGCAAGGAGTTCATCAAGCGCGGTCTCGACGCGGAGGACGAGCTGATCGAGGTCGGCGTGGCGATCGTCGGCGGCGGCACGGCGGGCCTCGCGTGTGCCAACCGCCTGCTGCAGCTGCTGGCCGACGACCCGGAGACGATGGAGCGGCTCGGCGAAGTGCCGGTGGCGGTCGTCGAGAAGGCCAAGACCTGCGGCGGGCAGAGCCTGTCGGGCGCGGTCATGCGCCCGGGGCCGCTCGAAGAGCTGTTCCCCGAGCTGACGCGCGAGCAGTGGCGCGAGCTCGGGTTTGCGTTCGGCGAGGTCAAGAAGGAGGCCGTGTACCTCACGCCCACCGCCAAGAGCTCGCTGCGGATCCCCACGCCGCCGCCGTTCAAGAACCACGGCAACGAGGTCATCTCCGTCTCCGCGCTCGCTCGCTACCAGCAGCAGCAGGCCGAAGAGGCCGGTGCCTACATCCTCACCGAAACCTCCGCCACGCAGCTGGTCGTCGAGGACGGCGCCGTCGTCGGCGTGCGCTCCGGCGACAAGGGACGCGGCAAGGACGGTGAGCCGCTCGGCAACTTCGAGCCCGGCACCGACATCAAGGCCCACGCGACGGTGCTGGCCGAGGGCTGCTGGGGGCACCTGACCGGTGCCGCGATCAAGGAGTTCGACCTCGGCCAGGGCCGCGAGCCCCAGGTCTGGGAGCTCGGCGTCAAGGAGGTCTGGAAGGTCCCCAAGCCGCTCGACCGCCTGATCCACACGATGGGGCCGTGGCCGCTGAAGATCTCCCCCAAGTACGGGCAGATCGGCGGTACCTGGATCTACCCGATGAAGAACGAGAAGACCGGCGAGGACATGGTGTCGATCGGCTTCGTCGTCGAGCTCGAGTACGCCGACGCGACCACCTCCGCGCACGACCTGCTGCAGACGTTCAAGACCCACCCGCTCGTTCGCAAGATCCTCGAGGGCGGCGAACGCGTCGCCTGGGGCGCGAAGGCGCTGCCCGGCGGCGGCTACTGGTCGATGCCGAAGCTGACGATGCCCGGCGCGCTGCTCGTGGGTGACTCCGGCGGCATGGTCGACACGATGGCGCTGAAGGGCGTGCACCACTGCATCAAGTCGGGCATGCTCGCGGCCGAGTCGATCTACGCGGCGCTCAAGCGCGGCGAGAGCAACTTCGAGTCCTACGAGCAGGTGATCGAGGAGTCCTCGGTCGGCAAGGAGCTGTGGGAGGTGCGCAACGCGCGCCAGCCGCTGCAGAAGGGCCTGTTGATCGGCGGCCTGCTCAGCGGGATCCAGCAGGTCACCAAGGGCAAGCTGCCCGGCCGCGCCGACTGGCATCGCAACGACGCCAAGGCGATGTTCATCGGCGACACCAAGGACGTCTACCCGAAGCCCGACGGCAAATACACGTTCGACAAGCTCTCCTCGGTGTTCATCACCGGCAACTCCACCCGCGACGATGCTCCCAACCACATCCGTGTGCGCAAACGCGTGCCACGCGAGCTCGCCGAGACGTGGCGCTGGATGTGCCCGGCCGGGGTCTATGAGATTCCCGAGGACGCACCCGAACACGGCGAGGTCGACGTGATCGTCAACTACACCAACTGCGTGCAGTGCGGAGCGATCACCGCCAAGGGCGGCCGCCTGACGGCTCCCGAGGGCGGCGACGGGCCGCTCTATCAGCTGACCTGAGTCGCAGCCGCGGGAGACGGAGACGCACGCCACCGGCCGGCATGCGAAACCCGCGGGTAATTTGAGTGTTACAAGGATGTGATGAAGATCATGTCCGCCGGCGTGCGCGCCTCGTGCAGCTTCTTGCGACGCCCAGTCGTGGCGCTCGCGTGCGTCGTCGCCGTGCCGTGGCTGGTGCTCTCGCCAGCCGCGATGGGAGGCACGGCGGCGGCGTCATCGCCCAGTCAGACACAAACCGCGGCCGCAACGGCCGCCACCCAGAGCAGCCAGACGACGCTGCCCCAGAGCAAGGCGATCGCCGCCGCGACGCTCCAGCAGTGCGCGACCGCGACGATCCCCCAGACCGAACGCTCGGCAACGTTCGCAGGGGAAATGAGCGCGATCCCGGGCACCGCGCACATGGAGATACGCATCGACCTCGAGGAGCGCGTCCCCGGCGAACTTGCGTACCGCACCGTCGACGCCCCCGGCCTTGGCGTGTGGCACAGCTCGGTTGCGGGCGTGAAGATCTTCACCCACATCCAGCAGGTCACCAACCTGTCGGCGCCGGCGCTCTACCGCGGCGCACTGCGCTTCCGCTGGGTCAACGACAAGGGGCGGCTGATCAAGGCCGAGGAACTGCGCACCGCGCGCTGCGAACAGCCGGCCGCGAGCTCGAGCGCCCCCGCCACGAGCCCTGCGGGCGCCGGTTCGACGACCACGACCACGACTGCCCCCACGAGCTAGCCGCCGCTCCGGTGTCCCAGCCCGCTAGAATCTAAGAACGATGAAGGCAGACATTCACCCCAACTACGTGACCGCACATGTGCGCTGCACATGTGGCAATGAGTTCCTCACGCGCGCCACGCAGGACGAGCTGCACGTCGAGGTGTGCTCGAACTGCCACCCGTTCTACACGGGCAGGCAGAAGCTGATGGACACCGGCGGACGCGTGGAGCGCTTCCAGCGCAGGGTCGCCAAAGGCCGACTTAACTCGGCGCAAGCTCGGTCCGCCCAGTAGCCCGATGGCGGCTGCCGTGGCTGACCCCGCGGCGCCGGCAGTGCTGCTCGAGGACGACGGTGAGCTGAGCGCTCAGCGCGACGCGCCCGTAGGCGGGCAGGCGGTGCTCGAGGGCGTGATGATGCGCGGCGTCTCCAACTGGGCCGTCGCGGTACGCAAGCCCAGCGCCGAGCAGCTCAGCGAGGGCGAGCTCTCACCCGAGGAGGCTGCGCTCGGCGAGATCGAGGTCACGACGCTGCCGCTGGAGTCGGCGATGAAGCGCCACCGGCTGCTGCGCCTGCCGATTCTTCGCGGGGTCGTCGCGCTCGGCGGCTCGATGATCATCGGCTTCAAGGCCCTGGAGATCTCCGCGAACGCGCAACTGCCCCCGGAGGAGAAGGCCCAGCCTGTTGAGGGCGAGCAGGAGGTGCAGAGCGAGGAGGAGGCCCAGGAGATCCCGAAGGCGGTGTGGGCGGGCACGGTTGTCGTGGCGATCGCGTTGGCGGTCGTGCTGTTCTTCCTGATCCCCGTCGGGCTGACCAGCCTGATCAAGAAGCAGCTCGGCTCCTCGATCCTGTTCTGGCTGGTCGAGGGCACGATCCGCACGAGCCTGTTCCTGGGGTACATGCTGCTGCTCTCGCGCGTGCGCGACCTGCGACGCGTGTTCGAGTACCACGGCGCCGAGCACAAGACGATCTCATGCTTCGAGGCAGGGCTGCCGCTCACGCCGACCAACGCCCAGCGCTTCTCCCGCTTGCATCCGCGTTGCGGAACGAGCTTCCTGCTGGTGGTGATGATCGTGGCGATCTTCGTGTTCGCGCCGATCGGGCTGCCGGCGTGGTACTGGCTGGTGGCCACGCGCATCCTGGGCGTGCCCGTGATCGCCGGCATCTCCTTCGAGCTGATCAAGTTCGCCGGGCGCAACCGCAGCCGTGGCTGGGTGCGAGCGGTGATGTGGCCTGGCCTGAAGCTGCAACTGCTGACGACGCGCGAGCCCGACCTCAACCAGCTGGCGGTGGCGATCGCCGCGCTGCAGGCGGTGCTCGAGCTCGAGACCCCCGGTGATCTCTCGGCTGCCGATCTGCTCGGCGTCGAGGTCGTCGCGTGACCAGACGATCGGGAGCGCTGCGCTGGGCGGCGTCCTCGTTCGCTCCTTCTAGCCTTCTTGGACTTCCGGGGACGGTTCCGGGGTTTCAGGTTCGTAGTAGAAGTTGGGCGCGTCGAACGGGATCTCACAGCTTGCGCTCAGGGCCTTCTTCGGCTTGATCTTGTGGCCGTGGTGCTTGCGCGCCTTGGTCATCGTGTAGACCTTCAGCCCGAGCGTGCCGGTCGCTGCTGCGAAGGTGGCGCTGCCGCTGAGCGTCATCACGACCGGCCCGGCGCTTTTGAAGTCGAAGAAGTCGACTTCGGAGTTTCGGTAGCTGGAGCCCTTGCCGACCGAGCCGCCGGGAAATTCACCGGTTCCCGAGAGCGTGCTGGAGGTCGTGCTCAGCGTCCACGGGCCGGCGCCGAAGATCGCGTAGTACCAGCTGCTGCCACACTGCACGCCAAATTTGCCCGTCAGGTAGGTCTTGTCCTCGAGCACCAGCTGCGGCCCGTTTTCACGACCGTTCGGGGTCCATTCGTAGAGCAGGTGCTCGGGCCCGCCGGCCGCCGCGGCGGATGCTGGTAGGGCCAGCAATGCGCATGCTGCCACGACGATCGCACCCCGAAGCGCCCCCCGACGAAACATGCGCGCATTGTACGCTCGGTCGGTGATCGAAGATCTCGTCAAGCAGATCGAGTCGCGCTTTGCGGAGCTCGGCGCGCAGATGACCGATCCCGCGGTGATCTCCGACAGGGAGCGCTACGCGGAAGTCGGTCGCGCCTACAGCCAGCTCGAGCCGGCGGCGAAGCTCGCGGCGCAGTGGCGCCTTGCACAGGACGACGCGGCGGGCGCGGAGGAGCTGCTCGCGGAGATGGGTGAGAGCGCTGAGATGCGTGAGGAACTGGGCGAGGCGCGCCGGCGCATCGAGGGCCTCGAGGAGGAGATCCGCCTGGCGATGGTCGAGCGCGACCCCAACGACGACAAGAGCGTGATCGTCGAAATCCAGGGCGGCGCCGGTGGCGACGAGGCCGGGCTGTGGGCCGGGGACCTCTACCGGATGCTCGTGCGCTACGCCGAGCGGCTCGGGTTCGAGACCGAAGCGCTGGAGATCAGCGACGGCAAGTACACGTTCGAGATCAAGTCCCGCCCGCCCGACGGGGCCTACTCGGTGTTCAAGTACGAGGGTGGAACCCACCGTGTCCAGCGCGTGCCTCAGACCGAGTCTCAGGGCAGGACGCACACCTCGACGGCGACCGTTGCGGTGCTGCCGGAGGCGGAGGACGTCGACGTGCAGATCGACCCGAACGACCTGCAGATCGACGTGTACCGCTCCTCCGGTCCCGGCGGCCAGTCGGTCAACACGACCGACTCAGCCGTGCGCGTGACGCATCGCCCGTCGGGGATCGTGGTCTCGATGCAGGACGAGAAGTCTCAGCTGCAGAACCGCGAGAAGGCGCTGCGTGTGTTGCGCGCGCGCCTCTACGAGCGCGCGCTGGCCGAACAGCAGGCCGAGCTCGCCGCCGACCGACGCTCGCAGGTCGGCACCGGCGATCGAGCCGAGAAGATCCGCACGTACAACTACGGCGAGCGGCGCGTGACCGACCATCGCATCAAGCTCACCGTGCACAACCTCGATCAGGTGCTCGAAGGCGAGCTCGACGAGCTGACCGAGGCGCTGCAGTCAGACGAGAAGCGCCGTCGCCTGGAGTCCCAAGCGCTCGAATAGGTGCGTGACCGACGTTCGTGAGATGCTGGGGTGCAGCTGATGCACGCGCCTCCTGAGATAGGCACCACGGCACGGGACGCGCTCGACGGTGCCGTCACAGCGATTGCCGCCGCCGGGAGTGAGACACCGCGCCTGGACGGCGAACTGCTGCTCGCGCACGTGCTCGGCGTCGGACGCGAGCGCCTGCTGAGCGACCCCGACCTGCTTGTAGCCGGTCCTGCGGTGCGTGCCTTCCAGGACGCTGTGCGTAGACGCTCGGTCGAGCGCGAGCCGGTCGCCTACATCGTCGGACGGCGTGCGTTTCGCCGCCTGGAGCTGAGCGTCGATTCGCGCGCGTTGATCCCGCGCCCGGAGACAGAGCTGCTCGTCGAGGTCGCGGTTGGACTGGGCGCGGGCGCGCGCGTGCTCGATCTCGGCACCGGCAGCGGCGCCGTGGCGCTCGCGCTCAAGCAGGAGCGTCCCGATCTGCATGTCAGCGGCAGCGACCTCAGCGAGGGGGCGCTGGAGCTCGCGAAGCTCAACGGGGAGCGTCTGGAGCTGGACGTCAACTGGCTGCACGCCGACCTGCTCACCGACGTTGGCGAGTTCGACGCGATCGTCTCGAACCCGCCCTACGTGGCCGAATCCGAACGCGCGCTGCTCGCGCCTGAGATCCTTCGCCACGAGCCCGCCGAGGCGCTGTTCGCCGGACCCGACGGGCTCTCGTGCATTCGCGCACTGCTCGCTCAGCTCGCCGAGCTGCCCGCCGTGCACTTCCTGGCGATGGAGGTCGGTGCGGGGCAGGCGGCGGCGGTCGCCGCGCTGACCCGCGAAGCCGGCTTCGACGCGATACGGTTTGAACGCGACCTTGCCCGGATCCAGCGAGTGGTGGTCGCGGAGCGGCACAGGTGATGACCGTGCAGACCAGCGAGCAGCAGATACTCAGCGAGCAAGACGCCCAGCGCCTCGAGCAGTGCATTGCCGACGGCGGCGTCGCGGTGTTCCCGACGGACACCGTCTACGGGGTCTGCTGCGATCCCGAGAACGAGCAGGCGGCAAAGCGGCTCTACGCGCTCAAGGGCCGCCCCGCGAGCCGCCCCGCGGCGGTGATGTGCTTCGCGCTGGAACCAGCGCTCGAGCTGCTCCCGGAGCTGCAGTTCGACGAGCGCGCCGCGCTCTCGGCGCTGCTTCCCGGTCCCGTGACGCTGCTGCTCGGCAACCCCCAGCGCCGCTTCGCTCCGGCATGCAGGATCGATCCAACCACGCTCGGCCTGCGCGTGCCGCAGCTGCCGCAGCGTCTGCGGGCGCTCAGCGCGATCACCAGGCCTGTGATGCAGTCAAGCGCCAACATCTCCGGTGAGCCCGACGCGCGCACGCTGGCGCAGGTGCCGCAGAGCATGCTCGACGGCGCCGACCTCGTGCTCGACGGCGGCAAGCTGCCCGGCACGCCCTCGACCGTGATCGACCTCCGCGACTACAGCGCCGAGCGCCGCTGGCACGTGCTCAGAGAGGGTGCGCTCGCGCGCAGCGTGGTGCGCGAGACGCTCACCGCGCTGGCCTGAGCGCCCGCTCAGGGTGATAGCCTCGATGGAGCTGCCGCAACTGGCGCCTGAGGTGGAATCGACCACCGGGGAGCGGCCAGCGAGATCCGCCGCGCGCCTGGGCACCACCGTCCTCACCGCCCGTCCAAGGAGAGCGCCGTGTCCGAGCTGAGCCCCGATTACTTCAACCGTCCTCTCGCCGAGGTCGATCCCGAGATCGCAGACGCCCTGCGCGGCGAGCTCGAGCGTGAGCAGAGCACGCTCGAGATGATCGCCTCCGAGAACTTCGTACCGCGTGCAGTGCTCGAGTGCCAAGGCTCGGTGCTGACCAACAAGTACGCCGAGGGCTATCCAGGGCGCCGCTACTACGGCGGTTGCGAGTGGGTCGACGTCGTCGAGCAGCTGGCGATCGATCGCGCCAAGGCGCTGTTCGGGGCCGAGCACGCCAACGTGCAGCCGCACTCCGGCGCGCAGGCCAACACGGCGGTCTACCACGCGCTGCTGCAGCCGGGCGAGACGATCATGGGCCTGTCGCTGGCGCACGGCGGCCACTTGAGCCACGGCATGAAGATCAACGTGTCTGGGCGTCTGTATGACATCGCCGCCTACGAGGTCGATCGCGACAGCAGCCTGATCGACATGGACGAGGTCGCGCGGATCGCTCATGAGCGCCGCCCGAAGCTGCTGTTGGCGGGCTGGTCGGCCTATCCCCGCAAGCTCGACTTCGCGCGCTTTCGCGAGATCGCCGACGAAGTCGGCGCGCTGTTGATGGTCGACATGGCGCACTTCGCCGGGCTGGTCGCCGCCGGGCTGCATCCCAGCCCGATCGAGTACGGAGCCGACGTCGTCACGACCACCACGCACAAGACGCTCGGCGGCCCGCGCGCGGGCGTGATCCTGTGCAAGCAGGAGCTCGCCAAGAAGATCGACTCGGCCGTGTTCCCCGGTCAGCAGGGCGGTCCGCTCGAGCACGTGATCGCCGCCAAGGCCGTCGCCTTCAAGATCGCCGCCAGCGAGCTGTTCGCCGAGCGCCAGCGGCGCACCGTCGCGGGCGCTCGCGCGCTCGCGCGCCAGCTGACCGGTCCAGGCGCTGCGGGCAGCGCCGTCAACGTGCTCACGGGTGGCACCGACGTCCACCTGATCCTCGTGGACCTGCGCGAGACCGTGCCTGCGCTCACCGGCAGGCAGGCAGAGGATCGCTTGCATGAGATCCAGATCACGGTCAACCGCAATGCGATCCCGTTCGATCCGCGCCCGCCGATCGAGGCCTCCGGCCTGCGCATCGGTACGCCCGCACTGGCCACGCGCGGCCTGCAGGAGGAGGACTTCGATGAGGTCGGGCAGATCCTCGCGGTCGCGCTCAGCCCCGAATACGAGTCGCGGGCGCCGGAGCTGGCGGAGCGCGTGGGCGCGATCGTGGAGCGCTATCCGCTTTACGAGGGACTGCCCGCCACCGCGCAGGTGTAGCGCCGCGTTCGCCAGCGCTGCGCTCTCGACCTCTCGGCCTGCGATGCTTTACGCGAGCCGATGGCGCATCCAACCGAGCTCGACGCGCTTTATGCCTTCTTGGCCGCCGCGGTCCTCACCGCGCTGCTGACGCCCCTCACGATGCGCTTCGCGAGGGCAATCGGGGCGATCGACGAGCCGCGCGAGCGGGGCCTGTCCGAGCGCCCGACGCCGCTGCTCGGCGGTTTGGCGATCTTCGGCGGAGTGCTGCTCGCCGGCCTGCTCTGGCTGCCGACCGGCTACGCGGGCGAACAGCAGCCCCAGCTATGGCATGGCGTGCTGCTGGCGGCGGCGCTGATCACGCTGGTCGGCGCACTGGACGACCGCTTCGACCTGCACCCCGCGGTCAAGCTGCTCGGCCAGGTCCTCGCGGCCGTGATCGTCGTGCACTTCGGCGTCGCCGTGAAGAAGATCACGCTGCCGTTCGTCGGTGCGCTGGCGTTCCCCAACACCGGTCCCGCCGATGCTGGGCCGGTGCTGACCGTGATCGGGCTGGTGCTGATGATGAACGTCGTCAACTTCTCCGACGGCGTCGACGGCCTGGCGTCGGGCGTCTGCGCGATCATCGCCGCCGCGATGGCGGTGATCGCGTTCGACTTGAACCGCCAACAGCCCGGCGTGCTGGCCGCGCTCACCGCCGGCGCGGCGCTCGGCTTCCTGATCTACAACTTCCCGCCGGCGTCCAGCTTCATGGGCGACTGCGGCGCGCAGCTGCTCGGCCTGCTGATGGGTGTGATCACCGTCGAGGCAGCGGTCAAGACCGAGGTGGTGGTCTCGTTCGTGCTGCCCTTGATCCTGCTCGCGGTGCCGTTCCTGGATACGACCTTCGTGGTGCTCAAGCGCCTGAAGTACCGCCAGCCGTTCTACCGCGCCGACAGCGAGCACTTCCACCACCGCATGGCGCGCATCGGCTTCTCCAACCGGCGCACGATCGCCTATCTGTACGCATGGACGCTGCTGCTTGCCGGCATGGCGCTGGCGCTGCGCTTCGTCCCCTACAGCAACCACAAAGGCCATTACTACACGGGCTGGACGCTCGTGATGCTCGCGATTGGGCTGCTCGTGATCGCTGCGAGCGTCTACCTGGTGTACGTGCTCGAGATCCTCAAGTTCAGGCGTCTTGACTCGATGCGCCTGCGGCGGCTACGCCCGGAGGCCTCACCAGCGGAGATCGAGCTGGATGTGGCGAAGCATCTGGAAACCGGCGAGTTCGATGCGGTGTCGGGCACGGGGGACGGCGACGTGCAGGTGCGCGACGACGCGGTGGCTGGTGGGGCTGAGCAGCGGGTCGGCGAGCGGCAGGTGGATGAGGACCGCGTAGGCGCAAAGCAGGAGCGCGGCGGCGCACAGGCGCCGATCACCGCTGACGGCCGCTAGCGGCAGCACCCAGACCGCATACCAGGGCAACAGCCAGGCGGTCGAGACCAGCAGCGCGATCGTCGCCCAGCCGCCGGCCACGCGCCAGTCGGCGCCGCGCGCGGTGCGCCACAGTGCATATGCCAGCACTGCGAGGAAGCCGCCGACGTATAGATCGCGCCACCAGCTCGGCGTGCCGCTGAGCCCGAACAGGCGCGCGGTCTCGGCGGGGATGCTGTGCGTGGCCACCAGTTGCTGCTGCTCGCCGACGGCATTGAGAAAGCCGAGCGCGTGCACGCCGAAGCCGAGCACGCCCACCAGCGCGACCGCCGCCAGCGCGCCGCCCGCGCCGAGTGCGACGCGCAGGCGCTCGCGCGCCTGCGCCAGCACCAGGAACGGGAGCAACAGGCCGGCGGTGACCTTGATGCCAACGCCGGCGGCCAGTGCGCCCGCGGCTGCCCGCGAGCGCGGGCTCGTCCCCGCGCTCAGCGCAAGCGCGCCCGCCAGCGCCAGCAGCAGCAGTGTGTCGTTGTGTGCGCCGCCGATCGCCAGCACGAGCAGCACGGGGTTCAGGCCGACGAACGCCAACGCCAAGGTGCGGGAGTGACCGAGACGCTCTGCCGCGCGCCCGATCAGCACGACCGCACCGAGGCTGGAGACGGCCGCGATCACCTTGAACGCCCACAGCCCGCCCGCCAGCCCAAGGGGCACCAGCGCGTAGCTCGCGAGCGTGAACAGCGGGCCGTAGGGGGAGTGCTGAAACGGCCACCCGATGAAGCGGTAGGAGGCGTCGGTGGGGGCTTCGGCCGCGAAGTGCGTGTAGGGATCCAGTCCGTGCAGGACCCCCAGCCGCGCGAACGCCAGGTAGCCGAAGACGTCCTGGGAGATCAGCGGCGGTCCGAGTAGCAGGATCGCGTCGGCGGCCACGATCGCCGCAAGCAGCGCCGCCGCCGGCAGCCGCCGTGCGACCAGCAGCACCAGTGCATAGCTCGCGCACATGACCAGCATCAGCGTCTGGAAGCCCGAGCTCGATAGACCGCCGACGCCGAGTCCCCGCAGGGGGCCGGCCAGCCACGCCGGCCAGCCGCCTTCGCGGGCCGGCACATACTGACCGGGCGCCGAGGCGGCTCCGGCGCTCACCAGCAACACGCTCACCACGATCCCCAGCAGCCCGATTGCACCGAGCGCCGTGACGAGGCTCGCGGGCGCGCGCGCACCCGGTGCTGCACCCTCGTCTTCGCGCTTCGGCACCGCGATCCCAGCTCGAGATATGGGGGTCGCTGCCTGGATGCCGCCCATTGTTGCGCCTCGCGGATGTGCGAGCGTCCCCTGCGGCCGATAACCTCTATATAGGTCCATGTCACCCGGGTGGACTCCGGGCGTGCACGCATACCCACTGCAGTTGCCCGGACGCGGGCGTCGGTGGGGGGCCACAATCTCATGCGACGTCGCAACCGCACACGCAATCGGCGCCGGGTTCCTGGCCCGCGCCGCGTTCTGATCCTCTCCGCCGATGTCGGCGAGGGTCATGCCGCGGCCGCGCGCGCGCTGGCCGAGCAGATAGAAGCCTCCGAGCAGCATGCGGAGGTCACCGTGATCGACGGGCTCGCGGCGATGGGGCCGCTGGTGCGCCCGGTGGTCGAGGATGGCTACCGCGTGCAGCTGCGCTTCATGCCTTGGACCTACACGCTGGTCTACTGGCTGCTGGAGAAGGTCATACCGATTCGCGTGCTCGCCCGGCGGTTGCTGTGCCTGCTCGGCTCGCGCCCGCTTGCTCGGGCGATCGCCGAACACGACCCCGACGTGGTCGTCTCCACCTACCCTGCCGTAACGGTCGTGCTGGCGCGGCTGCGGCGTACCGGCGTGGTGCACTGCTCGACGGTCGCCACGATCACCGACCTCACAGGCCTGTTCTTCTGGGCGCAGCCTGGAATCGACATGCATCTGGTGATGTACGGCGAGTCGATGTCATCGGTCGAGAGGATCGCCGGGCGCGGGAGCGTGCAGCTCGTGCGCCCGCTGATCTCCGCGGAGTTCCTCGAGCCGCGCTGCCCCGTCGAGGCCCGCCGTGCGCTCGGCCTTTCCGAGGACGGCCGCACGGTGGTCGTCTCCGGTGGCGGCTGGGGCGTCGGCGACATCCAGGGCGCTGTGCGCGAGTTCACGCAGGTGCCCGAAGTCAGCAACATCGTCTGTCTGGCCGGCCGCAATGAGCAGCTCGCAGAGAAGCTGCGCAGCGCGTTCGCGGACGAACCGCGCGTGCGGGTGTACGGGTTCACCGACAAGATGCCGGAGATCCTGGCTGCCGCCGACGTGCTCGTGCACTCCACCGGCGGGGTCACCTGCCTGGAGGCGAGGGCCGCCGGTACGCCAGTCGTCTCATACGGCTTGCCGGTCGGTCACGCGCGTTTGAACACACGCGCGATGGCCTCTCTGGACCTGCTGCGCCTGGCCAATGACACCGACGAGCTGCGCACGCACGTGCAGGCGAGCTTCGCCGATACGCCCGCGACAGCGCCGGGCGAGCAAGACGCTCTCCGTGAGCCGGCCAGCCCTGCGCATGCCGCGCATCCGGCAGCGGTCGACGTGGTGCTCGGGGCACCGCGGCGCGTGCGGCCGATCCCGCGCTGGCGGCTGCGCGTGGCGGCGCTTGCGACGCAGTTGACGCTGCTGTTGGTGGTGGGCTCGTGGATGATGTCGACGGACGAGGTCACGGCGGTGGCGGACAAGCTGCTTCACGTCCATGAACTCGTCCACGTCACGACCACACAGCCGGACGTCGGCCTGATCGTGCACGCGCCCGTGGCGGACATAGCGTCGGTGGCATCTGAGCTGGCCGCGAAGGGCATTCACGTGTCTTTTGCGGATGACTCGGGGGTACCGCCGCACCAGCGCATCGCCGCGCTACACCGGTTGCGCGACCAGCTGCTTCCGGAGGTACCCGGCTCTGCCTTGTTCCACTGGATTCGCACGCGCGCCGCGCTGCGCTCGCAAGCACGCGCGCTTGGCCTGCATCACCACTTCTACTACCTGCGCCCACCGGGCGGGCTGTCCCTCGGCCAGATGGTGCTAGCTCGCACAGACGGTGCGATCCCGGTCAAGGGCAGGCTGCAACTGAGCGCCACGGGCGCGTTGCCTCAGCGGCCGATGCGCGCGGGCGACGTGCTGGTGGTCGAGCTCGATGGGTCCTCCACGTCGGTGCGCGGGCTCGAGCGCATCGTCGCCTGGCTGGGATCCTCGGGATTGGGCGCCGAGCCGCTCTCATGGCTGACGGGCTCGCCTTCCATCAGCGCCAGCAGCAGGGGCGAGCGCGCCAGCATTGCCGCGCCCGCGATCAACACGCAAAGCGAGACGATCAGCGGTGCGCCGCTGAGCGGCGTCGCGCTGAAGCGCTCGCCGAACAACACCGGCGCCAGCGCCACCGGTACGATCGTCTGAGTAACGAACACCACGGGCGCCACCTGGATCGCGGGGCGTTCCTGCAGCGCGCTGGTCTCGCTGAGCACCCCCACCGCCGACGCGGCAGCTGTTGACAGGCCCCACAGCGCCGCCACGAGCAGATGGTGCGCGGAGAGGTCATCGGCGGCAAGCTTCGTGGCGACGCCGCTCCAGCCGAACGCCAGCCCCGCGCAGACCATCGTCAGCTCCGCGATCGAATGGCCCAGCGCGCGCAGCAGATACGGCAGCAGGCTCGAGACCGCGAGGCCGACGAGCACGAGCGTGATCGTCAACTGCTCTCCGGGTTGGCTGACGCTGCGCGCAGGCGCGAACAGCCCCGCGCCGACCACGCCGAGGACGATCGCAAGCGTCGCCAGGTGCTCGGCACGGCCCGCGTGCTCGCCAAGCATCCGCTCACCGAGCAACAGCAGCACGAGCAAGCCCGCCGCGAGCGCTGGCTGCACGACCACCAGCGGCGCCAACAGCAGCGCCACCACCTGCAGCGGCCAGCCAAGGATCGACAGGCCCGTGCCGAGCATCCAGCGGGCGCGCTTGAGCAGCCCGCGCACGAGCGCCACCCGCAGGTGCTCCTCGGGTGGCGCTTCGCGGGCGTCCATCGCCTGCAGGGCGATCCCTAGGCTGTAGAGGGTCGACGCCCCGACCGCCGCCCCGATTCCCAGCACCAGATCGACCATGTCTGCACACGATCATCGCACTCACGGGACCGCAATCGCGGGCGCGCTCGGCGTCACGGCGATAGCCGGCTACCTGCTCCCCGGGCTTGCCGGCGCCTGGCCCCCCTTGCGCGCGCCGCTTGGCGTCGAGGATCACACCGCCAGCGGGCGCGGCTACGCGCTGACCTTCGACGACGGCCCGCACTCGCAGGGCACGCCCGCGGTGCTTGAGATCCTCGCCCGTGAGCACGTACGCGCGACCTTCTTCCTGGTCGGCGAGCAGGTGCAGCGCAACCCGGCGCTCGCCCGCGAGATCGCCGAGGCCGGACATGCCATCGCCCTGCACTGCCAGCGCCATCGCAACCTGCTGCGACTGACCCCGCGCCAGGTGCGCGAGGACATCGCGCGGGCGGAGGAGGTGATCGCGACCCACACCGGTCGCTCACCCGAGCTGTACCGACCGCCCTACGGCGTGCTCAACGCCGCCGCCCTGCGCCTCGCGCGTGCGCGTGGCTGGCGCACGCTGCTGTGGAGCGACTGGGGGCGCGACTGGGAGGCACGTGCGACGCCCGCATCGATCGCCGCACGCGTCAGCGACGACGCCACAGCGGGCGCGGTGCTGCTGCTGCACGACGCCGATGACTACTCCGCGCCTGGCTCCTGGAAGCGCACCGCGCAGGCGCTGCCGCGCGTGCTCGAGACGCTCGCAGAGCGGGGCCTCGAGCCCGAGATGCCCTGAACGGTCGCGCACGGGCCGCCGCTGAGGCGGTGGATAACATCGACGGCTTGTCAACGCTCGCACCGATCGATACCCGCCCAGCCGCGGCGATTGCATCAGCGCCGGCGTTGCCGCGGACCCAGGTGCGCACGCGCTGGTGGTTGGAGGCGCTGACGATCGCATGGCTGTGCTGGGTCTACGACGCGATCACCAACCTCGCGCCACTGCGCCTGCACGTGGCGCTCGCTCATGCGCGTGACCTCCTGAACCTCGAGCAGTCGCTTCACATCGACCCGGAGCGCTCGCTCGATCGCTGGCTGGCCGGGCACCACACGCTCGGGCTGCTGGTCTCCGACTACTACGACAACGCCCATTTCATCGTCACGCTCGGGCTGCTCGGCTTCCTGTGGTGGCGCCGCGCCGACATCTACCGGCCGCTGCGCAACTCGCTGGTGCTCGTCAACGTGCTGGCGTTCATCGTCTTCTGGCAGTTCCCCGTGGCACCGCCGCGGATGCTGCCGGGCTTCGTCGACGTGGTCGCCTCGACCCACGCGATCGGCTCTTGGCACACGGGGGCGCTCGCCTCGCAAGCCAACCAGCTCGCGGCGATGCCCTCGTTGCACATCGCCTGGGCGGTGTGGTGCACGGTGGTCGTTTGGAAGATCACGACGCGCGTATGGCTGCGTGCGCTCGCGACCATCTACCCGTTCGTGACCGCGTTCGCGGTCTTGTCAACAGGGAACCACTTCGTGCTCGACGTGCTAGGTGGTCTCGCAACGATCGCGCTATCCCTTGTGCTGGTGCGACTTCTGGGGCGTCGCTGGCGCCGGCCCGACGAGCTGGTGCGCCGTGGACGCTTGGCGCTGGAGGCCTCCGACCGCGCGTAGCGCTTGTCACAAAGTTGTTACGAAGTCCAAGACCGGATAGACTAGGCGCCGCCGTCGCAACCGTTGAGGGACGCGCCGACGGCTCCGTCGCGTTTTCGCGCGGGGACCTTGCTTTCTATAGGGTGGGCTTAGTTACTAGAGATGCCGCAACAACGACTGACAAATAGCGCCACCGGCGCAAGATCGTCGCGCGCACGACGATCCAACGGGTAGCACGGCCACGTTCCCCTCCAAGTGCATCGACGACAGCCAGCCGGCTTGCGCCCGGCCATCACGCAATCGCCGCTAGAGCTACCCACCCCGGGCATGCCTGAGCGGGACCGCAGCCCGCTGGTTGAGAGGTCTGGGCTGGCGCTCGCGCGGTATCTCGACGTTGTGCTCGTCGTCGTCGCGACGCCGGTCGCGCTCGCGCTGGGCGCGCCGACGGTCGGCGTCGCGGTGGGGGCTGCCGGGTGGCTGATACAGCGTGTGCTCGCCCGCGCCGGGCAACACTGGATTGCCAGTCGCGGGGCCGACGCCCGTTTCGGGCTCAACCTGGTCGACGGGTTCGGGCGCATCTGGCTGCTCGCCGGAGCGATCGTGCTCGCCGCCGTCATCGGTGGACGCCGCGACGGTCTCGCCGCGGCGCTGCTGATCTTCGTTGCCTACTCGATCGCGTTCGCCATGCGTCTGGTCAGCGGTCGACCGCAGGGAGAGCCGCAGCGATGAGTGCCGTCTCAGCAGCTCCGCCGGCCGGAGCGCCTGCCCCCCACCAGGGGATGAGCCAGGGGAAAAAGATCCTCTACTCGGTCCTGGGCGCCTGGATCGGCGGGATCATCCTGTTCATCATCCTGTTCGGCTTCAAGTCGCACAAGGCGCCGGCCGTCGCCAGCAGCCTCTTCTCCCCGACCGACGAGTTCAAACTCGACACCTGGTTCAAGCTCGGCCCGATCGCGTTCAACAAGGGTGTCCTGTATCTGCTGATCGCGGCCGCCATCACCATTGGGGTGATGCTCTATATCGCCAGGCGTCTGCAGCAGCGCCCCGGTCGCCTGCAGGTGGCGGTCGAGGCGTTCTACAGCTTCACCCGTGGCATGTCGAGAGAAAACCTCGACGACGACATGCAGCGCAAGTACTTCCCGTTGATCGCCACGATCTTCGTGTTCATTCTCGTCACCAACCTGATCGGCTACATCCCGCTGCCGATCAACAGCGGCGAGTCGTTCAAACTGTTCGGTGCGACCATCCCGTCGTTCCAGATCTTTGCGGCCGACACGAACGTCGGCTTCCCCCTGATCCTCGCGCTCAGCGTGTTCGTCCTGTTCACCTACGAGGGGGTCAGACACCACGGCCCGATCGGATACATCAAAAGCCTGATGCCGGGCGGCATCAAAGGTCCGATCGTGGGCCTGATCTTCCCGATCGAGATCCTCTCGAACTTCCTGCGCCTGATCTCGCTGACGGTGCGACTGTGGGCGAACCTGCTCGCCGGTCACATGCTGATCGCGTTCATGGGCGGTGAGCTGGGTGTGCTCGTCGGGGATCAGTGGGTCCAATGGTTGCTGCTGCCGTTCGGGATCGCGATCTACTTGTTCGAGGCCGTGCTGATCGCCGGCCTGCAGGCCTTCATCTTTTCGATCTTGACCGCCATCTACATCGGCGGAGCGGTCGAAAGCCACTAACAAAACAAGGGAGCTATCGAGCAATGCAGTTTCTCCATCTTTTCAGTGTGATCCACCCGCTGATCCTGACCGTGGAACCGATCATCAAGCAGAGCCAGGATGCCGGCCGCGCGATCGCGCTGGGCGTCGGTGCCGGTGGTGGCGCCGCCGGCGCCGGGGCGGGCATCGGCGCGGTGTTCAATGCCTCGATCCAATCGAAGACCCGCCAGCCCGAGCTGCGCGCCGAGATCGAGCGCGACCAGTGGCTCGGCTTCGCGCTCACCGAGGCATGCTTCTTCTACGGCCTCGTCGGCGGCTTCATCGCCTTCTTCCTGTAGGCCAATGCTCTCTGCACCACACATCCCCATCGCCTCCAGCGGCTCGTTCCTGATCACCCCCAACGTGGGGATCATGGTCTGGACCCTGGTCGTGTTCGTGATCTCGCTGTTCATCCTGCGCAAGTGGGTGTTCCCGCTGATCGGTGAAGCCCTGGACAAGCGCGCGAAGACGATCGACGGCGACATCGACGCGGCTGCCGAGCTGCGCAAGGACGCCGACACGGTGCTGGCCGAATACCGCGAGCGCCTGAAGGAGGCCAGGACCCAGGCGGAAGGGATCGAACAGCGCGCGCGCGACACGGCCAAATCGCACGAGCAGGAGGCTCGTGAGCGCGCACAGGAGATCCTCGCCGAAGCGGCCAAGAAGGCTGAGCGCGACATCGACGCCGCCACCAAGCGCGCGCTCGACGACATCCGCCGCGAGGTCGCCGACCTGACGGTCCTGGCTACCGAGAAGGTCGTGCGCAAGACGCTCAACGACGCCGACCAGCGACGCCTGGTCGCAGAGGCGCTGGACGAGATCGACCTCTCCGGCCTGTCCTCGGGAGTACAGAGCAACTGATGGAGGAGCTCGCCCAGGTATATGGACGCTCACTGTTCGAGGTCGCACGCGAACAGGGCAAGCTCGACGAGCTGCGCGAGCAGCTGGGCCAGTTCGCCGACGCGGTCAGCGAGAACCACGATCTGGCCGTGTTCTTCTTCTCGCCCTACTTCTCCACCCAGGAGAAGCAGGATGCGCTCGAGCGCATGCTCGACGGGGCCGACCAGGCCCTGTTGAACTTCCTCGCCCTGCTGATCGAAAACCACCGCATGCCCGTGATCTTCCGCATCCGCCAGGAGTACGAGCGCCTGTGGAATGAGGAGAACAAGACACTGTCGGTTGAGATCACCAGCGCGATCGCGCTCGACGAGCAGACCACCCAGAGCCTCGGCAAGACGATCGGCGAGCGCGCCGGACGCAAGGTAACGCTGGCCGCGCGCGTCGACCCAGACATCCTCGGAGGCATCATCATCAGGGTCGGAAACTCGATCCTCGACGCCTCTATTCGCAACCGACTGGAGCAGCTGCGCAGGCACGTTGCCCAAGGAGCTTCGTAATGCAGATCAACCCTGACGAGATCACAAGCATCCTCAAGAGTCGCATCGAGGGACTCGATAGCGGTGCGGCCGAGCTGACAGAGGTCGGCACCGTGCTGTCGGTAGCCGACGGCATCGCGCGCCTGCACGGCCTCGAGAACTGCATGTCCTTCGAGATGCTCGAGTTTCCGCACGGCGTCACCGGTCTGGCGCTGAACCTCGAGTCCGACAACGTCGGCGCGGTGCTGTTCGGCGAGTGGGAGCGCATCTCCGAGGGCGACACCGTCAAGCGCACCGGCCATCTGCTGGAGATCCCCGTTGGCGAGCAGATGCTCGGACGCATCGTCGACCCGCTCGGGCGTCCACTGGACGGCAAGGGCGAGATCGTCGTCGAGCAGACGCGCCCCGCCGAGTTCAAGGCGCCCGGCGTCGTTCAGCGCCAGCCGGTCAAGCAGCCGATGCAGACCGGCCTGAAGGCGATCGACGCGATGATCCCGATCGGCCGCGGCCAGCGCGAGCTGAT
>Ga0182024_10001854_pt1 | contig 53277 bp, 41 predicted proteins | sample P32metaG_FD_120480 | JGI IMG/M metagenome (GOLD analysis project Ga0182024, IMG submission 120480) | Permafrost microbial communities from Stordalen Mire, Sweden - P3-2 metaG (Illumina Assembly) | ecosystem: Environmental > Terrestrial > Soil > Wetlands > Permafrost | place: Sweden: Stordalen...
ACTTCTTTCAAGAGTTTCTCGAGCCCTTTCTTGTCCTCGAAGTCGGTTTTCTTTTCGAGGCCGCTCTCGACCAATAGCTCCACCAGACGTGGATCGCGCAGGCGGCGGCCCAACTTAGCCGCGGCGGCCTCGAACTCCTGCACGTTCAGCAGAAATTTGGTCAGGCTTGCGCCTTCCAGCGATCCGCCTTCTTTGGGCTTTACCACATGGTCTTCGGTGGCGCGCTTCATCAGTTCGTGCGCGAAATCGCTTTCGTCGCGGATGTAACGCTCGGTCTTGCCGCGCTTCACGCGGTATAGCGGGGGTTGCGCGATGTAAACGTGGCCGCGCTCGATCAGCTCCTTCATGTGCCGGAAGAAAAAAGTGAGCAGCAGGGTGCGAATGTGGCTGCCATCCACGTCGGCATCGGTCATCAGAATAATTTTATGATAGCGGAGCTTGCCGGCGTCGAAGTCGTCCTTGCCGATGCCGGTGCCGAGGGCGGTAATGATGGCGCGAATTTCTTCATGGCCCAGCATCTTGTCGTAGCGGGCTTTTTCAACGTTGAGAATTTTACCTTTGAGCGGCAGGATCGCCTGCGATTTGCGATCGCGCCCCATCTTGGCCGAGCCGCCCGCCGATTCGCCCTCGACCACAAACAACTCACAGCGAGAAGGATCGCGTTCCTGACAGTCCGCCAGTTTTCCGGGCAGGCCGCTGGAGTCCATCGCTGATTTGCGCCGCGTCAGTTCGCGCGCTTTGCGAGCGGCTTCGCGGGCGCGGGCCGCTTCAATACACTTACCGATGATGCGGCGAGCCACCGTGGAATGCTTATCGAACCATTCGCCCAACCGCTCGTTGACCAGCTGCTCGACGTCACCCTTGATGTCGCTATTGAGCTTGCCCTTGGTTTGACCTTCAAACTGAGGTTGCGGCAAACGAACGCTGACTACGGCGACGAGCCCTTCGCGTACGTCGTCGCCAGTGATGGTGACTTCATCCTTCTGCTCTTTGAGCATTCCCGCCGAAGACGCAAAATTGTTGATTGTGCGCGTCAGTGATGAGCGGAAGCCCGAGAGATGCGTACCTCCATCGACAGTGTTGATGGTGTTCGCGAAGGCAAAAACGTTTTCGCCGTAGCTGTCGTTATATTGCAGGGCGATTTCGATTTCAACGTTACCGCGCTTGCCCTCAATGTAGATGGGCGAATCGTGCAGCGTGCTCTTGCCGCGATTCAGGTGCTTTACGAATTCGGTGATGCCCCCGGTGAAGCGAAATTCCGCGGTCTTTTCGGTGCGCTCGTCGGTCAGCGTGATCTTTAGACCCTTATTCAAAAAGGCCAGCTCGCGCAATCGCGTCGCCAACGTGTCGAAGCTGTAAACGCTCTTATCAAAAATCGAGGGATCGGGGTGGAACGTGACTTTCGTTCCGGTTTTACGCGTTTTACCGGTATTTTTTAGTTTCGAGGTGGGCTTGCCTTTTTCGTAGGTTTGTTCCCACACCGCGCCATCACGCGAAATTTCCAGCTCCAGCCAATCGGATAGTGCGTTGACGACCGAGACGCCGACGCCATGCAAGCCGCCGGATACTTTGTAGGTGTCGCTGTCAAATTTTCCGCCGGCGTGCAACACCGTAAGAACGACTTCTGCGGCGGGCCGCTTCTCAGTGGCGTGCATATCCACGGGAATGCCGCGCCCATTGTCCACGACCGTAACGGAATCGTCGGCGTGCACGGTGACGTTGACTTCGTCAGCGTGCCCGGCCATCGCTTCGTCAACCGAATTATCCACCACTTCCCACACCAAGTGGTGCAGACCCATTTCGCCGGTCGAGCCAATGTACATGGCCGGGCGCAGCCGGACTGCTTCGAGGCCAGCGAGAACTTTAATTGATTTGGCGTCGTACTTATGGCCAGCCGCGGCTTTGGCGGCGGCAATTTCTTTTTCTTGAAGCTCTTCTCGATCGCCCATTCTATCTCCCGAACTGCGTTGCCACCCACGGCGCCGGCCGACGAAGACATGTAGCAAACGAACCGCGAGACGCGCGGAAACGTTGCCGCTGAAAAACTGCGATTCAAAAACACAGTGAAGCGAGGAAAGGCTGTTGCGGACTTATCCGTACGTCGCCTTACCCTTTGGCGCCGATCGTGTGAGATCGGAACTCGTAGGGCCCCTGCTCCATCCCGTCTCGCGCAGCGAGACGTGGCGAAGACTTGTTACCCCGAGGAAAAACCCACGAGGTCTAGCTCCAAACCCTGGTTCATAGCCCCTGGCGCAGGACGAACTGCAGAACCGGTGCTTGGCGGACGTGCCCTGAATTTCAGGGCGGCCGATTTGGAGGAACCAGATACCATGACTATTGTACCCGAAGCGCCCGAAAATCCAAAGCGAAAATAAGTGCCGGGCGATAACTAAGTACGGCAGTATCTTACACTTGGGTGGAAGGAGCGGGCCAATAACCCAGGCCGGATTCAGCCTAAGCGGAAAGGGCGAATAAAGCTTAGGACGACGCGTTTAGAGCTTTGGTATTCCCGTATGGAATAGCCAAACCAGCGGGCCTCCGAGTACTTGCTCGTTGCTCAACGTCGCTCTCGAGGGCTTCGGAATAGCGCGGTATCCCTGGGGTTGGCTTTGCCTGACGGCCCCAGCATCTGCTTGATTTCGCTCGAAAACAATTTCGACTTTCGCATCGTAGCGCCGTTCCAGCTGCTCGATCTTTTTGCGTAATTCTTCGTGAGCTGGCACCCGGGCGGCGCAGTTCGACCAACGCTCGCATGATGGCGCTGTTGACCTGCACGGCCCGACCGCTGCGCAGAACGCTGGAGAACATCGCGACGCCGTGCGCTGTAAAAGCATACGGCAAGTGCCGGCTGCCACCTCTTCCGAGGCGGTTTAATATTCCAGATTGGAATATCGAAAGAGCGTGCTCTTAAAGCATTACCGAGTTTCGCGGATGAAGTGAACCTGGGTTGAAACCGGCGAGCCGGCGATGATCGCGTGACTATTGTAATCGCTCATTCTAGTAGGCATCACTTCGGATAACCTTTATGTCAATCTGTCAGATGCGCATAGGCATGATGATATAGCGGTAGCGATAGCTTTCGTCGGCGAGAGGGCGCATCTGTCCGGCAGACTGCTCGTCTTTCAGTTCAATGCTGATGGGGCCGTCTGCGGCGGCGCCCAAAAAATCGAGCATGTAACTGGAGTTGAAGCCGATGGAAATGGGATCACCCTTGTATTCCTTTTCGATATTTTCTTTGGCTTCGCCGTATTCCGGGCTCGACGCGGAAATCTCGATACCTTCTTTGGAGACCGCCAGTTTTACGGCGTGCGAACGCTGATCGGCGAGTTGAGAGACGCGGCGAACGGCGTCGTTCAGCTCGGTGCGCTCCAGCGTAACCGTCTTGTTGTTATCTCGCGGCAGTACCGCTTCGTAATTCGGAAATTGGCCGGTGAGAATGCGCGAGATCAGCAAACGATGACCGATTTGAAAAAATAAGTGGCTTTCATCTTTGGCGAACTCGATTTGTGCTTCGGAGCCCGCCGCGCTGGCCAGTTTTTCCACTTCGTCCATTGCCTTTTTCGGGATTAATACTTTCATTTCGCCATTTAAGCCCGACAGTTTTTGATCGGTTTCGGCCAGGGCCAAACGGTGGCCGTCCGTTGCGACCATAGCTAGCGTGTCGGGTTTTAGAATCAGCAGGCCGCCGTTCAATGTGTAGCGCGACTCTTCCATAGAGATGGCAAACTTGGTCTTACCGATCAGACTTCCCATTACCGGCGCGGAAATCTTTACCATGGTGTGGGGCATGGCGGGCAACGCCGGGAAATTTTCCTTAGCCATTCCGACGAGCTTGTATTTTTTCCTGTCGCTTACGATCTCGACCCAATGATTCTCAAGTAGCCTGAACTTAATTTCGCCTTCCGGAAGCAACCGCACCAACTCAAGCAGTTTCTTCGCCGGGATGGTGCCGGCGCCTTCTTTCTTCACTTTGGCTTCGCAAGACGTGCGAATACTCAGTTCGAGGTCCGTGGCGGTAATGGCGAGCTGGCTGCCTTTCGCTTCAACGAGCAAATTCGACAGAATAGGAATCGTCGTTTTGCGTTCGACGACGCCCTGCGTGGTGCTGAGTTCGTTCAACAGCGCCGACTTGGATACGCTGAATTCCATCGCTTGATGATCCTCGCGTGCAGTTACGGGTGCGGTCATTTGTTATGCGACCTCGGGACGGGTCAGCCGCGCTCCTTAAGAGATTCTACCGCTGCCGTACTGTACTCGCTTTTGCGCAAAGTATAAAGCCCGAGGGCGCAGTTGCGCTATGGAAATGCAGTGGTTCCTGGGACTGCGCAAGGTTGCAGCCAGTTTCGGATTGAGGTGCTTTTGCACAGGCCCAGGACCAAGACTGTCAGAGCAAGAGATTTTTATTCTTAAAAACAAATTAACCCTTGTTGTGATGATGAACGCTGTGGAAACGTGGAAAAACGCTGACAGCCACTCGCGAGGCCGCGGATTGCATGGCGATCACAAGTGGCGAATTGTGTGAACAGAGGAAATCTACCCGTTTTTACGGAGCCAAGATTCAAGAGATGAATTTCGTCAACATGTCTCCACACGTTATCCGCATGTTTCGCAATATTTTCTCCACATGGACTATTTTCGGATGTGAGCAACAGGTGCGCGCCGATTTTCCAGCAGCCCCACGAAGTAGTCGGTCTCGAGTGATGACGGCCGTGGAACGTGGTCGCGAGCCACGGAACTCTCGAGTGGACGCGGACCCGTGGCGTGGTGGTGTCGAGCAGCGATGGCAAAATGTGAATCGCGCCGGGAAAGTTTCAGAGCTACTGAAGGGCATCCATCAGGCGCGTGATGGTGCGGTTCAGGTCTTTGTCGGAGCGGCGCATCTCTTCGATTTTGTGGATCGAGTGCAGTACCGTGGTGTGGTGCTTGCCGCCGAATTGGCGGCCAATTTCGGGAAGCGATGCGGTAGTGAGTTGCTTAACGATGTACATGGCCACTTGCCGCGGAAAGGCGATCGCTCGCGTATTGCTGCGAACTTTCAGATCTTGCTCGCGCAGGTTGAAGTGCTCGCTCACCCGCTTCTGGATCAAATCGATGGTGACACGCTTCTCCTGTGACGCGATGATGTTTCGCAGCACTTGCTGAGCGGTCGCCAGTGACACGGTAGCGCCGGTCAGCGATGCGTAAGCCATCAAGCGGGTCAGCGCCCCTTCGAGCTCGCGAACGTTGGACTTGATGGCTCGTGCGATGTATTCGGCGACGTCGTCGGGCAGCGGGAAGCGGTCGTTCTCCGCTTTTTTCTGGAGAATCGCGATCTTGGTTTCCAGGTCCGGCGGCTGAATATCCGCAATCAATCCCCACTCGAACCGCGAGCGCAGACGTTCTTCAATCGAATTGATATCTTTCGGCAAACAGTCGGAAGAAATGACGATCTGCTTCTGCTGCTCGTAGAGCGCGTTGAAGGTGTGAAAAAACTCTTCCTGAGTACGCTCTTTGCCGGCGATGAACTGGATATCGTCCACAAGCAACACGTCGACGGTATGGAAGCGGTCGCGAAAACTGATCATGCGGTCAAAACGCAACGAGTTGATCACTTCGATGGTGAATTTTTCCGCGCTTACGTAGCTCAAACGCATCGCCGGATTGCGCTTCTTGATGGTGTGTCCGATGGCGTGCATTAAGTGGGTCTTACCCATGCCCACGCCGCCATATAAGAACAGAGGGTTGTAAGCTTTGGAAGGCTGCTCGGCCACAGCCCGCGAAGCAGCGTGTGCAAACTCATTGGACTTGCCGACCACGAAGGAATCAAACGTATAACGCAGGTTCAGCTGATGGTCGCTACTCTCAAAATCCAGCTTCGATTGCTTCACCGGAGCCACCACCACCGGTGCGGCGATGATGGGCTCTTCCTCGGTGCAAACATACTGCACGCGCGTGTTAGGCGCTCCGATTTCGTGGAACACCGCCTTCACGATCTCCCCGTAAGTGCGAGTAAGGACCTGGCGGAAAACAGCGCTGGGAATCTGCACAAACAAAGTCTCGCCCTCCGCGCGGTTAAGCCGAGTGGGCTGAAACCAGGTCGTGAAGGTATTGATGCTAACGCGCGATTTCACGCGATCTAGGAATTTATCCCAGGAATTGACGGTCTCGCGTCCAGTTTGCGTGGCTGTGGTCATCGCTAAGAGAATACCCGTCCTATGCTATTTCCACAGATGTGAAAAAGCTGTGGAAAGCGGACCCATCTGCATCTTCGTAGACTGCGGGGGTTAACCCTCGCTGGAATGTGCCGCCGTGCCCCTGATGTCCGTTGAGCGACCGGCCAAGCGAACAGGCCAATTCGTCAACGCTATTAGACAGCGCGGGATTGTCCCTGATTGGGCCGTAGCAGGCAAGCGAAAAGTGTGCGAAGACTCCCAGCGACTCGAAGATGCGTTCACATCCCGTGCACAGTTTTTCCACAAGGTCAAAAGTGTGAGCCTGCGACGCTCTCCATGATGATTCGAAAGGAAATTGCGCGAATATTTTGAGAATACCATCCTCTTCTGCAACTCCACGGGAAAAATAACCTGAGGAAAACTCACGCTACGGCTTGCTTTTTTTTTCGGGCCGATCAAATTCATACACGCCGATGGGGTCCCCGCCGATGAGCATGCGCTCCGGTTCGATCAAAAGTGTCGTTGCTTCGAGCCGCGCACCCTCCGGAGTGTAGATCTGGTAGCTCGCGCGGCGGTTGGCATCCTTGTCGAAATGCAAAAGCGTGTTGCCGACTGCCATCCACACTTCTCCGCTTGCAGGGTCTATTCCCACCGCGGTGAGGACGCGCTTGAAGGAAGGGGACTTCTGGCGTTTCTCTTGCTTTACGATTTCACGGCGGATGGCTTGTGCTGCGGGTGCGGCCTCCAACGCCAAGTACTGAACGTCTGGCCCCGCATTGTAGCCGTTACGGTCGAACTGCCGCACCGTCGGCTCCGGCGTGTACGAAAATCCATAGTACAGATGTCCCAGCGGATCACTCGCAAGTTGCCCGGTATTCAGGAAGCGATTCAGATCCTCCCTATCGGAAATTTGCTCAGGATCGCCAAATTCCCGAACTTCCCGGCCATTTTTGTCGAAAACGACGACCAAGTGCGGCTCGCGCAACGTCGCGACGGCGACTTCCCCCTCGCCCAGCGCCGCCACGGAAATCGGCGCCGGCACGGAAATGGACCGAACCAGCGCGCCGTCCGGAGAGAAAACCTGAATCGCATTCACGCCGCGGTCCGCCACATAGATGCGGCCATCGGCATCCACATCGCAATCTTCGCCGAAGGTAATTCCGGACCGGCTAGACTTGCCCTCGGCAGGTCCGGCGGCAGCCTCCGACACGGCCAGCAACCGGTTCCCTTGCTTATCAAAAATAAGCAAACCCGGTGACGGCGACGCTAGCACGTAAGTTCGGCCGTCGGCTCCGCGTCGAACCGCGCGCAGTCCGGGCCCCACGCCTGAAAACAGTCGGCTCTTGGCCGTCAGGTCGCCCTCGCCTTGCGCGAAAGCCTTCACGGCGACAAGGGCCACCAGCAGGCACAAGACGACTCCGGCTTTCCAACGCAGCGCCATCTTTTCTTGCATGAATCCTCAGATTACTTCGGACGCATCAGGGTTGCTCGACGTTGCGCCGGAACTCTGCGCAAGCGAATCCTGCAGGGGCGCTCTGGTTCCGCGTAGTAGCGCCAACTCTTAAGTCAGTCGATGCGCAATCGCAGCCGCTCAATCGATTGCGCACGGAGGCGCCCAGCCGGGTTTCGCGGCCCGTTGTCGTCGGTCTCGATCAACACGCAATTCATCTGCACGTCCCCCGAAGCCACATCGAATCGAGCGGGCAGCCCGTCGAGGAAGCGCTTGATAATCCCCTGCCGGTCCATCCCGATCACCCCGTCGTGCGGACCAGTCATCCCCACATCGGTAATGTATGCAGTCCCTTGCGGCAGCACGTGCTCATCCGCCGTGGTCACGTGGGTGTGCGTTCCCACCACCGCGGTAACGCGCCCGTCCAGATACCACCCCATAGCAATCTTCTCGCTGGTAGTTTCCGCATGCATATCCACTAACACAAAGGCTACATCGGCCGGAAGCTTAGCGATCTCCCGATCGGCCTTGCGGAACGGATCGTCGATAGCTGGCAGGAAGATGCGACCCTGCAGATTCAGGACGGCGTATTTTAGGCCGTTCTTGGCCGCGCCAATATACAAGCCGGTTCCTGGGCTTCCGTCCGGAAAATTACCGGGACGCAGCAGTCGCGGCTCGTGCGGCATATACTCCAGTACTTCCTTGCGGTCCCAACTATGGTTCCCGCCGGTGAGCACATCGATGCCGTTGTGTAGCAGGTCGTCCGCAATTTTCGGCGTAATTCCGAAGCCGGAGGCAGAGTTCTCCCCATTGGCGATCACCAGGTCGATCTGCCGCTGCGCCACGATGTCCGCCAATCGGTCGCGAACAATCTGGCGCCCCGGCGAACCCACAATGTCTCCAACAAAAAGTACGCGCATAACTGATCTGAGGGTGTCCTGATCCAGGCGTGGCACGCTATCGCCTGGAGACAAAAATGGAGCCGACTGCTTAGCCGTGGGAAACTAGGCCGTGAACCTCTGAAATAAAGTGGGCGCCACGAGCCAACCGTTAGGCTTTCCTGCCCCGCTCGCTTCCCGCCGCCTCAAGAGCTGGTCGGGAAGCCAAAGGGACAGGCCGTGCACACAGGCTGGCTATCCGCAGCACCTCAGAGATTCGTCATTGGTTCAAACAGCTTTCGTCCCCTCACCTGCTTCGAAGTGCCGCTCCGCTGATTATTGTAGCCCGCGCGATGGAATGCCGTCCAACTGCATACTGGGGGTCCTAAATCCGTCCGCAAAGACTTCGGGTTTTCGACCTGAGGGTTCGACGGGGAGTAAGGTCTGAGATTCACATATTTGTTGCCGCACCATCTTCTCTAGCCGCCACGCGCCGGGCACCGCTAAGCAGCTGTGACAGTATTACCTCCAGCCGGACAATATCGTCGACCGCAATGTCTGCGAAGAACTGGTTGCGTATCTCTTCAAACTTGCTCTTGAGTTGCGGTGCCAGCCGACGGCCTCGTCTGGTGGGCGCTATGACCAGCAGTCTGCGATCACGAGGGTGAATCTTACGAGTCACCAGTCTCCTGGCCACGAGCCGATCCACATACCGAGTAACCCTGCCTTTATCTTTGTCCAAGGCCTCGGCAAGCCCTCGCGCGGAAACTCCACCGGAGTTCGCGCAGCAGAGCAGCACCGCAGCCTCTTGAGAGGTCGTTCCCAGCGGAAGAAAACAACGATCCACGATTGTTTGTAATCGTATGCTTGTCCGAAACAGCAGGGATAGAGTCAGTTCACCCGGCTCACTGGGGCGGGCTCGGTCGTTCGCGGTTGCGTACCGCGTCGCGAATTGCGGCGCCGGTGCCCTGCTCTCTCGGAGAGCGCGAGCGTCCACGCCCACCTTGGAGACCGCCGACTTTCGAAGCAAACCGGAGGGTTTCATGTTCCCGTCCTGGCCTCAGTCACGGCGAGAGCGGTATGCAGTAGTTCAACGACAAGAGGCGACCCGCAAGACCGCTTTCGGGGCTTCCCAGATCGCCCTCAAATTGGCCTAGAAATGGAAGCCCAACTCCACGGTTTCGCTGCGCGGCGTCACGTAGTGCGTGCCGCTGAACGTCGACAGGTAGTTGTACAGCGCCACTTTGTCCGTTAGGTTGATCACCGTGAAACGCAAGCTCCACCTGTACCGGTCGCCATTAAACAGGTTGTCGTGCCCGACCGCTATGTCAAACAAACTCCGTGGCTGAATGCGTTGCGGATTGTGGTCGTCGTTTTCCTTGTTGGGTCCTGGCACCATAATGAGAGTTGACCCCAACTCATTAAATGGGCAGGAAGTAGCCGGCGCGCCAAACGGGCTCGTGACCACCGGTTTACCATTGCATGTCAGTCCGGCTTGGAACTCCTGGTCTGCCGTCAAGGGCAGTCCAGTGATGGCGTTGTTCAGAGCCACCACACCGCTAGGAAACCCAGCGGCGGCTCCCCCGTCCACAGCAGGTGTAGAAGCGCTGCAGGTTGGAGTTACTATCGGCGAGGTGTAGCAAGGAGTTGCGCCGCTCACCAGTCCACTGTCATAGCGCCAGTTGAACCCCAGCCACGGTCCCCGTTTCCAGGGCTGGTATTGAATATGAGTAGTCTGGTTATAAACCTCGTCGTGGTCGATCCGGAAGACGTTGAACGAAGGGAAGAAATCAATTCCAGCCACCTGCGGATTGAAGAAACGCGCGGCCACGCTCGACATCACCACACGTGCCGTGAACCCGTGGAAGTTCGGAACGCTAGCGCTCAGCAACCATCCCGGGATCTTCGAGTTGTGCCACTCGATGGGGAAAGTGATCGGTGTTGCCCCAACGATGCCGAAGTCAAAACCGTTGTGGGTGTACTTCCAGATGTATTCGCCGCTCACCACCAGGTACTTGCCAAACGCTTGCTCGAAACCAGCGTGGAATTCGTTCCGATAACCCGGTGTCAACGGCCCCGACGTGCAAGGCACCCCGGGAGGTGAGACGATGGCCACGATCACCGGGTTGCTGCATCCTGAGCTCGCAATCACCAGGTTTTCGTTGAACGGCGTTTCCATGATGCGCGCGTACGAAATCCGAAATACTGTATTGCTAGGCTTGAGGTTATACGCGATCCCCACTCGTGGCTCGACCTGACGATCGTGGCTGATGCCGTCGTACTTGTCGCTGCGAAGTCCCAGATTGAACGACCAATTCTTCCACGTGATGTTATCGATCAAGTAGAGCGCAAGCTCCTTCACGTCGGTATGCCCATGAAAACTGAACATGCTGCCACCATTGGTCAAGTCGTACGGAAGCAGCGTCGTGCAGGGAGGGCCGGTGGCAACGCCACCCACGAAACACGGATCGCCGGGAACGATGGTCAAGTTCGGATTCTCTGTAGTAAGCGAAGGAAGAAACGTGGGATCGACGATACCAAATTGATCGTTTTCTGTAAGGAAGGTCTGTTGATAAACGGCGCCAAACCGGATGTTGTGAATCCCTTTTACATACGAAATATCCCCGCGAACGCCGGTATTGGTCAGGTGCCGATCCTGCGCTGCCGTTTCCACCTGCAGGTCGGGAGCAAGATCGTTCAGCGGATCGTTGCTCGGATAATAGTTATACAAATCCCTGCGAACCCATCCGCCCACCGTCAGAAGTGCATTTGCGTTGATCAGGTGTGTCAAGGTCGGCGCGATGTTGAACGTCCGTATTTGTGCCCGTTGGTCCGACGCCCCTAGCGGAGCCCCAGTAACCGGGTTAACGATGCTGGTGCCCGTGGCGTCACAGGCATACCCAATCGGGCCGCACAGATGGTACTGCTGGTCGTAGGTGTTCGGATTCTGGAACCAGGAACGTGTGAAGCCCAGATTCAAGTGCAGAGTATCGGTTTTACTGAGTTGGTAATCGATCCGATCGAAAATGTTTTCCTGATTGCCCTTGTCGTGTAAGGCCTGAAATTCAGGCGGGTCGAGAAATCGGCTCGTGTTCAGACCATTCACGGCGATGAAGTTCCCCCACTTATCTCCGCCGTACGCAAGATCGAAACCTGCGTTGGTCGTCCCGAAACTGCCATAATTTGTGAATACGCTTCCCGTTGGTGTGGTTACCCCCAGTCCCGAGCGCGTCGTTACCTTCACCACGACGCTGGTCTTGTCGCCGAAATCCGCAGGCGGTGCCCCGGAAATCACTTCCATCGACTGAATCGAGTCAGCCGGAACCTGGTTCGAGAACACTTTGCTGAATTGGTCGGTCTGTGGCTGCCCATCCAGCGACACTGAGTTCTCGGCATGGTCCCCTAGCCCGTGCATCAATCCATTGGAATCCGCCGCCACTCCAGGAGTGGTCAGCGTGACTAGGGATGTAAAAGGCGACGAGCTACTCTCCAGCGGAGTTTTCTCAAACAGGTTGCGGTCGATGTCGGTGTGAAAGGTCGGTTCATTTTCGATCAGGTCTCCGCCGTTCTCGCTGACGTTCACGGTCGTTGTCTCTGCGCCAATCTTCAGGTTCGCTTCCACTCTGGCCGGTATGCTGGAGCGCACCTCAACGTCCTGTGTATATGAAACGAATTTAGGTGCCGTCACCGTCATGTGGTAGGGATTGAGCGGCAGGTTGGTAAACCGAAATGTCCCGTCGGTGCCGGTGGTCGTCGTCCGTGCGTAGCCGCTCACCGGGTTGTTGATTTCAACCGTTGCACCCGGAACGACGGCCCCGGACTGGTCCTTTACCACGCCTTCAATCGTCCCAGAGTTTCCCAACTGAGCGGACGAAGTCGCCGCCGAAACCAGCAACCCCAGGCCCAAAAGCAAAATCCCTTTCACCGTCCTGCGCTGCCAAGGCCGGCGTAGACAGCTGCGCAAATTGCTTAACATTTTTTCTCCCGTCCCATCAGGGACTGTCATCGCTTGGCGATCGCTGAAAGCTGTGGATAGAGACCGCTGGAAAAATAGCGGCGCGGATGAATGCGGTTCGGCATTCAACGCTCAAACAAAGGACGGCAAATCAGTGGAAGTTTGTTACGCGGATGGAGGTGCTCGAGAAGCGCGATGGAGGGCGCACGGACTCGATGGCGATGCATGCTCTGGAAGACTGCGGCGTCGCGCGACTTGCTGGACTTCTGGTACCAGGTTCAGGCGGGCCACCGCCAGTACCGGTGCGTGAAGCACCTGGCAAACGTGGCAAGTTGATTCCGTGCCGCTGTGGTGCGGATGGAGAAATGCCAGACCCGTTGCGACATACAACAACAATATACAACCCAGCAGAGCTAGGGCCGGCCGCACGAACCGGAACTGGGCTTCAAATTTCCAACGCATACAGACACCAAGTCTAGCACCTTAGACGAACAGCCGCCCCGAATGGTTGCGTAACAAGTAAGGTATTTTTTAGCTGCTAGCCGCTCGGCAAATCGATGCTAGGACTCCCCTCCGCGACCCCGGGTGGGGCTCTTCCAGTCTTCTTTCTATCGTCTATTGCGGCGACGTTGAAGGCCTAGCGCCCGTATTGGGCACCTGCTGCCCACCTGGTTGACCGATGATGGCCTCGCCGTTCACAACCAATTGCACGCGCCGATTTCGTTGCCGGCCCTCGGGTGTGTCGTTGGTCGCCACCGGGTCCGCTTTGCCGAACCCTTTCGCCGTAATCGACGACCCATTCACTCCTTGGGCGATTAGAAAGTCCCGCACCGAATCCGCGCGTCTCTCCGAAAGTTGTTGGTTCATCTGGTCGCCGCCGACGCTGTCCGTATAGCCCTCCACTTGCAAACTCAATCCCGGGTGCGCCAGCACGATCCCCGAAATCTTGGCCAGCTTTTCACGCGCGGCCGATCGCAACGTCGAACTTCCCGTATCGAACAGCACATCCGACATGTTCACGATAAGCCCGCGCGCGGAGTCCTGGGTCTGCAGCACCGCATTCAATTGCGCCAGCAATTGAGCGCGCATCGCGGCTTTGTCCTGTTCAGCCTGCGCCGCGGCCTGGCGGGCTTTGTCCGCTTCTGCCTCGGCAGCCTGCTGCTGCGCCAGCGCCGCGGCGCGCGCCGCCTCCGCTTGTTGCTGCTGCGTGACTGCGGCGGCCCGCGCCGCCTCTGCTTGCTGTTGTTGTTGCGCCGCCTGCTGCGCTGCCTGATCCGCCTGCTGCTTCATGCGTTCCGCGTCTGCTTTCTCGGCCTCCGCTTGTGCGCGGGCCTCATCCGCTTCCTTGCGGCGCAAAGATTCCGCTTCCGTATCCGCGCGGGCTTTGGCCTCGCGTTCCGCCGCCGCTTTGCGCTCGGCATCCTGAGCCAGCTGCGCGTCCTGCTCCGCTTTCTTCTGCACCGCAATTACACGAGCTTCTTCCGCAGTCTCCACGGCATTGCGCGCGGCCAGGATGACCGTCTTTTTGTCCCGCTTGCTGGCGTAAGCGGTGTCTGCTTCCCTCAACTGTTCTTGAGCCCTGGCCATCGTCGACGCGGCATAAGTGTCGGCATAAGCGTTGCGTGCTATGCGCACCGCATTTCGCGCTTCAAACAATTCGAGCGGAGCCTTGCGGTCCACTCCGAAGATGGCGCTATCAATCTTAGTGTTCGCCGACGCGTAACTGCCGCGGCTGATCAGCGCATACTTCGCGTCCACGCGTTCGCTCGCTAGCGATTCGGGTACCGCATTCTCTAGAACCACCTCATCGCCCGGCTGGGTCACCGCATAGTATGGCTCCGCGGTAACGATCATCCCGAACGTTTGCATGTCCACGCTGGCTTTCAGGCTCGCCGACCCATTCTTGGTCACCAATTCACCCAGATTCACCGCCCGCCCCTGTGGGGAAACGGCCCACAAAACGTAGGTAAGGTATTCCAGACCAAAACGCGTCGAATCTTCCAGCCCCATGAACTTGGCATCGATCTCAATGCGATTCTTCTTGCTCTCCACTTTCGCAGTTCCCGACGCGCTGCCCATCAAGTCCGTTCCCACGAAATCAATCTGGATCGACTTCCCCGCCCGCCGATAGCTCAAAGCCTTCAGGCTGCGAGAAACCGTTGGTGCCGTGGCGCCCGCCGTTTGGCCGCGGCCGGCGGCCGCTGGCATCCCCATAACCGGAGCCACCTCGCCGCCCGTGTATGCCCATCCGCCCACAGCAAGCCCGCCAATCGTAAGAAAAGCCTTGGCAATCTTCACGTTACTTCCTCCGCGTTGTCTTTCCGATTGCTTTATCGTTCTGAAGAAGATCCAAACCTATGCTACCGCAATCTGTTCACCTCCCCTGAGGGATTTCCGCCCATTTCCAGGTCAGAAATACCGTACCCATCCCTAGGCCGTATCAATTGCTAGCCGCGCGCGCAGCCCGGCCGTTGGTCCAATCCATGCTAATAAATCATCAGCGTATAATTTAACTTAACTATAAAGAGGTGGGGCCGGGCGTAAATAGTTAACCAGTTGGGCTGCCGCGGTATCCGCTCAGATTGGCCAAGCCGGGCAAGCAACCTCGCGCCGCCATGGCTATAATGGGTGCCCTGCCAACGCAGAGAGGACTCTCATGAACTATCGCCGCTTCGGCCGCTCCGGATGGAAGGTCAGCGAAATTGGTTACGGCATGTGGGGTATAGCCGGTTGGACCGGCTCGGAAGATGTCCAATCGCTGGATTCGCTACAGCGCGCCATCGACCTGGGCTGCAACTTTTTCGACACCGCGTGGGCCTACGGCGATGGCCACAGCGAGCAACTACTCGGCAAGATCCTTCGTGCCAATTCGGGAAAAACGCTCTACACCGCCACCAAGATTCCACCAAAGAACCGCAAGTGGCCCAGCCGCCCCGAAATGAGCCTCGATGACTGTTACCCGCCGGAATACATCGAGGAATATGTAAGCAAAAGTCTAGCCAACATCGGCGTACCCACGCTGGACCTAATTCAGTTCCACACCTGGGAAGACGCCTGGCTCGAAGACAAGCGCTTGCGTCCAGTGCTGGAAAAGCTCCTGACCGCCGGTAAAGTTCGCGCCCTGGGCATCAGCATCAATCGCTGGCAGCCCGCAAACGGGGTAAAAGCGGTACGCGCCGGCCTGTTCGACGCCGTGCAAGTCATCTACAACATCTTCGACCAGAATCCCGAAGACGAATTGTTTCCAGCCTGCCGCGAAAAGGATGTAGCCGTCATTGCCCGCGTCCCCTTTGATGAAGGCACCCTCGCCGGCACCCTAACGCTCGACAGCAAATGGCCCGCAGGCGATTGGCGCAACACATATTTCATCCCCGAAAATCTCAAAAACAGCGTTGCCCGCGCCGAAGCCCTGAAGCCGCTGCTAGGCGACGGCCTGACCATGCCAGAAATGGCCCTACGCTTCATTCTCAACAACAAAGACGTAAGCACCATAATCCCCGGCATGCGCAAACGCACCCACGTAGAATCCAACCTCGCCGCCAGCGACAAAGGCCCCCTACCATCCGCGCAGCATGCCGAACTACGCAAACACCGCTGGGATCGCATGCCAACAAAATGGAGTCAGTAGGTATTCATGAAATTCTTGGCTGAGGTAGAAGATCGCTGCTATCTCGAAGCCTAGGCGGTTTGTTTTAGTGCGCGCTCGACTAACGTTAGGCAGCGCTCGGCTTGTTCGCGCAGCATCTCCTGGTGTTCGCCAAGATCGCGCTGGGTATTGTGCAACTCGTCGGCAATCGCCAGGGCAGCCAACACCGCAATCTTGTGCGTATCGACGGTGGCCGCGGCTTCTGCAATGGCGCGCATCTTGTCGTCAACAAATGTCGCCAGCGTCTGCACGTACGCCGCATCCAGTTCGCCATGAATCGTGTACGTCTGTCCGTAAATTTGTACTTTCACCGGTGAACTCATAATGGCTCCCCGCAACCGCAGCCCCGATTGTAGCGCAGGGCGAAGTCCGCGGAGCCCTGGGGCCTTTGATTTATGACCGTCGCAGCCATCGCGAACTAGAAGGCAAGACGACCTGGTCAACCGCTCGGGTTCAACTAGCCCGAAGCTGCGCGCCGAGCTGCTTTTCCAAAGCAGCGACAATTCGTACGGAACATTCCGTAACTTGCGCGTCGGTCAACGTCGCTTCGCGGCTCTGAAACAGGACTCGCACCAGCAGCGAATATTTTCCGGCTGGAACATTCTTACCACGGAACAAGTCGGTCGCCACGATCGCACTGATTTCGCCAATTTTCAGCGAAGCGATCGTGTTCTTGACATCGGAAAAATGCGTACCATCCGTCAGCAGCAACGAGAAATCGCGCTCGACAGCCGGAAATCGCGGCAGCGGTTCGTACCGCCGGGAGTCTTTCAGTTCGCGAATCGCCGCATACACCGGCTCCAGTCGCAGCTCCGCCAGGAACACATCTTGCCGTAACTTAAGGCGCTCGGCCACGCGCCGCGCGAGCTGGCCTGCGTCGCCAAGTTGCTCGCCGGCCAGCGCAATGCGTCCAGCGCGCGCCACATGCGCCCAGTCGCCCGAAACGTGCTTCGCGTCATGGCTCGCCGCAGACGCGGCGCGATTAATCCACTCGAAGCTGCCGGCCAATTCGCCGAGCGAATCGAGGTCACCCTTCAAATCGGCGAACACATAAGGGCGTGCCGTGTCGTACAAATCCTTTTCGCGAGCCTCGCCAGTCGCTCCGATCGTAAGTACCCGCGTCTCGACCGATTGAAATCCATTCAGGCTGTACTCGCTTCCAATCTCGAACAAGCGCACGTCGCGTTGACCATGATTCAGGTTCCATTCCAGCGCCGCGGCCATGGTCACCAATCCAGTGGAACGCAGCACGCCAGCTTCCTCCGACAAAGGATTGGCCAGCCGCGCAGGCTGCACGCCGGGCGGACGGAACAACGCATCGCGCTCCCCGGCGACATGCGGGATTGTCAATATTTCGCGATAGCCCAGTCCGATCAGCCGTTCGCGTACGCGTGTTTCCGCTTCGTAATGTGGCAGGCGCGCCGCACCCTGACGCGACACCGGAATGCGCTGCGGAAATTTGTCGAGTCCATAGATCCGCGCCACTTCCTCGATCAAATCGATTTCGCGCTCCACGTCCGCGCGCCACGATGGTTGCGCGCATTCCCAAGCCGCCAGCAACGAACCTTCAACGCCACGATTCTGGTCCACGCGCACGGGCGAAAATCCCAGCGCGCCCAGACTCGTTTCAATTTCCTTGTCCGGAACGTCCGCGCCCATCACCCGGAGAAGCTCCGCGCGCGTGAGCAATATCTTTTTCGGCGCGCGCTTGCCCGGGTACACGTCGATGACGCCCGCAAGCAACTCGCCCCCGGCAAGCTGCAAAATCAGCTCGGCACATCGCCGCGAGGCCAGCTCCGCCATTTCTGGATCGGCGCCCCGGCCGAATCGCGTGGATGCTTCGGTGTGCAATTTCAAAACGCGCGTGGCGCGCCGAATCGCAATGGGGTCGAACCAGGCGCACTCCAGCAAAATACTTTTCGTCGCGAAGGAAATTTCGGTTTCCGCACCTCCCATGATTCCGCCGATGCCAACCGCGCGCGAACCATCGCCATCCGAAATCATGCAAATGCCCGCATCGAAGGTGCGCTCGATCCCATCCAGGGTGTGCATTTTTTCGCCGGGCTTCGCTTGGCGCACCACGATGCGGTGATCGCGCACCTTGTCGTAGTCGAAGGCGTGCAGTGCGTGGCCAAGTTCCAGCATGACGTAGTTGGTTGCATCCACCACGTTGCTGATGCTGGCGACGCCGCTCGCTTCCAGGCGTTCGCGCAGCCAGGCCGGCGAAGGCTGGATCTTTACGCCGCGAATTACCCGTACGGTGTAACGCCCGCAAAGTTCCGGCGCTTGAATCTCCACCCGCGCCGCGTCGCTCGCCCTCGCGGATGCTTCGACAGGCTTGGGCGATACCGCTTTCAGCGGCAGCTTGTAGACTGCGCTGACTTCGCGGGCAACGCCGTAGTGCCCCAGGCAGTCGGGCCGATTCGAAGAAACTTCCGCATCGATCATCGCACCGTGGGCACCTTTTTCCACGCCGCCAATGTTGGTGCCGGAAAGCGCCAGCCGCGACGCCAGCTCGTCGGGCGGCGCGGTCACATCCACGAAATCCTTCAGCCAGTCGTAGACAACCTTCATGCCTGCATCCTAACCGGGAACCGGCAGCCTGCAACTTTCATCGCTATCATCGTTTGGTTGAGGTCCTTCGCTTTGCTCAGGATGACATCGCTCCGAATATTTACGCGCCGCTGGCAGGCAGCCGTCCAAAGTAAACATGCGTCGCGTATTCCATGCGCACGTGGCGATTTTCCTGATGGGCGCGGAACAATTCTTCCAGCGCGGCCATCATCGGCGCGTAGTTGGGTTGGCCTTCCTGCGGCGCGTACGAACTGCTGCGTAGACGGCCCGCAAGCCCTTCCCAGTCGAGCGTCTGGGCGTTGGGCACGCTGTGGTGCGATACCGTGCCGCCGGCAAAAAATTCCTGCATTTTGCCGCCCTCGGGATACGACTCGCGCACCCGCTGGTAATCCGTCCCGTACTTCACCAGCAGCTCTTCGTACGCGTTGGCAAACGCCGAATCCATTTGCCGGTCATTCCATATCGCGACTACCCAGCCAGACGGCTTCAGGATGCGTTGGAATTCAAGCCGCGCGGCGGCAGGCTCGAACCAGTGGAATGCCTGGCCGGCGGTAACGAAATCGATAGTGGCATTTTTCAGCGCGGTCGCTTCCGCGGACGCATCGACGCTAACGAACGAATCGTACGAGGCCAAATATTCTTCGCCGGCCTGACGCATCGCTTGGTTCGGCTCGATGCCGTAAACGCGATTGCCATTTTTCAAAAACAACTCGCTCAGGAAACCTGTGCCAGAGCCGAGGTCGGCGATGATGTGACCCGGCCGCAGATCGCATTCGCTACGCAACAGCGCGAGTGCTTCGGTGGGATACCCCGGCCGATACCGAAGATAATCGGCAACCCGGCTCGAGAATCGTTGCTTAGCGTCGGTAAAGCTCATTGGTCAGCTGCCCAACTTCTCCGAGAACTCGGATCTCCGTGTCCTCTGTTTTCGTTCTTTAGCTTCTCGGTTCCTGCTCACGGAAACTGGCGCAAGAACCGCACGTCGTTCTGAAAAAATACCTGAATATCGTCGATGCTGTACTTCAGCATGGCCAAACGATCAATTCCGATGCCGAACGCAAAGCCGCTTACTTTTTTCGGATCATAGTTCACGAAGCCGTAGACCGCCGGATCGACCATGCCCGCGCCGAAAAGTTCGATCCAGCCGGCACCCTTGCATTTCGAGCAAGTTCCAGCGCCCGCGGAAACGCCGCTGCCGCCGCAGAAGACGCAGGTTACATCGAATTCTACGGAAGGCTCGGTGAACGGGAAATAGCTCGGGCGAAAACGGGTCTTGACGCCTGGGCCGAAAAATTGTCTAACGAAATATTCGATCGTTCCCTTGAAATCGCAAAAGGTGATGTCGGTGTCAATCGCCAGGCCTTCGACCTGGTGGAAAGCGAACGAGTGTGTAGCGTCAGGATTATCGCGGCGATAGACTTTGCCCGGCACAATCACCCGCACCGGCGGTTGCCGTTTTTCCATCGTGCGTATCTGCATCGGCGAGGTATGCGTGCGCAACAGCAATGGCGTAGGCGCGCCCTTGGGCAGGTCGATGTAAAACGTGTCCATGTCGTCGCGCACCGGATGAAATTCCGGAATATTCAGCGCCTCAAAATTGTAGTAAGGCGTTTCGATTTCCGGTCCTTCAACGACGGAAAAGCCAATCGACACGAAAATATCTTCGATCTGCTGAAAAACCTGGCGGATCAGATGATGCGATCCGACCGGACGGGTCACGCCGGGCAATGATAAATCAACACGTTCCCGTGCCAGCGCCGATTCGTCCGCGCCGGCTTCAATCGCCACCCGTCGCGCTTCGATCTGGGCCTCGACGCGCGCCCGCAGTTTGTTGAGCTCTTGACCTACGACGCGCTTCAGTTCAGGCGTCGCGGGCTTCAGCCAATTGTCGGTGATTTGCGTCAGAATGCCAGATTTGCGGCCCAACCAGGCATCGCGAAATTGCTTCCATCCAGCGTCGTCGCGCGCCACCGCTGCGTCGGTGTCGAAGCGGGCAAGAATCTCCGCAAACAGCGCGGAGACTTGCGCAGGCTGCGTCGCGCCGAGCGCCGCGAGCGTTTGGGCGGATTTGGTTTCCGGTGCGGTCATTGCAATAACTCAACGTGTCGTTGGAGCCAGTCCGAACGCCCGCCATGGTCGGCGGCCGTTACCTCTGCTAGGGCGGGGCGTGTTCACCCGGAGCCTCGAAAGGACCCCGCCCAGTCATGGTTGAACGGTTCTCTACGCTTTTTTCTTTTTCGCTGGAGGCGGCGCTGCGGCCTTCGCAGTGGCTGCCAAGCTAGCAAATGCGGCAGCGTCCTTCACCGCTATGTCAGCGAGGACTTTGCGATCCAAGTCGACGCCGGCAGCCTTCAATCCGTGAATCAATTGGCCGTAGGTGATGCCGTTGAGTCGCGCTGCGGCGCCGATGCGCTGAATCCAAAGCCGGCGGTACTGACGCTTCTTTACTCGGCGGTCGCGAAATGCGTAGCGATCGGCGCGATTGGCGGCTTCCTGTGCGGATTGGTACAACTTGCTTTTTGTTAGGAAAAAGCCTTTTGTGCGCTTGAGGTACTTCTTACGCCGCGCACGGCGTTTTGTGCCGCGTTTTACGCGAGCCATGGGTTTCTCCTTTTTGTTTGGGAGACAACCCGGTGCGGGCGCGCGGGAAAATACACGCGTCACGCAACGGGTTTGTCTCCGGTAGTGCTCTGTAGCTGTCCTTGCTAGAGCAGGACACGCCGGACTAAGAGTCCGGCGCCTACAGTGCCGCTTCAGATCGTCCGCGAACGAGCGAATCGACTGCATGGGGCGGATAGGCCGGCAGGCACCCGTGTAGCACTGCCTGGCGCGATTTGCAGGGCTTGCGCCCCGCGGTGTTGCATCTCAACTTCGTGGTGATGAAGTTGAAAACTCTTAGGCGTACGGAAGCATCTGGCGTACCGCCGGCACGTCGGCCTTGTTCACCAGCGTCAGCTTCTTCAGCTTGCGCATGCGGCCGGGACCCTTGGTCCCCAGCAGGTGCCGCTTGCCAGAATGCATGCGGATGATCTTGCCGGTCGCGGTTACTTTAAAGCGCTTCGCGGCGCCGCGATGCGTTTTTAGTTTCTTTTTCGGTTTGGAAGCATTCCTCGGCATGATGAAACCTTTCTCGCGAGGGCACCACGTGCCCTTACATCTATTTTTCCGGCTCGTTCCTGCGGAAGTCAAAGGCGCCCGCCGCGGTCGGCGGCCGGCGGCCGCTACCATGTCACCAACAGGATTACTACGCTTGCTGAACCGGTTGGGCGGCCGGTTTGGCCACCGCCACGCCCTTTTTCGGGGCTAGCAATGCTACCAACACGTTGCCTTCCATCCGCGGCATGGTCTCGATCTGCCCGTGCTCGCCAATTTCGCCGAGCAAACGGGTCATCTTCGCCCGCCCTACTTCCTGGTGGGCCATTTCGCGGCCACGATGGAAAATCATGGCGCGAACTTTGTGTCCTTCCCCCAGGAACCGGATGATCTGATTCTTGCGAACCTGATAATCGTGTTCCGCGGTTGCCGGACGGAATTTTACTTCTTTCAACTGCGAGCCGCGACTGCTCTTGCGCTGCTCGTGCGCCTTTTTGTTCTGCTGGTAAAGAAATTTGCCGTAATCGGTAATTTTGCAAACGGGCGGATCGGCCGTAGGCGATATTTCCACCAAATCCAGTCCGCGTTCGCGCGCCATTTTTATGGCTTCGAACGGCTGCATGACCCCAAGCTGACCGCCTTCTTCGTCGATGACCCGGACTTCGCGCGCCCGGATGCGTTCGTTCACTCGAGTGCGATCGGCCTGCCGGAAGTTACGTTCTGCGATATTTCCCCCTAACCAATTTAAGGCGCCAAATTACCCGCCTCGCCGGGCACGGGCCTGAATCAACTGCGTGCGCGATTTCAATAGTTCGAAGTCAGCGTACCCGTCCGCACAGTCCAAAACCATCGAGGGACGGGCTTCGAAGTATAGCACGTACGTACATTGCTACGACAAGGGTTAGATGCTCTGGCCGAGCCCGTCCGGTGCACTCTCAGATGAGGTTAGAAGGTAACGTCAAGTTGGCCTTTGGGCCCGGTGATGATGGCGTGCAGGTGCGGGGTATGGGCCTGCGTGAGGGGCAAGTCGATTTGAAGTTGATCGATTTGCTTCAGAAGCATGTCGGGACGCGGCGTGGCGGCCTCGAAGAGCGTGAGGCTGCAACCTTGCGGCGCGTCCACCGAAGGGTGAAGCGAGTTGGCGCCCCACTCAATAAAAAAGGGCAGGAGACCTCCGGCGTCGTCTTTCAACGCCAGCGTTTTCCAGTTCAGGACCCGGCCGTCTGAGCGCTTGCGCGATCCCGGATTGGGTCCCCGGGTGGCGATACCTCTTTCTTTGAGCCGCGCGGCGAACTGCTCGATATCGCCAGGATGCGCAGCCCAGCCGACCAGGACGGGTTCTTCGAGCGATTTTAAATCACGCGCATCAGCGCTGGCGGGCTGCTGCGGATCGGGCGCGATGATTTCAAGATAGCGGCTGCGGCCGAGCGAAAGCAAAGCGTTGCGGGTGCCCGCTCCGGGATGGACGCCGCCGAATGCGGCGCGGACGCCCGTGCGTTCTTCAACCAAGGCAATGCCGGCGTCGAGATCAGCGCTGCCGAGAAGGATGTGGTCCAGCAAGGTTGGCGTTCGCTCCTGGGCCGCCGATAAAATGCGTGGCGCAGCGATAGCAGCTCCAGCGGCCGAGAGGAAGAGTCGGCGCGAGATGAATCGGGTGCTCAAAGTTTTCCTTCTGGCGTTCGAGTTCCGGCCCCCAGGGTCAGCTGGCTGCGCGCGCGTCGATTTCTTGCTGTAGGGTGGCCAAAAATTCGGCCAATGGTTTTGGGCCGAGATCACCCTTGCTGCGATGCCGCACCGAGACGGTGCCGGCTTCCGCTTCCTTGGCCCCCACGACGAGCATGTAGGGGATTTTCAGCATCTGCGCGTCGCGAATCTTTGCCGGCAGCTTTTCGTTGCGCTCGTCGAGGTGGACGCGGGTGTTGTGGCGCTTCAGGGTTTCGGTGACATGCCTGGCGTAATCGATCACTTTCTCGCTGACCGGACAGATTTCCACCTGCACCGGCGCGAGCCACAGCGGGAAGGCACCCGCATAGTGCTCCACAAGGATCCCGAAGAAGCGCTCCACCGAGCCCAGCAGCGCGCGGTGGACCATCAGCGGTTGATGACGAGAACCGTCGTCGCCCACATATTGCAGGCCGAAGCGCCCCGGCAGATTGAAGTCGAACTGAACAGTAGTGAGCTGCCACGAGCGCCCAATCGCGTCAATCAACTTCACGTCGATCTTCGGCCCGTAAAATGCGGCTTCCCCCGCGATGTGTTTGAAGGGAATCTTCATGCGCTTCATGGTGTCGCCGAGGGCGGCCGTGGCGCGGTGCCAATCCTTGGGATTGCCGGCGTAATTTTCAGGATGCGCGGAGTCCCAATCGGAAAGCTCCACCTCGTATTTGTCGAAGCCAAAGTTCTTCATCACCGCAAATGCGAAATCGACGCAAGCCTCCACTTCGCTTTCAATCTGCTCCGGCATGCAGAAAATGTGCGCATCATCCTGAGTGAAGCCACGCACGCGCATCAAGCCGTGGAGCACACCGCTGCGCTCGTAGCGATAGACCGTCCCCAGTTCCGCATAACGTACCGGCAAATCGCGATAGCTGCGCAATTTCGATTTGTAGATCAGGATGTGGCCCGGGCAGTTCATGGGCTTCAACTGGTATTCCGCTTTTTCCACTTCCACAGGGCCGAACATGTTGTCTTTGTAAAAGCCGGTATGGCCGCTGGTATTCCACAATTCGCGGCGCATGATGTGCGGGGTGTATACCAGGTCGTAGCCGCGTTTCAACAATTCAACGCGAAGCCAGTCTTCCACGATGGTGCGGATCAAGCCGCCCTTGGGATGCCAGAAGATCAGACCAGGGCCGGCCTCGTCTTCGATGCTGAAGAGATCCAGCTCGGCGCCCAGCTTGCGATGATCGCGGCGCTTTGCTTCTTCCAACCGGTGTAAATATTCGTCGAGCTCTTTTTGCGTGAAGAAACACGCTGCGTAAATGCGTTGCAGCTGGGGATTGCCTTCGTGACCTTTCCAATACGCCCCGGCCACGCTCATCAATTTGAACGCCTGAATCCGCTTGGTCGAAGGAATGTGGGGCCCTCGGCAGAAGTCGATGAACTTTCCGGTGCTGTAAAACGAAACCATGGGATCTTCGGCCTTTTCTTCCACCAACTCGCACTTGAAGATCTGATCCGTTTTCTTGTAAAGCTCGATCGCCTCAGGCTTCGGCAATAGCTTGCGCTCGTTGGGAAGATCCTGCGCAGCAAGCTCGTGCATTTTCTTTTCGATCTTGACGAGATCCTCGGGTGTGAATGGTTCGTCGCGCAGAAACTCGTAAAAAAATCCTGTCTCGATTGGCGGCCCAATCCCCAATTTCACGTTCGGATACAGCTCCATAACGGCGGCAGCAAGTAAATGCGCTGCCGAGTGCCGGAAGACAAACAGCGCGTCCGGATCTTTTTCTGTAAGGATTTGTAATTTGACATTGTGGTCCAGCGGCCGCCGCAAATCGATCAATTCCCCGGCCCCATCGTTGGGCTCAGCCACCCGCGCAACCAGCGCCGCATCCGCCAGCCGCGGCGAAATCTTCCTGGCAATATCGGCAGGAGTAGTTCCCTGCGGAACTTCCTGAACTTTGCCGTCCGGCAACGTAACTTGAATTGCATCCATGCTGTAGCTTCACCCAAAGCGAGACAGGTCAAGCTTATCGGCGCTTCGGTACACGGTCAAGGCAGGTATCACCGCGAAATCGACTAAATCAGAGTGAGACCGGGCAGATTGCTGAAATGCCCATCCCAGAGAAAGATCGATGCGTACAGGCGTGCTACGAAAATCAACCTGTCCCAACATCGGATCCGATTCTATTTTTCCAGCAATTTAGAAGCTTCTTGGGCCAGCGGATTTTGGGGATTCAGTTGAAGGGAGTGCTGGAGGGCGTCGCGGGCGGCGGCCTTGTCGTCCTGTTTCTCGTAAGCTTTAGCCAACCAGTACCAGGTTTCGTCCTGCGCGGGATCCAATGCCAGCGATTTTCGGAAGCTCTCCACCGCTTTCGCGACATCTCCGCCGAAGGCTTTTGGAGCCATCAGGTATTGGCGCCCGGTGCTGGCCCAGACTCTAGGGTTGTTAGCGTCCAATGCCATCGCGCGTTGGTTCTGCTCGCCGACCTTGGGTCCAAATCGTGGACCGGCGAACATGCCTCCGCTTAGCGTGATCTTCCGGCCATATAGGTCGGCCAATAAGCTATGTGCGTCCGCGGATTTCTCCATCGCCCAAATCGAACGTCGCGCTGCTTCAATCGCCCTGTCGACCGCGGCGCTGGCCGCTTTCTTGTCCTTGCGCAACTCGGCAGCATCCGCGAGACAGCTTTCCACCAGGGCAAGCTGGTACTGGCTCACAGCGTCATTCGGATTCAGGGAAAGGCGTTGCTCGAGTTGCGCCTCGAGCGACTGCAGCTGCGTGGCATCGCGCTTACGGAGAGCGCTTTCCAGCGGGGCGGCGATGGAATTGTCCACTTGCGCGGAAGTGAAGGTTGTGGAAAGCAAACCGATCGCTAAGACGCTGACCAACAGGAACAGGCGGCCGGGCCGTTGGAAAATTAGCATTTCAGAGCTCCTCTATCCTTTGTATACGGCTGCGGTCGCGTAAATCTTTCGCTTCCCGCGAGGGCCGGAAATTTCGTGAGATACGGCGGGCAGGGTAAACTCTTGTTTCCTTGGCCGGCGATACCTTGTCGCGTTGCGAGGTTGGTGGCCAATCTTAAATCGAGGACCCGGATGAAATCATTCCTGATGTGCGCCTTGTTATTTGCGGCGGGCTTGCCTGGCAGCGCACAGGAGGCCAAGCCCCTTCCCGTGGCCGATGCGCGCTACAAGGCGGACATATTATTGGTGGTGGCCCATCCCGATGATGAGGGCGCAGCTACGGCTTACCTGGCGCGGGCGATTGATGAGGGCAAGCGGGTTGCGGTGGTGTATGGCACGCGGGGAAGCAGCGGCGGGAATGAAGTCGGCACCGAGCAAGCTTCGGCCTTGGGCGCGATACGCGAGATTGAAGCGCGGCGGGCACTGGCTACGCTGGGAATTACGAATGTCTGGTTTCTTGGCGGCAAGGATACGGCCAGTCAGGATGTGCTGCAATCGCTGGCGAATTGGGAGCATGGGGCCGCCCTGGAGCAGCTGGTGCGACTGGTGCGATTGGCGCGGCCGGAGGTCGTGCTGACGTTCCTGCCGGGGACATTCATCGGTGAAGATCACGGTGATCATCAGGCTTCGGGGGTTTTGGCTACCGAGGCATTCGATGTGGCGGGCGATCCTACGGTGTTTCCGAGCCAGGTGGCGGCGCCGCTGCGGCGGCTGGAACCTTATTTGGAAGGGTTGCGCCCATGGCAGCCGAAGAAGATTTATTACTTTCCGGATGCGGAGCGCGAGGACATTTTTCGCGGCCGGGGTCCCGAATATTCGGTGAAGGAAACATCGAAATCGTCGACCAAGGCTTACTGGCGAGCTTCACTGGATTCGTTCCGGTTGCATGAGACGCAAGCGAAGAGTTTTGTCGATCAACTCAGCAAGATGGATGACGCGGCCGTTGAGAAAATGATGGCGGCGGACGGTTGGACAGACGTGCAGCGCTTCGTGTTGGGAAAATCGCTGGTTGGCGGAACTGTGACCGGGCCCGTCTTTGAAGGCATTACAGCGGAGGCGATTCCTTTTCAGCGCGAGCCGTTTTCATCGCAGCCGATGGGAAAACAAGTCTCTTTAGAGTTGGCGGGACCGTGGAGTTTCTACGCGGAATTTCGGCGGGCGCATGGACTTGAACGCTTGCCCCATCCAGAGCCGCCGGAGATTGCTCTGCAGGCGGGAACCCCGCTGGTGATTCCGCTGTGGGTGCACAACCCGACCGGCGCGGACCGCGAGATCACTTTGTCACCGGATCTGCCTGCGGGATGGACGGTGGCAAACGGTGCCGGGAAATTCGTTGTCGCCGCCAAGCAAACGACTGCAGCGCGGATCGAGATTAATCTTCCGGCGCTGGCTGACTCGAAAAAGACGAAGGAAGAAGCGCGCGAGGTTGCCGTGCGAGCGGAATCAAATGGTCAAAGTGTCGGCGTCGTTAAAATGCGCGTCGAATTGCGTAAGCGCAGCTTGCCGGAGTGACGGAGAATACGAATTCACCACAGAGGGCACCGAGGCCGCAGTGAAGAGAGACGAGAAGATGGTAGTCCCTAAAATCTCCGTGATCTCTGAGTTCCTATCTTAGTGTCCTTTCGTTCTCTCTTTTTTTTGGCGATCACGATTTTTTAGGGCGGGCAGTTTCCATAGCTTCCCAGTCGGAATCCCGCAGCGCCACAAGGTCGTTGAATTCGCCGGCGCCGCGTAGCCACAAGCCGCCGTCGATCACCACGCATTCGCCGTTGATGTATTCGGCCATGTCGCTGAGCAGAAATGCGGCCAGGTTGGTCAGTTCCTCGTGGCGCCCGAAACGTTTCATCGGGTGCGATTCCTTGGCGTGTTCTTCAAACTGTTTTGAAGGCATCAGGCGGGACCACGCGCCTTCGGTCGGAAACGGCCCGGGGGCGATGGCGTTTATGCGGATGCCATATTTCGACCACTCCACGGCCAGCGATGTGGTCATGGCCAGGACGCCCGCTTTGGCGCATGCGGACGGCACGACAAAACCGGAACCCGAATTTGCCGCCGCATACGTCGTGACGATGTTCAGGATGTCGCCGCCCTTTTTTTCGGTGATCCACTTTCTTGCGAACGCTTGCGTGCAGTGGAACGTGCCGTTCAAGACGATGCTGACCACCGCGTTAAAAGCGTTCGCGCTGAGAGTTTCGGTGCGAGCCATAAAATTTCCGGCGGCGTTGTTGACAATGGAGTCGATGCGGCCGAACTGTTCGTAAGCTTTCTGTGCAGTGGCTTCGACCGCAGGGTAATCACGGACGTCGCAGGTGGCGTAGCCCGCGGTGCCGCCAGCTTTGGCGATCTCATCGCATACCGTACGCAGCGGCTCTTCGCGGCGGCCGATAACAAAGATGTTCGCGCCAAGTTTTGCGAAGTGCAGGGCCATCGACCGGCCGAGGCCCGAGCCGCCGCCGCTGATGAAAACTGCGCGGCCTTTGAACATGTCGGGTTGAAACACGGCGTCACCGCCTTGAGTGGCAAAGTGCCGCGCTTATTGCGGCGCGGGGATTTTAGTTTATTCGATTTTCTTATGCTGCGATATTTGACCCATCTGGAGGCGTCGGCGCTCGCAGCTAAGGCCTGGCGGGTTTCATTTCCGCGGGAATTGGACGGCCCATAGCTTTGGCGTACTCGGCAGCGAACAGTGGGCTGGTGGGGAATTCCTGGCTCAGTTCGAGAAGCAGCTTTTGCGCGAGGGCGTTTTGTTTTTCGCGCCGGGCAGATAGCGCCAGCAGGATTTTTGCGAAGGGCTGCAGGTAGCGGCCGCTGACGGCGGTCTTGCCGAGTTGCTCCATGCCGAGTTTCTTGTCGCCGTGGATGCCGATGAACCAGAGGCCCATGCGGTAACCGGCGTTGAGCGAACCGATGATGTAGTTCGCGGCGCCCAGAGCTACGTAGGCATCCGTGGTGTCCGGTTGCAGCGCCAGCAATTGCTTGGCGTACTCGTTGGCTTCCTTCATGTGCTTCAGGCCGTCGATCTGTTTTTTCTCGAGGATGGCGTCGGCATCCGATTCCATTCCGGCGGCCAGGGTTAGACCGAACAGCGCCTCCGGGTCTTTCGGATTGGTCTTCATTAATTGCCTGGACAGGACGCGGGTTCTTTCGAGTGCGGCCCGAAAGCTTGCCATTCTGGTCGGATCGGGTTTGCCGTCGATTCCATTCAGAAACCGTTTTTGGTCAAGGAAGAAGTCACTGGTCAGGACGCTTTGGCGGTACAGCTCTTCAAACAAGTAGCTCGCAGCGACAGCGACCTGTCCGAAGGGGTCTTCCGGATGACTCGATTCCCAACTGGTAAAAACGGTGCGGGCCTCGGAAAAATTCTGCGCGTACAGTTCGTGAAATCCTCTGGCCAGTTCCGGGTCGGTCGTGAACGCTGGGCCGGGACTGGGGATATCACTTGAGGCGCGGCTAAAACATCTTGCCGGAGCGAACAGCAGCGACAGCGCGAGTAGGCAGGCGAATCGGCGGCCGAGACGTTTCATGAGTTGAGACCCTTCGCTTCGCTCAGGATGACACTAGTTACGGGCGCAGCAAGTTCTAGCGGTGGCAAACGTGTCGTTAAAACAAGCCAGGCAGGAATCTGGGTTTGCCAGCCATTGCCGCACGGTAGTCTGGGTTCGCGAACAGCACGCGCTCTTCGGCAGAAAGCCGCTGGGTCAGGACGCCTGCATGGGCAATCGTTCCGACGATTGCGGTGATCCATGCGGTGTGAATCAAGGGCAATGCCAGCATCTCCGCGAAGACCGCTGCGTAGTTAGGATGCCGAACGAAGCGAAAAGGACCGGATGTGATCACGCCAAGGCGTGTGGAATCCATGATTTGAACATTCCAATGATCGCCAAGCGTGCGGATGACCCACCAGCGAACCGCATTGGCGGCGAGAAAAATTGCGAACATGACCGCGGCCAGCGCGGGAATGAGCGGGCGTTTCAGAAAGACGACTTCGACGGCGGCGCCGATCAGCACGGCGGTGTGCAGTAAGACCATCCAGCGGAACCTGGGTTCGTCTACTTTGGCTGCGCCGCGGGCGATGAGTTCCTGCTGGTGACGGCGGGAGATATGTAGTTCGACGAAACGCAGCACCGCTACGAGCAACAGCAGGATCAGATAGGCGATGACGCTCAGGTCCATTGCAGCAATAAAAATTCCGCGCTGAAGCCCGGGCCGAATGCTGCGGCCAAGGCGTAGTCCCCAGGTTGCAGAGGACGTTTCTCGAGCCACTCCTGCAAGATGAATAGGATCGTGGCACTAGAGATATTGCCGACGTTACCGAGAATGTCCCAGGACGGCTGAGTCTGGCATTTGGTCAGGCCCAGCGCAATTTCCACGTTGCCAAGCAGGCGCGCGCCGCCGGGGTGCAGAATCCAACCTTTGATGTCTTCCTGTTTGAGGCCGCGGCGCTCCAGGAAGCCGTCCATCAGCCCCTTAATTTTTGCGCCGATCATCTCCGGAACGCCCTTATCGAGCAGGATATGGAATCCGGAATCGCGGAGATCGAAACCCATGGCGCCCAGGGAGTCCGGGAACGTGTAGGTTTCCGACACGAGGATGCGTGGGCCTTGGCCTCCGTTACCGCTGACGAGCACGGCTGCGGCACCGTCGCCGAACAGGATTGAGGAGATCAGATTGGCCTGAGAAATATCTTTGCGCTGGAAAGTGAGCGACGGGAGCTCGACCGCGATGATCAAGACGTTTCCGCCAGGATACGCTTTGAGGAAATCGGCGGCGCGTCCCAGGGCCATGGCGCCTGCAGCGCAGCCTAGTTCCGTGAAGGGCATTCGGCGGACATCGGAGCGGAAACCCATCAGGTTGATCAGGTGGGCATCGAGCGAGGGGATCATGAAGCCCGTGCACGAGACGGTGACGATCAGATCGACTTCGTCAGCGTTCAGGCCGGCGCGCTCCAAACACTTTTCTGCAGCTTCGCGGCCCAGCTTGATGGCGTGCTCCATATATTCTTGATTGGTTTTTTCGAGGGCGCGCGGCTCGACGGTGTACTCGATGGGGAAAATGGAATGGCGCTTATGGACTTGGGCATTGTCGACGATGCTCATCATGGCTTCGAGCTTTCGTTCGGGGATATCGAAAACGCGGCCCATATAGTACTTCACGTCGTCGCGGGTAATCGTGAATTCGGGTACAGCTGTTGCTGTGGCGATGATGGTCGAGTGGGTCGAATTTGCGCGTTGCGACGGCGCGAGCGCGGCTACGCGGTCAGTGCTCAAAGGGGTACCCTGTCTTCCGGCGCAAACCCAGACCTTGCACGAGAAATATGCAAAGACCCTGAAAAGGTTGCGCGACTTCCAGCCTGCCAGATTCCGGGCCTAGACTCTACATCATTCGAGGCGGAACGAGGTAGATTTGACACGATCCCGCCGGCTACCCGTCTGGGATGACTAGACCGGTTTTGAACAAAATTCAACCAGCGTGTTTCCAAAACCGTAAAATGGCTGCGCTCGGGTTGATGTAAGCTTTCGTCCTTATGAGGTGCAACGTGTTCTCGACATGGTCCTTGCGCAGATTTTCCACGGCAATTCTGCTCGCCGCATTTCTCATTTGTGGTCCCGGGGCAGGCGCGCAGGATCGACAGTCGCCGCCGCTGCTGGTGGTGATCTCGATCGACGGCTTGCGGCCGGATTACATCACCGCTGCGGACGAGCACCGGGCGAAGGTGCCGAATTTGCGTCGCTTTTTGAAGGAGGGGACGTACGCGGACGGCGTCGAGGGAGTCGTGCCGACCGTAACGTATCCGAGCCACACGACGCTGGTGACCGGGGTGTGGCCTGCGACGCACGGGATTTATGCGAACACCACGTTTGATCCTCTGCAGAAGAATTATCAGGGTTGGTATTGGTACACGGAGGATCTTCGCGTGCCGACGTTGTGGGATGCCGCGGCTAAGGCGGGACGGACGACGGCTAGCGTGCAGTGGCCGGTGACGGTGGGCGCGCACATCACCTGGAATATTCCGGAGTTTTGGCGGGCGAACACCGAGGAGGACGCCAAGTTGCTGCGTGCGGTTTCGACGCCTGGCTTGCTGCTTGAGGGGCAGAGGGATCTGGGGCAGCCTTACAGCGGCGGGACGGATACTTCTGTCGAAGCGGATAAAAATCGGGGGCGTTATGCGAATTGGATTCTGGAGAAAAAGCATCCAGGTTTGCTGACGCTGCATTTGATCGCATTGGATCACATCGAGCATGAGACCGGGCCGTTCAGCGCGGAGTCGGTTGCCGTGTTGGAAGGGCTGGACACGGTTGTCGGAAGCGTGCGCGAGGCTGCGGAACGGGTTGCGCCGGGGCGTGCTTATGTTGCGGTGGTTTCGGATCATGGGTTTGCGCGCACCGAGGCGCAGTTGAATTTGTTTCCGGCGTTTCGGGATGCGAAATTGTTCAGCGTCGATGACCAAGGCAAGATCACGGATTGGAAGGCCATACCTTGGGTGACCGGCGGGTCGGCGGCGATTGTATTGAAGGATCGGCAAGACGCTGTTACGAAAGCAGCGGTGCACGATTTGCTGGCGAAGTTGGCGGAGGATCCGGCTAACGGAATCGATCGGGTTCTGGACGCGGCGGAACTTCATAAGCGTGGCGGTTATCCGACGGCCTCGTATTTCGTGAGTTTGAAGCCCGGTTGGCGCACCGGGTATGGGCTTGAGGGTCCGGTGCTATCGAAGACCAAGCTCGGTGGGACGCATGGGGAGCTTCCTGATCTGCCGGATTTGCGGGCGGCGTTTTTTCTAGTGGGGCCTGGGGTGGCTGCTGGGCGGGACCTTAAGTTGATTGATATGCGGGATATTGCACCGACCTTGGCCCATGAGGTAGGGTTGGATTTGCCGTCGGCGGAGGGCCGGAACTTGCTGCCTTAGGGGCGCTCTGGGTTTGATTCTGCAGACCTTAGGCCTGGTTGGGATTTCGCGGAAAAACAAGTGCTTCAGCTGGTTTCGCCACACGGATGAAGCGCACTTCTCAATGAAAAGCAACGTACCACGCTAGTAACGGGTTTGTCGCATTCCATTTGCTGACCGAGGAGCGCGAGCGACACTAGGGTATGCGAAACATGAAATCTGAGGGGAATCGGCGGAAGTGGGTGATTGCGGGGATGGTGACGGGCCTTTTGCTAATCGCCGGCGGCGTTGTGCCACGCGCTTTTGCGCAGTCGGGAATGATGTGCCATGCCATGGGGGTGCAGGATGAGGTGGCGCCAGACAAGCTGCCTGTGCCGTTGAAGATGGAGGGGATCGGGAACGTGCATATCAAGGTTACGGGGACGGTTGAGGCGCAGGGTTGGTTTGATCAGGGAATCAACCTTTATCACGATTTTTGGGATTACGAGTCGGCGCGGGCGTTCGAACAGGGGGTGCGGGTCGATCCGCAGTGTGCGATGTGCTATTGGGGGCTCTATCTGGCGGAGACGTTTCGGCGCAGCTCGAGCAAGCACTATGCGGAGGAGGCTTTGGCTCAGGCGGTTCGATTAAAGGGGCGCGTCAGCAAGGCGGAACGCTTGTATATCGAGGCTAGCGCGGCGCATGAAGCGGCGGAGAAAGATAAGAAAGATGAGGATGGGGAGGGCGATTCGAAGGAGGTGCAGATTCTGCGTCGATTGGTGAAACGGTCGCCTAAGGATACGCAAGCGCACATTTTTTTGGCTTGGACTTTGATCGATGGTTACGACGAGGACGGGAAGGCGCGGAAAGGGACTGTGGAGGCGCTCTCGATTTTGCGGGGTGTGTTGAAGGAGGAGCCTGAGAATTCGGCGGCGAATCACTATTGGATTCATGCGGTGGAGGCTAGTGCTAAGCCGGAGCAGGCTTTGCACAGTGCGGAAATTTTGGGTCAGCTAGCGCCGACTTCGGGGCATATGGTGCATATGCCTGGGCATATTTTTTACCGGACTGGGGATTATGCGCGGGCCGGGCAGGCGTTTGCGGCGTCGATGGCGGCGGATGAACGGTATATGCAAGCGCAGCATGTGGGGTTGGATGACGATTGGAATTATGTGCACAACAGGATGTATGCGATTGCGAATTTGATGGAGGAAGGGCAATTAGCGGAGGCTACCGCGCTTTCTGCGAAGTTGAAGGAGGCACGGGGGCAGTTGGAGGCGACTTTGTATCCGTGGTCGCCGCGAGATTCGATGACGCGGCTGGATCCGCGATTGCCGGTGGCGCTGCGGGTTGGGGACTGGGGACGGGCGGCGGAATTGTTGAAGGCCAGCGAGGCGCCTCCGTCGGCTTTGTCGAACTTGGCGTTCTTGCGACGGGCGTTGACCGAGTTTGCGGTTGGGATGCAGGAATTGGACGCGGGGCAGATTGCGGCGGCTGAGGAGGCGTCGCAGCGGTTGGATGCCGAGTTGTGGCGGATTTCTTCGGAGTTGAAGGCGGAGGAAGACGCCAAAGTCAAGGAGAAGAAGGCGGCGGACCCGGGAACACCAAAGATGCGTTTGATGCCGGATGCCAACGGGAAACCTTTGGTTAGCAATGTGTCGATCATGTCTTTGGAGTTGCGGGCCGGATTGCTGGTGGCGACGAAGCAGATCGACGGTGCTGAGAAGCTTTATGCGCAGGCGCGGCGCGAGGAGAAGGATCTGGGTTATCACGAGCCTCCTGGTTACGTGAGGCCGGTTGCGGAGACTGAGGGGGCGGCGCTGTTGTCGGCATCGGCGTGGAGCGACGCGAAGGCGGCTTATGAGCAGGCTTTGGTGGAGCGGCCTAAGTCGGGGTTTCCGTTGTATGGGATGGCGGTTAGTCGTGAGAAGAGTGGGGATTTGAAGGAGGCTGCGGCGAAGTATGCGGAGTTTATGGCGGCCTGGAAGGATGCCGATGCGCGGTTGCCGGAGCTGGAGCATGCGCGGACATTTTTGGCGGAGCATGGGGGAGCGGTGGCGGCGAATTAAGATCGCGCGAGACGGAGCGAGCCGTCATAAAATGCCAGTTAACGACGGCATCACGCTGCAATGGATTTCCTGAAAGCCATGACTTCGCTCAATATTCCCCTTCCGCTGACATTGAAGGAGTTTGTCGAAAAGCAGGCCGGAAGCAGGCGGCTACAGCACGCCGAGCGAATATGTTCGTCAACTTGTAGACCAGCGAAGGCGCGCCGAGGAAAAACTGGAGGCGTTGATCCTTGAGGGTCTGAACTTCGGGTGAGCCAAGTAAAAGTAAACCGGAAGTTTTGGGAAAAGAAGCGGCGCGAGTTTGGAACGAAACGCCCGCCGCCCGAGAAGAGCGTAGTGTCACGGCGCGTCTCATAGGATCTCCTCAAACCGCTCGAGACCTAGATGCGCTGGCTGACGATTACCTCGAACAAGAAAGTGCGGGAATTAGCCGAACGATCCTTTCTGGCTGCGAAGGAGAGTTTCGGGTTGTTGCTTTCCCTCCCGGAAATGGGTAGTGCCCGGCGTTTTCAGAAGGAAAGGCTCAAGCGAGTTCGCCTATTTCCTATAGGTGCGCCCTTTCAGAAGCAATTGGTCGTTTACCGCCGAGTGCAAGAGGACGTTGAGATAATTCGCGTTTTGCATTCCAGCCCGGACCTCGAGGCGATTCTGGGTGAGTCAAACGAATGAATTGGAGCGAGCTTTACTTTGTGTCGGCTAGGGCTACGTAGGCGCCTAGGGTGATCATGCCTAGGCCGGAGGTCACTCGTTGGCGGGAGCGGAACCGGGGGTTGTGTTTTAGTTTTTGTTCCAACGGGGCGGCGGCTAGAACGACGAACAGGTCGGCTGTGGTGTTCAGGACTACGGAGATTGCGCCCAGGAGTATAAATTGGACGAAGATGTGGCCTGCCGGGGCGTTTATGAATTGGGGAATGAAGGATAGGAAGAAGAGGGCGGTTTTGGGATTCAGGGCTTCGGTCAGGATGCCTTGCCGGAAGGCGTTGGGGGTGGGGCCATTCGTTGTTGCGGTGAGTTCGGCGTTGCGGGTGTGAATCATGCGGATGCCCAAGTAGACCAGGTAGGCGGCTCCGGCGTACTTCACGGTGTGGAAGGCGATTGCAGAGGCCGCCAGGATTGCGGAGACGCCTGCAGCTGCGGCAAAGACGTGGAAGAGTCCGCCTACGAATGTGCCCAGGGAGGAGAGGATTCCTTCGCGGCGTCCTCCGGCGAGGCTGCGGGCTAAGACGTAGAAAATTCCGGGGCCGGGTGTGACGGCTAGCAGCAGTGCGGCGGAAAAAAACAATAGAAAACGATGAGCTTCGAACATGAGAAATTGTAAGGTTTGCCCCGCTCGTCAGCAAGGGTTGAATCTCGCAGGGCGTTTCCGGAAAAGAAATGTCAGCGCTCCAGAAGGCAGCCAAATTCAATCCAAGAATCGGTTTACGGCTTAAATTTGCGCCGCGACGGAGGTGGCCAGGTCTTGTGCTTGTCTTTCTCGTGTTGCATCCGAGGCGTCTGACGCCACGTTTATGAAATAGCGGATGTTGCCCTTGAGGACGTGTATCGCGTGGCTGGCGTCAAGATACGCCGTATCTCCGACTCCTGAGGGCTTGGATTTAACTTCAAAGAATGCCGACAATTTTTCGAAGGTCTGCTTGGCTTCCGCCGGCGACCGGTCGACGTACACGATGAGGATGACCTCGTGGGTTCCACCCTGCTGGTCGGTGTAGTGGCAGTTGGTGCCGGAGGGCTGGCCCGAGTACGCGGCTGGCGCGGTGGTCTTTTTAGTGGCGCCGAAGGGCTGGCCCAGCGTTTTCTGGAGTTGCTGCGAGGCAAGCAGGGAGCAAATGTCGGACGGTGGTTCCTTCGCTGCGGCGGCGCTGGCATTGAATACCAGGAGTAAGAATGCGAAGGCCAGCGCGATAGATAAGTCGCAAGCTAGAAATCGCAGGAGTCGCATGCCAACCTCCGGAATTTCGGTTTTGACTTTTCGGATGAGCGTTAAATTTATAGCTGATCCCCTTAGATCGCAATGCTTTCCTAAAAACACTTCAATGTATCGACGCGTGCGGGCGGTTTGGTCTAGCATAGCGTGCCGCACGGGGTGTGCGGGCCTGGGAACTTTTTAGTGAGCCAGAAGCCTGGACACGATTATTGGAAATACCGTCGGGAATGGCTGCGCGACTTTTTGACTCGCGCCAAGTTTAGCTTGTAATGGGGAGGCGACACATGGGTTCAATTTCAGTGGCTTGCTACAAGCCTAAGCCCGGCTGCGACGCGGAGTTGGTGGAATTGGTGCGCGGGCATTTGCCACCGTTGCGTGCCGAAGGATTGGTGACCGACCGTGCGTCGATGGTGATGCGGGCGAGGGACGGGACAGTCGTCGAGATTTTTGAGTGGGTTTCGCAGGAGGCGATTGCGGGGGCGCATGCGAATCCTTTGGTGCTCGGTTTGTGGAAACGATTTGAGGCGGTTTGTACTTACTCGATCCCTTCGAGCATCGCGGAATTTCAGAATATGTTTGGGCACTTTGAGCCGGTGTGAAGCGGGGACCTCGCCGTACTTGGGAGAGTTTGGGCGGTGGTGTTGTCGTTGATGACAGGGTGGAGAATTTTGCGGAGGGGCGTTCAATGGAAGAGCAGCTTAGCCTGGAATTTTTGCGCGTGGTGGAGAATGGCGCGATTGCTGCGGCGCGGACCATGGGATTTGGGGACCGGCATAAGGCGGATGAAGTTGCCGTCGAGGCTATGCGCAAGACCATGGATGCGGTGCAGATGGATGGGACGATTGTGATCGGCGAGGGAGAACGGGATGAAGCGCCGATGCTGTACATCGGAGAAAAAGTTGGGTTGGCTACGCATGCGCCTAAGGCTTTGTTTCCGGAAGTGGATATTGCGGTCGATCCGTTGGAGGGAACGAATCTTTGCGCTACCGGTGCGGGCGGTGCGATTGCGGTTTTGGCTGCTAGCGAAAAGGGCGGGCTTCTTCATGCGCCGGACATTTATATGGAGAAGATTGTGGTGGGGCCTTCTTGCAAGGGAGCGGTGGAGCTGGATGCGCCGGTGGCGGACAATTTGAAATCGATTGCGAAGAGACTGGATCGCGACGTGGAGGATTTGACGATTATCGTGTTGGATCGGCCTCGGCATGAAAAATTGATTGGAGATATTCGCAAGGCTGGGGCGCGGATACGGTTGATTGGGGACGGGGATTTGTCGGCGGGCATTTCCGCGGCGGTGGTGGGGACTAGCGTGCATGCGGTCATGGGAACCGGCGGTGCGCCTGAGGGTGTGATTACCGCGGCGGCGTTGCGGTGCTTGAACGGGCAGATTTTGGCGCGGCTGGTGGTAGGGAAGCCGCAGGATGCGGAGCGTATGGCGAAAATGGGTCTGAAGGATCCGCAAAGGATTTACGACACCGAGGATCTCGCGCCGGGGAAGAAGATTATTTTTGCATGTACGGGCGTAACGGATGGGAATTTGTTGAAGGGCGTGCGATTTTTCGGGGAAGGCGTGCGGACGTCGTCGATGATTTTGACTTTGGATGACCGGCAGGTGCGGTTTATTGATTCGGTGCATTTGGAGAAGCGGCCGGATGTGCGGGTTAGATTTTCTTAAGCGATGCTTATCGATAGGCGGTTCCAAACGGGCCGCTTTTACGGCTGGAGAAATTGTGAGAGTGGAGTTCTGCCGCGAATACGGCAGCGCCCCTCGTTGACGCCCCGGGGGAGTAAGTCCCGAGACACAGGGGATCAGGAATAATCAAAGAAGAGCAGATCCGCGCACAAAGCGAAGTGATGGGCCGTTGGGGCATGTGAACTGAATCTGGCCGCACGGCCAGTATTCAGTTTTTTACTTCGGGCCTACTCTCTGCCTACCCAGTTTTAATCAAATTCAGCCGCAAATATCGGCCATCGACGTGGGTTAGCACGCGGTAATTGAGGCGTCCTGCCGGCCGCGAACATGAGACTGAGTTAATGACGGGGGATAGTCCGTGAAACGTACCTGGATGGCATCAACGGGAATTCTGGCGTTGCTGGTTGGAGGTTGCGTAGGGACTGCTAGCAAGACAGGTACGTCCCCTACCTCCCCCACGACACCGCCCGAGAGTGCCGGCGTAGTAGTGACGGTGACGCCAGCGACGGCGGCGGTGCGTGCTGGGGCTGCGCAAGCGTTTGCGGCCGCGGTCACGGGAAACGCGAATACGAGCGTGACGTGGTCGGTGAACGCGGTGGCGGGTGGCAACGCGACGACCGGGACGATGGATGCGACCGGGTTGTATACGGCGCCGGTGAATTTGCCGACTGCAAATACGATTACGGTTACGGCGACGAGCGTGGCGGACACCACCAAAACGGGTACCAGCGCATTGACGCTGGAGAATCCGGTGCCGGTGCTTACTTCGGTTAGCCCGAACACGATTGCTCCCGGTTCGTTTTCGATGACGCTGAATGGAAGTGGGTTTATCAAGACGTCGGCGGTGACATTTGGCGGGCAGACGCTGACCGCGATGTACATATCGCCGACGGAATTGCAGGCGGTGGGGAACGCCACGTCGGTCGGAACGGTGCCGGTGGTGGTGCAGAACCCTGACCCCGGGGCGGCTGCCTCGTCCTCGGTGGTGGCAACCATTGTTGGCGGAGAGTCACCGGTGTCCGCGGCGGCGGCGGTCAGGTTTCTCGAGCAGTCAACGTTTGGGCCGACACCGGAACTTGTGAGTCAGGTACAGCAGGATGGATTCGCGCCGTTCCTGGAGGTGCAGCTGGTTGCTCCTACATCCACATATCCGGCTCCCTTGTCGACGGATACCAACCTTACGAAAGTGCAAAATCAGTTTTGGATCAATGCGGTGAATGACGGCGATCAACTGCGGCAGCGCGTGGCGTTTGCGTTGAACGAGATTTGGGTGGTGGGCGAAAACAAAGTGGGCGACCCCACGGGGTACACGAATTACATGCAGGCGCTGAACAACGATGCTTTGGGGAACTACTACGACGTGATGAAAGACGTGACGCTGACCCCTGCAATGGGCCACTGGCTGGACATGGTGAATAACGACAAGCCCGCTACCGGACAGCACGCGAACGAGAATTTTGCGCGCGAATCGATGCAGCTGTTCACGTTGGGATTGAATTTGCTCAATCCGGACGGGACGTCGCAGCTGGATGGCAGCGGCAATCCGATTCCTACCTACACGCAGAATGACGTGATGGCGCTGGGGCGGGCGTTTACTGGGTGGACTTATCCGACTGAGCCGGGGCAGGCGCTGCAGAAGCACAATCCTTCTTATTACGGCGGGCCCATGGTGGCGTTCGAATCAAATCATGACACCGGGGCGAAGACGTTCTTAGGGCAGTCCCTTGCTGCTGGGCAGACCGCGGAGCAGGAGTTGGATTCGGCGCTGACGATTATTTTCAATCATGCGAATCTGCCGCCGTTTGTTGCGAACCAGTTAATCGAGAAATTGGTGACCAGCAATCCAAGTCCGGCTTATGTGGGTCGGGTGTCGGCGGCTTTCTCGAGCGGTAAATTCCAGACTTACGGAACCGGGAAGCGCGGGGACCTGCAGGCTACGGTCGCGGCGATTTTGTTGGATCCGGAGGCGCGGCGGGGGGATTCGTCGACGACGGCTGTGGCGACAGATGGGAAATTGCGCGAGCCGGACGTGATGATGGTTAGCGTTACGCGGGCGTTTCACGGGACCACGGACGGGAGCGGGTTTACGGGGTGGAGCGGGAATCTTTCGGAGAGTTTGTTTAATTCCGGGAGCGTGTTTAATTTCTTTCCGCCGACCAACCCAATTGCGGGAACGACCTTGAATGGTCCGGAGTTCGCGATTTTTAATACCAACACCGCGCTGGCTCGAGTCAATTTTCTCAATTCCATTGTGTACGGAACGATCAGTAGCGGCACCAAAATCGATTTGACTCCGGTGATCAACGCGGGGACGCCGGATCAGATGGCCGATTGGCTTAATACTTTGTTCTTGCATGGGACCATGTCGAGTCAGACCAAGCAGAGCATTGTTACCGCTTTGGGGGCTTTGAGTAGTACGGATACGAAGGATCAGGCTAAGGCTGCGGTTTATGTGGTTACTTCGTCTTCGCAATATCAGGTGCAGCGTTGAGAGCATAGGACATTTTCGTTTGCGTGGGTCTCGATTCTTCGAATGCGGGCAGTAGCCGGACTACTAGGGGGAACGATTATGACGCACCATTCACGGCGGGATTTTATGCGGCTGGCTTGCTGCTCGGCGGCTACTGCGTCGCTGGTTGGAGGGTTGAGCAAGTTTGGATTGGTTAGTGCGTTGGCGCAGGGGACTACGGATTACAAGGCGCTGGTTTGCATCTTTATGTTTGGCGGGAACGATTCGAACAATATGGTCATACCTGTCGATACGGCAGGGTACGCGAACTACCAGACGATTCGCGCCAACTTGGCGCTGTCGCAGGCCTCGCTGCTGCCGTTGCAAGTGGGGAGCGCCGCGAATTTTGCGTTGCACCCCAATCTGCCGGAGCTACAGGGATTATTTAACAATCAGAAGGTGTTGGCGGTGCTGAGCAACGTCGGAACGTTGGTGCAGCCGACTACCCGGGCGCAGTACCAGAGCCAGAGCAGCTTGCCGCAGAATTTGTTCTCGCATTCGGATCAGCAGAATCAGTGGCAGACGACGCAGCTTAGCGGATTGCAGGATGCTGGATGGGCGGGGAAAGTGGCCGACAAAATTGCCCCTACGTTCAACAGTAGCTCACTGTTTCCACCGATTTTATCGGTGGCTGGAAGTACCATCTTCTCTACGGGCATTACTACGCGACCGTTCACCATGAGTCCTGGAAGCACCCCGGGATTGAGCGGAATTGACAGTTCGGCGGCGGCGCAGGCGCGATTTTTGGGCGTGCAGCAATTGCTAACGTTCGATACGGGGATTTCGCTGGTGCAGGCTACTAGCGCGGTGACTGGGCAGGCGTTGCAGGAGAGCCAGGTGCTGGCTACTGCGTTGAAAAATCTTCCGGCAATCCAGACGGTGTTTCCCGCGAATAACGGGCTGGCTTCGCAGTTGAAACAGGTGGCGCAGGTGATAGCGGCTCGTAGCGCGCTGGGAATCGGCCGGCAGATTTTCTTCTGCTCGGCTGGGGGATTCGATACGCACAGCGATCAGCTGACTACGCAGGTGGGTTTGTATTCGCAGTTGAGCCCGGCGATGGCGGCGTTTTATTCGGCCACGCAAGAGTTGGGGGTGGCCAACCAAGTGACCTCGTTTACGCTGTCGGAGTTCAGCCGCACGTTTCAGCCGGGTTCGAATGGCGGCACCGACCATGCCTGGGGCGGACATCAATTGATGATGGGCGGGGCGGTGAAAGGGAATGCGTTGTATGGAACATTTCCCACGTTGGCGCTGGGCGGGCCGGATGATACCGGCAGCAACGGGCGGTGGATTCCGTCGACTTCGGTGGATCAGTATGCGGCTACGCTCGCCTCGTGGTTCGGGGTGGCCAGCACGGATTTGCCTGCGATTTTTCCGAACCTGGCTAATTTTCAGACTGCCAATTTGGGATTTTTGGGATAGCTCGGTCCGCCGGAGCACTTCGGCGCTTTTACGGCTGGGCGTTAGGGGCGCAGCGGTGCTGCGCCCCTACAAATTGTTCGTTTAGCAGCGACAGGAGCGTTTCGCTGGGTCGGTATTCCGGGACGATTTCACAGAGTGTCTCCACCAGGACCGCTAGATGGCGCGCTCCTAAACTGTCCTCAATCACCTGGATGTTGGTATCCAAAGCTTCGGCGGAAGGTTGCGGTCCGTTTATTTTTTGGAGCTTGGCGTCGGCCGTGGGTTCCAGCCACTCGCTCGCGGAGACCAGGTCTTCGGTGAGTTTGTCTGCCGGGCGCAGTCCGGTGAAGACAATTTCGATTTCGGCCTCGCGATGGCCAGCTTCGGCGATCAGGTTGTTGGCGAGATCGAGGATTCTTACTGGGGCACCTAATTCCGGAAGCAGGACGGCGTCTTGGTTTAGAGCTGCGGCGGCGAGAACAAGATTCACGGTTTCTGCCAACGATAGGAAATAGCGGAAAGAGTCTGGATGGGTGACTGTTACTGGGCCGCCGCGCGCGATCTGTTGTTGAAAGAGCGGCACCACGCTGCCGTTCGAACCCCATACATTGCCCAGGCGCAGCGCGCTCATGCGCGTTCGCGAATCGCTTAAACGGAGCAAAATCAATTCGGCAACGCGTTTGGCCGCGCCCATGACACTGCGTGGATTTACGGCTTTGTCGGTGGAGATCATGAGGAGTTGGCCGACGCCGTGTTGCAGGGCGGCGCGGGCCAGGGTCCACGAGCCTAGGACATTGTTTCGAATTACCGCGATCGGGTTGGACTCCATTAACGGAACGTGCTTGAACGCGGCCGCGTGGAAGATTGTGGCGGGGCGGAATTTTTCCAGGAGTTCGTCCAGCAGGGCTTTGTCGGAGATGTCCCCAAGAATGGGAACGTGGATGGCGGGATCGGTGCCGCCGCTCAGCTCGGAATGAATCTCGTAAAGATTTTGCTCGGAATGGTCAAGGAGCACGACCAGTTTGGCACCGGAACGAATGAGGTTTTTGGCGACGGCGGAGCCGATGCAACCGCCAGCGCCGGTGATGAGAAAGACTTGGCCCGAACTTTTGTCGTCGAGTGAATTCACCAGGTCACCGGGTTTTTTACGGATGACTGCCAGTGAGGGCGAGGAAGACGCGATCGTCAACAGCGACCGAACGCGTAAACAGCGTGGCCGTGTTTGCGCCCGGAAGCGCTACGTGCGTGGAATTGGCGCTCAGCGCGGCTCCGGCTGGCTTCACATCCGTGCTAGCGTCGCCGGGTTGCTGTGAGATGCGGGTTGTTTTCGGTGTGCAACTGGTGGCGCCGACGCAAGTGTCGCGAACAAAAACCTGGCGGTAACCACCGTCATTCGAAGTAGCGGCAGCTGACTTCGCCTGCGCAGCGGATTTGTTGGACGCCGGGCCTGGCGTTACGGCGAGAAAGGCGACGTAGCGGCCCGAAGCGCTGACGGACGGCAAGATGGCTTCCGTGCCGACCAAGGCGCCTTCGGTGTCGGTGGAAACCAGTTGCGTTGACGGAGTGCATGACGTCGAACTGGCTCCAAAGCAGGTGTCGCGGAGATAGATTTGGCGCCCGGTTGGCGCGCCCGAAGCGAGATTGGTCGCCGCGGAGCTAAAGGCAATGTGGCGGGCGTCGGAACTCATGGATGGAGCGTGGCTGTCATCGTTGCCCGCGGTCCCGTCGGCGGCTGCGGAAAGAAGCGAGGTGCGCGGCTGGCAACCGGAGGCGGCACCTTCGCAGGTGTCGCGGACGAAAATTTGGGTGTGCTCACCTTGCGCGGCGGTGTAGGCAACGTAGCGACCATCGAGACTCACGGCGGGCGTCTCTTCGGCGGTGCGCGATGCGTTGGCCGGCGTCGCTGCCGCAGGGGTAATCGAAAACGGCAAGCCACCTGGGCTGGTGCCGCCGCCGCCGGTCGAATTGCCCGGAACGTTCGAATTGGCGCTGGGAGCCGGGGGATTGTATACGGTCACGATTGCCGAGACGGGCTGGGATGTGGCGTTGACCAACAGGCTGGTGTCCACAGTAGCGGTAATCTGCGTCGCATTGATGCTGAGAATGGGCAGTGTTGTTTGCGTGGGCCCCAAATTCCAGCGAACTTGCGAGCCGCCAGACGGATCGGAAGTAGGCAAGAAACTGCTGCCATTGACGGTGAGCGTGAACGAAGCGCTGCCGGCGGCAGCGGTTGTCGGAGAGATCGAGGTGATGGCTGGGACGGGGTTGGCTGGTGGATTGACGACAAAGGTAAGGTCGTTGGACAGCCCGTTATTTCCCGCTCCGGAAAATGGACTCAGGGTATTAACGAAAATAGTGCCGGGCTTGGCGATCTGCGCGGCGGTGACCGTCGCGGTTACGGTCGCGGCGCTGACATACGTACTGGGAATGGTCTTGCCATTCCACTGAACTACGGTTTGGGTGACAAAGCCGCCGCTAGGGCTACTGACGGTGAGGGTGAAACCCGGGCCGCCGGCGGGGGCATCGGCGGGAGCGAGGAAAGCGATCGAAGCGCCGGTGGGGCTTTGAAAGGTGTTGCCGTAGTCGTTGCAACCGGCGACGGCCAGAATCACGGCGACCAGAGCAAGACTTCCTGAGATACGCGCGAAACCAGTCGGCACGCGAGCAGCGCGTGCCACCGAACCAACCTCAGAGCCGAAAGCTCGCCGCAGGGTCACACGTAACCACATCACTCGTAAAACAGCCCCAAACCACTTCATTGAAACTCCTTCATCTGAAACTTAGGACCGCGGTGCGGTCGATTACGCTAAATCAGGTAGCCGCTCGGCGGCCCGCCCTGCCGAGGCGCACGGCGGGGAGCCCGCGACGCCAAAGTGCTGTTGGAGTGTGATGCGGAATCATTGCCGCGCGTTGACCGCCGCCTCCCGGGCCCCGCCTCGACACGGCTTCAGCTTCCGGGAACCACGCCGCAACTGCTGTTCACCCTGTATAACAGGCGTCGCGCAACCCTACATGCTTACCATTGCCGCTGTGATCAGGTCAATCGACAATCATCGGCGGCGAATCGCAGGGTCTCGAGGAGCAGCTAGTATACAGAATCCTACCGATTGGCGGTGGGTTCGGAATTTATCGCGGCGAGCGAGGCCTGAATGAGAGTAAGGATGTGCGCGTCGCACTGTGCATCATTTACCCGCAAGGCGGCGGCCGCGCGGTACGATTCCGCAGCGAGTTCGCGCCTTCCCAGCTTGGCGTAAAGATCGCCCAGGACCAGGCGAAAGATGGGGTTGGAAGGATATTTTTCTGCCAGCGGGCCGGCGATCTGCAGGGCCTGCTCATATTTTTGATCGTAGTTGTGAAGATTGATGGCTAAGTAGAAGCTGGCTTCCGGAGAAGTGAGGACACCTTCGCCGATGGCGCGCTGGAGTTGCTCCATACCTTCCTGTTTGCTGCCGCCGGGAATGCCCATGAAGAAACGAAGGACGCGAGCGGCGCCAGAAAGTGTGTCGGCGTAATAATTGTAGAGGCCCAGGCCCAGGTAGGCATCGGCTAAGCCGGGGTCGAGGGCGACGGCGCGCAAGAGGCGTTCGCGGGCTCTGACGCCGGTGCGCGCGGCGTTGCGTGTCTCCGCCCGCAAACCGTAGATCCGCGCTTGTAGCGCGTCGCCCATGCCGGCGTAAAACTCCAGCTCCGCGGTATCGCGCAGCGCGATTTGAGCTTCGGCAAGCGAAGTCGCTTTCATGGCGAGATCGAGATAGTGCTGGTCGGCTGGAAGTTTGGCGCGGTGGCGCGGGTAGCTCATGCCGTAGCGAAATTCGGCGGCCGTGCACCACACCTTCCACCAGAGCGCTTCGTCTTCGAGGAGATAGCCGAGAGGATGGCCAGGCTGTGCCTGCTGGAGGCGCTGAGCCCCTTCGATGGCTATGGCCAGATTCCCTGAATAGATGTCGTCCACCACGCGATACGCGGGCGTGGGCAGTTCGAGTTTGGCGCAACGTAGAGGCGCGGCTACGATCAGTGCGGCTGCGAACAGGAACAAGGACCCGCGAACAACAAAACTCAACATGTAGGGCCGCCCTCATGGGGAAACTTATATCGCGAACTATAGTGAATCAGGTCTTATGGGGACACGCTACCGTGAATTAGGTACGTCGGCGCGCATTTGTTATCCTCGGCGGCGCGATGACATCGCCACAAAATGGTGATCCCAGTGGCGGCGGGATCCCTCCGCTGGAGAAACGCGGAGAGCTCGAACGCGGGCTCGGCTTGAAGGAAGCCGTGGCGCTGAACATGATCGAGATGGTCGGCGTGGGACCATTCGTCGTGATTCCGCTGGTCATCAAGGCGATGGGCGGGCCGCAGTGCTTGCTGGCTTGGGCGGCGGGGGCGGCGCTGGCGCTGCTGGACGGGTTCGTGTGGTCGGAATTGGGCGCGGCGATGCCGCTGGCGGGCGGAAGCTACGTGTTTTTGCGCGAGGCTTATGGGCCGGGGCGCATGGGCCGGATGATGTCGTTTCTGTTTGTGTGGCAGACGTTGATTCAGGCGCCGCTGTCGCTCGCTTCTGGCGCGATTGGATTTTCGCAGTACGCTTCCTACCTTTATCCGTTAGGAAAATACGGCGAGAAGGCGTTGTCCGGGTTGCTGGTGATTGCGCTGGTGCTGCTGTTGTACCGGCGCATCGGTTCGATCGGTAGAATCTCATTGTTTCTGTGGGCCGGCGTCGTCGGAACCATTTTGTGGCTGATCTGGGGAGGTGTAACGCACTTCCAGCCGAAACTCGTCTTTACGTATGCGCCCGGCGCCTGGGATTTTTCCTGGATGTTTTTCGCGATGCTGGGATCGGCGACGGTGAACACTATCTACACCTATTGGGGATACTACAATATTTGCCATTTGGGGGGCGAAATTCAGAATCCCGAGCGCAATATTCCGCGCGGAATTTTTCTTTCGATCATCGGGATCGCGGTGCTGTACCTGGCGATGCAGACCAGCATCCTTGGCGTGCTTCCATGGCAACAGGCGCAAGATTCGCCATTCATCGTCAGCGCGTTTATCGAGAAATTGTACGGCAGTGGTGCGGCGCGCTTCGCTACCGTGATGGTCCTGTGGATCGCCTTTGCATCCGTCTTTTCCTCGCTGTTGGGTTATTCGCGCGTGCCGTATTCGGCGGCGCTGGACGGGAATTTCTTCGGTGTGTTTGCGCGCGTGCACCCGAAGAAGCGGTTTCCGCACGTCTCGTTGCTGTTCCTTGGCGCTTTGACATTTGTTTTCGCGTTGCTGTTTAAATTGAGAACGGTGATCGCCGCGATCCTGGCTATGCGCCTGATCATTCAGTTCATTGGGCAGGCTGTTGGCGTGATGCTGCTGCGGCGGCGCTGGTCGGCCGACCGCCTGCCGTTTAAGATGTGGCTGTACCCGTTACCGGCGTTGCTGACGATTGTCGGCTGGATTTGGCTCTTTCTGCGGACAGGAAGGGCGGTTTGGTGGGGGCTATTCGTGATTGTTTTAGGACTAGCGGTATTCTTGGTAAGGTCACGTTTGCGGCGGGAGTGGCCTTTTCTTGCGGCAGGCGCCGAGGCCGCTCGATGAAGGGACGCCTTCAAGTTGTGCGTACGGCCGCAGCAGGTTTGTTTTTCGCAATCTTCGGCGCCGGCGTGGCGCGCGTCAGTGCTCAATTTTCTCCCCCTGCCGGAACCGGACCAGGCCTCCCCGAAACCGTCGAAGCCATCGATAGTGCGAGGGTAACCACCCGCATCCTCTATATCGATGCGCATCCCGACGATGAATCGGCCGCGGTGCTGACTTATCTGGCGCGCGGGTTACATGCGGACGTCGCGTTGCTCTCGCTTACCCGCGGCGAAGGCGGGCAAAACGATCTCGGGCCGGAACAAGCGCCGCAGTTGGGCTTGATTCGCACGCAGGAGTTGCTGGCGGCGACGCGAGGTTATGGCGTGAGGCTGTTTTTCACGCGCGCGCGAGATTTTGGATTCTCAAAGACTCCGGAAGAAACCGAGAAAGTCTGGGGCGACCAGGTTGTGCAAGACATGGTCCGGGTCATCCGCACGTTCCGCCCCAACATCGTGATCAGTAATTTTGGCAACGTGCATTCCGGGCATGGCCATCATCAGGCTTCGGGCTTGCTGACGCCGAAAGCGGTAGCGGCGGCGGCCGACGCGAAGGCCTATCCGGAACTTCAACAAGACCGACTGAAGCCGTGGTCGGCGGGTACGGCCGGAGTTCAGATTATGGATCTGGACCGGAGCTCGGATTCGCTGCAGGGTTACTCGATTCCCGTCGGCGAAATCTCGCCGCTGTACGGAAAAACCTACCGCGAGATCGGGCTGGACGCCTTCGCGAATCATCGCACCCAGGGTATTTCGGCATTTCTGGGCTCGCCGTTTCTGCGCCGCCCCATCGGCTGGATTCCGGAGGCTGGATCAAAATTCACAGCGGGGATGATGAATGTGGGTTTGACCGCGCTGTCGGGTGACGACTCGGGCCTCGGCTGCGGCGGAACAGCGGCGTATTGCGAAACGCTGAAGAAAGTGGACGACGCTCTTGCTGCGGCACGGACCGCCGCGCTGGAACTGGACTGGAGGCGATCCTCAGCGCTGATCGCCGGCGCAGCAACTGATCTGGGATCGATTTTCGCGGCTGGCAAAGCGGAACGCTGGGCCCATGGCGGAGATGCGTTTCTCGACGAGCTGGAGGGGGTTAAAAAGCGCATCGATCGGGCCCTGGCTCTGGCGGCGGGTTTCGAGCAAACCGCGGAATCCGACCGCACCTATGTTGTGGCCGGAGAATCATTCAAAGTCAAAGTCAACAAGCGATGTCGGCCGGACGCGACTTGCACGTTCGAGGAACCGGCGCTGGTGCTGCCGGATGGATCAACGCAAACCGCGCGCGCCGATGCAAAGTCAGGAGAAGCCGAATTTACGGTCACGCTCAGCGCGACACAATCACGTCGCCAAGAGTTTGACGGCAACCTGCCGGAACCTGCACCGCTCGTCGAATCGCAACAGATCGTCACCATAGCTGGATATAGATTTGTGGCGGAACAGCCGGTGACGCACATCGAGGCCAGCTCGACGCGAGTCGACCGCGTGTCGCTGAGAATGGTGCCGGCCTATACGTTGATGGTGGAACCGAAGCAGGCTGTGGAAGTACTGGCGAAAAAGCACCCGCCATTTGAGGTTTTGCTGCGAGTCCATTCGTACTCGACCCAAGCGCACAAGATCACTGTAGGTCTGGAAACGCCGCCGGGGTGGACGGCGAGCCAAGCGGTGGAAGTGCAGTTCGATAGCGCTGACGACCAATACGCAAAGCTGACGGTGACGCCGCCCCAGAAACTTTCCGCTGGCAATTTCACAATCGCGGCCTACGTGCAGTTGGGAGAAGAGAAATTCACGACTTCGCTCGAGCCTCTACCGACTTTGCCGACGCAGCTTTGGAGCGAAGCGGCGAATTGCGTGGTGCATGCATTTGAGATCAATGTGCCAGAGCACTTGCGAGTGGGCTACATCACGGCGGAAAGTGAACCGGTACCGGAAGCACTGGAACGGCTGGGCATTCACGTTGAGATGGTCGATGCCGCCGGGCTGGCGTTCAGCGATCTGTCCCGCTTCAACGCTATCGTCGTAGGCGTGCGCGCCTACGAAATACGCCACGATCTGCCGGGTGCCAATCAGCGTTTGCTCGATTACGTTGCAAATGGTGGAACGCTGGTGGTGCAATACGAGCGCGATTTCGCGTGGGATCGCGCGCAATATGCGCCATATCCCGCGAAAATTACGCCGCCGGCAGGCAGCCCTTTGCCACGCATCACCGATGAAGAGTCGCCGGTTAAATTTCTTAAGGCCGACGATCCGTTGCTCAACACTCCCAACAAAATCACTCAGGATGACTTCAAAGGCTGGGTGCAGGAGCGTTCGCTCTACATGTGGACGCAGTTCGATCCAAAATATACGGCGCTGCTAGCGATGAATGATCCCGGCGAGCCGGAGCAAAATGGTGCGCTCGTCTACACCCGCTACGGCAAGGGAACCTACATCTACACGGGCATCGCATTTTTCCGGCAATTGCCGGAAGGCGTGCCGGGAGCGTATCGACTGTTCGTCGATTTGCTCAGTCCTTCGCTTGCGGCTCGCTGACGACCTTACATGACACTTTCCTGACCGCTCGTTGCCGCGTGCGAAATCCTCGGCACTTCGGAGTTTTGCAACAGAGACCGCATGTTATTCTTTCGCACGCCGCCCAGCATCGTTGGCTTTAGCGGAAAAGGAGATGAGCATGGACCAAACGATACGGCCGAGGAATGCGCGGGCATATCGCGCCGCCTTGAGCTTCGTGCTCTGCATGGCGGTCCTGCTCGGAATGTCTACGCACGCCGCCGCTCAGCAGAAGGACAAAAAAAACAAAAAGGACACGCCGGCGCCGAACAGTACCCCGGTGATCCCGCTGACCGACGAGCAGCAGATCGACTACATGCTATCAACCATGCTGGGCGCCTGGCAGGTCGGCGACCTTGAACAGCTGCACGAGTGTTACGCGGACGATGTCACCATCGTAAGTGCGACCTGGAATCCTCCGGTGATCGGCTGGAACAACTACCTACCCTTGTATCAGCAGCAGCGAGCCCGCATGACGCAGGTGCGCATGGACCGATCCAACAGTTTTATCAAGGTGAATGGAAACTCCGCGTGGGCTACATACCAGTGGGACTTCTCCGGCACCGTAGATGCGCAGCCGACCGCTTCTCAGGGCCACACCACGCTGGTGATGGAGAAACGCAACTCCAAATGGGTGATCGTGCTGAACCACACGTCGGTCGCCGAAGGACGCCCCGCGAATATGAGCTCTCCGGGCTCAACTCAGCCACACTAAGCAAGGGCGCACCGATTCGAAGCGCACCTGGTCGAAAGTCGCCGAAACGCGATTTTCTAGAAGCTCTTTAGACCTTCATATAACCACATGCCGACCATGACCAGAAACAGTGCTCCGGCCGCTATGCCGCTGGTCTTGATCGGCCGTGACAACGACCCGATCTTGGCCACAAGTTCGCGTTGCTCTCTGGCCATGTGTTCCTGGGCGGCATCCAAGAAGATTTGATCGTCTTCGTGGCTACAGAGCAGGCTCCGCCAAATCAACAAACCGACAAAGACGGCGGTGAGTGCTCCACAGGCAAACATCAGATAAAGGATGGGCCCCGTTAGCGTCGATTCCATCGTAACCTCCCGTTGGATCCGAACCGCGGTGTTTGCCGTGAGGGCGAAGGGGCAAACAAGGGGTAAATCGGTAAACTTCCGTGAGTATAACACCGTGTATTTGAATTTCCACTGCTTTGCATCCAAGAAACCGGCCTACACAGGCGGAGCTTTGGGCGCTCAGCGTTCGACCACTATGTAGCGGCACAACGGTGCCCGCGAGCGGAGAGGAACAATGAGTATCGTCAATACAAATCGTGTCGCAATTGTGACGGGAGCCGCACGAGGCATCGGGAAGCGCACCGCGGAACTCCTGGCCCAGCGCGGTTACTGCCTGGCGCTTAGCGATCTACGGTCGCCTGTCGACACCATGAAAGCAACAGCCGAGCACGGTCGCGAAGTGATTGAATTTCTTGGCGATATCGCCGACGAAGCCGTGGTATCGAGGTTGGCCGCCGCAGTGCGCGATCATTGGGGCCGCGCCGATGTTTTGGTGAACAACGCCGGTGTCAGCATGATTGCGCCGGCTGAGCATCTCTCCGCCGCGGACTATCGCCGCGTCCTTGAAGTCAATCTCGTTGCGCCATTTCTGCTGGCGAAAGCGTTCGGCGCCATGATGTTGACGCAACGTTCCGGAAGCATCATCAATGTCGCATCGGTTGCCGGCTTGCTGGGCATAGCCGACCGCGCCGCTTACAACGCGTCCAAGCACGGCCTGATCGGCCTGACCCGCACCTTGGCAGCCGAATGGGGCGGCCGAGGGGTCCGCGTAAACGCCGTCTGTCCCGGCTGGGTAAAAACTGAAATGGACCTAGCCGACCAAGCCGGCGGCAGCTACACCGACGCCGACATCACCAACCGCGTCCCCATGGGCCGCTTCGCCAGCCCGGACGACATCGCCAAAGCCATCGTCTTCCTGGCCGATCCGCAAGAAAGCGCTTTCGTAAACGGTCACACGTTAGCAGTAGACGGAGGCTGGACCGCGGACGGCAGCTGGGAATCCCTGCGCTTGCGCCACCGCTAGCCTCAAATTTCGCGCGCCAGTCAATGTAGGGCGCGCTTTCGTTCATCCTAACGAAGGAGGGCGCGACGATTCCGCATAGCCCCAACCAGCGTTGACAAAGCCAAAAGTGGCGCTCAAAATGAAAAAGCCTCGCAGCAAGTGTGGACGCAATCGCTTTCAAGCCACCACACCGATATGTGCCCGAATGGCGGAACTGGCAGACGCGCTAGATTCAGGTTCTA
>Ga0182024_10001855_pt1 | contig 53244 bp, 53 predicted proteins | sample P32metaG_FD_120480 | JGI IMG/M metagenome (GOLD analysis project Ga0182024, IMG submission 120480) | Permafrost microbial communities from Stordalen Mire, Sweden - P3-2 metaG (Illumina Assembly) | ecosystem: Environmental > Terrestrial > Soil > Wetlands > Permafrost | place: Sweden: Stordalen...
GCTCCACGCTTCTTTCAGACCTCGCCTCACGGCTCAGCCCTTGCGCTTCACTAACCCTTCTCCTCCATCAGGATGGGTAGAGGACTTTCACCTCCAAGCTATCGAGCATGCTCGGCACACATACAAAAGGCCGGCGCTTTTGGCGCCGGCCTTCGTTCATAGCGTGAATCGGTTGAGTCTAGTTAAGGTGAATCGGGTCGTTACTGTTCCACAAGTTCGAGATCCGGGTTCGTGTCGTTTGACGTGTCTAGGAGCACAAAGCGCGTCGGTGAAATCAGGAAAAAGATGTTGTTGCAAGTGGTGCCAATGGTGCAACCTGCAGGGACGAGACCCTGGCCCGTGGAATCGATCGAGTAGGTACCTGTGAACGCCTTGTCAGCATTCAAGGTTCCCGACGAGTTGTCGTCGCTGGTCCCGGTGATGCTGCCGGCACCGTTGAAAGCTGCAATACCAAGGGATTGATCGATGCCTAAAACGTCGGGCTGGATGGTCCCGAAGGCATAGGTAGTGTGTGTGGATGTCACTGAGAAGGGGCCACCGGTCTGCGGCTCAAGAAACCCCGATTCGACGTGGGCCGTACCGCCGCCGTCGGTGAACAGCACGAACCCTGTGTTCGCGCTGGACAGATAGATGATGGGGGCACCGCCGCCTCCACCGGCGAACGTGACACGTCCTTCGGAGGCAACGCTGTAAGTACCGGTGGCACTCTGCGTACTAGCAGTGCCGCCGTCGTTCTGCACGCCGGAAAACGAGAAATTCGTGCCGCTGCTCGGGGTGATAAAACCTGCGGAGATACGGCTGTCGATTGTTCCGCCATTGTTTCCCACGCCAGTGGTGTAGGCAACGCCCACCGCGTTCAAGGATGAGCCGGAGAAAGGACCGCCCGACTGCTTCATAGCCGATCCAACGTATAGAGAGTCCGCGATTTGGCTGTCGGTAGTCACGATAAGGAACTCGCCGGAGGAGACGACGTAGACAATAGAGCCCGTCGTTCCACCACCCCCGGTATTCAACGAGAGAGTACCCCGGCCATTGGTAGCAATGCTGTATGTGCCGCTGATAGAAACGGGATTAACAGGATAGGTTGTGGTGCCGGACCCGTCCATGTTCCCGTGGTCACTCACATCCACAACGCTGGTGTTGTTGACGGCGCCGGCACCGTTGAGAGAAAGCATCCCAACAATCGCGAATTTCGATCCTCCCACTTCGGCACCGGAAGCACCGAAGGCATAGTCGCCGCTGATCTGGGCGGTGGAGAAAGCTGCGGAGTTCTGTTTGGCCAGCACGCCGGAAGTATTGGAGCCCGTGGCGTCGAATTCAATGATCTGCCCGGTCGAGGCGACGCCGGCGGAGATTGTGCTTAGCGAGATGCGGAACGTCTGAGTTCCCGCCGACGTCGCAATGGTCAGGCAGCCCCGGTGATCGGAACCCACCGAGTACGAGCTGTTTCCAGAAATGATGGAGAGATTCGTTTGCAAGCCCGAGATGTCGGTGCTGTTGATGTCTTCGATGCCGACGAGTTTGGCGACATGGCCCGCACCGTCCGTGCTAAATGTGGCGCCGATGCCTACCGGTCCGCTGGAATCGAAGCCTCGCAGTGCAATGGCATATTGCCCGTTCAAGAGAGACTCACTGCCCGAACCGCAGGCGGCACTAACGGCGTTGATTGTAAGCGAGAAGGTCATCTTTGCGGTCATCGGAGTGGCTTCGGAATCCTTGACGTCCACGATGATGTTGTTCGTTGTGCTGGTTGCCGTGGGTGTGCCGGTGATCGTTGCTGATGGAGTGCCTGGGTTGAATGTTAACGGTGCCGGAAGCGGACTGGAAGCCGCATCCAGGCTGAAAGTATAGGGTGGAACGCCGCCGCTGGCAGTAATGGTCGCGCTGTAGGCGGTATTGACGGTACCGCTGGGCAACGAATTGGTCGTGAAGATGAGCGGCTGCGCATTGACTGTGACGACCGCGGACACCTGCGGCGACGGAGCGTCAGCCGCGGTGGCAGTGATCGTCACGGTTCCACCAGTAGGCGGTTGCGGGGGCGCATCGTAGGTTGTCGCAGTTCCGCTGACCGTATGGCTTGCGGTGAATGACCCGCAGGGGGCGCTGGAACATGTCACCGACCAATTCACGCCTCCAGCCCCGGCGTCATTGGATACGGTGGCATTGACGCTCAGTGTGCCGCCGGCAGTTACCGTAGAGGGCGCCGACGGCGTGAATGCAATGCTCTCCGTGCTGACCACGATTGAAAACCCGTTCACAGTAGTCACTTGCCCGAGGCCATCGGTTAGCGAGACGCTGAAGGCCAGCGTTGTTGCTGTCGTAGGCGTGCCCGTCACCGCACCGGTGCTGGAGTTTATCGAGAGGCCATCGCTAAGCGCCGGAGAAGTGCTCCAGGTCAACGGGGCGAATCCGGAACCGTGGAAGGTGAAGCTGTACGCAACGTTTACGGTCGCGGACGGCACCTGAGCCGGCGTCGTCGAAATTACAGGCAGTGCCGGATTGTTCACGGTGATGATGAACGGCGTCGCTGCCGAAGACTGGCCAAACGTATCGCTCACGGTCAAGGTGAAGGCGACACTCTGTTTCGAAGTCGGGGTTCCGGAAATGATGCCCGTGCCTCCGGCAAGTGACAATGCATCAGCGGGGAGACCTACTGCGCTCCAAGTGAGACTACCTGTGCCAGTGGCATGGAATGCAAAACTGTAAGCGCTGCCGGTGGTGCCTGGCGCTGCTGTCACTTGGGCCTGCGTGGTGGTGATTACCGGTGCGGCCGGATTGTTGACGGAGAGCACGAATGCTGTGGCAGCGGAGGATTGTCCGAACGAATCGCTAACGGTCAACGTGAAACTAACCGTCGCCTTCGAAGTCGGAGTTCCGGAAACGATGCCCGTGCCTCCGGCAAGTGACAATGCATCAGCGGGGAGACCTACCGCGCTCCAAGTGAGACTACCTGTGCCAGTGGCATGGAAGGTGAAGCCATACACGGACCCGGCCGTCGCCGGCGCTGCCGTCACTTGCGCCTGGGTAGTGGTAATTGCCGGTGGGGCCGGTTTGTTAACCGTGATGACAAATTGCGTTGATGACGACTTTGGACCAGCCGTGCTCGAATCCGTCACAGTGACAGTGAAGCTCATAGTCCCGTTGGCTGTCGGCGTTCCGGAAATTGCGCCGGTGCTCGAGTTGATCGAGAGCCCATTGGCGGGAAGACCTACGGCGCTCCAAGTAAGAGTTCCCGCGCCGCCTGCCGCTGCCAATGCCAAATTGTAAGCGACGCCGGCGGTTGCCGGTGCTGCCGTCACTTGGGCTTGAGTGGTCGACATAGCCGGCAGAGCGCTGATGGTAACTGTGACGGCGGAGGACGCTGTGGTCTGCTTTATCGAAGTAGCAGTGATCGTCGCCGTTCCTGCCGCCCCGGTCGCGTTGAAGGTAGCCGAGGTGGTCGTCACACTTGCTAGCGCGGTGCAGGCCGCGCCGGAGCAAGTCCAAGTCACTCCCGCGTTGGTTGAATCGTTGGCTACCGCGGCGGTGAAGTTCTTCTGTTGCCCCTGGTCGATTGCCTGAGCTGCGCTCGGGGATAGCGTAACACTGGGCTTTGGGGTGGAAGAGCCGCAACTAGACAACACGAATACCATCGCAACAGCGAGGAGGCGTGACAAATTCTTCATCGATTTTTCCACCTTTGGTACGGATACCAATTTCTGATTAACGAGTAAGGAAGGGGTGCACCGAACATGAGGGTATCCCAAGAAACGTACAACGGTACTTTGTGAACGTTGTGCCTAAAGTACCATCCTTGGCTGCGTGCGGCTGCATAGGCGTTCCTATCCTTAGTTATCAAATGCCAGGTGGCTGTGTCCGATGGCTCTTCAGCCTTGCGCTCGACCGTGCTACAAAAGAGCACACATCGGACAACTGGATCCCCGCTCGCAAAGCACTGGCAAGAATCGTGATAAAGAAAGAAACGGATGAGGTGATGAGCCATCTTGCCAACTCGCTAACCATCAAGCCGCAGATGCGAATGCTTTTCATACTCTGTGGCGCGAGCGGTCTCCGCATCGGTGAAGCGTGGGGTATCCGCGTCGAGAAGATTCGCGACGGTGGTACTCGCATCATCATTTATGAGAACGAGTGGCACGGCGAAATACACGATTACCTCAAGACGGAAAATGGGGAACGTGAAACAGACCTCCCTGAGAACGTGGCGAAGCTGTTGATTGAGTTCATCGGTGACCCCAAGTCGGGTCCTCTGTTCTGCACCCGCAACGGAAAGCAGTTGAGCCAGTCCAACATTCTCCGCCGACATCTCGACCCCGCTCTTGCGGCAGTCGGCTTCGAGAAGGCCGGGAACCACGTGTTTCGCCGTTTCCGTGACACGTTCCTTAAGAACCATACCAACTGTCCAGAGGGCGTTCTTCGCTTCTGGCTTGGTCGGGGCAGCGAGGGCATGTGGGGACACTACGACCGGATTAAAAACGACGTGGCGTTCCGCAAAGATGTGGCGAACCGCTGTGGCGTGGGGTTCGATGTTCAGGTCTCATTGGCCTCCATTGAACCTAACGAACCTAAACCCGAAGCCATGGTCGAGCAGGAAGTTGCCGTCACTGTTTGATTGGTTTGAAGAAAAGTGGTCGGGGCGAGTGGATTTGAACCACCGACCTCCTGGTCCCGAACCAGCGTAACGAAAATTCTAAGTGCTTTATCTGGTGTCGCTTCGGGACTAAGAACCGACATTTTTCCCCCTCTCAATTGTCCGTATGTTGTCCGTAAAACTTAGCTCGGCGCGTTCTCATCCGACCACCGCGTGCTACCATCCCTCCTTCGCTGTACTGCTGTTTGCCAGACCTGTAGAAAAGGGACGAATCATGCACTGGTATTCGTATGGGGCTTACTTCTTCGGGGGCGCTTTTCTCGTGAACGCAGTTCCGCACTTCATGAGCGGCGTGTCCGGGCGTCGGTTCCCGACGCCATTCGCTTCCCCACCCGGCAAGGGCCAGTCTTCGCCAACCGTCAACGTGCTCTGGGGGGCGCTCAATCTAGCAGTTGGATACTTGCTTGTGTGCCACGTCGGGGAGTTCCACGTCCGTCGCATTCCCGATGTGCTCGTTTTGGGAGCCGGGGGCCTACTGATGGCGGTCATGCTCTCTCGGGTATTCGGGCGTCTCTACGGCGGTCAATAAGTCGGAATGTCGCTCAGGGGCTACGCCTGAGAGATTCCATTCAGACACGAGGGATGCACGTTGAAACTGTCCTTCGAGCAAATGCTCATTGAAGTCTGGCGGCAGACCCTCGTGGAGAACGCGAAGTTCGTCGTGCTAGGCACAGAGCGTTACCCGGTTCGGCTGACTCCGAAGCGCCATTTGCGGCAGGTGGATTTCGTGTTCGACGGGAACGAGATTCGTGGGCTGGAACAGAACCCGGAAACGAAATCCCGTTGAGCGCAAATGGCACGCTCTGGCGCGAAGGTGATGCAGTTCCTGAGCGAAGGCCGCTACGTGGCAAATGTTGTTGACGGGAAAGTGAGTCTCTACGGTGGGCGGGCCGGGACGAGTCAATGAGGCGGGCATAAAGGCTCTCGCCGATGGCATCGCCACCCTACATGCTTTCGGCGAGACTCTCCTATGGCTCCCATCTCGCCATGTTCGACCGGCCCGCTGCCACGTCATTGCTGGTGCTCACTTACAGCCCAGGGGTAACTCGGTTTACGGCCTTCGTCGGTGGCGCAATGGTAAGGACATAGAGAAAGACGGGGATCACGCTCTTGCTAGAAGCGTTAGGGCCCTGCTTCTTAAAGCATGGGCGCAGAGCCGAACGACGATCCTTGTGGAAAGGATCAGCAAGGGAAAACGAGTGCTCGAGAAAGCCAAGCAATCGAGCGCGCCAAAAGGGCAGTGGGAAACGTATGTGATTACAATTTCCATCAGTCTTGCCGCCTGCGGTTCCACCGCTAACAGACGTCATCGCGCCATGTGACCCGCGTCACAGCGATCATAGTTTGTTTATTGCACCGTGTTAGTGGCGAGGCGAATCATGGCCATTGCGAAGAAGCCCAGAACGCGAGACAGGCTTGAAAAGATGTTTATCTCACGGTTCGTAATTAAGGACCCATCGGTACTTGAGCTATAAGGAGCGTGTCGCGTGCTTGTGAGAGAGATGAGCCGACAAGAATGCCAGGAGTTGCTGGGGCGAATAGGTTTCGGACGACTTGCCTGTTCGCGTGAGAATCAGCCATACATCGTTCCCATCGACTTCGCTTCCGAGCCGGATCATCTCTATGGATTTGCCACGGTGGGGCAGAAGATTGAATGGATGCGATCCAATCCGCTTGTATGCGTCGAGGTCGATGAAGTCAGGAGCCATATTGACTGGGCAAGCGTCGTCGTCCTGGGACGCTACGAGGAGTTTCCGGACACACCTGCCTACTCGGCGCAGAGGCAGCGAGTCCAGACTGTTTTGGAGAAGAGGACTCTATGGTGGCAAATAGGGTTTGCGGCCGCTCAAACTCGCGGTCAATTCAATCGGGACTTGCCCGTCTTTTTTTGCATTCGCATCGAGAAGATCACTGGTCGCCGTGCTTCGCCGGACCCAGTTGAGGCTTCGTTTGACACTTCGCCAACCCGATCCGGCCTGAATCCGAAGCGATCGCAGTAACAGAGAACAGGCGCCCGTGGCGAAATGCTTGCGAGATTTGCCAATCGCGATCGCGCACAAGGTTGTGTCGTACGCAACGTGTCCGGTTCTCACAGTCCTAGATTCGTTTCTCTATGAACGCGACGTAGAAACGCAGCCTTTCGACCAGACGAAACAGGACTTTTGTTTACAAAAATAGTCAGGAGTCTGAAATGAGTTTCAAGAGGATCCTCATCGCCGTGGATGATAGTGAGTTTGCGGCGCGCGCTGCCGACGTGGGTATTGAGCTTGCAAAGTCACTTCACGCAGAACTCGGCTTCGTTACCGTGTTCGACCCGACGGTCGGCCCTGGCGTGACGTGGGGAGTGCCGGTGGATAGGGTGGCCGAGATGTCTGAACGATTAGCGAAAAAACTTCTTGCGACACTTCGGGAGCGCACGGCTACCCGCTCCGACGTTCCCGAATTCGTCGAGGGCGGTAAGCCTGCTTCCGAAATCATTAAGGTAGCCAGTAACTGGCCGGCCGATCTCATTGTGATGGGCAGTCACGGGCGCGGGAAGATAAAGGGTCTTCTTCTAGGGAGCGTCTCCCAAGAGGTCTTGCACCACGCTCCCTGCCCCGTCCTAATTGTTCGGGTGCAGGCCTAAGCATTCCCGAAAGAAAGGCTTCCTTGCAGCCAAACCAAAAGGAAATCAGGGCAATCATAGAAGCAAAGAGAGAGTCGACATGGTACAACTTTGAACGCCGCGGTGTATTAGTCTGAGAAGGGAAGATCGCGTCCCGGTGCAAACTTCGGGCGTGGGGCTTACGCTAGTGGGTATGACATGAGCCAATCCGTAATGGCTTTAGGCAGGGCGGACGGGTCTTCTACAAACATCCGACTGCGTGTCTGGTGCGACGTTTTAACGCGAACGTCGCAATAAATAAGCGAGATCGAGCGGCCCAGCGAGACAGACCAATCCTCGTCTTTTGGAGGCTCCCCGACGCACACTCGAATTGCCTTTTCAAGCTGCCCTTGTGTCTCTGCGTCCCAGTAGCCCGTAAAGTTAAGAGAGAGGCTCATTGCGTGTGGCGTTCGTCGATGTTGTCCATATCAAAGGCGGGGAAACTATGATCCATGGTTTTCTTTACATCTGGTGGCTCGCGCGGGATTGTGACGCGGATCACCGCTCCATGTGACCCGGAACACATCGCGTTTTTAGCAAAAAGAATATGAAGGTTGCAAGGAGGGAATAAGCAATCAATGGGAGTGAGCAAGAGGGGACACCGGCAGAAACGGTGCCGACTCCAATCGCTCCGCCAACGTAAGGCTTGACCGTTGAGGCTACTTTCCTTCAGAGACAGTAGGACCAAGGGCGGCCGTCGCTCCCGGGCCGCCCTCTTTTTTGTCTCGGTCGCAACACACTAACTCCTGACAAACGCGCAAACCGGACAACTGTCCTTAGACCGCAGGGAATATGTTTGCAGCCACTGGGACATCGGATGCAAGCTGGGACGAAACGGAATGCCGGATTGCGGTCGGCGCGTACCGGTGGGAGGAACTCGATGCGATTGAAGGCGATGGTCGCTTTGATTTTTGTAACGAGTCTTTCGGTATTTGCAAGCGCCAGTGCTCCTCAAGGCCAGGCACAGAATCCGCCGGCCCCGCCTCCATCCGCGCAATCCGCGCAGGGCCAGCAACAGTCCGCCAACCCTGCGGTTCCCTTCCAGCGACCAATGGGCCCAGTCATACTGGCCGCGGGCATGATGCAGGCGATGGGACCAATGTTGTGGCGCTCCCAGGACGCCGGAGGGCGTGGGCAAGGATCGGGCGGACCCCTTCAGTGGGTATCCAGGCTGCTGGCGGCGCTGGACGACACCCGCGTCCGGACGATGCTCGGCCTCACGGACCAACAGGCCGACGGCCTCCGTAAAATCGTCGTCGATACTGAAACATTCACGATCAAGACGGGTGCGGTCATCGCAGTCGATTCGATTGATCTGCGGGAACTGCTCCGTACCGACAAGCCGGACAGGATCGCGGTGATGAGCAAAGGCGACGAAATCTCCAAGTCCACGTCGCAGCTGATAAACCACTACCTCGACGCGATGCTGGCCGCGAAGGCGATTCTAACGCCGGTGCAGCAGAAGATGATTCGTGCGTATTGGGAGCGCGGCGCTCCCGCTTTCCCGACTCCTCCCGATCGCCCATAATCAGGACCCTGCGAGGGTTGAGGTGCGCCGAGAGGCGACACAATTCCGCGGGGTTGGTCGCCTAATCAGAAATTATCTGCAACAGGCAACCGGCTGACCGCCTAGTGCCTCATAAACGTGCTAGCCGGACATCTGGAGTACTAGGATAGGACTTGATTTCATAACAATGTGGGCTCCCTCGCAAATGGCACCCGCCGAAGAATTGACCGATGTAGTGCGAGCCTATTTGAAATGGCACTGCAAATTCCAGAACTCTTCAAAAGGTGACGCCGCCGCGAACCACCCAAACGTGAAAGAACCGGACGCCGAAAAGCTGCTGGGCATCAGCGGAGACAACGTGCCTTCCGCCCACGCGAACGACGAAGACCATCTCAACCACGGACACGCGCTGAATTCGCTCGACGTTACCCGAGTCGTGTTTGTCGCCGCTGCAGCGGGTGCCATGTGGTTTCTGGGTGGGTCATCGAATCCGTACATCACTGCGATCGGTGTCATTTGCACGGTCGTTGGCGGCTTCCCCATCTTCCATGAAGCTTATGAGAATATTACGCAACGCCGCATGACGATGGAACTCTCAATGGCCATCGCTATCGTCGCCGCTCTGGCCATACGCGAAGTCTTCACAGCTCTTGTCATCACACTTTTCGTCCTCGTCGCAGAGATCCTGGAAGGCCTTACAGTCGGCCGAGGTCGCAAGGCGATTCAACATTTGGTTGATCTACTGCCGAGCACGGCGACCGTCCGTCGAAATGGGTCCTGGTCGAACATAGAGATTCGAGAAGTCGAGATGGACGACGAAGTGCTTGTTCGGCCAGGGGGCCGTATCCCGGTCGATGGAAAAGTTATCGGAGGACATTCCTTCGTCGACCAAGCGCCCATCACTGGCGAGTCCATGCCGATTGAAAAGCATCCGGGTGCAATCGTTTATGCCGGTACGATCAATCAATCCGGCGCGATCGAGGTTAGGGTTGAGCGCCTTGGCCGTGACACAACTTTTGGCAAGATTATTGAGGCGGTTGAAACGGCGGAGAAGTCACGCGCACCGATTCAAGGAATCGCCGACCGGCTTGCAGGATACCTGGTTTATTTTGCGTTGAGCGCGTCCGTCCTAACTTTCCTGATCAGCCACAATATCCGTTCGACTATTTCGGTCGTCATCGTAGCGGGAGCTTGCGGCATTGCAGCCGGAACCCCGTTGGCGATTTTGGGTTCTATTGGTCGAGCTGCCCAGCATGGAGCGATCATCAAAGGCGGGCTTTACCTCGAAAAGCTTTGGGAAGTCGATACAGTTCTTCTCGACAAGACCGGCACTCTGACCTACGGAACTCCCGAGCTTGTGGATGTCTGCCCTGCCCCAGAGGTTTCCGCCACACTTCTGCTGAGAACTGCGGCGATTGCCGAGTCGCGCTCGGAACACCCGATCGCCAAGGCGATTCTCAGAAAGACAACGCAATCGGGTATTCCGTACGAGGATCCGCAACAATTTGAATACACGCCGGGCAGAGGAATTATCGCTCGTAGCGACGGCGAAGAGATCGTGGTCGGAAACCAGCATTTCTTACTCGAATGCGGAGTTCATCTCAATCAAAGTAACGGTGCGGGACTAGGCTCGGAAGTTTTCGTGGCTCGCGGCGGGCGATTCTTGGGAACCCTCCACATTGCCGACACGCTCCGGCCCGAAGCAAAGGGTGCAATTCAATCCCTGAAATCGATGCACTTGAGGACAGTGCTGTTAACAGGCGATGCAAACTCCGTTGCGGAAGACGTCGGTAGAAAATTGGGTGTCGATGAAATTGTCTCTGACCTTCTGCCTGAAGACAAATTGCTGTACGTAAAGAAGCTGACCGAGAAGGGCCACAAAGCTGCCATGGTCGGGGATGGCGTTAACGACGCGCCTGCATTGATGCAGGCATCGGTCGGCGTGGCGATGGGGTCTGGAACAGATGTCGCACGCGAAAGCGCCGATGTCGTATTGATTGGGAGCGATCTATCCAAGCTCGTCGAGACCCTGCAGATGGCGCGGCGCTGCCGGCGCACCATCATGCAGAACTTCGTTGGAACACTTGTGGTTGACAGCATCGGTGTTGGACTCGCGGCCTTCGGATTTCTCAACCCCTTGCTAGCTGCGTTCATTCACGTTTCGTCTGAGATGGCTTTTATATTGAATTCCGCCAGATTGCTTCCTCCAGTCTCGTCGGCGAATCAATTTGTTCGCGGGATTCTTTCACAATCAGCTTCCACGACGGGTTAGACGAATAGTATCAACACCGTCGATTGGACTTACGACTTTAGTGTCTACATGATCAGACATATAGATAAGTTCCCAATTGAGTAAGGCGCAGAAAAGGTCCACTGACGATGCACTTGGACGATAAACGCGCTACTCGGAAAAGTCCTATAAAAGGGAATGTCAAGAGACATATCTCACCGTTGGCTCGGTGCCGACACTTTTTGTTTCGGCATTCAGCCCCTTCGTTTGAACGTGCACTTCTGATTGGCGAGTAGTGTTCCTCAGGAAGTCGTTGCTTCGTTTCGTCGCGCGAAACGTTGAGATTCTTCCCGTCTGTGATTTCATTTCGCTGTCGTGACGGCGCCATTCGTATCTTGAAACAACCAAGCGTAACGGTTATCCGCTCAGATACGCGGTAACTCATGGTCCTGTCGGAGACTCGTGGCCTATGACTTTCTTTGGTTATCCGAGGGGGCATAGGGTGAAGTCGGAGACTTCCGTGTTTGAACAACACGGTGGCCTGACTTTTCCGGTGGATACTCTCCCTCGAACCAAGCGTCTCAAGAACCCGATGGCCACCGCCAAGGATGATCCTCAGGGCGGAACGGACTCGCTGTCAGAGGCGCTCAAGCTGCTTGTTTCAGATATTGGGCGTCGAAACGGACTCCTTTCTTCCAGAGGATTAGGGTGATGGCGGCAATCTTCCGCGCCAAGGTGAGGCGAGCCATCGCTGGTCGCATCCCTTTGGCGAGCAAGGCCTCGTAAAAATCGCGGAGCGGTCCATGGCAGGTGCTCGCTCTCATGGCCGCACCCTTGAAGATATTTTTGAGATCATGGTTATGGTTTGCATTCAGCCCACGGAGTTGCTGTGGTTTCTTGGACCGTTGCAGCTGTCCTTGGGCAAAGACGTACTGCGCGCTGTCGTGGGTCTCCAACGCAAGCCCGCTGTAGGTCCACAGGTGCCGCTTGGTGCGGAATCGATGGGGTGTCTGCAGCAACGCAACCAATTGAGCCGCCCGAAGCGGACCGATACCAGGAATCTGGCGTAGCAATTTCGTTGCGCTGTGCTTGCGGCCCTCGGCCAAGGGCTCTTTCCGAGCTTGTTGGTGTAGTGGGCGCAGGGCATCGAGTTGCTGGTAGTACAGTTCTGCCCGCCGGCGCACGCCGACTTCGGTAATTTTCGCCAGCCATTCGGCGCGATGGCGCGGTGCGTAGACTTGCGTCCCTGCACAGGGAATCGCCCAACTCCGATACAAGGCCTTGAGCCGATTCATCACAGGCCCGAGATCCTTGCTAATCGTCAAATAGCTGCGGGACAATTCCTTCAACAGCCGCAGGCCGTTCTCTCCGTGGTAGACCGTGGAAAGCGATCCATTGCGCAGCAGTTCGGCTAATTTCCTGGCATCGATGCGATCGCTCTTGTTGCCTTCTTTCAGCAAGGCATTCTTTCGGGGATTACACACCACCAGCTCCGTCACATGTGGCTTCAGCAGGTCATACAACCACGCGGCCCAGGTGCCTTCTTCAAAGGTCACGTGCAGGCTTCCGCTTAGCCCTTGGAAAAACTGGAGAATGGTGCTGGCCTTGGTCTCGATCACGCATTCCATCACCAGCTTGCCAGAGGAATTTAGGACCGCGATCGAGATCGCTTCCTTGTGAACATCCATCCCGATATACTTCGTTTTATCCATAAAAAGGGTGCTCCTTTCTGGAGAGGTTCGAGCTGACACTCCAAAACCTACTCCAAAAGGGGCGCCCTTTTATAATGCGTGAATCGAAGGGCTTTCCCAACAGCACCGGAGAGAGCGACGAAAGGTCATGCCAAGTTCAGGAGCCTCGCCTCTGGCTGAGAGCTTCGATTCAGGACGGTAGTTGGCTCAGGAAGCTGCTGAAGCGTGCTCGGTCTTCCCGGCCCATGTAGACGATCCCCACGCCCATTCCTTCGCCCGGTTTGATGTCTCGTACAATCGTGCGGGCCCGCACTCCCCCTCCGGGAATGTCGATCAGCAACCGGATGATCGTCCCCGTCGCCGGTGGATCATGCGTGCGAATGAATAGGCCACCCAAACCCAGTGTCTCCACGCGCGAGACCAATCTTTGGGTGGTGGTTTGCCATGCCACGCCTAGTGTGATGTCCCAGAAATTTGCTTAATAACTTCTGCGCCCTAAGTTGTCCAGCGTCAGTGCAATCACGTCTGCGGCACCTATCGGGTATTTTCGGGACACCACACTAGGCCCTCGGGTGATTTCATGCGAGGGTAGCGCCTAGTTCCTGTTAATGTAGCCATTGCTGAGTTCCCACATCAGCATACTCCCTCGCAACAAGCCCTGAGAGCCTCTGTGCCAAGAGTCGCAACACGCGTCTTGATTCGATGTAGGTTGATGGATCCCTGACCGCCAATTCCTTCGAACTCGACGAAGAGAAACTGTGGATTCTAACTTCGTGCCCGTATGCCAGGCTAGCCTTCACATGCCTGATAAGTTCTGCGAACTCAGAGGGTCGGCGCAACGCTCGTTCGAAGTTTACTCGCAGGAGTCTGAAAACCTAAAGTTTTTCGCGGACGTTGATTTAAGCGCAGTGCTACTTTGTCCAGCTCCGATTGAGAATAGCCGGACAGGTCAGTCTTCTTAGGGAAGTATTGTCGTAACAGCCGGTTCGTGTTTTCGTTCGTGCCGCGCTGCCAGGTGCTCCGAGCAGGCTACAGGCTCAATCCAGCGGAGAGATCAATATGTGGCAACGCTGCCACGAAATCGCCGAGAAAAGTTCTAAAGTCGTCCCCTTGGGCGCGCCACTCGAACCCGCGTTCCGTTCATGCTTTAGCTCGCAATTGCAACTTCGATTTCCTTCCGATTCCTACGGACTTTACGGACATGCTCTGGTAGCGTCCCGGCAAACTCTACGCCTCGGCACGAAGCGATGAGAATTGATTGCCGCTAGTGCGGATTCACTTCGGATTGAATTCGCTTGAGACGATCATGTGTTCACTCATCGCTCGAGCCTGCCTAAACTGTGAGGTTATCTCTGACGGCGTGCTTGCCGGCCGTTCCCTTAAGATTCGATCGAGCTCCCCGTCAAAGAGCTGGGTAATGAACTCGGGAGCATGCAGCACAGGCCGTTCGTGCTCGTCCACGATGCGCACGGTGTCGCGATGGCGCACTCGTTGCGCGATCATCAGCCGATAGATGCGGTCCGTCGCAAGGTCTTCCATGTAGCCGTCGAGAAGGCTTGCGCCGCGGCCGCTGAGCACTCCCTGGCGATAGTGGATTACGGTGCGAACCGCCGCGCGTGTGCCGGCGAGTGTCTGCTTGCCGATGCCCGTGGGAACGGGCCGAAGGAAAGGACGAGAATCGGGATTAGCCGGGCGCGCCTTCAACTGGTTCGGGATAGGAAACTGCTTTACGGCAATCGCATTCTGATCCGGATGGCCGGTCCACGCACCATCCATCAAACATATCGCTTCGTTCCTCTAGTCCTCCTCGAGCACGGCGAGCGCCCGCGCATTCAACTCGGCATTTTCGCGGCTGGGATAAAGCGCCGTCATTCCCCCGATCGCGAGCATCCCGTGCTTGTGGCAAATCTCGGGTATGCGATTGCGGAGATTCTGGAAGAACGCGACATTGTGCGGAATCGTATTGCGGTCAGGCAGAATCCAACGAGGATCGGGCAGGTTGAAATGGATCAGGCTGGCCATGTAGTCCCAGCGGCCGAGATTCAGCCCGAGAATATGCTCACGCAGATTGTAAGAGAATTCTTCCATTTGGTACGCGAGCGGATGCGATTCGACGAGCGCCATGCACTTGATCGAGTCTTTCGGCCAGCCTTTCGCTTGGGCGATGGACTGGAAGAGATCGCACCACCACAGCGCCTCTTCCGCCGACTCCGATTTCGGAATGTAAAATGTGAGAGGATGCTTCAACCAGGCGGGGTCCACTTGGTATGCCACCAGCGCCACGTCAAAAAGAGAGGCTGGAAGTATTTCCCCGGCAATCACACCGCCCTGGTGAAGATGCAATCCACGAGGGCGACTGAAGATCACTGATTTGCTTGGCTGAATCGTGACGGTGCGGTTGCGTTTGCGGTCGAAATAGTTGAGTTCGCCGCGAAGTGCGGAACGAATATTCGAAACGCCTTGCATCAGATGCGGCCAGGTGTTGGCCGTCGAATCTTCGAGGTCGAGCATCACTCCAGGCGCCCCGGAATTCAACATTTTGACGACGAGTTCGGCGTCGGCGGCGGGACCGGTCATTTGATTGCGCTGGTCCTCGCACCACGTGGGAAGTTCGATCTTCCAGGTCTCTTGCGTCGCGCGAGAAGGCGGCAAATAGTCCGGCAGCTTCCCTTCATGCGCCGCAGTGAGTGCCATGGCCCGCTTCCGGACAAGCTCGCGCTGACGGTCGGTAAAAATCCGGTTGAGGGGAATCAGGAATTCGAGAAAGCCTTTAGGCAGGTCGCCCGCGGCGTCGAACCCTGCCGGAGCGACGTTCATGGACTGAACGACACCGGGAGAACTCATCTTTGTAACCATAAGCCTATCTCTCGTGACCGATGACTGCTCAGACATTCGCTCGTGCGTGGAGCACGGCCTCGGCAAACTATTGACCGGTTCTCCGTACTTTTTGGAACTGTGCTTCTTCCGTGGAGCCCGCCAGCGCTGACGTGGACAGATCGGCTCCAACGATTTTCTCCGCGATGACGTCGAAATAGCTGGTCCCGACAAACCTCTGATGGGTCGTGGCCATGTACCCACTGCCCTTTTCATGCTCGAACTCTTTGTTCTGAAAGCGGGCATAGGCCGCCATCCCGTCATTCTTGTATGCGCGCGAAAGTTCAAACATGCCGAGGTTGAGGGCATGAAAGCCCGCCAAGGTAACGAACTGAAACTTGTAACCCATTGCCCCCAATTCGATTTGGAATTTGGAAATCGCGGCGTTGTCGAGATTGGCCGACCAATTGAACGAAGGCGAGCAGTTATAGCTCAGCAACTTCCCGGGAAACTTCTTGTGGATACCCTCCGCAAAGACACGCGCTTCTTTCAAGTCCGGTTTTGAAGTCTCGCACCAGATCATGTCCGCGTAGGGGCTATAAGCAAGCCCGCGGGCGATCGCGCACTCTATCCCTCCTCGCAACCAAAAATAGCCTTCCACAGTCCTGTCTCCAGTCAGGAACTGCCGATCGCGAGGATCGACATCGCTGGTAATGAGAAATGCACCGTTGGCATCGGTTCGCGCAATCAGAACCGTGGGAACCCCCATGAGGTCGGCAGCAAACCGCGCGGCAACTAGTTTCTGTATCGCTTCCTTCACCGGAACCAAGACCTTGCCTCCCATGTGTCCGCATTTCTTGGCCGAGGCAAGCTGATCCTCAAAGTGAACTCCAGCGGCGCCGCCTTCGATCATCGCCTTCATCAATTCAAACGCGTTGAGGGGCCCGCCGAATCCGGCCTCTGCATCCGCGACGATAGGTGCATACCAGAAAGGTCCGCGTTCGCGGCCGTCCGCGTGTTGGATCTGATCCGCGCGCTGGAAGGCGTTGTTTATTCGCCGAACGACACTTGGCACGCTATCAGCGGGATACAGGCTTTGGTCCGGGTACATCTGCCCGGCCGAGTTCATGTCAGCCGCGACCTGCCAGCCACTCACGTAGATGACTTTGAGACCAGCCTCCACCTGCTGAATTGCTTGGTTACCAGTCAAGGCGCCAAGTGCCGGTAGATAGTCATCGGTGTGCAGCAAATGCCAAAGTCGATCGGCGCCCATTTGGGCAAGGCTGTGCTCGATTCTGGCTGTGCCGCGGAGCTTCTCGATGTCTTTGGCGCTATACGGGCGCTCGATCCCTTGCCAACGCTCCGAGGCCCAATCTCGCTGTATATCCTCGACGCTAGGAAGATTGAGCATCATTCCCCCCCTCTTCAAATGTGGACACTTTCAAGGTCAATGCGTATTCCCGCGGCGCTTTGTCATCTGAGCCGGGAAGATACCCTTGGCTGGTTCCTCGCAGCCGTGACTCCAGTCACGGTCCGGCGTGATCCAGGTCACAGCTATCGAGCCGACGGGCGAATAGCTTAAGAGCGTCGCGGTGTTCGGAGAGGCCGAGCGTGGGTATAAAGGTGGAGGTCAACGAGGAGGGCATCCCGCGGCTCTGCTTTCCCGAGTCATTTAATGCTGCCGAGTACTTCATAGACCGTCATATCGCCGAAGGGCGCGGCAACCACGTGGCGATCCGGACCCTCAACCGCGAAATAACCTACGCCGAACTGCTCCACACGGTCAACCAGATCGGCAACACTCTTACAAATCTGGGAATTGAGCGCGGCGAGCGGGTCCTGATGGTGGTTAAGGATTGCCCCGAATTTTTCTATCTTTTCTGGGGCGCCGTGAAAGCAGGCATGATTCCTGTGCCGCTGAACGGCTTGGCACCCGCCAGCGACTTCGAGTTCATTATCCAACATTCGAAATGTTCCGCACTGTTTTACTCACAGGAGTTCACAAGCACCATGGAAACTGCCCTCGCAGCATGTTCCCCGCGAACGAAGGTGGTGCTGCCCATAGACGGAGCTAAAGAATCACTGATCGATCTGGCACACAACGCTTCTCCCCATCTCGATGCGGTTTTTGCGAAAGCCGAAGATGATTGCTTCTGTCTCTACTCTTCAGGAACCACGGGTCTCCCGAAAGGCGTCGTCCACGCTCATGGCGACATCGCGGTCATCAGCCAGTTCTATATGGTCGAAATTTTGGGCGTGACCGAAGATGACGCCTTCTTCAGCGTGGCACGGCTCTGTTTCTCTTTCGGCATGAACATCGGCATGATCGGTCCGTTGTATGTCGGTGGGACGGCGATCCTCGACGATCGGCGTCCCACCCCGCAGAGCGTGATCGAACTATTTCGCCGTTTCCAGCCCACCATCTTCGGCGCCGTGCCCACTTTTTACGCCCAATTCCTGGCTTCGGGAGTGCTGAGTCGGAAGGACTTTGGCCGACTCCGCCGGTGCATTTCCGCTGCCGAAGCTTTGCCGCCGGAACTGCATCGCGAGTGGCTTGCAACGACCGGGGTGCCGATTATCGAGGGGATTGGCTCAACGGAGGTGGGCCATATCTATATCTCGAACCGCGTCGACGACATTCGGCCGGGTGTTACGGGCAAGCCAGTTCCCAGTTATCAGGTCAGGCTGGTAGACGACGCCGGGAACACTGTCGCAGACGACGTGCCCGGTCGACTGATGGCAAAGGGGCAGTCGGTTACAAAGCGCTACTGGAACGATCCCGAAAGGACGGCTAAGACAATCGTCGACGGCTGGTACGACACTGGAGATACGTTCCGCAGAGACGCATACGGCTACTACACGTACTGCGGGAGGAGCGACGATGTATTCAAGGTCAGCGGCCGATGGGTTTCGCCGTACGAGATCGAATCGGTCCTCGTTCAGCATCCTCAAGTGCTCGAAGCGGCTGTGATAGGCCGGAAAGATGAACATGGCCTAATCCACGCCGACGCTTGGGTCGTGCTAAAAGAGCCCACGACTACAGGCGCACAGTTCGCAGAAGACCTCCGACATTTCTGTGAGGCTATTCTCCCGCGTTACAAAATGCCGGGGCAGATTCATGTCGTCGATAAACTGCCAAAGACGGCTACCGGAAAGATCCAGCGGTACAAATTGCGCGTAGCTTCTGCACACCAAGATCGATTGCCTCATAAGCAGAAGGACGAGGGCTTAGTTTTGATTGATCGAGTCGGACGGGTCGTCATCGCTACCCTGTCTCGTCGCCCTGTCAATGCGCTCAACGACGAATTGATCGAACACTTCGACGCCGTACTCGATCAGGTGATCGACGACCAAGAGGTCTCGGTGCTGCACATCCGCAGCGACCAGCAAGCGTTCTGTGCGGGAGCCGACCTTGCATTGATGCAGTCTTGCTTTGGAACACTCGAAGGCCCGGATGTCATGTTGGATCTAGTGCGCAGGATGCAGCGGCTGTTCGCGCGAATCGAATCGGCTCCCGTGCTTACGCTCGCCGAAATCGGCGGCGCGGCTATGGGAGGCGGACTCGAGTTGGCGCTCGCCTGTGATGTTCGCGTGGCCGCGATCGAGGCGAAGCTCGGCATGCCGGAGGTGGGCCTGGGCCTTTTGCCCGGCGCCGGCGGCACGCAGCGATTGACCCGGTTATGCGGACGAGGCATTGCCACTCGCCTAATACTCGGTGGTGAAGTTATTGATGGTGCATTGGCCGAACACCTGGGAGTTGTCCAATGGACGCAGCCGCGCAGTCAACTGGCCGAGTGGACAAGGGCACTTTCGACACGCTTTGCTCAAGCGCCCAGGTCCGCACTCGCTGCCAGCAAGCAGTGCATGGCGGCCGCCGGCGATCCGCACCGCGACGGTTATGCCGAGGAACTTGCTGCTACGCGGAAGCTCTATCAACATCCTGAGACGCGGCGCAGAGTCTCTGAATTTCTTGACCGAACGCAACGGCGTGCTGCGGCTTCTAAGCTCCAGTAACTGCATGTGCAATCTTAGGAGGAACGATGAAAGTTAAAGACAAGATCGCAGTTGTTACTGGTGCTGCGTCCGGTATTGGTCTGGCAACCGCCGAAACACTAGCCGAGGCGGGGGCGCGGGTCATCATTGCCGACATCGCCAAAGATAAAGGCGAGGTCGCCGCTGCGTGCATTCAAAAGAAGGGCCACAAGGCCGAGTACGTTCACCTCGACATCACGGATGATGCCTCCATCGCCGCCTTCACCGAAGGAATCCAGGTTAAGACTGGCGCGGTCGACATCATCGTGAACGGCGCTGGCTGGGGCCAGATAAAGCCATTCTGGGAGATGCCCCTCGATGTTTGGGACAAGATTGTGATGCTCAACCTCGTCGGTCCAATGAAGTTGGTCAAAGCTCTTCTGCCCAAGATGATGGAGCGCAACAGCGGAAAAATTGTGAACGTCGGGAGCGACGCCGGTCGCGTCGGCAGTTCGGGCGAGACGGTCTATGCCGGGGCCAAAGGTGGTCTTATTGCCTTCACAAAGTCGCTCGCCCGCGAAGTGGCTCGCTACAACATCAATGTGAACTGCGTATGTCCGGGGCCAACTGAAACTCCGCTTTTGTTTGCGGTGCCGGAGAAACACTTGGAGTCCTTTAAGCGAGCCATACCCTTCCGCAGGTTCGGCAAGCCTCAAGAAGTGGCCGATGCAATTCTGTTTTTTGCCAGCGCTCGCTCTGACTACATTACGGGGCAAGTCTTGAGCGTCAACGGCGGTCTGACGATGGTTGGCTAATCCATGTACTAAGGAGCAAGAACATGAAGAAAGTGCAGTTGGCAAATTATAAGGCCAGCCATTTTGGCTGGAGCGTCTCCGGCAAGGTTGCCACCATTACGCTCAATCGTCCCGACCGCAAGAATCCAATCACCTTCGAGTCCTACGGCGAGCTACGGGACCTGTTCCGCGATTTGGTCTACGCGACCGATATCAAGGCGGTGGTGTTCACCGGGGCCGGTGGCAACTTCTGCTCTGGCGGGGATGTTCACGACATCATCGGAAAGCTGGTGAAGATGGACGTGCTTGATTTGCTTGCGTTCACCCGGATGACCGGCGATCTGGTCAAGGCGATGCGTTCGTGCCCACAGCCCATCGTGTCAGCCATTGACGGCATCTGCGCCGGCGCGGGAGCCATGATTGCCTGCGCTTCAGATCTCCGGTTCGGCACGGCACGGAGCAAAGTTGCTTTCCTGTTCGTGCGCGTTGGGCTCGCAGCCGCTGACATGGGAGCGTGCACGTTGCTGCCACGGTTGATTGGGATGTCGCGCGCCGCGGACCTGCTCTATACGGGCCGTGCCATGAACGGAGAGGAAGCCGAGCGTTTTGGTTTCTATAACCGCGTCGCGGATCCGGAGAAGCTGGTCGAGGAAGCCACCGCCATGGCCAAATCTCTCGCCGATGGCCCTACTTTCGGCCACGGCATGACGAAAACCATGCTGTATCAGGAATGGAGCCAGGGTCTTGACGAGTGTATCGAGGCGGAAGCTCAGGCTCAGACCATCTGTATGAAGACCCAGGACTTCGAACGCGCCTACAAAGCGTTCGCAGCAAAACAGACGCCGGTGTTCGAGGGCAACTGATGGCGGACAAGAGTTTCCTCACGTGGCCCTTCTTCGACGACGGCCATCGCAAATTGGCTGGCGAACTGGAGTCGTGGGCAGCGAATGTGCTCCCACCTCTCCTTGAGGGTTCTGAAGATAGCTCGGATGCTGTTTACACTTGCGTCGGTCGGCTCGTGACCGAACTCGGCAAGTCGGGCATGCTGCGAGTCTGCGTCCCTCGCGCATATGGCGGGGAGCGCGAAAACCTCGATGTGCGCAGCTTGTGTCTGGCTCGCGAGACCATGGGCCGGGCTTCGGGGCTGGCCGACTTCGCCCTGGCCATGCAGGGCTTGGGGAGCGCCCCGATTACACTTTACGGCCGCGAGGATCAGAAGCGTTCAATCCTGCCGCGTGTGGCGGCCGGCACGGCGCTCGCCGCCTTTGCGCTTTCGGAACCGGACGCCGGATCGGACGTGAGCGCTATCTCGACAACCGCGACGCGCGACGGCAAGTTTTGGCGTCTCGACGGAGTCAAGACGTGGATTTCAAACGCGGGTCTCGCGGCCTTCTATATTGTCTTTGCGCGCACGGGCGAGGGACCGGGAACCAAAGGCCTGTCCGCGTTCATCGTCGATGCCGGTAGTCCAGGCCTGGACGCCTCCGAGCGCATCGATGTGATTGCGCCCCATCCACTCGGTGTAGTGCGTCTCACGGACTGCCGTGTTCCCGCTGACTGCGTGCTGGGTCAGCCGGGCGAAGGTTTCAAAATTGCGATGTCCACTCTCGACATCTTCCGCTCAACGGTGGGTGCCGCCGCGCTGGGTCTGGGCCGCCGGGCGCTGGACGAGGCGACCGGGCGGGCCCTCAAGCGGCGCATGTTCGGTCGAGTGCAGGCCGATTTCCAGTTGACTCAGGCAAAGATTGGGGACATGGCTGTATTGGTCGATGCTGCGGCGCTACTGATCTACCGATCAGCCTGGACCAAGGATGTGTTGGGCGTGCGTGTTACACGCGAGGCCTCGATGGCCAAGTTGTTCGCTACCGAATCGGCACAACAGGTGATTGATGCAGCGGTGCAGATCTTCGGCGGCCTGGGTGTCGTTCGCGGAATAGCGGTGGAACGACTTTATCGCGAGATCCGGGCACTGCGCATATACGAAGGGGCGAGCGAGGTCTTGAAGCTGATCATCGCATCTAAGGTGCTTGAGACGGCGGCCGCCGAAGATGGTGCGGGTGCTTCCTCCCCGGGGTGATCACGAGACCGTACCATGGAAATGAACCTCAAAGCGCCATTCGCGCGCCATCATGCGGTCGTTACCGGCGCAGGGCGCGGAATCGGCGCGGCAATCGCTGAAACCCTGGCGCGGTTGGGCGCCTCAATCTCCCTCGTTGGCCGCAACCCCGAAGTGCTGCAAGCCACGGCAGACCGCATCATCAAGGAGCATAGCGTCAAAGTGGCGATTGCATCCGCCGATGTAGCTGACGAAGCGGCGGTCCGAAAAGCGATATCCACGCTCAGAGATGAGCTGGGTTCTCCGACAATTTTGGTCAACAATGCGGGCATTGCCATATCGGCGCCGTTCCTCAGGTCGGACGCGGCATTCTGGCGGAAGGTGCTTGATGTGGATCTGATGGGTGCAGTCTATTGCACTCAGGCTGTTTTACCAGCGATGCAGGAATCCAAGTGGGGCCGAATTATTAACATCGCCTCGACGGCTGGCGTGAAGGGGGCCGCTTACATCACCACCTATTGCGCGGCCAAACACGGCATGATCGGTCTTAGTCGGGCGTTGGCCATCGAAACGGCGCGCACGGGCGTGACAGTCAACGCGATTTGTCCCGGTTACACCGATACAGACATGACCGCTCAAAGTATCGCCAATATCGTGAAGAAGACCGGTCGTAGCCGCGAGGAAACCTTAGCCAGCCTGGTGGCGCAAAATCCGCAAGGCCGTCTCATACAGCCAGCAGAGGTGGCGGAAGCAGTTGCGTGGCTGTGCAGCGATAACGCAAAGTCAGTAACGGGACAAAGCATCATTATCGCCGGCGGCGAAATCACGCCCTGAGTTCAACAGTCGTCGTCAATTCCCATTGACGTCCGAAAGGTTCCGCGTCAACTGGAAGCGCTTGGCTCGCATATCGTCCCCGCGAAGTTCCCGCAGAGCGTTGGATACGAACTCAGCGGCGACCTTTTTGCGCCAGCTCATGTCGAAATCCGTATTGTCGAGAGGCTTCGCTAACCGTGCCGCCAGCGCGGCAGCCTGCTCGATCACCTCCCGATCGAGCGGGCGACCCAGCAGGAACTTTGCCGCTTCGCCGGCGACGAGTGGGCGAGAGGCGACGGCGCCAAGAACGATTCTGGCCTCCTCGACGACGCCACCCGTCGAGAGACGCACTGCAGCCGCGACAGACAGTACCGGGAAGTCGAACGACCCGCGACGCCGAAGTTTCCAATAGGTACTCTTCCAGCCTTCCAGCGAACCGAGCCGTATTTCCGTCAGAATCTCGTTGGGCTGGCGTGTGATGTATTTCATGCCGTCGTTGTTATAAAGGTCCGCAAGCGGGATTTCGCGCTCTTCGGAGCTCGATTGCAGCCGCACGCTCGCTCCTAAGGCGATGAGCGCAGGCGCAGTGTCCGTGGACGAAACGGCCATGCACTTCGGGCTGCCCGTTGCCACCCAACAAATTTCGCCGTCTTTTTTCATGCAGAAATTGATCGCTTTTCGCCATTCGTAGTTCTGATCGTAGTAGGTACACCGCGTATCGAGACAGATGTTTCCCCCAAGCGTAGCCATGTTGCGAATATGCGGTGTTGCGACCAGGGACGCGGCCTGCCACAAAGCAGAGCATCCATTCCGAAAACGAGCATCTCGCGCGATCTCCGTAAGAGTGAGGCACGGTCCCAATCGTGCGGACGCATGGTCCAGTCGAATGCTACGGAGACCTTCGATTTGTCGAAGGCCAATCAGAGTTCGGGGAACCTGTTGTCTCCGCTTCATATTGGGCAGCAGGTCCGTGCCTCCCGCAAGCAGCATGGAGCTCGGGCCCTCGCCGTCGAGAATGCAAGTGACCTCTTCCACAGTACGGGGCGAGCGGAATTCGAAAAGCGGCAGCCGCATCATGGCTTAAGCACCGGTTCTTTCTCGACACGCGGCTTCGGGCGCCGGGGAGCTTCGTTCGTTGCGCGGCCGTCTCCGCCCTCCCAGGGGGGGGGGACACGGAGCGCTTCCGGCCAATGGACTTCCGGGAAGTGGGTTGGTCCGAAACGCGGTGCGCGGCCGGCTTTTTTGTCGGACAACGCCTTCAATATTTTTTCGGGTGTGATGGGTACTTCGTCGATCCGGACCCCAACCGCATCGTAGACAGCATTGGCCACGGCCGGAATGATAGGCAGCAGCGGACCTTGTCCGCATTCCTTCGCGCCAAACGGCCCCCGGGCGTCAGGCCCTTCGATAAACTCGGTAACGACTTCAGGCATATCCAAAGAAGTCGGACTCTTGTATTCGAGAATCGAAGGGAACTTGTGTACTAGCGCGCGGGAGAATTTCTCGGGAAGACGACGGAACTCCTGTTCCTCCATTAGCGCTTCGCCGAGGCCCATGTAGATGCTGCCCTCCACCTGCCCCCGGGCGATGACGGGGTTGAGCGCCCGGCCCAAGTCGTGTGTGTTCCAGATCTTCGCGATGCGCAGCCAGCCCGTCGCGGGATCCACTTCGACTTCCACCACGGCCGCCGAATACGTATACGTAGGAGAAGTCCCTACGCCGCCGCCTTTATACTGCGCTGCGAGGAATTTAGGCGGCGTGTAGGAGCCAACAGTCCCGATCGTGCCGAACCGGGACTCACCCAAGCAAACGGCTTCCTGGAAGGTGACTCTCTTTTCCGGAGCCGCGGAGTCGAACGCACAGTTGTCCGCCAAGCGGATTCGCTCCTTAGGCACCTGAAATTTTTCGGCCACACCTTCCACCAGCATGGCCTTCGCCCTTTCGGCGGCCTGAATAGCTGCGTTCCCGGCCATGAGAGTCACGCGGCTCGAATACGACCCCAAGTCCACGGGGCCTAGGTCCGTGTCGCCGGAGTAGACGCGAATGTCGTTCGTGCCGATGCCCAGCACTTCAGCAACGATCGCGGCCAGAACATCGTCCGATCCTTGCCCGATTTCCGTTGTGCCTGTAAAAAGCGTGACTCCGCCGCCGCGGTCGAGCTTCAGTTGAATCCCGGAGTGCGGCATGGAGTTCCAGTAGATCGAAAGCCCGGCTCCCGTCAGGTAGCAGGAGCAGGCTAGGCCGACGCCGCGACCTTCCGGAAGCTTTCGGAACTTTTCTTTCCAGCCGGATATCTCCACGACACGACGGATACACTGATCCAGTCCGACGGTTCCCAGCTGAAGGAAATTTGCCGTCAACTCATTTGGTTTTACGGCGATCCGGAGCCGGAGCTCGGCCGGGTCGATCTTCAGCTTCTCCGCAATCTTGTCGATCTGTACTTCCTGGCCGAAGCGGGGCTGCGGTGTACCATGGCCGCGTTTGGGTCCACAGGGCGGTTTGTTGGTGAAAACGCGACATCCCTGGTAGCGATATTTCGGAATGTGATACGTGGTTGTCTGCAGTGCGCCCGCATAAAATGTACTGGCGACGCCGTACGAACCGTATCCGCCGCCATCGATTAGGCTCTGGAGCTGCATGGCGGTGATCGTGCCATCCTTCTTCACACCCGTCTTGAACTTCATCAAGATGGGGTGGCGGCCCCGGTGGCAGTAAAACACCTCCTCCCGGGTCAGACAGATCTTCACCGGTCTCCCCAATAGCAGAGCCGCCTTCGAAACGACAATTTCGTGATTGAAGGGGTCGCTCTTGCCACCGAAACCTCCGCCGCATGGAGTGGCGATGACGCGGATGTGCCCCGTCGGCATTTCCAGGACCTTGGACAAGGCGCGGTGCAGATAGTGCGGAGTCTGGGTACTCGTCCAGAGTGTTAGCTTTCCGTCGCGATCTTTGGTAGCTACTGCAGCGTGCTGCTCTATGGCCAGGTGGGTATTCCCTTGGAAGAAGAAGAGGTCCTCGAAGACTTCGTCCGCTTCGGCAAACCCCTTATCCGCATCTCCAAACTCGAAGGACACGCGTTTGTGAATGTTGCCTTCCTCGCCATAATCGTGAATTCTCGGCTCCGGGGTTGCGAGGCCTTCTTCGGGGTCAGAAATTGTCTGCAAGATCTCATAATCCACGTCGATGAGATCAAGAGCCTCAGAGGCCGTCAACTCCTCCCGCGCAACTACGGCAGCCACGGGATCACCCACGTGGCGCACGTGATCCACACACAACGCTGTTTCGTCCTGGCTTACGGGAAGGATTCCGTACTCGATGGGGAAATCTTTCCCGGTCAACACCAGGTACACGCCGGGGAGCGATAGGGCGCGGGATGCGTCGATCTTCCGTATTCGGGCGTGAGGATGCGGAGAGCGGAGCAGTTTGCAATGGACCATCCTCGGCAGGAAGATGTCATCCGCGAAAATCGTCTGGCCAGTCACCTTGCCGCGGGCGTCGATTCTTCGCCGAGAGGTACCGATGACTCGTAGTTGATCGCTGCCTGAACCTGAATCGCAGGCGGGTAGATTCGATGGATTTGATTTGTCGGACACGCCCCCCCCTCAACCCCTCGACCAGCTTCTACGTTGCGGACTTGTTCCTCTTTGCAATTTCGATCATCGCGGCTTCGACGGCCTCAAAAATCTGGAGATAGCCTGTGCAGCGGCACAGATTCCCTGAGAGTGCTTCGCGGATCTCATCGCGACTGGGACTTGGATTCTGGTCCAATAGTGACTTCGCCGTCAGAAGAAAGGCGGGCGTACAATATCCACATTGCGCTCCGCCGAGATCGGCGAATGCATCCTGTAAGGGATGAAGGTCTCCATCCGTTCCGAGACCTTCTACCGTTTCCACTTCCCGTCCATCGCACTCGACAGCCAGCACGAGGCACGAGAGCACGGGCTTGCCGTCCAAAATGACGGCGCAGGCACCGCACTCTCCGAGTTCGCACCCGTGTTTGGTTCCGGTGTGGCCCAGATCCTCCCGAAGCACTTCCAGCAGAGTTTTGTATGGAGCAAACGACACATCAACAACTTCGCGGTTCAGCGTGATTCGAATGTGAGCTGTTTTCTCGGATTCGGCAGGTAACTTTGATTGCGTCATACCATCAGCTCATTTTAGAGGAACACTCCCCAAATCGGCGCTCGCGCTGCAAACTTCTCTCAGTTCACATAGATCATGCTAGGGGAAGGCGCAAAAGTCCGCCGTGATAAGAAACACGTGCAATTGTCACCATTGTCACAGAGACGAACCTCGGTGAATGTTAAGCGGAGGATGCCCTTGCTTCGCTCTGGCCGGCCGCCATGCCGTACAGGCTGGCCGCGAGAAACATCGCTAGAGCGACCACACCTAACAGACCTCCGCTGCGATACGCTGAAAAAGATCCTGTCAGATCACCCGCGATTCTCAGAATCAGAGACAGGTGAAGCACCGCTACATGATAATAGAAGACGCGGCGAAATGCCATCGGCCGTCCTGCAACCGCGGGGAAAATAATGGGCGCGTGGGCAAAAATCATTGAAAACACAAAGCCGAGAAACACGCTGTGAAGCATAGCGTCGTATACCAGATAAGCGGGACTTCCTGCAATCTCCAATCGGATCGCAAACAAGCGGATTAGTCCGCCGATTCCCAGCCAGACGTATCCCCCGAAAAGACATAGGGCAATATAGCGGGGAAGCCCCTTTCGCTGAACGGTGAATCGGGCCACATCATATCGAGCGAGCCAAAGCGCGAGCGCCACCATGCCAATGCCTGAAATCCAATTTCCCAGCACCGGGACGGCGGAGGTCCCAATCAATCCAGCCAGAAAGAAACCAAGCCCAATGCAGAAGGCTGGCTTGGTGTATCTGGAGGGAGCAAGGAATCGGTTCAATTCCAAGCGCTCGCCCACAATCGTGAGCACAAGGAAGCCGATCCACCAATGGACCATTTGCGGGATGGCTCTCCCGGTGAGCCATAAGGCGTCACCCACAAACCAAGCGCCCGCTCCCAGACCCATTGTCGAGGTAAACAGAGTTGGCTGCTTCACAATGATGAGGACAAAGATCGCAACCAGCCCGAGGCCGCCTAGCGTGATCAGGAGCATCCCCGGCCCGGCAGGGAGGCCGACTGCCAACTCCAGCGAGCCGATGCCTGCTAGAAATGGCGCGATGTATCCCCACCACCGGCCCAGCGCGATGCACCTCTCAAGGCAGATAAGCGTCCCGAGGAAACCACAGACCATGAGGGGGCCGTGGTCGAGAGTGAGCCTCGATTGCAGCCACGGCTTGTCCCACCCCAAACGCACGAGTCCAGTCCAAAGGGCCAAAAGCAAGAGGAGCAGCGACACGATGAGGAATGAAAATCGCGCGAAATCGCTAGGTCTGGCCATTGTCCGTCATGACCCTCTCAATGAGTCCAAGAACAGCTCATGCGAACAAAGATGAGAAAAGTCCCAATGGCCGGGAAGTGATCTGGTGCGTCGCCACATGACTATCGACAATCGTCAGACTCTTCAACTCTACCAGCCCAATTGCTTCCTGGCCGCCTCAGACATCCTGGCTGCTTCCCAGGGTGGTTCCCAGACGAGTTCGATGTGGACAGCATTCACACCCGGAAAATGGCCACGAATCGCATCTTCCGCCGCCTTGCTTAGGTACGCATGCAATGGGCAAGCCGGCGTGGTCATTGTCATTTTGACGAAAACTCTGTCGTTGATAACCTCGATGCCATATACGAGGCCCAGGTCGACGATGTTAATCCCGATCTCAGGATCATTCACTCCCTTGAGCGCAGCGCGGACCTCCCCTTCCGTCGGAAGGCTCACGACCACGGCTCCCTTGAGATGCACTTCTCCACTTCAAACACGTATGCCTCTGTGCCCAAAACTCAGACGTAGGCGGAGATGCCGGTGATGCGCTCGCCGATGATCAGGCGTTGAATATCGTGGCTGCCTTCGTAGGTGTAAACCGACTCGAGATTGTTCATGTGGCGCATGACGCAGTAGTCTTCCACGATCCCGTTGGCGCCCAGAATATCGCGCGCCCTGCGAGCCACCTCCATCGCCATCCAGACATTGTTCATCTTCAACATGGAGATATGAGAAGGGTGCACACGGTCCTGGTCTTTCAGCCTTCCCACGTGCAGCGCCAAGAGCTGCGCTTTGGAAATCTCGGTGATCATCCATGCCAGCTTGTCCTGCACGAGTTGGTGCGACGCAATGGGTCTATCGGCAAATTGCTTGCGCGATTTCGCGTATTGCAAAGCCGTATCATAACAGCCCATCGCCGCCCCAATCACTCCCCATCCAATGCCGTAACGAGCCTGGGTAAGACATGAGAGCGGCCCCCGCAATCCGTCCACACCCGGGAGCACATTCTCGGCAGACACTTCGCAATCGCTGAACGAAAGTCCTGAAGTAACGGATGCACGCATCGACAATTTGCCGTGCACGTCGTGCGTTTTGAAACCCTTCGCGCCCTTTTCCACAAGGAAGCCCCGTACGCGTTCGTCCTGGCACTTGGCCCATATCACGCTGACATCGGCAATCGAGCCGTTGGTGATCCACATTTTTTCGCCGTTGAGCACGTAACGATCGCCGCGGCGCACGGCGCGCGTAAGCATCCCGCCCGGGTTCGAGCCAAATTGCGGCTCGGTGAGGCCGAAACAGCCGATGGCCTTGCCGCTCTGCAAACGCGGGAGCCATTTGTCCTTCTGGGCGGATGAACCGTAGGTGTGAATCGGATACATCACCAATCCACTCTGCACCGAGACGAAACTACGTAGCCCCGAGTCGCCGCGCTCGAGTTCCTGCATCACCAGACCATAGGCGACGTTGGACATTTCTGCGCAGCCATAGCCCGTCAGGTTCGAACCGAAAAATCCGAGGTCGCCCAGCTGCGGCAGTAATTCCACCGGGAATGTTGACTCCCGAAAATGCTTCTCGATAACCGGGATTATCTGGTCGTCGACAAACTGCCGTGCCGTCCCTCGCGCAAGAAGTTCCTCGTCATTCAGCATTGAGTCAAAATCCAGATAGTCCACGCCTGCAAACGGTGGCATTCACCCTCCTTCGGTCCATTATGAAACCAAAGAGTAAGACTACTCGAATGAGTGGCCGAAAGCTGTGACGCCGGTCACTGATACTTCATCGCGAACGCGTTCAGACTTGAAACGCTCCATTGCGGATTGATCAGGACTTCTTACCGCAGGGAGCGAATGAAGAAATGACAACGATGCCTTCCGGCGCACTTTCGCAGAGCAAGCTCGTCGGCGTGATTGGCAGCGGAACCATGGGAGCAGGCATCGCGCAGGTACCGGCGGTTGTGGGACATCCTGTGGCGCTGTTTGACACTCGGACTGATGCGGCGCCGAACGCGATTCAAGGCATCCGCCAGAATTTTGAGAAACTGGTCTCGAAGGGAAGATTTTCTTCGGAGGCAGTCGAGAGTACCTTGGCACGATTGCGCGCTGCATCCAGTCTAAACGAGCTACGTGGGGCGGGCATTGTCATCGAAGCCGTGGTGGAGGATCTCGAACCCAAGCGCCTAGTATTCGCAGAACTCGAAAAATTAGTGGACACAAAGTGTATTCTTGCCACCAACACTTCATCACTTTCTGTGATGGCGATCGCTGCTGGGCTTAGGGCACCTCAACGACTGGTGGGGATGCATTTTTTCAATCCAGTTCCCGCGATGGACTTGGTCGAAGTGATTAGCGGCATGGCGACGGATTCCGAATCCCTAAACACTGTTCACGCAACAGCTGCAGCTTGGGGCAAAACCCCTGTCTACGCGAAGTCGACGCCCGGCTTCATCGTAAATCGCGTCGCCCGGCCTTACTACGGAGAGGCATTGCTCCTGCTCGCCGAACAAGCGGCGAGTCCCGCCACAATTGATGCGGTGATGAGCGAAGCCGGTGGGTTTCGAATGGGCCCTTTTGAACTCATGGACCTGGTGGGACTCGACATCGGTTTCGCCGTGGGCCAATCCATCTTTGGTGCCCTCTTTGGCGACCCGCGCTACCGACCGTCGCTGATCCAGCAGGAAATGGTTCGTGCCGGGTTTCTCGGGCGGAAGACCAAGCGCGGTTTCCACGAATATGGCGAGAACGCACCGGCGCCGCAGCCGGACACAGAACCGCCTGCAGCGAGGCCGAAGTGTGTCACGCTTTTGTCGGCGGGGTCTCTGGCGGAAGCGCTAGCCAAAAGATTGGCTGAGTCGGGCGTGACAATTGCCCGCACGCCCTCGCAAACGGACCACCGGAATTCAGTCCAGGTGGGAGACGCTCTTCTGGCCGTCACCGACGGCCGGAGCGCGACGCAGATGGCGCGTGAAACCGGGCATCAGAACCTCGTGGTTGTTGATCTGGCTCTCGACTACCTGAAGGCTACCCGTCTGGCGATCACGAGGGCGAGCGGGTGCGACGAAGGCGCATATCTATCGGCGGTCGGGCTCCTGCAATCCGCGGGTTATGCGGTTTCCAGTTTGAAAGACGTGCCTGGTATCGCCGTGATGCGGACAGTCGCCATGCTGGTCAACGAGGCAGCCGATGTTGTGCACCAGGGCGTGGCCACGGTGGCAGACGTGGACGTAGCCACGCGCAAAGGAGTAAATTATCCGCGCGGACCGTTGGCATGGGCGGATGAGATCGGTATTGAGACGATCCAAGAGGTTCTTACGAATCTCGCTGCCCACCACAGCGGGGATCGCTACGGCGTTTCGCCTCGGATTCGCCAGCTGATATGGAGTGGAGGCACATTCCATGGCGCATAGTGCGATGGACAGCGGCGCATCAGCAGTCTGAGGCGGAGCGAAATAGGAGAGATTCATGAGCGATGCCGTGGTTTGCGATGCGATCCGCACGCCCTTTGGGCGTTACGGCGGAGCTTTGTCCGTTGTGCGTACGGACGATCTCGCGGCGATACCCATCCGGGCCCTGATGGAACGAAATCCAGGAGTCGACTGGCAGGCGGTGGACGACGTGATTTTCGGATGCGCGAACCAGGCCGGTGAGGACAATCGCAATGTCGCGCGCATGGCGTCGCTGCTGGCCGGCCTTCCTCCGGATGTCCCGGGCACGACTGTGAATCGGCTCTGCGGTTCCAGCATGGACGCTGTGGGAATCGCGGCCCGCGCCATCAAGTGCGGCGAAGCGGATCTGATCATCGCCGGTGGCGTGGAAAGCATATCCCGCGCTCCGTTCGTGATGGGAAAGTCCGAAGTTCCTTTCAGCCGCACCGCGGAGATTTTTGACACAACTATTGGCTGGCGTTTTGTTAATCCCGCGATGAAGAACAAGTACGGAACGGACTCCATGGCTGAAACCGCGGAAAACGTGGCGGAGGATTTTCATATCGCGCGTCCGGATCAGGACACCTTTTCATTGCGGACCCAGCAACGGTGGGCGAAGGCTTACGCCAGCGGGTTTTTCCGAAATGAAGTTCTGCCTGTTTCAATTGCTCAAAAGAAGGGCGAGCCAAAAGTGTTCGATACTGACGAGCATCCCCGATCGGACACAACCTTCGACAATCTGGCTAAGTTGAAACCCATTGTGAAACCGAATGGAACAGTGACGGCTGGCAACGCTTCCGGCATCAACGATGGCTCCGGCGCTTTGCTGCTTGCTTCTGAAGCCGCCGCGCGGAAATACGGCCTCACGCCGCGCGTTCGGGTTTTGTCCACCGCTGTTGCCGGAGTTGCGCCCCGAATCATGGGTATGGGGCCCGTACCTGCTGCGCGAAAGGCTCTCACAAAAGCGGGATTGCCATTGTCGAAGATGGATGTGATCGAGCTGAACGAAGCATTTGCCGCCCAAGCGCTTGCCGTGTTGCGGGATCTTGGTCTGCCGGATGATGCCGAACACGTGAATCCAAACGGCGGAGCAATCGCGATCGGTCATCCGCTCGGAGCCAGTGGGGCGCGTCTGGTGATCACCGCGATCTATCAACTGCGGAACTTGAAGGCTCGCTACGCGCTTTGCACCATGTGCATCGGAGTAGGACAGGGGATCGCAATGGTACTAGAACGGTCCTAAGGGGGTCGGGATATATTTCGCTTGACGATACTAACAGTATTACAGTACCGTAATGCGTATTAAGGAGGGCCCCATGGAAAGTTCGCTAAACCTCGGGACTTCGGTGCGCGACTTGGTTCTCGAACAGCCGGCAGCCGCGCGAGTTTTCGAAACACTGGGAATTGATTACTGCTGTGGCGGCAGCCAGACCCTGGCCGAAGCGTGCAGGACGGCGAACCGGTCGAGTGAAGAAGTGAGTGCGGCGCTCCAGAAACTTGATTCCGCTCCTCCCGAAAGGAATTGGCGCAATGCGTCGCTAACAGAGTTGGCGCAGCACATTGTGGATAAACATCACGCGTTCACACAGGCGGAGATCACACGGCTTGCGGGTCTGATCTCGAAGGTAGTCGCTGCACACGGCGGGAATCATCCGGAGTTGGCTCAACTCCAGACGATTTTCGCGGGATTGTCCGAGGAGCTGAGATCCCACATGGAGAAAGAAGAGCAATTGCTGTTCCCCTATATCGCCGAAATGGAAGAAGCGGCCCGTGTAAACCGCCGTCCGACAGTACCTATGTTTGGAACCGTGCAGAACCCGGAAGCCGCGATGATTATGGAGCACGAGGCAGCGGGCCAGGCATTCGAGAAAATGAGTGAAATCACGAAGGGTTACACGGTGCCGCCGGACGGATGTGCCAGTTATCGAGTGCTCTATCAAGCGCTGCCTGCCTTCGCAGCAGACATGCATCAGCACATCCATCTCGAAAACAACATCCTGTTCCCTCGTTCAGTGGAACTCGAGAGCAAGATCGGCTGAACCGCGAGGTTTTGCGAACAAGCCGCCGTCATGGGCGCGTTGTAAGAGTGGGAACAAGAGATTCGCAAAAAAGCGGGACTTATAGGAGAAGGAAATGAAAAAGGCAGAAGTGATTGATGAAAAGACGGCAAAACCTGAAATTGCTGGGCCGGATGTGGAAGCGGTCCTCCGAATTATGAACGCCATGGAAAAGGCGTGGAGCGACAAGGATCTTCCTGAGCTGTTCAGCCACTACTGGCACGATGATGGCTTCGTTCTCTTTACCTCGCGCGGCGCCTATTACGGGTGGGATGCGTCGAAGCAAATGTTGGAGAGATACTTTGATAACCTGGATGAGGTCAGCCTGAAATTCGGCCCGCGCAAGGCGAGAGTTTTCGGCGATGTCGCCACTGTAGTCTACGAGTGGCGTACCGACGGGAGATCCAAACTGAACGATAATCGCCTCCTCCGGGAGGGGTACGGAACCGACGTTTTTCTGCGGGACAAGGGCACATGGAAGCTGTATCACAACCATGTTTCTCTATCTCAACCAGGAATCAGTCACATGCAGGATCATCCGTGGTGAATGGGTATCTGGAGCGTTTGTTGCAGTAGAAGTAAGCCACAACCACCCCTCTGCGTTCTCCCATTTGGTCTTTTTCGGACCTCAGTCTCCCGAGGGGGGCACTTTTGACTGCGCGGAGAGTAGCAACCCATGCGGCACAAGGCTCAGTGAGAGCCTTGCATCACAGGCAAAGCAGTACTACATTACTTTTTTTGCGGAACGGAGAAATGCTGCTCGCAATCTGCCGGCCATGATGACCCCTATCACTTCCGGGAAGGCGGGTACGATACATATTCGGCCAGCGGTCAACTCGGATCTTCTACGGCTGATTGCCCTGGATGAAGAAGTCACCGGCCTCGCCAAGCGCGACTATTGGAAGGAAACATTCGCACGCTACCGCACGCGACGCCGATTGTCGCAATTCTTTCTGGTTGCCGAACATCGGGGCCGCATCGAGGGATTTATCATCGGCGAAGTGCGCGCATGGGAATTCGGCGAGCCCCCTTGCGGTTGGATTTTTGCGGTACAAGTGCGTTCCAAAACTCGCTTGAAGGGTGTCGGGACGCAACTTTTCAGCGCTCTATGCGATGCATTTCGACGCGCGGGCGTCGAGAAGGTGCGTACCATGCTGGCGCGTGACAACCATCTTGTCCTCTCGTTCTTTCGTAGTCAGGGAATGATGGCGGGGCCATTTATCGAGCTGGAGACAACGCTCGCCTGATCATATCCGGGGGCAACATCTCATGAAATTACAGAAGGCAAGCTCGTTTGCACTCTACGCCGTGCTTGAGCTTGCAGGAAATTCGACCAGCCAGCTTTCAGGTACGGAGATAGCGGACAAATACGGCATCTCTGCCCATCATCTGGCGAAAGTCTTGCGCGATCTTGGACGCGCGGGAATCGTTGATGCGGTTCGTGGTGTCGGCGGGGGTTATCGGCTTGCGGTCAACGCCAAGCGATTGACGCTGCTCGATGTCATTCAAGTTTTTGAACCGATCGGACCGCAGAGCGCCTCAAAGGACGATCCCGAGCTTGCCACCGAAGCAGGATGCGCGCTGCGTATGGTCCTCGATGAACTTGATGATCATGCGCTCGCAACGTTTCAATCAATCACGATCTCGACCATGCTGAAGCTGATGGCCCGCCGGCCGTGGGCCGACTCGCAGCGATTTGCCAAGCCGCCTCGCAAATTCGCATCTCGCCGTTGATTGCGGTCGTTCATCTAGGGGCGTTTCCCGTCCGACGGTAACGCTGGTCGCGATCGTGCAAGGGAGCTGTGGATAATTATAGTATTCTGGTACCAGATTAGTGTTGACAAGGCCTGGGCTCGCGCGTAGTATCCGGTCATGGAAGGGCATCGCAGGGCGCACGCAGACATTGGCAATGAGACGCTGCGGGGCGCTAATCTGGGAAACGCGCCTCGAACCTCGATTTCGACGAGTCAGGCGCCGCGCCAATGGCTTTTCGCCGAATCGTTCGAAGGGTGCATCTGTCTGGTGCGGTGAAGAAGGGAGAAATTGTGGCCACTACTCCGGTTCTAGAAACATCCAAGCTCAACGGCATTTTTGAAGCCTGCCGCGAGATAGGGCAGGACCCTGAATTTGCGGTTGCGAAGCGCTGGCTCGAAGAACATCCGGGGAAGAAGGCGATCGGCTGCTTTCCGGTCCATTGTCCCGTCGAGCTAATCCATGCATCCGGGATGCTCCCGCTCGGCATTATCGGCGCTGGCACTCAAATCGAGGTCACATACGCCGATTCCCGTTTCCAGTCCTTCGTCTGCTCGATCGTAAAGACCACCTTGGAGCTGGGACTTACGAACCGGCTCAAGTTTCTCGAGGGGATGTTGTTCCATTCGATCTGCGATCCTGCGCGCAACCTTTCGAGCGTCTTCCAGCGGAACTTTCCCGATATGTTTGTGGAATACATTCACTTCCCGCAGAATTTTGCTTCGCCGTTGGCAAGGCTGTACCTGGAGACGGAATACCGACGCATATTGACCGGTCTGCAACAGAGGTCCGGATATGTGCCCACCGCCGACGATTTGAATCGCAGCATCGGTCTCTACAACCGCATTCGAGCCGGATTGCGTGAGATCTACCGGATCAGGGCTGACACGCCGCACGTGATCTCTGCGGCGGAGTCGTTCGTGCTGACACGAGCGGGAACACTTATGGCCCCGGAAGCATTTGTGGAGATTCTCGAAGAAGTCCTCGCTGAACTTCCCGGACGCCCGTCGCGGCCGAAAGACCGGATTCGCGTGGTCCTGGAGGGATCGTTCTGTGAACTCCCACCTGTAGGCCTGATCGAGACTTTGGAACAGGCTGGATGTTATATCCTCGATGACGATTTTCTGCGAGGCTGGAGATGGTTTACCGAGGACGTACCCATCCAGGACAACCCGCTGCACGAGCTGGCGGAGAGTTATTCGGAGCGCGCTTATTACTCCGGCACCAAACATGATTCTCGGGAGACGAAGGCCGCGCACTTGATCCGCATGTTTAAAGAGAAGAAAGCGGATGCAGTCGTTATGCAAGCCGCCAAGTTTTGCGAGCCGGCCTTGTTCGACTACGCCTTATATCGAAAGGCCTTGGACGAGGCAAAGATCCCTCACCTGCTGTTGGAGTTCGAAGAAAAGACCTGGATTTTTGATCGCGCTCGTTCCGAAGCGGAAACGTTCGTGGAGTCACTGTTGTTCGACTAACAGCAAAACGGCAGATAGACGAAGGAGCTCCACTATGGCACAAGCTACAGCGAAGTCTGATTATCAGGGACGCATCCACAATCTCCAGAAAGACATGATCGGCCGTTACTACGCGAACCTAACCGCAGCCGCGGAAGGCAAGGGTAAGAAAGCCATCTACATGCTGATCAGCGGCAATCCCGTGGAGCTGATCGAGGCCTTTGACATGCTCCCGGTCTATCCGGAGGTCAACGCTCTGCAACTGGCCGTGAAGAAACAGTCATTGCCGCTTATTTTGGCGGCCGAGGAAATGGGCTACTCTACGGATAACTGCGCATACGTCAAGGCCGACGTTGGAATGTATTTTGCGGGCCGCAAGACGCCTTTCGCGACCATTCCGCAGCCCGATTTGCTTTTGTGCAACTATGTCGGTTGCAACGTCTACCTGCAATGGTTCGAACACCTGGCTGAGTACTCCAAAGCTCCGATCTACAACCTGGACGTCCCATTTTTCCGCACTCCGGGCCCCGAACCCCTAGAGGAAGACGTGACCTACGTTGTCAAACAGTTGGAGGAGCTCATCGAAGTACTGGAGCGGATGAGCGGCAAGAAGCTCGACTACAAGAAATTGCAGCGCATCATGGAGCTTTCTGGCGAAACCGGGGAGCTGTGGTCGAACATCAAGAGGCTCACGCGGGAACGCCCCGCTCCCTTTGATGCTTATTTCGATTCCGTCATGATGATGGCCCCACTCTACTGCCTGCGCGGTACCGAGGACGGACTGCGGTTCTTTCAGGAAGCATACAAAGAGATGAAGCAACGGGCCGACAACCATGAGGGGCCACTGCCGGAGGAGAAGTTTCGCGTCGTCATGGAGGGCCCCCCGCCGTGGCCCTTTCTGCGGCAGTTTCGCGACATGTTCAGCCGATGGGGTGCGGTGGCCATAGCGTCCACTTACTCGACCGTCGGGGGCATATGGGAATTCGGCTTCCGGCACGATCCGCAGCGGCCCCTTGAGAGCATCGCCCGGCACATGCTGCAATGGAATGTAACGAACCGCAATTTCATCCAGCGATACAAGCAACTCAAGGATTATGTCGATGAATGGGGTGCCGACGCGCTCGTTATCCATTCGGTGAAGAGCTGCAGACTTTTTTCAGCGGGCCAGGGCGACATGAGGGAATACTTCACGAAACAACTGAAAGTGCCCACCCTGTTGATCGAATCGGATCTGGAAGACCCGCGGTATTTTTCCGAAGCGCAGTTGCGAAACCGCGTGGATGCATTCTTTGAATCGCTGGAACACCAAAGACATTTGGTCCACAAATAGAATCTCGGCCGTGGAACACGCGCCGCGCTGGTAAGGGCAAGGAAAGGTAGGGTCGCATGATTTATGGAGGCGGAGTAGACGTCGGATCAACTCAGACTAAAGCGATCATTTTGTCTGAGGATCGCAAGATTATAGCTCGCTGCCTGATCAACACCGGAGCCAATGTCTCGATGGCGGCCGAACGCGCTTTTCGGGAGGCGGTGACCTCCGCTGGCATCGCGCCCGAAAGCGTCGCCTACGTCGTGGGGACGGGTTATGGGCGCTACAAGGTGAATTTCGGCAACGCTCAAATCACCGAGATCTCTTGTCACGCCCGTGGCGCCAATCTTTTGTTCCCAAAAACTCGCACGGTGATCGACATGGGCGGCCAGGATGCCAAGGGGATCCGGGTCGGCGAAGACGGAGACGTCAAGGACTTCGTGATGAACGACAAGTGCGCCGCTGGCACCGGGCGCTTTCTTTCAAACGCGGCGGAAACTGTTGGTCTCAGTCTGGACCAGATCGGCCCTATATCGCTCGGTGCAAAGAAGCCCGTACGCCTCAGCACGGTCTGCGCCGTATTCGTGGAATCGGACATCATGTCCTACCTGGCGGAAGGGAAGACGGTGCCAGACATTCTCGGCGGCGTTCACAACGCTATCGCGGCTCGCACCGTTGCCTTGGTACGCCGAGTGGGCATCGATCCTGAAGTCACCTTCACGGGCGGGGTATCGCTCAACATTGGGATGGTGAAGGCGCTTGAGGAAAAGCTGGGCCAGCCCGTCAACGTTTGCGACGATTCGCACTACATCGGCGCGATCGGCGCTGCGATTTTCGCGGTGGAGAGGGCGTTGGGCGGCGCCACTGCGGATTCAGGCAAGGCAGAACCGGTTCATGTCAAGGTACCGGCGTCGCCCCTGCCGATTATCGGCGCCCAGTAGAGGGCTCATTCATTCTGAAAGTGATGGAGGTGTTCCATGGCTTTTGTAGCGGGAATCGATATCGGATCAAGGGGTACTAAAGCCGTGATCTTAGATGAATCGCGGCACGTCTGCGGGACTGCACTCGTGAAAACCCGGCCGGACTTTCCCGGCGTGGCTAAGGAAGCAATGGAACAGGCACTCGCCAAGGCTGGCGGCTGCATGGACGACGTAAAGTATGTGACCACCACCGGCTTGGGGCGATACAACATTCCTTTCCGTGATCTTCAAATCACCGATATTACTTGCGCTGCACGGGGAGCCGAGTTCCTCTTTCCCAACACCGCTTGTGTCCTCGACGTAGGTGGACAAAGTACCCGGGCCATCCGCTTGCGCGAAGGCGGAAAGGTGAAGGAATTCAAGTCCAACGATAAGTGCGCGGCCGGCTCGGGAGGATTCCTTGAGCGCGCCGCGCATTATCTCGAGATGCCTCTCGATCAACTTGGTTCTCTCTCCATGGCTGCGGACAAACCCACGATGATCAGCAGCGTCTGCGCCGTGCTGGCGGAATCGGAGATCATCAACCTCGTTAGCGAGGGCCAGAGCGTCGAGAACATCATTCGCGGCATCCACAATTCGATTGCTTCACGATCCAAGGCTTTGCTTGCTCGGGTGGGGCTTGAAGATGAGGTTACGTTTGTCGGCGGGGCGGCGCGCCAGACTGGAATGGTGGCGGCCCTGAAAGCCACAATCGGCCGACAAGTGAATGTCAGCGATGAACCGGATATGGTCGCCGCCCTTGGCGCCGCTTTGCTGGCATACCAACGCTTGCAGAAGCTCGGCGGAATAAAGAGCGACCAACAGGACCCGGACCTTAACGTCGGTTAGAAACGCGCGATGCCCGGCGCTAGCTTCACGCGATTGCCATCGCAAGTCTCGCTCAGAGCGAAAGCCAATCCAAGGGCTAAGCGCTAGAGGAAAATCTGCCGCATGCTGACCACTCGAAGGACCATTCAAATCGAATGGGGCGATTGCGACGCGGCGGGAACCGTCTTCTTCCCGCGTTATCTTGAGTATGGCGACGCGTGCACGAACAGACTATTTGCAAAGGCCGGGTTGTTCAAGCCGACGATGATCAAAACCTACAACATCATCGGAATTCCTTTGGTTGACATGCGGGCGCGATTCGTCGTGCCTTCCGATTTTGGCGACGAGGTGGTCTACGAAACGTCTATCACCGAGTGGGGGCGTAGCAGCTTCTTGGTCCAGCATAAAGTCTTTCGCCCCGACGGAGTTCTCGGCCTGGAGATCTTTGAGAGGCGCGTCTGGGTCAGGCGAATAAGCGCAAATCCTGTCGCGTTCCGCAGCGAGCCAATTCCCGACGAAGTGAAAAAAAGATTCACAGATCCTGTCGCCGCGACTGCCGTTTGAATCGCGGGTCTTGTCTTCTAGTAGCTCGGTGAAGTCGAAAGGCTAGGATCGTCGCAGACCTCGTCGAAGAAAAGGCTTGTCAGCACTCAATACTCTCTAGCATGAGCGATCTTCCTGCGATCATTCAGGGTGGTATGGGCGCCGGAGTATCCAGTTGGGGGCTTGCTCAGGCCGTATCGCGGCTCGGCCAACTCGGAGTCGTTTCTGGAACCGCTCTGGATCAAATCTTCGCCCGACGCTTGCAAGACGGCGATCCAGGCGGGCACATGCGTCGCGGCCTCGACCATTTTCCATTCCCAGTCATGGCCGAACGCGCGTGGACCAAATTCTATATCACAGGTGGAAAGCCGGCGAGCGCATCTTACAAAACCCTGCCGATGCATACGAAGGACACGCCGCGCGAGTTGAGCGAACTTTGCATCCTAGCCAATTTTGTTGAAGTCTTTCTGGCGCGCGAAGGCCACGACAATCCGGTCGGAATCAACTATCTGGAAAAGATTCAGATTCCACATTTGCCTTCGTTGTATGGCGCGATGCTCGGCGGGGTTGGCTATGTCCTCATGGGCGCGGGCGTTCCGCTGAAGATTCCGGGAGTACTGAATCTCTTGTCTTGCCACAAGCCCGCAACCTATCCTCTCCACGTCACCGGCGCCGAGGGAGGGGACGATACGACGATGACGTTCGTTCCTGCGGAATTCATGGAACGCGACCTTGCGCCACTGGCTAGATCCAAGTTTCTCGCCATCCTCGCTTCAAATACCCTTGCCGCCACGATGCTGAAGAGGGCCAACGGCCGAGTGGACGGATTCGTCATCGAAGGACCGACTGACGGAGGCCACAATGCGCCTCCCCGCGGGAAGCTGCAGCTTGATGAAGCAGGCGAACCAATCTACGGAGAGCGTGATCGGGTTGACTTCGCAAAGATACGCGAACTCGGCGTGCCGTTCTGGCTTGCAGGAGGATATGATTCGCCTCAAAAAGTTCGAGAATCACTGGCCGCCGGCGCGACAGGCGTTCAAGTAGGCACCGCGTTTGCGTATTGCGCCGAGTCGAGTCTAAGGGACGACTACAAGCAAGCCCTTCTGGCCAAAGTTGTCTCCGGCGATGCGCGGGTCGCCACCGATTCGCTGGCTTCGCCCACGGGTTTTCCGTTCAAGGTGGCGCAATTGGAAGGCACGCTGTCAGAGCGCGACGTCTATTCGGCCCGGCCGCGCGGTTGCGATCTTGGTTATTTGCGTGAGGCCTACAAAGGACCGAACCGTAAGATCGCTTACCGCTGTCCCGGTGAGCCCGTGACTGTTTACCTCTCCAAGGGCGGAAAACTCGAAGATACGGTCGGCAGAACGTGCCTCTGCAACGCCCTCGTCGCTACGATCGGGCAACCCCAGGTTCGCAGCGGTCGTTACGTTGAGAAAGGGCTGGTAACGTCAGGGGACGACTTGAGCGGAATTGCGCGATTCCTGCCTCAAGAGCAACCGACCTGCCGCGCTGCGGACGTGGTAAATAAACTCTTGGAGGGTTGATCTCAAGCTGCAGTGTTGATGTCTCATGTTGTCCGCGACATTGACGCTTTGAAAGCTCCAATGGTCCACGGAAAAGTTTTTGGTGAGTAGGGGCGCAACAGCTTCCTGGCCCAGCGGCGAGTTTTTCGGCCTCACGGAGCAGTCGGTTCGAAGGTTTCGGAGTGCAGGTTACGAATTCGGCGTACTATAACAACCGAATTTCGAATGGGGAATTTGCAGTCTAGCGAGAGGCTCGCTCAATTCACGAAGCGCTCCGGTCGAAACGTGCTGGACGCGCAATAGGAGAGGAAACTTATGGCTGTCGCCCGCGTCACCAAGATCACCGCGGCATCTTCTAAGGGTTTCAAAGAGGCGGTCGATGAGGGTATGAATCGCGCATCAAAGACCCTCCGAGGAATCACCGGTTTCGAGGTGGTCTCCCTGAAAGGGAAAGTCGAGAAGGGCAAGACTGTCGAATACCGCGTGACCATGGAAGTCACATTCGTTCTCGACTAGGCGCGCGCCCCAGCTGATGCGAATGCGTTCTTTCGGCGTCTTTTGGTTTCATACCGGATGACGTTCGCCCCGGCGGCCGTGTACTCTATTTGTCCACGAGAGATTTCGCGTCCTGACTGCGCGCCCAGAGCTGGCGAAGCCGGCGCATCGCGTTAAGCCCCTTCAGTTCCGTGAACTCTTTTAGCGTCTGCAACACGACGTTTTCGTCCGGCAACATCCTACAATCATTCCACGGTGTTCCCATGATCGTGTCGAAGCCGAGCGGAACCGCAAGCGTGAGAAACGCGTTTTCGACGAGCTGCCGGAGCGGAAGGCCGTCGAGCTTGATCGGTGGGAGCATGTTTCCGATGTTGGTCAAGCCTCCCATGATGTGGACACCGTTCAATTCCGGATCCTGACGGATCGCCCGGATCGCTTCGAGCGCCATTTTCGTAAGCCCCTCCAAATCCGACACGAGGCTGTGAATCGTGACATCGACGAAAATGTCCTCAAGGCTAACGCCGTGGTGCCGAGCAAGGATCGCGCTCATTCGCTTCGCTACGCCCAGCACCTCGCTGGCCAGCTTGTTGGATTTCGCCGCGCCATCGTCCAATCGTTCCGACGCCATCAGCACAACCTGGAACGGGCGAATCTTGAATAGATCGAGCATCTCAACGCGCGTTTCGGCAAGCGAGTTCACGACCGGCTTGCGGCCCTTCGCTTTCACCGGATCGTACGCTTTGAGACAAACCTCCTGCACTCCCTTGTCTGGATAGTCAAAGCACAGCGGCACGTCGACGGCTGCCTGCAGCGCCTTGATCACTTCCGTTAGGAAGTGAGAATCCTTGTAGCCCCGCGGTCCAACGGTGACGTCGATACCCCATGCTCCGGCTTGGACTTGGCGTACTGCCAGCGCCTGCAGGCCGGGAATATCCTCTGCCTCGAGCAGGGCCTTGGTGGCCTTGAATCCTGGATTGATGCGGTCACCGATCACTCCCACGCCTGGTATCGCCATGGTGTAGTCCTCTCAATTCGGCTATCGATTGGGAAAGCGCATCGCGCGCATGAATGACCTGTTGAAATGCGCTGACCCTGCCAGCTCTATATAATGGCTTCTTGCCGCAATGCTCTGCGCCGTGGCGCGGTGCGGATACGAGACCAGCGCGAGCTTCGCGCCAATCCCCGCTGCGTTTCCGATTTGCGCGAATCGATCAAGCGGCAAATTCGGCAGCATATCGATCGCCACGGCGCTTGCGAGATCGATGTAGTTGCCAAAGGCTCCGGCGATAATCACCTGATCGATCTGCTCTTCTTGTACTCCCGCTTGTTCGAGCAGCACTCGAATCCCGGCGCGGATCGCGCCTTTGGCGAGCTGCACCGCTCGCACATCTCGCTGGTTGAATACGATCGCCGCACCCTGCGTTTCGCTCTCGTCAGCGAGCACGAACTCGGGCTGGCCGTCGCGCATGCGCACCCTGGGATGTTCTTTCGTCATGCGGCCGGTCGGACTCACGACTCCCGCCAGATACAATTGCGCTGTTACGTCCAGCACTCCCGACCCGCAGATTCCGACCGGCGGCGAATCGTCGATTGTCTCGATGCGTATTTCGTCTCCGCAAATTTTCACCGATTCGATTGCGCCCCGGCCGGAGCGCATGCCGCAGCGGATATGGCCGCCTTCGAGCGCCGGCCCCGATGGACACGAGATGCTCGATAGTCGGCCATCGTGGATGAGCGACATCTCCGTGTTCGTTCCTATGTCGAGCGCCACAACGGTCTTTTCGTCGCGGTCGCTGCCGATCGCGAGCAGCATTGCCGTGTGATCGCCGCCGACAAATCCAGCGATGTTGGGCAGCATGTGCACGTACGCGCCGGGCATCGCCTTAATCCCCACATCGCGCGCCTTCACGTCCATGGCGCTCGCGCTCGCCGCGACAAACGGGACGGCACCGAGTTGCTTTACGGGAAGTTTCAAAAGCAGATGATGCATTGCCGTATTGCCGGCCGCGACGATGTCCGCAACATGTTCTGGACTCACCGACTGTGATTCGCAGAGTTCGCGCACCATGTCGTTAATTCCTCGAACAACCGATTCCTGCAGTTTTTCCCGCGCCTCCTCCGAAGATGCCGCGCGCGCGATCCGGCTGATCACGTCTCCGCCGTAATGTGACTGCGGATTCTCGATCGCCCGCGTTGCCAGAGTTCGCCCATTCCATAGGTCGACGAGCAGGGCGACGATGTTCGTCGTGCCAACGTCTATGGCAAGTCCAACAAGCGTTCGGTTGTCCCGTGGAACGACGCCGATGACTTCGCCAAAACGCACCAATGCCGACACTAGCCCGCCCGGTACGCGTAGCGTCTGGGGTAGGGAACGCAGCACGTCAATGTCGATCCTCGAGCAGATACCCGGCCATTTTTCGTTGAGCGCGTTCATCAGTCTGTGATCGTCAGACGTCGGATTTTCGAGAGTCGCATCGGAAACGGCCACCGAGTACAAACGCACCGCCGGGTCGGGGCGCACCCACACGTCCTCGCTCTCGACCTGGGTTCGGAGCGGCATCGCACGCGCTCGCGCTGAGATTTCGACGCGGCAGTCACCGCCCGCGAACGTCTGGCACGCCCGGCGCCATCTGGACGAGATCTCATCCGGCGAGAAGAAGGCGAGGTCTTGGAGCGAGGGCGACTCGACGGGACCCTCGACCACCTGAATCACGCACGACTTGCAAAGTCCGCGGCCCCCGCAGACGCTCGCAATCCTCACGCCCGCACGCCGCGCCGTGTCAAGCAGTGTCTCTCCCGGCAGACTCCATACTTGCTGCTCGTCCGGCGCGAAAATCACGCGATGGCCGGTTTTCGGCAGCTCATCCGCGCGGTTCACACGGAGGCTCCCGCAAACATCTGCTGTCGATGCGGACATCGTTCGCGCGCACCACATCGAGCGCACCGCTCGCCCCGACTCCATCTCGGCATTCGCGCGCCGAAGCCCATCAGTAACGAAAGGCTCTTGCGCGGGACCAGCATTCCCGTGGACGTGACCGAAACGCCGATACTCTCTCCCCCTGCGAGTTGAGCCACCGTCGCTTGCTCCGAAAGATCAAAACCGTCCTCTCCCGGATTGAGCACTCCGCTGGCTTCAAGGCCCAGGATCGCCGCTTCCTTCTGCACTAGCGCCTCGAGCTGGTCGCCGAGCCGGTACAGCACCAATGTCCCGATCTCGTCGACCACTACGGCGCGCAGCCTCTGGCCCGACGCAAACCAATCGCTTGCCCAATTTTCAAGTGCGGCGCCTACGGTACACACGCCCAGAGCCAGATATGTTGCTCCTCTCAAGTGGTGGCTCAGTACCTGTGCCCGCAATCGCGAGCCGTTACTAAGTTCGATCCAGCCCGGCCCGTTTCGCAAAACTGGCCAGGCTTGAAAACTGACCGCCGGTTGAATCCATTTCTCGGTTTCGGCGCGCTCCAGCAATTCGGCAACGAGTCCAAGGATGCGCGACGATGCCAGCTTCGCGCTCCGCGAGCCCCAGGATCGTGTCACGTCCTCGACCGATAGCGGAACGCGCAGCTTCGTGCTCACTGGCATGGGTTGTCAGTACACGCACTCCTTCGAGTAGCGGTACATCGCCAGCACATTCTCCGGCTTGGCTTCGTCGGGTACGCCGACTCCCGCGTCCAAAATGAAGCCGCCTCCATCGCCCACCACGTCAAACAGTTTCTTGCAGTACTCGCGGACGTCGCTCGGAGCGCCGGTGATCAGCATTGAAGCCGGCACATTGCCGCGAATGCACACCGTGCCGCGAAGCGCTTCCTTGGCCTTGAACATGTCCGTGCGTTCGAAGAAATAGACGCATTTTCCGGGAGGCACATCCTTGATTACATCGAGCCGCGAGGTGCAGTTTCCCTCCCACAGCACGTGGGGGTAGAGACCTGCCTCGATGAGGGTGAGCAACACTTTCTGAAACTGAGGCCAGAAAAAGGTCGTGAATTGTTTTGGCGACATGAATCCATCCAGCCCCCAGTGGAGAGGGATGAATATCATGTTTCCGCTGGCCGCCTTGGCGGCGGAGATTGCCGCGGGCGGGATCAGGGTCGTAAGCCGGTCCATCAGGCTCAGCAGGCGGTCTTTGTTTCGGAACAAATCCAGCATCGCGCCTTTCGAGCCTCGCAGATAATCGGCGGCCACATCAAACGGCGCGTGGCTCGTGCCGTGAGCCGCGGACGGAAACCCCAGAACCTTCAGTTCTTCGATCAATCGGCTCTGGACCGCGCGCATCTTCTGCATCTCTCCGCCAGCCTTGATTAACGTTTCGAGCGCGCGGCGTATCTCCGGCCGCGCGTAGGCTTCCATCGACTGGATGATCCGCGTGTGAAGGACTCCCGGATACATCGGCAGTTGCGAAAGCGGCTCCAACGCGCCGGCAACTCGGGGCATGTATTTGTGGAGCATAAAGCCGGTCGGGTCGAGGACGTACTCCTCGTATTCGTTCGGAACCATGTACTCTGCGTCCAAATACTGGAACGGCATCTCATCCGACAATCCCTTATGGCCCGGCCATTCGAGCTGCTTATAGTCCAGAATGTCCATGGTCGGGCCGAACGCCACCACGGCATGGACGGGTTGGAAGCCGTCTGGCTCTAGGTCAACCACCGCCTTGCGCATCGCCGCTGCGAGTCCCTCGTAGTCGTACATCGCCTGGCGGCAGTTCATGCCGGAGTAGTGCGCGACCCAGAAGTGCGAGAAGAGAATTGTCGGCAACCTATCGGGCTCGCGCAGTTCGATCGCGTCCATCAGGCGCTGCTGCCGCTGCGCGTAGAGAACCGATTCAGGCGTGACCGCGCTTCCCACACTCATGCCGGCACCCACTGCTTACACAGCGACACCGCGTCCATTGCATTGAGACCGAAGGCATCAGCACCCGTGTAAGTCCGAATGGTTTCATCCACCTGCCCGCCGCCGATCATGATTTTGGTGTTCTCGCGAAGCCCCGCCTCCTTGATCGCCTCGATAGTGCTCTTCATTGCGTCGAACGCGAGCGTCAGAAAGCCGCTGAGGCCCACCACCTGGGGCTTGTGCTCTTTGATGCTCTCAACAAAGTTCGCAGCCGGCACGTCGATCCCGAGATCGATCACCTTGTAGCCGTTGATTTCGAGCATAAACTTCACGATGTTCTTTCCAATGTCGTGCAGGTCGCCCTGCACCGTGCCGATGAGAACGGTTCCTATCGTCTTTGCACCCTCCGCGTCCTTCTTGATGAGCGGCTTCGCCACGTCTCCAATTTCCTTCAGCATTTCACCGGCAAGCATCAGTTCGGGAAGGAAATACTCGCCCTCGGCATAGCGTTTGCCGACGATTTCCATCGCCTCCCGGCAGTGCCCCAAAAGCTTGATCGGATCATATCCGCTATCGAGCATTGCGCGGGCAAGCTTCACCGCATCCTCTTCCTGCATGTCTGAGATCATCTGGACCAACTGCCTGCTCTGGTCGTCCAAGATGGGCCTCCTCTTTTTTCCGAACTCGCGCGTGTTGCATTTGGAAGTGCCAGACGCCCTTAGGGCGTCCGTTTCGGTTGAAACCGTAAGTCCTTTCATAAGTGTGCAGTCGAGGATCCCGTTGGGCTGTGACGCATGTCACCGAAACGGGTGCGGACCATCACACTCGCCAGGCACAGCGACGTCCATCATGGAATAGAAAGTAGGATGAGACCGTCGGGCCCTGGTCATATCGTTTCAAGATCAACAGTCGGGCCGCGGAGATCATGCCAGAAAGCACCCCGATGGAAACCCAACCAAACAAGTTGGCGTCTACGCCGAAATTCGAGGAACGCGCTAGGCGGTGGAAGTTTCCCGAAGGCATCCAATTCGCCAACGCGGGGGTGCAAGAGTCGTATCAGCGCCGCGTACAGATGCTCATCGATGCCATCACCCTCAAGAAACCAGAGCGCGTTCCAGTCTGTCCGGCGATGGGTATCTTTCCTTTTGTCTATGCGGGTGTGACGCCGCAGGAGGCCATGTATGACTATGGAAAGCTCGCGGAAGCCGTCCGAAAATACCATTCCGATTTTATGCCGGATACGATGGCGGGCACGGCGCTATATGGTTCGGGCAAGGTCCTCGAAATTCTCGACTACAAGCTTTACCGGTGGCCGGGCCACGGCGTGCCTTCCAACGAATCCTATCAATGCATCGAAGATGAATATATGCGGGCGGACGAGTATCATTCGTTGATCAACGATCCGTCTGACTTCTTCCTCCGCAACTATCTTCCGCGGGTGTTCGGCCCCCTGGCTCCGCTGGCGATGTTGGGACCACTCACCGATGTTCTCGAGCTGCCATCCGTGGGACCGGCCATGATTCCTTTCGGGCTGCCGCAAGTGCAGGAAGCCCTTCGGAAACTCCTGGAGGCGGGTCAAGCCGCGTTCGAATGGATTCAAGCCTGCATGACCATAGACCGGGCGACGATCTCGACTCTTGGCCTGACGGGCCTGATGGGCGGCTTCACGAAAGCGCCGTTCGATATCGTGGGCGACACTTTGCGCGGCACCCGTGCGATCATGCTCGATAGATTCCGCCAGCCCAAATCCGTGCTTGCGGCGGCGGAGCGATTTGTGCCAATTGCCATCGACGCTGGCGTGCGCTCCGCGAAGAACTCACGAAGCCCGGTAGTTTTCGTGCCGCTCCATAAGGGCGCGGACGCCTTTATGTCCAACAAGGATTTTCTGGCGTTTTATTGGCCCACATTGAAGGCAGTGATCCTAGGACTTATTGACGAGGGGCTGATTCCTTACCTATTTGTCGAAGGCGCCTACAACAAGCGGCTCGACACGATCGTCGATCCGGACATCCCGTCCGGCCGGACCATCTGGATGTTCGATCAGACGGATCTACGGGAAGTAAAGAAACGTTTCACCGGATGGGCGTGCTTCGGCGGAAATGTACCGTCGTCGCTCCTGATCGCCGGAACGCCGGAAGAGGTCAAAGCGCACGTACAGCGACTTATCGACGATGTGGGTCAGGACGGCGGGTACATCCTTTCGACCGGCGCAACGGTGGATAGCGCCGTTCCGGCGAACCTGCACGCGATGATCGACACCTGCAAGGAATACGGAGTATATCGATAGGAGAATGGAGCCAGTTCTAGGATCGCTAAGCATTTCGGCGGGAATGTTGTCCGGCGGTTCTGCGGTCCAAGATAACCCGAAAAAGGGCAATATGCGCCGCCGTGCTTCCGGAGCAGGCCCCTGCGATTCTGGTTCCCGCGCCGAGAAGTCTTTTCAATCCTGCCGCCAGCTCCTCGGGTGTCTGCTTGTAGACCCGACGGCCTCCTTCGAGCACCGGCTTGCCCGCGTTTGGCTGGGCCATCAGTGGCAAGTCGCAGGCCTTTCGGTAGCGCGTGACGATCTTCGACATCCAATCGATGTCCACGTCCGTGCCGCAGTTTGTGGCAGCGATGTCTGCGCCTGAAACTTGCAAGAACTGGGCGGCTTACTGTATCCACTGTTGCCAAATCCACCTCGCTCCGAGATGATCTAGGATTGACTCAGCGTTACATCAGGGCATTGAGGGAAGCGACTATAAACAGTGGGGTTTTGCGGGTTTTCCTCAGTTTTCTGCGTTTTCGGCGATGGAATCCCGGTATCGCTACCATTAAGCAGAAAACCCAAGTAAATCGCTAAAACCACGCGACTGTTGCCGTCACTGTGGTCACTCCGTCAGATGGTTCGGCTGAATTCCCAAAACTCCGAGTCGGGTGCACTCGCCTTCGACATTCTCCGAGTGGCGCACCCCATCGTGCCCCTATTTCTTAGGCTATCCCCCGCGGGCGACGACGAGAGCTGAAATGCGGGGTCGAGGAATTTACTTATAGCCAGGAGCGTAGTAAAGAACTAGAAATTACCAATCCCGAGTTGTGCCTGCTGCGGATAACTTACGGACAAATGAGGAGCGTGGGATAGAGCGACGATTCCCTTAATCGACCCACACAAAAGCATTTAGATTTACCGCCCCCAAGGCTTCGAACCAGAGGGTCACCACCCCTTCGTGTTCAGGATGGCTGGGTGCCTTGTGGTTTGATTATCCACGGAACGATCATAATACCTGGGTAAGCGCGATGGAAGGATCGAACAAATCAAATTCCTGGCGAATTCCGGGTTTACAGGCGCAGAGGTCGCATGTAGTATGGCGAGTTCGCAATCAGAAATGGTTTCCAAGAGGGTGATTAGTCATTGCCCGAATTTCGTGTGAGGCGTTGGCTTCGCGTTCCAATGATTCTCGGAGTGATCGTCCTCGTGGGGGCGATCCGGAGCGGTACCATGCCCGCCGAGGATTCCAACACGGCACCGCGGCCGGCGGCGCAGACCTCGCCGGTATTCACGACGGCGCATCGCACCGTGGGCGACGCGGTTCGGGAATTCTTCAGCGCGCGCACCAAGCCGGTACAGCCGATCGCCTACACGCACAAAGCGCATCTCGCCAATGGGATGCAGTGCACCGACTGCCACGTTGGCGTGGATCAGGGTCCCGATGCCAGGATCCCGAGCGTCAATTTCTGCATGACGTGCCATCAGGTGATCGCCACCGACAAGCCCGAAATCAAGAAACTGGCTGCCTATCGCGCGCGCGGCGAGGACATTCTGTGGCAGCGCGTCTATGGATTCGAGCCGTCCGCGCACGTGAAGTTCAATCACGCACCGCACATTCGAGCGGGTGTGGATTGCGCCAAATGCCATGGAGATCTGCACACGCAGACGGTAGCCGAGCGAAAAGTGGATCACACGATGGGTTTTTGCGTGCAGTGCCACCGGGAACAGAACGCGCCGGTGGATTGCGTTACGTGTCATTTCTGATTTGTGGTGCCGTGGCGGCTTCGAGTCGCTGCAAATAGGGAATTCATGCAACGTCGCGATTTCTTGAAAATATCGGCGGCTGGCGGGGCGGCAGCGGCTCTCGAGGGCTGCGGCAATCCCGACCATCAGCTCATCCGGTTCATACCGGAAGAGGATTTGCTTCCCGGCATCGCAACCTGGAAGCCGAGCATTTGCACGCTCTGCCCGGCTGGTTGCGGCTTGCTCGTGCGCGTGATGCAGGGAGAAGCCGAAGTCGTGCGCAATGGCCAGCTCGGAATCCTAAAGATGGGACTCCCGAAAAAGCTTGAAGGAAATCCCGCCCATCCGATCAATCAAGGGCGGTTGTGTCCGCGCGGTCAGGCGGGATTGCAAGTCACGTATCACCCCGACCGTATCAAGACTCCGCTCGCGCGCTCGGGAGCGCGAGGCTCTGGCCAATTCAAGGAAATTACTTGGGACGAGGCGCTCAAGCAGCTCGTCTCTCAGCTGAGTGCGTTGCAAGCGGGCAAAGAACAAGGCCGGTTGGCGCTTCTGACGTCTCCATTGCGGGGCGAGCGGCAGACCGTTCTGAATAACTTTGCGACTGGATTCAAGAGCTCGCCTCCCATTGAGTTCGGATTCTTTGACAACCGGGTCGTCCAATCAGCGAATTTACAAAGTTTTGGCTATGAGTCACTTCCGACGGTTGACCTTGGGCAATCGAACTACGTGATCTCGTTCGGTGCCGATTTTCTGGGAACGTGGAATTCGCCGGTAGCCCAGTCGATCGGCTACGGCCACATGCGCAAGGGCCGTCCCGGCCAGCGCGGTAAGTTTGTCCAGATCGAGTCGCGCGTCTCGCAGACTGGCGCGAGCGCCGATGAATTCATTCCATGCCCGCCCGGCGCCGAGGGCGTGTTTGCGCTGAGTCTCGCGCATGTGATCCTGCGCGACAAGCTTCGTCCCGCCGGTGCCGCGGGCCGCGCGGGCTCGCTGATCGACGGCTGGCCCCATGGGTTGCCGGATTACGCGCCTGAGAAAATTGAAATGCAACTCGGAGTGTTAGCGGCGACGATTACGAGAATCGCTCACGAAGCCGCCCTGACGGCGCCCGCCGTCGCGCTGATAGGCGACGCCGCGACAGCACAGACCAATGGCCTGTTCAACGCACTGGCTGTGAATGCATTAAATGCGCTGTTGGGCAGTGTGGGCAAGCCGGGTGGAGTTTCGTTCAGCCCCACGTGGAATGCGGCACCGGCCTCATCGGGAGCGAACAAAGGTTCAGCAGATTCCATAAAGAAGCTGGCGGCGCAGCTCCAGTCCGGTTCGGGCGCGGCCAAGGTCCTTTTGCTGTTCAACGCGAATCCCGTGTTTGCGACGCCTGCTGCCTGGGGTGTGCGCGAGGCCCTTGAGAAAGTTCCATTCATCGTGAGCTTTGGAAGTTTCATCGACGAAACGAGTGCGCTCGCGGATTTGATTCTGCCCGATCACTCGCCGCTGGAGTCGTGGCTCGATGACGTA
>Ga0182024_10001856_pt1 | contig 53244 bp, 46 predicted proteins | sample P32metaG_FD_120480 | JGI IMG/M metagenome (GOLD analysis project Ga0182024, IMG submission 120480) | Permafrost microbial communities from Stordalen Mire, Sweden - P3-2 metaG (Illumina Assembly) | ecosystem: Environmental > Terrestrial > Soil > Wetlands > Permafrost | place: Sweden: Stordalen...
CGGCATTGCTGCCGGCGGACAAACCACGCTACCTGATGGGAGTCGGCACCGTGCGCGACCTCGTGGCGGGGATCGACCGCGGAATCGATCTGTTCGACTGCGTCTATCCGACGCGCAGCGGGCGCCACGGGCGCGCCCTGGCGCGCGACGGTCGCGAGTTCAACCTGCGCAACGCACGCTTTGCGCGCGATCTCGCCCCGGTCGACGAAGACTGCGACTGCCGCGTCTGCGCGACGTACACGCGCGCCTATCTCTCGCACCTGTTTCGCTCCGGCGAGGTGCTCGGTGGGCGTCTGCTGTCGTACCACAACGTCGCAGCGCTGACCGGTCTGTTGCGCGGTGCGCGAGCGGCGATCGAACAGAACTGCTGGACCGCATTCCGCGACGCGGTCGTGAAGGCGTCGCCGGACGGCCGCGAAAAGGAAGAGGCGTGATACACGGGTGCACGCGTGCGGTCGTACTGACGGTCGCGATCCTGACGTGTACGTCAGCAGCAGCGAGCGCGGACCCGGTCCAAGCGACGTTCACCCTGTCGATGAACCCGCTCTTCGGGCAGCACCAGGTCGACGGCGGACAAGTCGACCAGCTCAGCGCCGCGCCGCTGCCGCTCGGCGAACTCGTCATCCGGCACCGCGACGACGCCATCCGCATCGAAGGACTCCCGCCGGTGACGTTCGGCTACGGCGCCGGAAGCGGCGACGGTGCGCAGACCACGCAGCTTTCCCTGGTCAACGCGACGTACCGGCGCTCGTTCGCCGGCGGCTGGTTCGTCGGCGCTGGTCAGACGCTCTACAATCAGTTCACCAACTACGCCGATGCGCACGGGGCCTTCGCCTACGTGAGGAACAATGTGGTCTTCCCGATCGACGGGCGCGAAGCGCAGTACTCACGCGTCACCGGCGCGCGCTTCGAGGTGGGGCGGACGGCGAAATGGGGACGCGACTCGTTCGAGCTCTCGGTCGCCGGGAATCCACGCATGCGCGGCGTGCAGTACACGCGCATTCCGACGGCGGCGTTCGTCTGTCCGGGACTTGGGACGTGTCCGTTGCACCAATTGACGTTTTCGGATCCCGAGAACGCGGCGCAGCTCGATCTCTCGGCGCGTCTCGCGCATCGCCTCAATCGCAGTGCCGAGCTCATCTATGGAATGCGCTATCTCAATTACTCGGCACACTACGACGACTTCCCGGGGAAGATCGCCGATCGTAACGTCGGTTTTGCGCCGACGATCGGCGTGCGTCTGCGCCTGTAGTCACGAAAGCGGGCGGCCCGCCGTGATGCCGAGACGGTGCGCACGCGCGAGCAGGTCGGCTCGACCGTGCGCGTCGAGCTTGGCTGCCGCATTCCGAATGTGGGTCCGCACCGTGTGCACGTTGCGATCGGTGATTCGCGCCGCCTCGGTCGCATTGCGGCCGCCGGCGAGCAGTGCGAGGATCTCGCGTTCGGTGGCCGTCAACGGATCGCGCGCGTTGCGCGAATTGGGCGGCGGCCGCGCGATGCACGCCAGTCGCGCGTAGCCGCGGACGGTCACCGGCACGTCGTCGAGCGGGGTGCCGGCTCCGAGCCCGTGCAATGCGCTCGCCTCCGGATCTCGGCGGATCCCGGCGCCGGTGAGGCGTCCGCCGAGATCTTCCGCGGCGGCCCATGCGTCCGCCAGCGCGCACAGCGCGGCGGCGATGCGGCGGTACCGGACCTCGCTCGCGAGTGCGTTCGACGGAGCCGTGCGCAGCGCCGTGCGCGCGCGACGGCAGCAGCGCCGGGCCGCGAGATCATCGCCGAGCGCCAGTGCGACCAGCGCGAGGAGCGCCTCGCACAAGGCACGTTCGGCGTCACGGCGCGAGGCCGATTTTGCCAGCGCGTTCGCAACGTCGCGCGCGGATTCGAGGTCGCCGCGCAGCGCAAGCCTCAGAATGTCGGCGACGCCGACACCGAAGCGCGTGCGATGCTCATCGCCCATCGGCACGCTTTCACATGCAGCATGGCTGCGTCTGATGGCCTCATCGTCACCGCGCTCGGCAGCAAGCTCGTAGATCGCGACTCGCGCGAGTTCGCACGTTGCGGCATCCTCGGCGGCCTGCGCGGCACGCAGCATCGCGTTCGCTTCGCGCCAGGCGGCATCGGCATCGCCGACCAGGCGCGCGTGAACTGCATAGGCGATGGCACGCAGCGCGGCCGCCGCGCGCGGAGCGCGCCGCACACGCACGATGCGCAGGCCGCGCTCGACCTCATCGAGCGCAACGGACGCATCACCACGATACGAAGCGGCCAATGCCAAGTGCTCGTGAACGCGCAGGCGCGTTACTTCATCGTGAGTTCCGTGGGCCAGGGCTCCGCGGACCGCTTCGGAGGCTGCCGTCGATGACGCGCATGCGCCGGCGGCGGCATCGATGACGGCGCGGAGCGCGAGCTGTCCGATCGCGTGATGCTGGTCGAACGCGATCGTATCGAGCACGGTCGCGGCGCGCGTGACGAGGCCGCGTGCGACGAGCAACGGCACGAGGAGATCGACGAGGTAGCCACGATCGGTGTCGTGCGCCGCCTCGATTGCCCGCCGCAAGGTCGTTTCCGAGCGCAACCGGTCACCGGCGCATGCGGCCACGACGGCGGCCAACAGCAATCCCGCCGTCGTAGCGGCATCGATGCGTTCGAGCATGGCCACGGCGTCACGGCACGATCCGGCTATCGATACGGCATACGCAGCCGCGACGGTCGGCGACACCTCCGATCGCTCGATCATAGCCACTACGTACGTCGCGAACAGCCGCATATCCTAGCAATTTCATGCTATTTCATCGGCGGGCGACGTGCGCGCGCGGGGCGTCGCTCGGCGAGCGGGAGCACGTTCGGCGGAAATGGGGCGGGCGGAATGATGATGTCCTTCAGCGCGACGAGCCGCTCGAGATCATCGCGTGTATAGCTCGGCAGCCCAAGCCCCCGCCGCGCGGTCGCGCAGAGTTCGAGAAGTGCGATGAATGACTCGTCGTCGGGATCGACGAGGCCGGACACACCGGCCGGGAACGGAAACGCCACGTGCGGATCGTACGCCGCCAGAGTGCCAGGTGCGTGACACATGCCGAATCGAAGCGCGCGAGGGTGCGAATCGTGACTCGCGCGGCTGCACTCGTAGCCGCGCTCTCTTTGATGGCGGGTGTCGGAATCGTGGCATCGACGCGCGCCGGGGCGCAGACCTCCGCGCCGATCGTGTTGCACGTCGACGCCTCGCGCGCGGTGCAAGGATTGCTTGCCATCACCGAACGGGTCCCGGTTGCGGCGGGTTCGCTCACGCTCATCTATCCGAAGTGGATCCCGGGCGAGCACTCGCCGAGCGGGCCGCTGTCGAACGTCGCCGGGCTGCACGTCAGCGCGGGCGGCCGTCCGATCCCCTGGACCCGCGATCCGGTCGACTTGTACGCGTTCCATCTCGACCTGCCCGCAGGCGTCACGTCGATCGATGTCGCGTTCACCTATCTCACCGCGAACGCGGGCAATTACAGCTCGGCGCGCACCTCGACGCCCAACCTCCTCTCGCTGACCTGGAACAAGGTCATCCTCACGCCCAAGGTCGCCGACTACGCGACGCAACAGATCGCGCCGTCGATCACCTTACCGGGCGCCGATTGGAAGTACGCAACCGCGCTCGAGACGACGACGCACAACGGGGCCGACGTCGCGTTCAAGACCGTCTCGCAGGAGATGCTGGTCGACTCGCCGCTCGACGCCGGGATCAACGCGCGGACCTGGCACCTTGGTGACTTCGAAGGTGTCCCGGTCGATCTCGCCGCGTTCTCGGACACCGCGGATCAACTCGACGCCGCCGACGGCACGATCCAGAAGTTCCGCAATCTCGTCACCCAGATGCACGGGCTCTACCACTGGCGACACTTCAATCACTACACGTTCTTGGTGACGCTGAGCGATGTGATGCCCGGCGAAGGCGTCGAGCACCACCAGTCGAGTGACGACGGCAGCGCCGGCAACTATCTCACCGACCACGGGGCGCTGATCGGCGACGGCGACCTGCTCTCCCACGAGTTCAACCACTCCTGGGACGGCAAGTACCGACGTCCCGCCGACCTTGCGACGCGCAACCTGCAGGATGCGCAGATCGATACGACGTTGTGGGTTTACGAGGGAATGACGCAGTTCTACGGCGAGCTACAGGCCGAGCGCTCCGGAATCTGGTCGAAGCAAGACTGGCTCGACTCGCTGGCGAGCACGTACGCGTACCTCGACTCGACGCACGGCCGCCTCTGGCGCCCGTTGATCGACACCGCGACCGAAGCGTCCGTGTTGTATGCCTCGCCGGGTCAGTGGGAGAACGAGCGCCGTTCGGTCGACTATTATCCCGAAGGCGTGCTGATGTGGCTCGACGCCGACGTCACGATCCGGCGCCTCTCGCACGGGCGCCGTTCGCTCGACGATCTCGCGCGGAACTTCTTCGGGCACGGCGAGAACACGGGCCCGCAGGTCGTGACGTACACGCGGGCCGACGTCGTCACCGCGCTGCAAGCCGTCCAACCCAACGACTGGGCCGCGTTCTTGCACCGCTACCTCGACGAGCTCACGCCGCATCCGCCGGATCCGTTCACCGCCGGCGGCTACAAGCTCGTTTTCGACGACAAGCTGTCCGAGCTCGAAAAAGCGCAGAACGGCGCCCATCGCCATCGCATGGACCTGCGTTATTCGCTCGGCATCCAAGCCGGCTCCGACGGCACGGTCGCCGACGTGCTCTGGGGGTCGCCCGCCTTCAATGCGGGCATCGGACCGGGCGACAAGATCGTCGCGATCAACGATCGTGCGCTCAACGACGGTCAGTCACAGATCGACGCCGTGCTCAAGCTCGCCGAGCACGGCGGTCCAATCCGGCTGCTGCTCAGCGGCGGCGACGTCTACCGGTCGGTCACCCTCGACTATCACGGCGGCCCGCGCTACCCGCACCTCGAGCGCATCAGCGGTACGCCTGATCTGCTCGGCGCCGTTGCGAAATCTTTTCCGAGCTGACGGTTGACACTGCCGCGGGTTCGTAGTACAAACGGTCCCACGATGTTCGCTCGGCTGCTCGTCCTCGTCGTTCGCATTCTTGCGGTTCCACTGAACCGGCGAGCTGCTTTCGCATAGACGACGACCGTCGCACCACACATGCAAAAGCCCCTCGCCGAACGGCGGGGGGCTTTTTTTTACCGGAGGACCTGATGGAAGCCTACTACGACCGCGACGTCGATCGCGGCGCACTGGACGGAAAGACGATCGCCGTCATCGGCTACGGCAGCCAGGGGCGAGCACACGCGCTCAACCTCCACGACTCGCGCTGCTCGGTGGTCGTAGGCTTGCGTCCCGGCTCGACCAGCCGCGACAAAGCGCGCCGCGACGGACTTCCGGTCGCGTCCGTCCCCGAGGCCGTGTCGCAAGCCGACGTCGTCATCATGCTCATCCCCGACGAAGAACAGCCCAGTGTCTACATGCGTGACGTCGTGGAACATCTTCGGCCCGGCACGGCGCTGACGTTTGCGCATGGTTTCGGGATCCACTTCGGTACGATCGTCCCGCCGGCCGACGTCGACGTCATCATGATCGCGCCCAAGGGTCCGGGCCGGCTCGTGCGCACCGAATTCGAAGCGGGACGCGGTGTGCCGTGCCTCATCGCGGTGCACCAGGATGCGACCGGTCACGCGCGCGCGGTCGCGCTGGCTTATGCGGCGGCGATCGGCGGGGGACGCGCCGGCATTCTCGAGACCTCGTTCCGCGAGGAGACCGAGACCGATCTCTTCGGCGAACAGGCGGTGTTGTGCGGCGGGATGAGTGCGCTGGTGAAGGCCGGCTTCGAGACGCTCGTCGACGCGGGATATGCGCCGGAGATGGCCTACTTCGAGTGCCTGCACGAAGTCAAGCTGATCGTCGATCTGATGTACGAGCGCGGCATCGAAGGCATGCGCGAAGGGATCAGCAACACGGCCAAGTACGGGGACTACACGCGCGGTGAGCGCATCGTCAACGAGTCGACGCGCGCCGAGATGCGCAAGATCCTCGGCGAGATCCAGAGCGGCGCGTTCGCGCAGGAATGGGTCGCCGAGCACGCCTCGGGCAAGCCGTCGTTTCGCGCCTTCCGCGAGAAAGCCGCCAAGCACGAGATCGAGCACGTCGGTACCGAGCTGCGCGGTTTGATGCCTTGGCTCAACGGCGGGACGACCGCCGCGGAAGCCGACGACGGTCTTCGCTTCCGCGTGCTCTGAGATGACCGGTGCGCAGGCCGTCGTCGAGGCGCTCGAACGAGCGGGCGTCGAGACGATCTTCGGCTATCCTGGCGGAGCGATCATGCCGCTCTACGATGCGCTCTACGAGCATCGCGTGCGGCATATCCTCGTTCGTCACGAAGCCGCCGCGGCGTTCGCGGCAAGCGGCTATGCGCGCACCTCAGGTCGCGTCGGCGTGTGCTGTGCGACGTCCGGACCGGGCGCGACCAATCTGGTGACGGGACTGCTCGACGCGATGATGGACAGCGTCCCGCTCGTCGCGATCACCGGGCAAGTCCGAAGCGAGCTGATGGGCACGGACGGTTTCCAAGAAGCGGACGTCTGCGCGATCACGCAACCGGTTACCAAGCGCAACATGCTCGTCACCGACGTGAACCACATCGGGGCGAGCATCGCCGAGGCATTTGCGGTGGCGCGACGGGGCCGCCCCGGCCCGGTGCTGGTCGACATCCCGAACGACGTGCTCAAAGCGCGCACCGACGGCAACGTCGCGAGCGAGCGGCGCGAAGCCGGGGGGGCGCAAGCGCGCGTCTCCGATGCGGCGGTTCGCGATGCGGTCGCACGGATTCGCTCCGCGCGGCGGCCCGTCGCGATCATCGGTGGCGGGGTTCGCGCCGGCTCGGCCGGCCTGTACCGGATGTTCGCCGCGATGCTCGGCCTGCCGCACGCGGCGACGATCAACGCGCTCGGTGCCGCCGCGCCGGGCGATCCGAACTACCTCGGCATGCTCGGCATGCACGGCCTCAAAGCCGCCAACAAGGCCGTTCAGCGCGCCGATCTGCTGATCGCGCTCGGGATGCGCTTCGACGACCGGGTCACCGGCAAACCGGACCGCTTCGCGCGGGACGCAGCGGTGATTCACGCCGACATCGACGCCACCGAGTTCGGCAAGATCGTGGCCCCGGACGTCACGCTGCACGGCGATCTGGCCGATACGCTGCGCGCGCTGATCGACGAATTGGCGCGCGAACACGTGCCGCGTTTCGACGACTGGGCGGCCGAGGCACGGCTGATGGGCGGCGCATTGCCGAGCGACCGGGTGGAGAATGACGGGCTGTCGGCAACCGGTGTGCTCGACCAGTTGTTCGCCGCAATTCCCGACGACGCGATCGTCACCACGGACGTTGGCCAGCACCAGATGTGGGCGGCGCAGCGCGCGCGACCCGCGTCGCCGCGGCGATACGCGACGTCGGCGGGGCTGGGCGCGATGGGTTTCGGCTTCCCGGCCGCGATCGGCGCGGCGTTCGCGAACCCTGCGGTGCCGGTGTACGCGATCGTCGGCGACGGCGGGTTTCAAATGTGTCTGCCGGAGCTCGCCACGCTGCGGCGCTACGACGTTCCGGTCAAGATCGTCTTGATCGACAACCAGAATCTCGGAATGGTGCGGCAATGGCAAGAGCTGTTCTTTTCGGCGCGCTACTCGGCGACGAACTTGGCCGACAACCCGGACTTCGTCGCGATCGCGCGCGCGTACGGGATCGACGCGCACGCGATCACCGCGCCGGCACACGCCGCGGACACGATCGCCCGCTTTGTCGCCTCGCGCGGTCCGGCACTGTTGCACTGCGCGTGCCACCCGACCGAGAACGTATGGCCGATGATCCCAGCCGGGATGACGGTCGACGATCTCATGGAAGCGCGCGCGTGACCTGCGATCTGACGCTGCGCGACGTGCGTTCCGTGGCGCGCATCGTCAACCTCGCGCATCGCTTCAACTGCCGCACCACGCAGATCGCGGTGCGGGCCGAAGCGACGGTGACGGCGAGCTTCGCCTTCGCCGGGCCCGATGCGGCACTGCTCCGGCTGCGCGCACAGATCGACCGCATCGTATCGTATGAGGCGAACGCGACGTGATCGACCGCTATCGGCCGTTCCCGCCGATCCCGCTCCACGACCGGCGCTGGCCGAGCCGGCGCATAGAGACGGCCCCGCTCTGGTGCAGCGTCGATCTGCGCGACGGCAATCAGGCGCTGGTCGAGCCGATGGGTCCCGAGCGCAAGCGCGCGATGTTCGAACTGCTGGTGAGCATGGGGTTCAAGGAGATCGAGGTCGGCTTCCCGTCGGCGTCGCTCCCGGATTTCGAGTTCGTACGCGAGCTCGTCGAGCAGCGGCTGATCCCGCGCGACGTGACGATTCAGGTGCTCACCCAAGCGCGGGATGATCTGATCGACCGCACGTTCGCGGCGATCGACGGCGCGCCGTGCGCGATCGTACACGTCTACAATGCCACCTCGCCGCTGTTCCGCAGCGTCGTGTTCGGGCTGGACCGGGCCGGCGTCGTCGACGTCGCGGTGCAAGCGGTGCGGCGCATCAAAGGGCGCGCGGCGGAAATCGCGTCGCGCACGCGGGTTCGGCTCGAATACTCGCCCGAGACGTTCACCGCGACCGAGCTCGACTTCTCGAAGGCGATCTGCGAAGCGGTGATGGACGAATGGGACCCGACGCCGCAGGATCCGATCGTGATCAATCTTCCCGCCACGGTCGAGCACGCGACACCGAACGTGTACGCCGATCAGATCGAGTGGATGCACCGCAACCTGAGCCGGCGCGATGCCGTGGTGCTCAGCCTGCACCCGCACAACGACCGGGGCACCGCGGTGGCGGCGACCGAGCTCGCGCTGATGGCGGGCGCCGACCGGGTCGAAGGGACGTTGTTCGGCAACGGCGAGCGCACCGGTAACGTCGACATCGTGACCTTGGCGCTGAACTTGGCGACGCAAGGTGTCGATCCGCGGTTGGATCTCTCGGACGTGCCGCGCATCGTGCGCATCGTCGAGGAGTGCAACCGTCTGCCGGTTCATCCGCGGCATCCGTACGGCGGTGAGCTCGTGTTCACCGCGTTCTCCGGTTCGCATCAGGATGCGATCAAGAAGGGCTTCGCCGCGCTCGCCGGGCGCACCGACGGAACCTGGCAGGTGCCCTACCTGACGCTCGATCCAAAAGACATCGGCCGAACGTACGAAGCGGTCGTGCGCGTCAACAGCCAGTCGGGCAAGGGCGGCGTGGCGTACGTGCTGCACGCCGAACATGGCCTGGACCTGCCCCGCGGATTGCAAGTCGAGTTCAGTCGATTGATCCAAGGCTGGGCCGAAGCGTCGGGCGGCGAGATCACCACGGCCCAGATCCACGACGCGTTCGAGATGACGTACGTGCGCGCCGGCCGGCTGCGGCTGGCCGGATATGTCACGACCAACGACGGCGTCGCCGGAACGCCGTGCACGATCGATGCGACGCTGACCGACGGCGTTGCGGCGCGTACCGTGTACGGCGACGGCACCGGCCCGATCGACGCCTTCGTCGACGGCGTCCGGCGCGCGTTCGGCATCGACGTGCACGTCCGCGACTATTACGAGCACGCGGTGCGCGCCGGAGAGGACGCTTCCGCCGTCTCGTACGTCGAGGTCGCCGTCGACGGTGTGAGCGTGTGGGGAGTGGGGATCGACCCGAACATCGTGACGGCGTCGCTGGCCGCCATCGTCAGCGCCATCTCCCGGACCGTCGATCCCATCGCGCTTCGGCCGGCCGACCGCACCGCACCCGAGGAGAGCCCGCATGAAGCGATCGTTGTTTGACAAGCTGTGGGATGCCCACGTCGTCGAGGAGCTTCCCGGCGGGAACGCCTTGGTGTTCATGGACCTGGTCGTCGCGCACGAGATCACCACGCCGCCGGGAGCGATCGCGATCGAAAAAGAGTTCGGCGACGAGCTGTACGCCGGCGAACGCATCGTCGCGATGATCGATCACGTTGCGCCGGCCAAGGACGCGGCGACGGCGATTCAAGCCCAGACGGTGCGCGTCTGGGCGAAACGGCACGGGATTCGCTTCCACGACATCGGCGACAACGGCATCTGCCATGTGCTCGTCCCCGAGCGGGGCTACGTAACGCCGGGGATGACCGTGTGTTGCGGCGACAGCCATACGTGTACGCTCGGAGCATTCGGTGCGTTCGCGCTGGGAATCGGCACGACCGCACAAGCCGGGGCGATGCTGGCCGGCTGCCTGATCCTGCAACGGCCGAAGGTAATGCGCGTCGAGGTCACCGGCACGCTGCCCGCCGATGCGACCGCGAAGGATCTCACCCTGTCGGTGATCGCGACGATCGGCTTCCGCGGCGGCACGGGATACGTGCTCGAATACGCCGGCTCGGCGATTCGCGCGCTCAGCATGGAGCAGCGAATGACGCTATGCAACATGGCGATCGAGGCCGGCGCTACCACCGGACTCGTCGCCGCCGATGCGACGACGGCGGCCTACCTCGCCGCGACGCCGGCCGCGCCGACCGGTTGGACACCGTTGCAAGCCGACGATGACGCGGAGTACGCCGCGCACGTGACGATCGACGCGAGCGCGATCCGCCCGGTCGTGTCGTGGGGGACGAACCCCGGCGAGAACGCACCCATCGACGGCGTCGTCCCGTTCGACGCGGCCGCCGAGTCGTTGGCGTACATGGACTTGCAGCCGGGGCAGGCGCTGCGAAGCATCGCGATCGATCAGGCGTTCATCGGCTCGTGCACCAACTCGCGCATCGGCGACCTGCGCGCGGCCGCGGCCGTCCTGCGCGGTCAACGCGTCAGCGTACCGACGATCGTTACTCCCGGCTCGCAGCTCGTGCGCCGCCAAGCCGAACGCGAAGGGCTGCACGACATTTTTCAAGACGCCGGCGCGCTGTGGACGCATTCGTCGTGCGGCCCGTGCCTGGGAATGTCGATGGGCGTGATCGCGGCGGGTACGCGCTGCGTGTCATCGTCGAACCGCAACTTTCCCGGCCGCATGGGTGACGGCGGCCGCGTGCACCTCGCCGCACCGGCGGTCGTCGCGGCCTCGGCGATTCTGGGCCGCATCGCCTCACCGTCGGAGATCGAAGCGCCGGTGTCCGCGGAAATGGCGCTCGCATGACGGTCGAAGGGACCGTGCTGCCGATTCCGCGGGCGAACATCGACACCGATCAGATCATTCCGGCGCACTATCTCACGCGCATCGATGCCGAGGGAATGGGTGAGCATTTGTTCGAGGGGATGCCCGACGGCGCGCATCTGCTTGCGCTCCATCCCGGCGCGTCGATCGTCGTTGCGGGCGAGAACTTCGGCTGCGGCTCATCGCGCGAGCATGCCGCCTGGGCGCTGCTGGGCCGCGGCTTCCACGCCGTGATCGCGCCGAGCTTCGCGCGCATCTTTCTCGAGAACGCGTACAACAACGGTGTCGTGCCGGTGGTTCTCCCGCAGCGGATCGTCGACGAGTTGATGGGAGCTCGCGCTCTCTCGATCGATGTCGAGGGCGAGACGTTGCGCGCCGACGGCGGCGAGCCGATCCGCTTCGAGCTCGACCCGTTGCGCAAGCAGTTCGTGCTCGGCGGCGGCGTGCTCAAATATCTCGCATCCAAGATTCCCGGCGTGCGCGCATGGGAAGCCGCCCGTTGAGCCGTATCGCGGTCCTGCCCGGCGACGGCATCGGCCCCGAGGTGACCGCCGCTGCGGTGCACGTCCTGCGCGCGGCGATTCCGTCCTGCACCTTCGACGAAGCGCCGGTCGGTGCGGCGGCAATCGCCTCGCACGGAACGCCGCTTCCCGCCGAGACGCTCGAGCTTGCGCGCGCCAGCGACGCGATCTTGTTCGGCGCGGTCGGCGGCCCGGGCTTCGAGGACCTCGCCCCCGACAAGCGGCCGGAAGCGGCGATCCTCGGCCTGCGCAAAGCGTTCGGGCTGTACGCGAACGTCCGCCCGTCGTTCGCGTTCGCCGGGCTGGAATCGCGCTCGCCGCTGCGCGCCGAGTTGGTGCGCGGGATGGACCTGGTCATCGTGCGCGAGCTGACCGGCGGACTGTACTTCGGGCCCAAGAGCCTCGAGCGCGAAGACGGCGTGCTCACCGCCCGCGACGAGCTCGTCTATCGCGACTTCGAGATCGAGCGCATCGTGCGCTTCGCCTTCGCGCTCGCCCGGACGCGCCGCCGCAGCGTCACTTCGGTCGACAAATCGAACGTGCTGATCAGCTCGCAGCTCTGGCGCCGTATTGCGACCGACGTCGCGCGCGAGTTTCCCGACGTCGCGCTCGAGCACATGCTGGTAGACAACGCCGCGATGCAGCTGGTGCGCGATCCGCGCGCCTTCGACGTGATCGTCATGGAGAACATGTTCGGCGACATCCTCTCCGACGAAGCCGCGATGATCACGGGGACGATCGGCACGGCGCCGAGCGCGAGCCTGGGCGCCGATCCGCACGCGCGCGGGTTCGGCCTCTACGAGCCGATCAGCGGCACCGCGCCCGACATCGCCGGACGCGGAATCGCCAACCCGGCCGCGGCGATCCTTTCGGCCGCACTGTTGGCCCGTTTCTCGCTCGGCGACGACGACGCGGCGCAACGAATCGAAACCGCGGTCGCGCAGACGCTCGAACGCGGCCCGCGCACCCCCGATCTCGACGACGCGCCGCGCGCGATCTCGACCGCCGCGTTCGCCGAGGCGGTTCTGGCGCGATTGCAGCCGGCGGGCGTCCGGGCCGTCGGTTCTCGGGCCTAGGGCCGCAGCTACCTACTGTTCTCGAGAAACTCGTCCGCGCGCTGCGCGGTCGAGAGCGGATGCGGGACCTCTTGGCGCGTCGCGTCGATGAGCGCTTGGTCGCGCGGGGGCATGGTCCACAAGCGCACGGTTTGATCGGCGGACGCGCTGACCGCGCGCAGGCCGTCGGGCGAGAACGCGGTGGAGAAGACCGGACCCTCATGTCCACGGAGGACGACGATCTGGTCGCCGCTCGTCGCGTCCCAGATGCGCACGGTCCCGTCCTCTGACGCGCTGATCACGCGCCGGCCGTCGGGTGAGAACGCTGCGGCGTAGACCGAATTCTCGTGCCCGCGGAGGACGGCGATCTGTGCGCCGCTCGTTGCGTCCCAGATGCGCACGGTCTTGTCGGCGGACGCGGTGACCACGCGCCGGCCGTCGGGTGAGAACGCGGCGCAGAAGACCGTATCCCGGTGTCCGCGCAGGACGGCGATTTGGCCGGCCATGGAAATGCCCTTGACACCGCTTGCTGCGTCCCAGACAGTCGCGGTCCCGTCCTCGGACGCGCTGACCACGCGCCGGCCGTCGGCCGAGTACGCGGCGGAGTACACGCGCTGCCTCATATCGGGCGGCAGTTCCCCGATCTGAAATCCTCCATGGTACAGGACGGCGACCTGGGCGCCGCTCGTCGAGTCCCAGATGCGCACGGTCTCGTCGGCGGATGCGCTGACCACGCGCCGGCCGTCGGGCGAGAACGCAGCGGAGTCGACCGGACCCAGATGTCCGCGAAAAACGACGATCTGGGTCCCGCTCGTTGCGTTCCAGATGCGCACCGTCCTGTCGGCGGACGCGGTGACCACGCGCTGCCCGTCGGGCGAGAACGCTACGCCATTGACCGAATCCGTGTGGCCGCGGAGCACCACGATCTGGGCACCGCTCGTTGCGTCCCAGACGCGCGCGGTCTTGTCGTTGGAGGCGCTGACCACGCGCCGACCATCCGGCGAGAATGCGACGTGTTCGATCAGCGCCGCATGTCCGCGGAGGACGGCCGTCTCGGCGCGTCTCGTTGCGTTCCAGATGCGAACGGTCCTGTCGGCGGACGCGCTGACCACGCGCCGGCTGTCGGACGAGAATGCGGCGGCAGAGACCGAATCCGTATGTCCGCGGAGGACGGCGGTCGGGGCACCGCTCTTTGCGTTCCACATGCGCACCGTCTGGTCGGTGGACGCGCTGATCACGTACCGGCCGTCGGGCGAGAACGCGGCGCCGTGGACCGAACCCTCATGTCCGCGGAGGACGACGACCTGGGCGCCGCTCGTGGCGTCCCAGATGCGCACCGTCCTATCGGCGGACGCGCTGACCACGCGGCGGCCGTCGGGCGAGAACGCGGCGGCGTAGACCCCACCGGAATGTCCGCGAAGGACGGCGATTTGGGCACCGCTCGTTGCGGTCCACACGCGCACGGTCTTGTCGTCGGATGCGCTCACCACGCGAAGTCCGTCGGGAGAGAACGCGGCGGAGAAGACCGAACTCTGATGTCCGCGCAGGACGGCGGTCTGGGCGCCGGTCGTCGCGTCCCAGATGCGCACGGTCCGGTCGGCGGACGCGCTGACGACTCGCCGGCCGTCGGGTGAAAACGCGGCCGATTCGACCGCATCCTCGTGTCCGTTGAAGACGGCGGTCTGAGCGCCGCCGGTTGCATTCCAAACGCGCGCCGACCCGTCGGCGGACGCGCTGACCACGCGCCGGCCATCGGGTGAAAATGCAACGGAGAGGACCGCACCCTTGTGTCCGCGGAGGACTGCGATCTGGGCGCCGCTCGTTGCGTCCCAGATGCGCACGGTCTTGTCGTTGGAGGCGCTGACCACACGACGGCCGTCGGGCGAGAACGCGGCAGATTCGACCGCATCCTCATGTCCAAGGAGATCCTTGCGCTCCTGTTGATTGGCGACGGCGTTCTCGAGCGCATATTCGGCTTCGCTCGCAAAGGGCCGATTCGGGTGGGAGATTTCACTCGGGAGCGCTTCCAACGCAAGGTTTATTCCGAATACCGCATCGCCGTGGTCCACCGCATTTCTTGCGTCGCGTGCTAGGAAGCGCGACTGAGAAACGAGCGCGCCGTCGCGGCTGGTCGCCGCGGCATGCCACTGCAGGAGCGCAAAGACGATGAAAGCCGTAAGTACCGCGGATCCCGCGGCAACCAGGTAATTGCGGTTGCGGCGTCTCATCTGGCCGGGTCCCGCTCGTGACGGCTTCGGTGGTGTTGCTCGCCGCGCTCGAGCTCGCGGACGATCGCGGCGCACGACGCGCAGAGCGTCGGATGCTCCGGATCGGTACCGAGCGGGAGATACTTCCAGCAGCGTTGGCACTTCTCGCCGGCGGCCGGGACGACGACGACCGCGGCGACGCCGGTCGCCGAGGTCGCCACCTCGCGCAGCGATGAGACGACGAGCGCCTCGCGCAGTCCGTCGCCGAGCTCGAGGAAGCGCTGGTAGAACTGCTGGGGCACCTCGACCGATGCGTCGAGCTGAAAGTCGCGGATCCCCTCGCTCGCGGCGACCTGCGCGCGCAGCGACTTGAGCAGCGCCCACGCCGCCAGCGCGTCGTCGTCGATCGCCTCGATGCGGGGAAACGCAAGATCGAACACCGACTCGTCGGCGCCGCGCAGCGCTTGCGGCAACGCCTGCCACGCTTCCTCGGCGGTGAACGAGAGGATCGGCGCGAGCAGCACGCTCAGGGTCCGGAAGATTTCGAGCAGCGCCGACTGCGCGCTGCGCCGGCGCGGCGCGTACGGCAGCGACGAGTAGAGCCGGTCCTTGAGCGCGTCACCGTAGAACGCCGACAGGTCGTCCTCCGCGAAGCGCTGGATGGCGAGGTAGGCCGCATGCAGATCGAAGGCGTGATAATGCGCGATGACTTCGCGCGCGAACGCGTCGAGGGCCTCGAGCGCGAGCTGGTCGAGCGGCTCCATGCGCTCGCGCGGGACGATCGTCTCAGGCGTGAGATCGTTGACCAGTCCGAGCAAAAAGCGCAGCCGGTTGCGCAGGTTGCGATAGACGTTCGAGACGTTGTCGAGCAGTTGCGCGCCGAGCCGAACATCGCCGACGAAGACGTCGGTCGACGCCGCCCACAGGCGCAGCAAGTCGGCACCGTACTTGCCGATCGCCTCTTCGACCGCGATGTAGTTGCCGGCCGACTTGTGCATCGCGTGACCGTGTTGATCGACGACCCAGCCGTATGAGATCACCTGCTCGTACGGCGCGACGCCGCGCGTCGCGATCGAGGTGATCAGGTTCGAGCGGAACCAGCCGCGATACTGATCGCCGCCTTCGAGGTACGCGTCGGCCGGGAACTTCATGCCCCGCTCGACCAACACGGCACGCCACGTGACGCCCGACTCGAACCAGATGTCGACGATGTTGTACTCTTTTTCGAACGCCGTTCCGCCGCACTTCGCGCACGCCATCCCGGCGGGCGCGAAGGACGACAACGGCTCGGTCCACCACAGATCCGACGCATTTCCCGCATCGAAGGAGCGCGCGCGCATCGCCCGCGCGAAGCTGCGCGCGAGTCGCGGGTCGAGCACCGATTCATTGCATGCGGTACAGACGACGGCCGGGATCGGCGTACCCCACACGCGCTGGCGCGAGACGCACCACTCCGGATGGTTGCCGACCATCTGCGACATCCGCGTCTCGCCCCACGCCGGATGCCACTTCACGCCGTGCACCGCCGCCTCGGCGCGCTCGCGCAACTGCCGGCGGTCCATCCCGATGAACCATTGCGCGGTCGCGCGAAAGATGACCGGGTTCTTGCAGCGCCAGCAGTGGGGATAGCTGTGATCGTACGACTCGCCGGCGATCAGCGCGCCGGACGCGCGCAGGTCTTCGACGATGCGCGGATTGGCCGCGAAGATCTGCAGCCCCGCGTACGGACCCGCTTCGGCGGTGAACCTGCCCGCGCCGTCGACCGGATTGATGACGGGCAGTCCGTAGCGCGCACCGGTTTCGAAGTCGTCTTCGCCGTGACCAGGCGCGGTGTGGACCGCACCGGTGCCGGTCTCCAGCTCGACGTAGTCGGCGGTGACGAGCATGGAATCGCGATCGAGGAGGGGATGACGCACCGCCAGCCCCTCGAGCGCGGAGCCGAGCGCCTCACCGCGCAGCGCGACCTGACCGCTCGCAACCGCATCACCGTGCGCAACGCGCTCGATCACGGGGGTTGCCAGGTCAAGTGCAAAGATCAGATCCTCGTTGCCGGCGCGATAGACACCGTACGTCGCATCGGGTTTGAACGCGATCGCGACGTTGGCCGGTAGGGTCCAGGGCGTCGTCGTCCAGATCGCAACCGACAGCGGCGCGCCGTCGTCGTCGAGGCCGAAGCGCTCGAGCAGCGCCGCGCGCTGCTGGTCGTTGGCGCGAAAGCGCACGTAGATCGACGGTGAGGTGTGGTCCTTGTACTCGATCTCCGCTTCGGCCAGCGCGGTCTCGTCGGTGATGCACCACAGCGTCGAGCGCAGGCCCTTGTAGAGATACTCCTGTTCGGCCAAGTCGGCGAGCGTCTCGACGATCGTCGCCTCGAACGCCGGCGCGATCGTCATGTACGGGTCGTCGAAGTGCCCGAAGCCCGTTCCCATGCGCAGCATCTGTTCGCGCTGGCGATCGAGCCAGAACAGCGCGCGTTCGCGGCACGCGCGGCGCAGCTCGAGCGGATCGGCGGCGCGAAAGTCGAGCTTGAAGTGCGCCAGCGTTTCACGCTCGATCGGCAGACCGTGCATGTCCCAACCGGGTACGAAATCCGCATACTCGCCGTCGAGCAGGTGGATCTTCACCAGCGCGTCCTTGAGCACGCGATTGAGGAACGTCCCCATGTGCAGGTCGTTGTTCGCGTACGGCGGTCCGTCATGCAGCACGAACGGCGCACCGCCGGCCTCACGATTGCGTGCCAAACGTTGCAGATAGGTCCCGTGCTCGGCCCACCACGCGACGCGAGCCGGCTCGCGTTTGGGGAGCTCGGCCCGCATCGGAAACTCGGTCTTGGGCAGGTTCAGAGACGATCGGTAATCGCGCGGGTTCTCGGACATCGAACGCGGGGAGTTCGGGCGCGACGGTATGCGCCTCCCCCCGGTTCAACGAAAGTCGGCGTTCGGTCGCTACGCCGGCGCGGGAATGTCGGCGTTGCGCCTGCGGTCGGATGCTTGCGCGGCTCGCTCCTGCGACCAGCCCTGGCGCAACAGGAACGCGCCGAGCACGGTGTACCAGCCGTAGAAGATGTCGTGCGTCGCGGCGACGACCAGCACGCCCGCCGCGACGAGCAGCAGCGCGAAGCCGATGCCGACGCGCGACGAGATGCGCGTCGCCGCTGCACGGTCGCGCAGGCGGCGCCACAGCAGCGCGCGGAGCACGCGCCCGCCGTCCATTGGATACGCCGGGATGAGGTTGAAGGCGGCCAGCACGGCGTTCGCGACCACGATGTAACTCCCCAGCGCGCCGAGCGCATCGCGCAGCGCGCCGTGCGCGACGAAGCGGTCGGCCGCGACCACCACGACGAGCGCGACGAGGGCGAGCAGCGCGCTGAGCGCCGGGCCGGCCAAGGCGATGAGCGCGTCGGCTTTCGGCGCGCGCGGCTCTTCCTCGAGCGTCGCGACGCCGCCGAACAGAAACAGCGTGATCGCGTCCGTGCGCACGCCGAAGCGGCGGGCGACCAAGGCGTGCGCGAGCTCGTGAGCGACGACGCTCGCGAACAGCGTCAACGCGCAGATCGCGCCCAGCACGTACGCTTCGGCTTGCGGCAGCATCCCGAGTCCGCGCGCCAGCGCGAGCGTCATGAACGCGTAGACGGCGAGCCACGAAACGTGGATGCCGACGCGAATGTCGAACAGTCGACCGAGAGTGACGGTCTGCCGCACGGGAAATAGACGATTCGCGCGTGGTTCCTGCTCGGCCTCCGCCTCTTACACGTTTGTGACGAGGTCGTTGAGAACGTCGAAGTTCCGCTCGGCGAGTTGCGCGATCTGCGGTCGCACGCTCACCAAGTGGGCGGCCAGCGCGTCGCGTCGCGACCACGCATCGTCGAGACGCCGGGCCAGCTCGTCGGCAGCCGGCAACGGCTGGCCAGGGACGAACAACGGCCCGACGGGATAGCGCAGATCTTCGAGCATCGACGACACCTTCGGATCATACGGCAGCGCGAGAAACGGAACCCCGAGCCGGGCCGCAATGATCAGCGCATGCAGCCGCATGCCGATGACCAGCGATGCGTGCGCGATGACCTGGGCGGCCTGCGACAACGGGTATTCCGGCAGCAGCACCGGGGTCGAGGCGCAGCGCCGGATGATCGTCGTGGCCACCTCTGCATCCGATTGGCCGCCCATCGGCAGAAATGCAACGCGCGCTCCGTAACTTCCGGCGAGACGGTCGACGACGCCGGCCAGCGCCTTTGCTGTCGACTCGGCGCCTTGCCACTTGCGCACGGAGATCACGACCAGCGGCCCGCCGTCTCCGGCCAAGCCTTCGGCAGCAAGATCGAGCGGCTCACCACCGGGCTCGAACAAGAAGACCGGATCGGCAGCGCGTTCGATCGGCACCTCCGGCAAGAGTGACGCCAGCAGCGCGCGGGAACGCTCGTCGCGCACGGTCGCGGCCGCCACGCCGCGGCAGAACGCGCGCACGACGTGCCTTCCCCAGAAGTCGAGCGGACCGATCGACTGCGCGAAGATCATCGTCGGCTTCCCCGCGCGGACCGCCGACCGAATCACGCCCGTATAGTAGATGAGGCTCTTGAGGCTGGTGACGTTCTGCAGCAGGCCGCCGCCCCCGGACAGCACGATATCCGCGCGGTCGACCGCCGCGCGAACCCGCCCGAGATCCATCCGCGGCGTCGCCTCAACGCGTAGGGCCTTGGCAGTACCGGCCGGATCGCCGGACAACACGTCGACCGTGCAAGCGGGCCAGCGTGCGCGTAACTGTTCGACGATGACCTGCAACAGCGCTTCGTCTCCAAGGTTCCCGAAACCGTAGTACCCGCTGAGCAGAAAACGCGGCGCGGTCCGCTCCCCCGCCGCCGGCGTCACGTCTCGCCGGCGCCTCGCCAGCGGCGATACGCGACGATGGCGACCGCGCCGATGATCGCGCCGATGATCGCGCCGTTGACCAAGCGCAAGAGCGAGGCCCCAAGCGCGGTGTGCAGGTGCGAGAACGTATCGACCACGTCGCCCAGCCCGACCCCGATCGCGAGCGCGAACAGCCAACCCCAGCGCGCGCGGTCGACGGGAATCAGGGCGGCGGCCAGCATCAGGGCCGGAAAGCCGACGACGAACTCCTTGAACCGCGGCCGTACTTGCAACAACGTGGTGAGATGCGAGCGCAGCGCCAGCTCGAGGCTCGACGGTGCGATGTCGCTTTGATTCCCGCTGCGCACCAGCACGAGATAACCCGCGCCGAGCAGCACGACGCCGGCAATGAGCTGGAGCACCGTCACCGGTGCCTCGGCCAACCGGCGTGGATCGACGTTTGCACCCCAGCGCGGCGTGAACAGATACAGCAGCAGAAAGATCAGCGGCGGCGCGATCAGCACGAGCTTCACGCCGGTGAAACGATCGATCTCAAGCATCGTCAACGGCGTCGACAGCAGCCCGACGATGACCAGCGCACCGCCCAGGGTGATCACCGTCGCGATCGCGAGGACGCGCAGCCCGTCCAGGATCGCCGCGCCGGTCGTCGGTGCGCGGGGCGCGCGCAGCAGCGGCGCGATCGCCGCGAAGCCGGCGACCGGAAACGCGATAGCGCCGATCAGCGCGAGCAGCTTGCGCACCGCCATCTCGTGATGGACGGCAAAGCCTCCGCCGACGAACACGAGATCGGCGACGATGAGCCCGATGGCCCAGCGCGGGTCGGTGAAACCGAACTCGAGCAGCAGCAACAGCACGATCGCCGGCACCGCGAGCGACGCGATCGCGATCTCCCACCAGTGCGTGTCGAACTGGTCGAACGGCGTTGCCGGGCCGATGCGCAAACCGGCCGCGCGAATCCCCTGCGCGATCTGCCGTACGATCTCGACGTTGGTCGCTTCGATCGAACGCCCGGCCCATTGATGCCCGAACGGACGCAAATACACGACGCGCACGTTGCGCTCGCGCACTCCGAGATCGAAGCGCTGCACGATTTCCTCGGGTCGCAGCTTGTCCTGTTCCAGCTTCGCGATCGCCTGCACGCGAACGGTCTGGTTCGGCAAATCCTTGGCCAGCGCTTCGTTACCGGCTTGGTCTTGCTTGACGTCGTAGGTCTCGATCGTCCCGAAGTTCAGGTTCGTCGCGCGCATCGTTTTCGCGGTCGCGTCGATGTTGTCGGGATAACCCAGCACCTGGTTGCGCAAACCGAAGAACACGGCGGTGTGCGCGTGGTTGCGCGCGATCGCATCGGTCAACAGCGCATCGATCTGCGGCGCGCGGAAACGCTCGTCGTTCTGCAGCCGCGGTACGAGCAGCAGGCCGAGCTCGCGCGCGAGGGCAAGCCGGTCGTCCGGCAAGCCGAGCCCGACCGTGCCGAAATAGTCGGGCTGGGTGCGAATTGCGTACACGACCGGCAAGCGCGCGCGCAAGAGGCGCACCGCGCGCGCTGAAAACTTGAGCGGCAGCTGACGCGCGTACCGCGCGGCGGTCGCCGCGTCGTATGCGACGAGATAGACCTCATCGTTGCGGATGCCGTGCACCGCCAGCCGCGCGAACACCGGATCGCGGAAGCCGGTCAGCCGCGCCTGATCGAGCAGCGTCGTACCGGCATAGAACGCCGCGCCGGGCGAGCTCGAGACTTGGCCGCCGAGCTCTTCTTGGACCGCCAGCGACGTCAAACCGACGCGGCGCAACGCGATCAAGAATGCGCGCTGATCGTAGGCGTACGAACGCGCCAGCGATTGGAAGTCTTGATCGTCCATCACGATCTCGACGCGGTTCGCACGTTGCTCGTGGCGCTCGCGCCGGATAGTGACTTCGAGACACGCGAGCAGACCGATGATGAGAACGGCCAACAGGATCCGGCGGTAGGTCACCGGGTCGCGTCTTCGCGCGAGAAAACAGCATGGCCCGCCGTGAAGCGGGCCATGGTGCCGTCGCGTAGCAGGTTGCCCTACTACCGGGTGTGGGCGACGACGACAATCGCGTCACTCGGACGCTGTGCCCACACTCCCGACGGTTGGTGTGGATTGGAGAGTCCGAAGCCGATTCCTTGCTGCCCTTCCGGGCCGCGGGTTAAGACTGCTTAACTGCTAGGTCTGCCACGCGGGGGGACGCTTGGAAACGAACGCGCTCATCCCTTCCTGTGCGTCGGCAGCAAGTGCGTTCATCGACATGACCTCCTTGGCGTACGCGTACGCCTTCGGCTGATCGAGGTCGATCTGCGCGTAGAACGCCGCCTTGCCCAGGCCGATCACGAACCCGGCCGCCGACGCGATCTGCGTGGCAAGCTCGTGCGTCGCCGCCGCGAGCCGATCCGGGGCGACAACGGCGTTCACCAAGCCCCAGTCGGCGGCGGTTGCGGCGCCGATCGGACGGCCGGTGAGCAACATCTCCATCGCCCGCTTTCGGCCGATCGATCGCGTCAGCGCGACCATCGGCGTCGTGCAGAACAAGCCGATCTTCACGCCGGGCGTCGCGAACGTCGCCTCGCTCGACGCTACGGCGAGGTCACACGTCGCGACGAGCTGGCAGCCGGCGGCGGTCGCGATTCCGGCGACCTCGGCGATCACCGGTTGCGGGATCGACTGGATCGTCTCCATCAGGCGCACGCACGCGTCGAACGTGCGCCGGTACTCGTCGACGCTCCGCTCGAGCATCTCGCGCAGATCGTGACCGGCACTGAACGCCGGTCCGAGCCCGCGCAGAATCGCAACCTTGGTGCTCCGGTCTGCGCCGATCGCGTCGAACGCGCCCGTGAGTTCCCGCATCACCTCGAGCGAGAGCGCGTTCCGTTTGTCGGGCCGGTTCAGGGTCACAACGGCAACGCCGTCGTCGTGGGGCTCGACCAGGATGAAGCGGTAGGGCGTGGTGGCCAGCATGGCTCCCACGACGCCGCCGCGTGCCGCGAGGGTTTCGCAGCCGGCGCCTCAGTAGCCGCGCGGCCAAGGGATTGCGAAGGTCAGCGCGCCCTGCACGGTCGACCGGCCGCCCGGAACCGGCTTCATCTGTTGAATCAGGAATCGCGCGTGCGGGGTCAACTGCGTTTCGGCGTACCACAGCAGCGAGCGGGTCGATGCCGGCGAGGCTGCGGCGTCCTCGCGTATTCCGATGAACGCGTGGTTGCCGACGCGATAGCGGAGCCGCGCGAAGCCGCCGGTCGAGTCGAGCTGGCCCCCGACGCCGTCGGAGTTTGCATCGCTGCCCCACCATTGCTCCGCCAGCAACTCAAAGCGCCCCTGGTGCGCTTCGATCGAGGTTCCGACGCGCGTGTACGGGTCTTGGAACGCCGCCGCACCGCCGACCGAGATCGAGCGCGTCCCTTCGAGGGCATCGACGCCGACTTGGACGCCGGTCGCGATCGGATAGCGCGCGAACAAGCCGACTTCGGGGGTCGCAAACGATTCGTTCCGTCCGGTTTGCACCGGCGCGCCGCCGTATGCCGAGCCGCCGCCGTTGGCGAACGATAGTGTTGCCGCGACACGGCCCGGGCCCAGGTCGTGCTCGGCCTCGAACGCCCAGCGGGGCGTCGCGAGGGTCAAGTCGTTGAGCCCGTTGACGGTCCCTTCGTAGCCGTACGTGGTCAGCGTGTCGAGCCGCTGACCCGGCGAGTGCGCCAACGGCAGCTCGATGAGACCGGCGCGATAGAGCCAGCCCGACTTCGCGTCGCCATAGGCGAGGTAACCCAAGAACAGCGACGACGGCCCGCCCTCGCTCCCCAAGCTCTCGTGCACGAACGCTTCGACGCGACCGACCTCTACCGCGCCGAGCAACGCGCCGGCCGGATCGAACCGCCGGGTGTTGTTCGCTCCCGGATCTTCGCTGTAGCCGACCTGCTCGCGCAGGGCAGCGATCGTCGTGCCGTACTTCGGTGCGCCGTCGAGCCGATAGCCGCGATTTCGAAACGCGTTCCCGAACGCGTTGAGCTCCGGCAGCACCGAATGACAGGTCTCGCAGCTCAGGTGGTAGCGCTGCGCGAAGATCGGCATCGCGCTCGCCGGCGAGAGGCTCGCGGCAAACGCAACTCCGACGAGCAACGCGAACGTCAGCGGGCGAATCGTTCGCGCACGTCGCGCGAACGCACGTCTACTGAACAAGGATCGCGCCGTGCATCGGTGCGGTGTAATGGAAGAAACAGCCGTACAGGTACGTTCCCGGCTTGTCGGCCAGCAAGATCTGCGAACCGCTTCCCGCGCCGAGCGTACCGCTGCTCCAACCGCCCGACAGCGTTGCGCCGGACATGAGCTGCGCGGCGGCGTCGAACGGAGAGGTCGAGGGAAACGCGGTCCCCGACAGCGAGGTCGCCGTGTGGTCGAACGAATCGACGTTGACGAAACGGATCGATGCCCCGACCGGAACGGTGACGACCGGCGGCGTGAATCCGCCGGTGCTGCCGTACGGTGATGTGTTCACGACCGACGAGGTGAGCGAGACGTCGATCGTCGTCGACGCCGGCGCCGTGCTGCCGCCGCCCGCCGATGGGGCACCGGGGGTGCAACTGGCCAGCGCGATACAGAAAAGGAGCGGCAAGATGCGCACCCGTCATCCTTGCGAGCAGGCCTGAAACCGAGATGAAACGTGCTGCCGGCGCTCTTCAGAATCTCTTCAGGCCGGTTCGAATCGCGGAAGCCGCGCGACGAAGCGGTTGCGGCCTTCGAGAACGACATCACCGCCGTGAGCTCGCGCGATCGCACGGCAGATCGCGAGCCCCAGGCCGCTGCCCCGTTCGTCGTCGGCGGCCCGGACGAACCGCTCGAAGATGCGCTCGCGCAGCTCGGCCGGAACGCCGGGGCCGTCGTCTTCGACGCTGAGCGCGACCAGCGTTCCGTCGCGAGCGACATCGACGCTCACGCGGGTCCGCGCGTAACGCGCGGCGTTCTCGAGCAGGTTCTCGATCAGGCGACGCAGCCGGCGCGCGTCTCCGACTACCCAGCAATCGCCCTCGGCGCTGAGCTCGTAGATGAGGCCGTCGCGTCGCGCGGAATCTGCGGCGGTGCGCGCGAGCAGGCCCATGTCGACCGGCTCGGAGAGCTTTTCCGCGACGCGCTCCTCGCGCACCAGTGCGAGCAAGTCGCTGATCGTTCCCGACGCGTCGACCGCCGTCTCGGCGATGCGCGCGAACGCATCATCGCGCAGCGCGGTGTCGGCGGTCGCGCGTCCACTTTGCGCCAAGCCGGCGATGCGGGCCAACGGCGTGCGCAGTTCGTGCGCCGCTTCCGCGGCAAAGCGCGCCTCGCGCTCGCGCGCGGCGACGAGCGGACGCACCGACACGACCGCCAGCAGATACGACGCCATGCCGCACACGACGAGCAGCGGAACGTCGAGTAGCGCGAGGGCCAGTGCGTCGCGTCGCAGCACCGCCTGGTACGCGGCCTGACCGACCGGCGTACCGAGCAGCGGTTCCACCAGATCGTGCTCGCGACCGGCGAGATACCAAAAGGCCGCACCGTCGAGCGCCGCCAGGAGCAACAGCAGCACGCCGAGATACGACGCGCACAGCCGCGCGACTACCCGTGCAATGAGTAGCCGACTCCCCAGACGGTCGCGATGCAGTCTCGCGCGCCGACCGCGGCGAGCTTCTTGCGCACCGCGCTGACGTACACGTCGACGACGTTGCTCGAACCATCGAAGTCTTCGCCCCACACGCGTTCGAGGATCTGCGCCCGGGTGACGGCGATCCCGGCGTTCGTCGCGAGGTACTCGAGCAGTCGGAACTCCGTCGCACCCAACGTCACCTCGCGGCCGGCGACGCGCACCGCGCGCGCGCCGCGGTCGACGACCAAGTCACCGACTTCGAGGGTCGAGCGAATCGGCAGCGAGCCGCGGCGCAACAGCGCGCGCACGCGCGCCAACAGCTCGCTTTCGACGAACGGTTTGACCAAATAGTCGTCGGCGCCGGCGTCGAGGCCACGCACCCGATCCTCGACAGCGTCGCGTGCGGTCAAGAAGAGCACCGGCGTCGCGATCCCTTCGCGGCGCGCGTCGCGGCAAATCGCGAAGCCGTCGCGACGCGGCAAAACGACGTCGACGATTGCCGCGTCGTACGTGCCGCGCAGCAACAAATCGTAACCGGCTTCGCCGTCGCTCGCGACGTCGACCGCATAACGCTGCCGCTCCAACATCGTTCGGATCGCGTCGGCGATCTCGCGCTGGTCTTCGATTACCAACAACCGCACGGCGCGTCGTTCGCCGCAGCATGGCGGCACCTTTTCTCTGAAGACTTCCTGAATGGGCGGACGACGGAGTTTCAGCCGAAGTTCAGGGACCCCGCCTACGGTGTCACTACCACCTCACCGGAGGATCTCGATGATCCCGCGTCCTTTCCCACTCGGGCTCGCCGCGGCGGCCACCGGGTTCGACACGACCGGCGCGGCCCTGTCACCGGCGGCAACCGGGGGCGCGACGCTCGCCACCGCGGCCTCGCCGGGACCACAAGCGACCGCGCCGGCGGGTCCGGCCGCGCAGCCGGGAACCGGAACGCCCTCCTGATGCAACTGCGCGCGATTGCGTTCGCAACCGTGCTCGCGCTCACGTGCGAGGTGCCGGCACTTGCCGGCACCTCGCGCGACGCTCGCGACGTCCCGCTGATCGATCAGAACGGTGCGTCGTTCACGCTGCGTGACATCCGCCGTCCGACCGCGGTGATCTTCGTCGCAACGCGCTGCGGCGACGCATGTCCGATCGCCGAAGGACTCTTCTCGCGGCTCTCCGGCGAACTCGCACAACAGCACGTCGACGCGCGCTTGCTGACGGTGACGCTCGATCCCGCGCACGACGCCCCGTTCGTGATGAGCAACTTGGCGCGCGCGTTCCGGGCCAATGCGCCGCGTTGGCGCTGGGCGAGCGGAAAACCGAGCGATGTCTATCGGTTGCTCGATGCGTTCAACGTCGAACGGCTCGACGGGAAGTTCCACGGAACCTACGCGTACGTACTCGACGCTCGCGGCATTCCGACGCGTTTGGTCATGCTGTCGACCAACAGCGATCGCGAGTTGCTCGGCTACCTGCGCGCCGCTTCGCAACGCGGCTAACGGCGCTCGGCGCGTTCTGCTTCGGTTACATCCGGTCGCGCAGATCGATTGCGAGAGCGCGCAGGGCCGGATCTTCCGCGTCGTGCGCGCAGCGGTCGAACGCGATGCGCGCGTCCGCACGCCGGCCGGCACGCACGAGCACGGTGCCGAGCGCGAAGCTGGCCCGCGCGTAGTTCGGCGCAAGCGCAAGTGCGTGCTCGAGCTCGGCGCGGGCCACGTCGTCGCGTCCGGCGTGCAACTCGACCACGGCAAGATCGTAGTGCGCGGTGGCGTACGACGGATCGGCGTCGATGAGCACGCGGAAGTCTCCGCGCGCAGTGGCCAGGTCGCTCGCGCGCAGCGCAGCCAAGCCGCGGCCGTAGCGCGCGAGCACCGAATCCGGGGCGAATGCCAGGTAGTGGTCGGCGGCGCGGCGGGCGGCGACGAGATCGCCGCGCCGGAGATCAACGGCGACGAGGTTCGCGGCCGCCGCTGCGAAACGCGGATCGCGATGGAGCGCCTCTTCGAGCAACGCGACCGCGGCGTCGTCCCGGCCGAGATGCGTTTGGGCCAACGCGAGGTCATAGCGTGCCGACGAGCCTTTGGGCTCGGGCGGATCGAGCGCGACGACACGGGTGAACTCGGCGGCGGCGCTGCTCCAGTCACCGCGCTCCTCGGCCGCGACGCCGCGCACGAAACGCTCGCGAACCTCGCGAGCGCGTCCCGTTGCCGCGAGCGTCGCAGCGTCGGTCGACCGCGGAGCCGGCGTCGGACCCGTGTAGGTCTGAGCCGACACCGGAGCCATTGCGACGGCGATCAACGCCAGAAGCGAAGCAGCGACCACCCGGGCTCGCACGTCAGTCGTGCGGTAGACCGGCTGCGTTTGCCGAGCGGGCGGTCGCTGCATGTTCGGGGGCACAATCCCATCCCGTGCGACCGCTTTCGGTAATGGGGCCCAGCAGCGCGGGCGGCGAGCTCACCGCGACCGCGCCGGTATCGTCGAGCAGCATCTCGGCGCCCATGGCGGCGCCGGCACACGCGCCAAGCGCGAGAACCCCGGCCGTCACCCAGCGCAGGAAGTGCTTCATTCGCTTCATCCTACCCGGCTCACGTGAAGCAATCCTGAGGCTGGCACTGGCCATTGCGCTGTTCGTCCCCGCGACCGCCGCCCGAGCCGACGAGCTGGTGGTCGGCGCCGTGCGCGATCAGGACGGAGCGTCGGTGACCGGCGCAGCGGTCACCGCCCTCGACGCGCGGGGCGCCGTGCTGGCGCGCGATCGTAGCGCACCTGATGGGTCCTTTGCGCTGAGCAGCGCGCAGCGACCGGTCGCGGTGCTGATCGTCGCGGCGAACGCCCAGCCGCTGCGCGCCGCGGTCCCGGCGGACGGGTCGCCGGTCGCGGCGATCGTGTATCGCTACCGGGCCGGCGATCTCGCCCCGTCGCCGGCCGACGTCGCCGCGCTACCGGCCGGCGAGCTGAGCGCGGCCGGTGAGATCGTTCCGTATCGAGTCACCTTTCCGGGCTCGATCAGCGATCGGTGGCTCGACAACGGCCGCGGCGTCGTCTCGGTCGAAGGTCTGCCGTTCTACCGCCGCAGCGACGGCAGCGACACCACGAGCTTGTTGCCCGCACACTCGTTCGGCGCGCTGGCGGTGACCGATCCGATGCAAGGGCTCTGGTACGGCGACCGCGGCGGCGGCGGTGTCGTCGATGCGCGCTTGTTCGATCGAACCGACGATGCACGGTTGACCGATCGCGATGCGTCGTTCACTTTCGGGCGCGATCCGATGGGACTCGTCGCGACGTCGTGGGACGCCGACGGCGAACGCCGTTTGGTCGCGGTGCGCGGCAACGACGATCTCGGACCAGTGCACGCGACCGTGATCGCCTTGACGGGCGACGGGCCCGACTTGCACTACAACGGTCTGGGCCTCGAGCTGCACGGCGCGACGCAGCGCACCGATCTCGCGGCCCGCTTCGATCTCACCGGAACGAACTCGAGCATCGTGTCGACATCGGCGGACTTCGGCAGCGTCTTCGATGCGATCTTCGACGCAACCGGGCGCGGCTCCGATGCGGTCGCGGTGCGGCTGCGCTGGCGCGACGAGTACGGCGAGCTCGACGGGGTCGATTCGCAGCACCGCGACGCGGCGCTCGTCCTCGGAACGACACGCGGGAGCGTGGTGCGCGTCACGACCGCGGTCGCGTTCGCCTACGGCGCCGACCTCGCGTACCAGCAGACCTCGGGCACCGGCTTCGCGATTCTTCCGTCGCTCAACGCGAACGCGCCGCTCGGCGGTAATTGGTCGCTCCACGCGGGCTTCGGCGAATCGACGCTCGGCACGCCCAGCATCGTGTTGGCCCGCGGAACGCTCGGTGAGGCCGCGCTCTCGTACGCGGACGGACGCCGATTGCGCGCCGACGTCATCGCCTACGCCGAAGGCGATCGGGGACCCAACGCGCTCAACCGCGGCATCGGCGTCGCGCTCGGCTGGGAGATCGCGCCGCGCGTCTCGCTGCGCGCATGGTCGCTCAGCGACATTGACGCGGTCGGCGTGAGCGCGCCGGCTGCGCCCGGCGCTGCATACGGCACGGTCGTCGCGACACAGCGGTTCGACCGCAATCTCGTGTGGCTGACCTGGGATGCGGCAACGCGCATCGACCTGTTGATTCGCGGCGGCGCGCTCGAGGGAAACCTACGCATCCCGCTCGCCGGTCCGTACGCGATCACCGTCGGTTCGTATCTTCGGCCGAATGGGACGCGCACGCTGTCGGCCGGCATCGTTCGCCGCTGACGCCGCGCGTCAGCGTTTCGGGTTCATCACCAGCAGCGGACCGTCGCGGCGGAGCGCGGGCCATTGCGTTTCGCCCGTTCGCACGAGCTCGGCCACGACATTGCCGACCTCGCCGGCGGTGATCCAATCGGGTTGCGCGACGGCTTCCCATTCGCGCGTGCGCACCGGTCCGTTGACGACCAGCTCGAGGATTCGCACGTCATGGTTCGACAGCTCGCTCGTCAGCACGCGGGTGAGCATCACTTGCGCCGCGGCCGCGATCGAGACGATGCTCGCATTCGGCACCGGAAAGAAGGCCGCGCCGCCGCCGATCGCCAGATACATGCCGCCCGGCTGACGCAAGAGTTCGGGCACGAACGCGTGCGCGAACGCGACGTGGGTGTCGAGCATCTCGGTTCGAACCGCCTCCCAGGTCTTCGCGTCGACGTCGAGCAGTGGCCCACCCTCCCACCATCCGCCGAGCGACGGGATCGCGACGTGGAGTCCGCCGTACTGCGCGCGAATCTCGCCGGCGATCGCCGCTGCGCCACGAGGTTCGCCCGCGTTGCCCGCGATCCCGATCAGCCGTGCCGGATCGGCAACCGCGGCGAGCACGTCGCGCAAGTGCACCAACCGCTCCGCGCGGCGCGACGTCACGATCACCCGCACGTCGGTCGTCGCGAGCAGCGCGCGCACGATCCCTTCACCGACGCCGCCGGCACCGCCGGCGACGAGCACGTTTCGCATCGCCGTGCCGCGACTAACCGTTCATGACGCGCAGATAGTGGCGGTCGAACGCCGCCAGCAATCCTTCGGCGTTCGCGTACGGTCCCGGTTGGTAGGCGCGCGACCCGACGCCCAGATAGGTGAGCTCGTTGATCCGCCAGTCCTGGCGATTGGTCAGATCCCAGAATTCGATCGCATCGCTCGGATCGAAATCCGGCGCGGTGGCGAGGACCGGATCGAACAGCCAGGTACAGACGACCCGCGTGCGATCGACCGCCAGCGGTGTCACCATGTGCGCCATGACGTAGTCCGGATGCAAGCTCAGCAGCAGCGACGGAAAGATCGTATAATAATACACGCGCTCGAGATCGTCGCCTTCGAGTGCGCCGAGCGGGGGCCGCGCCGTCGTTCCGGATGTCGTCAAGCTGCCGGCGCGGCGGCGCAGCTCGGAATAACCGCCGAGAAACGGGCCTTCGCACAAGTCGTTCCGTCCGCTGTCCGAGGGCGAGAGCGCGTCGAGCTGCGGGTGGAGCAACGGGCAGTGATAACATTCCGAGTAGTTCTGGAACACCAGCTTCCAGTTGCACGCGAGGTCGTACGCAATCGTGCGCACCGTGCGCAGCGTACCGACGTCCCAGCGCGCGAACCGCCCGAGCAGTGGTGCAAAGGCGTCGGCGAACGGTTCGGGCCGGTGCGCGACCGAGACGAAGACGAAACCGTCGAGCGTCGCCACGTGCGCTTGGCGCAGCGGATAGTCGGCGCGCTCGAAACCGTCGACGTCCTGCATCATGCGGGCGGCGACCAGCGCGCCGTCGAGGCCGTAGGTCCACGCATGGTACGGACACTGAATCGAGCCCGAAAAGCGGCCTGCCGCCTCGGTACACAGCCGCGTTCCGCGGTGACGGCATACATTGAAGAATACGCGCACGACCGCGTCGGCGCCGCGCACGACGATCAGGCTCTCGCCGGCGACCTCGACCGTGACGAAATCGCCACTGCGTTCGAGCTGCTCGAGCCGTCCGGCGCAGATCCAGTTGCGCGCGAAGATCCGCTCGCGTTCGTGCGCGAAGACATCCGGCGACCGGTACCAGGGTGCTTCGAGCGCTCGCGCGCCGTTCGGCACGCGCGCGCGAACGAAGGCGTCCATCCGTCTCAAAGCCACCGGAAGGTTCGGGCGCTGATCAGCGTCCCGGCGACGGTCCACAGCGCCAGCAGTGCCATCCAGGCGCCGTAATGTGCCAACGGCACGCCGTAGATCGCGACGTCGCGCAGCGTATCGATGAATTGTGTCGACGGCAAGAGCCGCAATGCCGAGCTGACCGCGTGCGGAAACCGGTCGATCGGGATGTACGCGTCCGACAGAAACGCCAACGGGACGGTGAGGACCGAGGCGATGTTGTTCGCGCTCTCGGTCGTGCGCGCGACCGCGCCGACGATCGTGCCGAGCGAGACGAAGGTCGCGGTGCCGAGCAGCAGCACCGCCAAGATCTCCCACGGCCGCCCGATGACGTGCACGTGGAAGACGAGTGCGCCGACCGCGATGAGGATCACCGCCTGCGTTGCGAGCAGCGCCATCCGGTAGGTGACGAGCGAGGCGAAGAAGACCCACGGGGGCATCGGCGTGATGTAGACGCGTCGCAGCAGATGCTTCTCCCGGAACGTCGCCAGCATGACGCCGACGCCCCAAAACCCCGAGCTGAGCACCTGCGCGCCGATGATACCCGGCACCAGAAAGCCCGACGAACCCGAGTTCGGGCCGCTCGAGAACGCGAACGAGAACAGCACCAAGAAGAACACCGGCATTGCGAGCGTCCAGAAGACCATCTCTCCGTCGCGCCGGAAGTACCAGATGAAGTTCATCCTCGTCTGCACCAAGAACATGCGCAGTTCGGTCATTGCGCGACCTCCAGGATCGTCTCGCCGGTGAGCGCGACGAACGCGTCCTCGAGCGTCGGCCGATGCAGGTCGAGCGAGACGATCTTCGCACCGAGCGCGTTCGCATGCGTCACGATCGCCGCGAGGGCGAGTCCCGGCTCCCCGCGCGTCGCAAGCTTCCACTGCGAGCCGGTCCGCGTCCACGTGCCGAGCGCTTCGAGCGCGGCGTCGGGAGTGAATCCGTCGGCGGCGATCGACACGCCGGCATCGCCACCGAATTGCGCGACGAGCTCGGCGGGCGATGCGTCGGCGACGATGCGTCCGCGCTGCATCACGCAGATGCGATCGCACAGCCGCTCGGCTTCCTCGATATAGTGGGTGGTCAGCACGATCGTCTTTCCCGCGTCACGCAAGCGCTCGACTTCGGACCACATGATGCGTCGCCCGAAGGCGTCCATCCCGGCGCTGGGCTCGTCGAGGAACAACACGTCGGGATCGTGCTGTAGCGCCAGCGCGAGCGCGAGCCGCTGCTGCTCGCCACCCGACATCTGCGCGATTTGGCGGTCGAGCTTGTCGGCGAGGCCTACCCGCTCGGCCATCTCCTGGGTGCGCGGCGGTATCCCGTAATAGGCGGCGTATAGCTCGAGGACTTCGCCGGCGTTCGCCTTCTCGGGCAGCGACGTCGCCTGGAGTTGCGCGCCGATCTTCGGCCGCAGCGCGGCGAGATCGCGCGACTTCGTCGGATCGAGACCGAGCACGCGAATCGAGCCCGCCGTCGGTTTGCCCAGGCCGATGCAGCATTCGAGCGTCGTCGTCTTGCCCGCGCCATTGCGGCCGAGCAAGCCGAAGATCGTCCCCGGTTGCACGGCAAAGTCGATCCCGTCGACGGCGACGACCGAACCGAACGCCTTGACCAGCCCCGCCACCACGATCGCCTGCTCCACCTTGGTCGGGACCGCCGCGCTTCAGCGAGGTTTTCAACCTTCACGACCCGTTCACGCTTGCGTGTTAGCTTGGCGCACGATCGGGCCGTCGCCGCGTGGGTTCGTCGACCTACCTGCGGTGGCGGCGGCCTGGTCCACCACGAGATCGTCGCGGTGTAGGTTCCGGACGCGCCCGGGCGCAAAGTCTCGCGGGTGAGCACCATGACGTCGGCCGCGGCCCGCGCGGCATCCGGAAAAGCGCTGCGCAACGACGTGCCGCGCACGAGCCACGGCGTTTGGAACCCTCCCGCCGATCGCGACCCGCTGGGATTGCTGAACGCGGTGGCCGCGGACCGGCTCAAGGGACTGCTCCATTTGCGCGACGAGCGGATGGAAGAAACGCCGTTCACGTTCTTCCGCGGGTCGGCGGTCGTCATGGCCTCCGACTTGGCGCACACGCCGACGACGGGCCTGAGCGTTCAAGCCTGCGGGGACGCGCACTGCTTGAACTTCGGCGGCTTCGCGACGCCCGAGCGAAACCTGATCTTCGACTTGAACGACTTCGACGAGACGTTGCCGGGACCGTGGGAGTGGGACCTCAAGCGGCTGGTCACCAGCCTGCTGCTGGCCGGGCGCAACAACGGTTTCAAGGAACGCTCGAACGAGATCGCCGTGATCACGGCCGCCGAATCGTACCGCACGGCGATGAACGAGTTCGCGTCCCGACCGGCGCTCGACATCTTCTACGCGCGCATCGACGCGGAGCGCATCCTCAATGCCGCTCGTGACGTTGCGATCCGCGGGCGGCGCACACGCATTGCCGATGAGGCGGCGACGGCGTCGGTTCATCAAGCGGTCGAACGTTTCACCGAGATCGTCGAGGGCCAACGACGCTTCAAGGAAGACCCCCCGACGCTCTTCCACTCGAGTGAGACCGATCATCCGGGCTTCGACATCGAAGAGATCTTCAAGCAGTACGCGCAGACGCTCGGCCCTGACGTGCGCGCACTGTTCGATCGGTACACGTTGATCGACCGCGCGATCAAGGTCGTCGGCGTCGGCAGCGTGGGAACGCGCTGCGGTGTCGGCCTGTTCGGTGCGCGTGACGACGACATGATGATCCTGCAGGTGAAGGAAGCGCGGAACTCTGTGCTCGAGCCCTATCTCGGAGTTTCGTCGCACGCGAATCAGGGCGAGCGCGTCGTGCGCGGCCAGCGGCTCATGCAGGCCGCCAGCGACGTGTTCCTCGGCTGGTCGTCATCCGGCGACCACGACTTCTACGTCCGCCAGTTCAAGGACATGAAGGCCTCGGCCGACCTTCAATCGGCCGACCAGTATCAGTTGCGCGAATACGCTCACTGGTGCGGCGTCGCGCTGGCGACCGCGCACGCGCGCTCCGGCGACCCGGCTGCGATCGCCGGCTACGTCGGCCGTCGCACCACGCTCGACCGCGCACTCTTGGCCTTCGCCGTCGCATACGGCGAGCAAGTCGAACGCGACCACGCCGCCTTCACCGCCGCCGTCAAAGCCGAAGGCGGCGACACCAAGCCCAACGTCGACGACAGCAGTCCTACCGCTACGGCTTCGCCTTCCCCTTCGCCCGCGTGAGCGATTCGAGCTCGTCGAGAGTGCGCGGCCAGTCGGCGCCGAGCAGGCGCGACAGGCTACGGTCGGCGAGGACTTTGCCGCCGGTTTGACAGGCGGCGCAATAGTTCGTTTCGTTGTCGGTGTAGCGAATGCGCTGAATCTTTGCGCCGCAGCGCGGACACGGCTCCTTGTACCGTCCGTGGACGGCCATGTCTTTGCGGAACGCGGTGACCTTCTCCGGAAACGCCTCGCGCGCTTCGCCTTGGAGGCGATCGATCCAAAGTTGAAGTGTTTCGCGCGTCGCGTCGTAGAGGCGCTGCCACTCTTCGTCGGTGAGTTTCCCAGTGAGCGCGATCGGTGAGAGCCGCGCGGCGTGCAAGATCTCGTCGGAGTAGGCATTGCCGATTCCGCTGATCGTGCGCGGATCGGTGAGAACTCGCTTGAGCGTGTGATTCTCGGCGCTCAGCGCGGCGCGAAACGTCGCAAGATCGCTCGAGAAGACTTCGATCCCGCCGGGATCCACCGCGAGCATGTTCTGCGCGCCCCAAAACATGTGCAACGAAGCGCGTCGCTTCGAGCCGGCCTCGGTGAGCACCAGCGAACCGTCCGGAAAGTCGAAGGCGGCCAAGGCATTGCGGCCGGCGAGCTTTGTGGCCGGCGGGCGCCAGTGCAGTCGTCCGGCGATCATGAGATGCAACACGAGCCACAGATCGCCGTCGAGTCCGATCGCGATCCGCTTTCCGACGCGCCGCAACTCGCGCACGACACGACCGTTGACGCTCGCGATCGGCGGGTCGGCGGTGCGCAGCAGGAACGGGCTGCCGAGCCGCACGCTCAACAGCGGCTGACCGATGATGCGCGGCTCGAGGGCGGTGATATAGGCGGCGACGTCCGGAAGCTCAGGCATTGGATGCTTTCCCGGCCTTTAGAACGGGACTCCGATTCCAAGCTCCACCAGCTGATCCGGTGCTAGCTTGAGGCTCTCCGGCAGCGGCCCGACGAGGTTGTTCATCGTCGTGAACGCCCACCTTCGAGCCCTCGAGAACCCGTCCATCGAGCCGGGAACGATCCGGGGGAGCGCGATCACATACGACGTGCCCTCGTCGCCGATGTGCAGCCCCTTGGCTCCGCACGCGTCGAGGATCGGCTGCAGAGACGGCAGCTCCATGAAACCAAACCGGGCTTCGACGCGCGTCAGCCGTTCGCCGAGTCGCGCGAGCACAACCCGCTCCGCCGCTTCGACGTACGGCTCGGTACGTCGCTCCACGGTAAGCAGGACGATGCGCTCGTGCACGGTCTGAACGCGCGCCCAGCGGTGATGCAGAATGTACGGCACGTCGATCGGGTTGTTCGTGAAGAAGACGAGCGTTCCATCGAGGACCGGCGTGTCGGATCGGTCGAGCTGAGAGAGAAACTGATCGACCGGCATCGCGTCGGCGGCGAGCCGGGTCAGGACGCGGCGGCGGCCTGCGTACCAGATCGTCGAGATCGCCGACGCGAAAACGGCAATGGCGAGCGGAATCCAGCCGCCCTCCGGAATCTTGTGCAGGCCCGCGACCACGAAACTGCCGTCGAGCACGATCATGAACGTGAATGCGCTCCGCGCGAGCAACACGTTCCAATGCAGTACGCGGCGCACCACCGCGTAGAACAGAATGCTCGTGGCGGCCATCGTCAGCGACACCGCAAGTCCGTAGGCGGCTGCAAGAGCCGCCGATGACCGAAACACCATCACCAATGCGATCGCGCCGATGCCGAGCATGACGTTGACCGCCGGAACGTAGACCTGTCCCGGGTAGCGGTTCGACGTGTGAACGACGCGCATTCGCGGGCAGAGTTCGAGTGCGATCGCTTGCTCTACGATCGTGAATGCACCGGAGATCAGGGCCTGCGAAGCGATGACCGTCGCCGCCGTCGCCAAGGCCACCATCGGGATCAACGTCCAATTCGGCGAAAGCGCATAGAATGCGCTGTTCATGCGCGCCGGCGATGCGAGCACGACGGCGCCCTGGCCGAGATAGTTCAGTATCAACGCCGGGAACACGACGCCGTACCAGGTTACGGTGATCGCTCTCCGGCCGAAGTGCGACATGTCGGCGTAGAGCGCCTCGGCGCCCGTCACGCACAGGATCGTGGCACCGAAGAGCAGGAAGCCGAACACGCCGTGGTGGGTGATGAACCAACCGGCATGCCGCGGATCGATGGCCGCCAGAATTTCGGGCTTGGCGGCGAGGGCGTGAGCTCCGGCGATGCCGATAGCGACGAACCAGAGCGCCATGACCGGACCGAAGACGATGCCGATCGACTGTGTTCCGCGCGCTTGCACGACGAACAGGCTCAACAGGACGATCGCGGTGATCGCAACTTCATAGGGCGCGGCTGCCGTGCTGATCTCCCCGACGCCCTCAACCGCGGACAACACCGAGATTGCCGGCGTGATGATACCGTCGCCCAGGAGCGCAGCGGCTCCGACGATCCCCACTACCGTGAGAAACGTTAGTGGTGGAAAGACACCGTTGCGGTCCGGTGACAGGAGCCTCGCCAGCAGCGCGAGGATACCGCCTTCGCCGTTGTGGTCGACGCGCATGACGAGTGCGACATACTTCACACACACGACCAGGACGAGCGTCCACACCAGCGCCGAGATGATCCCGACGACGTTCTCGGGACTGGCTTGCGCGTGCGCGGTCAAAAAGCAGGCTTGTAGCGTGTAGAGTGGGCTCGTCCCGATGTCGCCGAACACGACGCCGAGCGCGGCGATCGCGAGACCGCCGGAAAGCCGCTTCCGTGCAGTCGCCGGGGCCGAACCGAGACGAGCTGCCATGCCGCTACCTACAATTGCCTTAGGTGACCGATTGCCGGTTCTCGCGGCTGAATATCCGCATGTGCAGGATGTGCCAGGGGCGGCGCCTGGTGTCGGCCTGCGCTTCCACCACCATCCCCGGTCGCAGTTGAACCAGCGCGCCGCGCCGGACGCCGCATTCCTCGATCGCCGGGCTCGCCGTTTCCGTCGGTCCGCGCGCGATGCGAACGGTACCGTGTTGACGGTCGATCGAAAGAATGCGTCCGGAAAACCAGACGTCGTAACCCCGTTCGCTCGTGACCGGCGGCTGCGTCACCGCCAGAAACGCGACCGCGATCATCAAGGCGACGCTCATGGCTTCTCATCGACGATGTCGCGTCCTAAGACGATCGTGACGTCGCTCCCGGCATCTGGGGAATCGACCGGCGAAAAGTTCGCCGTTCCGCGGCTCAGCGCGAGCGCCTTCCAAACCGTTTCCGACGCCGTCGCGCGCGAGGGGAGGCTCTGGACCTGCGTGACCTGGATGTCGCGGCTCGGCGCATTCCCGACCTCCGAAATCGTGAAGCCCCGCCGGCGCAGCTTGGCGGCGACACGGGCGGCAAGCCCGGGGATGGTCGTTCCGTTCTCAACCCGTACGCGGATTGCAGCGAACGTCACGTTCGGCGTCGGCGCACTCGCGGCGACGTCTGAAGAGGGGTCGGCCAAGAGCGCAGCGACGAGCTTTCGCTTCGCCGTCTCGTCGGGCACGATCGAGTCACCGTAGCCGGGCAGCATGACGCTCGCGACGTAGGGAACCTGGGCCGTATGGATGTCGGCCGGCGTCAACTGCGAGAACGCCATGACCGCCGCCAACTGTTCCTGCGTCGTCAGGTCGGTCTCAACGTCCTTGCGCACGACAGCGAGCAGTTGCTGCGCATGGATCAAGGTATTGAGCTTGTCGTGCTCGACGCGATCGACGATCGCACGTATGACCTGCTGCTGGCGTAGGATGCGGCACGGATCGCTGCACCAATCGTGGCGGAACCGCGCGTACCCGACCGCCTGCGCTCCGTTCAGGTGCTGCCGGCCCGGCTTGAGGTGAACGTGCAGGTGACCCCAGCTGTCGTCGTAGTCGACCGGCCCGTTCTTGCCCGTCCCGCGCAGCGCATCGGAGTTCTCGACGTTGACGTCGATGCCGCCGATCACGTTGATGATGTCCTTGGACGTGTCGATGCGCATGATGATGTAGCGGTCGAACGACGGAATCCCAAGCCATCGCGCGATCACGAACTTCGACTCCTTGATCCCGCCTTCCGACTGCGCCTGGTTGATCTTCGCCAGTTGCCCGTTCGGCAACGTCGCCACCATGTCGCGCGGCACAGAAAGCTCGTTGAGGCGATGGTCCTTGAAATCGAGGTTGAGCGCCATGATGATGTCGCTGCGCGACGTCTTCGACGTCTCTTGGTCGAGGTTGTCGTAGTCATAGTCGAGCCCGACGAGCAAAACGCGAACACGATCTTTTCCGAAGACCGTGGTGGCATCGGGCATGAGCGCAGCCTGCATCGAGCGGACCGGCGCAGCAACGATGTCTATCGCCGTGATCACAGGGCGCGAGTTTCGAAAGATCGCAGCCGCCGCGGCCAACAGGACGAGCGCTCCCAGACCTGCGCCGATGACTCTCCGGTTCATGCGGTCATGGTTTCGCGCGGCTCCCCTAGTCACCCTGGGCGGGCGCGATGAACGCGCATGTTGATGTAGCACGCGAAACATGGGCGATGACGGATTCGAACCGCCGACCTTCTCCGTGTAAAGGAGCTGCTCTCCCGCTGAGCTAATCGCCCGCCGCGCTTGTCGCGTTTCGGCATGCGGGTGGGCCGGTCCCGGGCGGGATATATGGGTGACGATGCAGCAGCGACGCATTGCCCTCGACGACTCGCGACCGATCTGGCAGGCGATGCTCGTCTTCCTCGTGCCGCTGATGATCAGCAATGTGCTGCAGTCGGCGTCAGCGACGCTCAACAGCATCTACCTGGGCCGGTTGATCGGCGTTCACGCGCTGGCCGCGGTGTCGGTGTTCTTCCCGATCGTCTTCTTCATGATCTCGTTCTTCATCGGGATCGCGAGCGCGAGCTCGGTGCTGATCGGACAAGCCTACGGCGCGCGCGATGAGGAGCGACTGAAAGCGGTCGCCGGGACGACATTGACGCTCTCGATCGGCGTCGGCGTCATCGTCGGCGGGATCGGTTGGCTCTTTCTGCCGCAGCTGCTGGCGCTGATCGGTACGCCACCGGACGTGTTCGCCGACTCGCTCTCGTACGCGCGGATCGTGTTCCTGAGCCTTCCGCTGCTGTTCGTATACCTCTCCTACACCACGTTCGTGCGCGGCACCGGTGATTCGCGCACGCCGCTGTTGTCGCTCATCGTGAGTACGATTCTCATCTTGATCGTCACGCCGGCACTCATCCGCGGCTGGTTCGGGCTGCCGCAGCTCGGCGTGGCGAGCGCCGCCTATGCGAACATCATCGCGAACTTCATCGCGCTGCTCTACATGCTCGGCGCGCTCGCGCTCGAGAAGAACCCGCTCGCGCTCGACCTCTCGATCGTCCGGCACATGAAGCTCGAACCCAAGCTTCTCGTGGCGCTGATCCGCATCGGTATTCCGACCGGCGTGCAGATGGTGATGGTGTCATTGGCCGAGATCGCGGTCATCTCGCTGGTCAACCGGTTCGGCTCGTCGGCGACCGCGGCGTACGGTGCGGTGAATCAGATCGTCTCGTACGTCCAGTTCCCCGCCATCTCGATCGGGATCGCCTCGTCGATCTTCGGCGCGCAGTCGATCGGCGCGCGCAAGTTCGACCGGCTGCGCAAGATCGCGCGGGCCGGGATCGGACTCAACTGGGTGATCGGCGCGATCCTCATCACCGTGGTGTATCTCTTCGACAACCGGATCCTGTCGCTGTTCGTCACCGACTCCGGAGTGATCGCGACCGCTCACGAGCTGCTGGCGATAACCTTGTGGAGCTACGTGCTCTTCGGAACATCGAGCGTGCTCTCCGGACTCATGCGCTCGAGCGGCACGGTGCTGTGGCCGACGCTGCTGTCGATCATCTCGATCTGGGGCGTCGAAGTGCCGGTCGCCTACGCGCTCGCGCCGCACCTCGGATTGCGCGGCGTATGGATCGCCTACCCGGTCGCGTTCGCCGTCAGCCTCGGGCTGCAGACGTTCTACTACCGGGTGTTCTGGCGCCGGCAAAAGCTCGCCGTGCTGATCGAGAGCCACAACGTCGAGCCGGTGACGACCTAGCCGATGGCCGGCACCACTGAGCCTCGTCTAGCCAAATCATATCCGGCCAACGTCGTGCTGGTCGTCCTCACGCTGTTTCCGGGACTGATCAATACCAGCGCGATCGCCTTGGCGGCGCCGGTCATTGGTCGCGACCTCAACGTCGCGCCCGACGTCGCCGCATCGATGGCATTGCTGAGCGATGCGGCGCTGGCGTTCGGCTGCGTGCTCGCCGCGGAGCTGACGCGCCGGATCGAGAGCCGCACGCTGTATTTCTGGTTGCTCGGCATCTCGGTCGCCACGTCGGTGGCCAGCGCGCTCGCCCCGGCGTTCCCGGTCTTGCTAGCGGCACACATCCTGCACGGACTGGTCGCCGGAATGCTGTTCATCGTCGTGCTGCCACCGCTACTGACGAACTTCAAGAGCGACAAGCTCAGCGCGACCGCGAGCGTCATCGTTCCGTGTCTGTTCGGTGCAGCGACCCTCGGTCCGCTGATCGGCGGCGTGGTTGCCTCACCGGGAACGTGGCGTTCGATCTTCGCGGTCGAGGTGATCGTCGCGCTCGTTGCGATTGTGCTCGCACGCAGCGTTCTCGCCAAGCGCGATCCACAGGGCGCCGACGAGCCGATCGACTGGTTCGCGCTTGCCGCGTCGGCACTCGGTTCGATCCTCGTCTACGTCGGGATCGGCAGTTTGGCCGACAATAGCTGGCGCGATCCGTTCGCCAGCATTCCGCTGGTGAGCGGCATCCTGATCTACGTCGCGCTGATCGTCGGCGAGGCGCGCAAGGAACACCCGCTCGTCCCCGTGCGCAAGCTCGCGACCTCGCTGGCGCTGGTCGGAACGATCGCGACCGTGGTCGGCAGCGCGTCGTTCAGTGCGCTCACGCAGTGCTTCCAACTCACGCTCTTGCGGATCGACGAGCTCGATCCGCGCGGCACCGGATTCGCCTTCTGGCCCGAGTTCTTGACCGCGATCGCGTCGGGCTATGTCTTCGGCCGAATCGTCACGACGAAATGGGTCGTGATCAGCGGCGTGACCGGACTCGTCTTCATTGGCGTGGCCGCCGTGCTCGCGCGCGCGGTCGCACCGGTCGACGCGCAGAGCGTCGGATGGCTGTGTTTGGTCGGGGGTTTCGGCGCCGGGCTGAGCATTTCGCCGGGGCTTTTTCTGGTCGCGCTCTCATTCGAACGCGCGCTGCTCGGACGCGCGATCGCGCTGCTGAACCTCTTTCGTCTCACCGGCGGATTCGTCAGCGCGCCGGGCGTCGAAAACACGATCGGGTCGCGCGCGACGACGCATCTGCGCGCGCTCGATCCGCGACTCGACTACCACACCGCCGACCGGGTCGTGCGCGCCTTCGTGACGGGCCGGCAAATGCCGCGCAACGAACCACTCGAGACACTCAAGGCGGCGCTGGCGCACGGCATCGACGAGGCGTATCTGATCGTCATGATCTTAGCGATTTCCGGCATCGTCGCGATCGTTGCCCTGCTGCTGGCGACGCACGTGAAACTGCGTACTCCTGATTTGCAGAAGTTCGACGAAGGGCAACCGGCGCTCGAAGCGCGCCCGATCTCCGTGTAGGCGCTCTCCCCGGGGCCTCCCGCGCGACGTGGAAGATGATCGCGATCCGCGCTGATCTTCGCCGCGGGAAGGCCCCGAACACAACGGGAATTCCCGTGCATGGCTAGCCCGACGTCTTCGTTGCCGGCCACCGACCAGCACCTCGACGTTCGGTTCTTCGGTCATGGCGATGTGCGCGTCGGCGGTGTAGCGGTGAAGTTCGCAAAGCGCACCACCACACTCGCGATGCTCGCGCTCGTCGCACTGCAGCGCGGCACGGCGATCTCGCGAGAGTCGCTCGCATTCACGCTGTTTCCGGAGGCCGACGAGGCGACCGCGTTGGCCGAGCTGCGCCGTTACCTCTATCTGGCCAACAAGGCGCTGCCGAAAACATCGGGCGAGACGTGGCTGATCGTCGACCCCGAGAGCGTTCGGTGGAATGCCGCCGCGAACGCGTCGATCGACGTGATCGGCTTCGAGAGACTCGCCGCAAATGCAGAAACACATGCACAAGCGATTGAGCTTTATTCGGGCGATTTGCTCGAGGACATCTACGACGACTGGATCGTTACGGAGCGTGAACGGCTGCGGACCAGCTATCTCGCACTTCTGAGCGAGTCGATCGCCCGATATCGCGCGGAACGGCAGTTCAATGCAGCGCTGGCGTGCGCGGCACGTTTGCTGGCAGCGGACCCATGGCGTGAGGATGCGCTGCGCGCGCTCGTCGCCGCGCGATATGAGTCGGGCGATACCGCCGGTGCGCTGGCCGAATACGAGCGCTTCGCCAAACGCTTGCGCGACGAGCTCGCCATCGCACCGATGCCCGAAACGCTCGCCGTGCGCCAGTCCATCCTGCGAAATGAAGCAGTACCTGGTTCGCTCGACATCGCACCGTCGCGCGCCCCAAGCAGCGACCGCCGCAAGACGGCGATCCTTCCGTTTGTCGGACGACGGCATGAGTTGAGCGCGCTCCATACGTTGTGGGGACGCGCTGCGCGCGGTGCCGGCGCGTTCGTCCTCCTCAAAGGTGAGGCGGGAATCGGAAAGACTCGTTTGACGGCCGAGCTCGCGCGGACGGTTCAGGCCGAAGGCGGCCGGGTTTTCGTCGGAACGACTGCGGCGCCGGAATCGTCACCGTATCAAGCGATCGTCGAGGCGTTGCGCTCTGGATTACCGCTGCTCCTGGCGCGGCCTCCGTCCGCGGCGCGGCGCGCCGCGCTCGCTCGCGTCGTGCCCGAGCTACGCGATCCGGACGCTCCCGACGTCGCACTGCCCGAACAGACAGCCGATCGCGAGACGACGCGCATCTACGACGCTTTCGCGCACGCCGTGCGACAGCTCGCGACTCCTCGGCCGTTGCTGCTCGTTCTCGAGGACCTGCACTGGGCAGGTCCGGCGACCACCGAGGCGATCGGCGCGATCGTCAAAGAACTGACGCGTGCACCTGTGCTCGTCCTCGCAACGTGTCGCGAGGAGGAAATACCGGCCGACCACTCGGTGCGCGCGCTCCTACGGTCGCTGCGTGCATTTCAGAACGTCGAAGAACTTGTGCTCGAGCGGCTCACCGAAGGTGACGTCGCGGAGTTCGTAACGCGCGTCGACGGCCTGCGCGACCGGGGCGACGGGCTGGCCCACGATCTGTACGCGCAAAGCGAAGGGAACCCGCTCTTTCTCAGCGAGGCGGTCAGCGGTGTGCTGGAGCGCTGCGGACAGCGCGACATCGTGCCGGCCGGGTCGATTCCTGTTCTCGCAGCTCGCATCGCTCAGCTCGGCGAGGGAGCGCGTAGCGTGGCGGAGATCGCCGCGATCGCCGGTCCGGGTTGCAGTGTCGCGTTGTTGCGCGAGGTCTCGAATCTGCCGGTCGCAACGATCGCGCGGGGCTTCGACGAGCTACTCGATCGCAGGATCTTACGTGAGGCGGGTGCCCGTGCAAGCTACGACTACGTGTTCACCCACCACCTCATCGCGGAGGCGGTGTACGACCAAATCGAGCCGGTCTTCCGCTCCCAGCGGCACTCGCGCATCGCGCGCCTTCTCGAAGCGGAGTATCGCTCGTCCCCGACCACATCGGTGCGCGAGATCGCGCGGCACTACGAACGCGCGGGCGAGGGCGCGCAGGCCGCTCATTGGTATATGACCGCTGCGCTTGCGGCGGCAACGGTCCATGCATATGCCGATGCGATCGAGTTTGCCGGCTCTGCGCTGGCGTGCTCGCCGCCTGACGACGTGCGCCGGGCGGCGCTCGACATTCGCGAGAAAGCGCACGGACGACGCGGCGACCGAGCCGGACAACGCAATGACATCGACGAGCTCGAGCGTCTCGCCGGAGACGATTCTCGCCGACATTTCGACGTGCTAATGCGGCAAATTCTGCTCGCCCGGCACCTTGGCGACTCCGATGAGGAAGGTCGGTTGATCGATCAGTTGCAGATCGTCGCGCAATCGCTCGGTGCTGACGCCGGCGCGCAAGGGCTGGCGCAGCAGGCTACGTACGCCGGGCTGCGGAGTAGGCCCGCCGACGGGATCGCGCCCGCAAAGGCGGCGCTCGCGATCTATGAACAGCTGTGCGACCTCCGCGGCCAGCTCGAATGCCTTTACTTGCTCGTCGACTTCACCGCGAACATCGGTGATCTCGAATCGTCGCGCATCTATTTGGACGTCATGCGCCTGCGCGCGGCGGACCTCGCCGATCAAGTCGTGGAAGCGCGGGCGCTCGCCGTCGCCGCGCAGGCTGCGCTGCTGCGCCAGAACTATCGCGACTGCTTCGATCTGACGGTGCAAGGGCTCGCCTTGCACGTGCTCACCAACGACGTCGAGGCCGAGGCATCGTCGCGCGGCCGTTTGGCGGTTTCGGCCGCATGGCTCGGTGAGTTCGAAACGGCGCTGCGCGAGTTCGAGCGCGCACTCGACACGTACGAGTCCATCGGTAACAAACGTGGCCTGGCGCTGACCTACACGAACCGCACGCTGGTCTTGATGCGGCTCGGTTTGTTCGACGAAGCGCTGACCTCGATCGAACGTTCGAACACCCTCTTTGCGATCGTTCACGAGGAACGTACGGTCGTCGCAAACCACGTCAACGCGAGCTTCGTGAAGCTACAGCTCGGTGATCCCGTCGCGGCCAAGGAGCTGGCACGGTCGGCCCTGACGATCGCCAGAGCTATCGCCTTTCCGGTTTTCGAAGCTGCGGCGCTGGCCAACCTCGGCAACGCCGAACGTTGTCTTGGGGAGCTCGGACCGGCAATCGAGCACATGGAGGCCGGCATCGCGCTTCGGCGCCCCATTCAAGATGCCCGCGACTTCGTCGACGACCTCGCCGATTTGATTATCGCCTACGCTGCGTCGGGCCGCGGCCGCGACGCGCTCGAAACGGCCAATGAGCTCTGCACGATCGGCCGGGGTTCGTTCGACGGTGCCCTGTGGCCGCACTACATCTCGTGGGCGGTCGCACAGGGCTTTGCCGTCGGCGGCGACGCGAACCGCTCGGATGAGTTCGAGAACCGTGCGCGTGTCGAACTGCAAGCGTTCGCGGCGCGGATCGAAGACGAGCGGATTCGGACGGCCTTCTTGTCCGTTCCGATCAACGTGCAAATCGCCGGTCGAACCTAGAACGCGACGCACGGGCGCCGCACGGCGTGCTGTTACGATTGCGCTGTGAAGCCCGAACGTCGCGAGCTCGTCTTCTTGGTTCGCTTGTGGCTGCGGGACGCCGAAGATCTTAACGAGCCTGAATGGCGCGGTTCGATCCAGGAGATCGGTTCCGGCACCCGACTGTACGTGAGCGGAACCCACGATATCGCCGACTTCATCGGCTCGCGACTCGCTGACAAGACAATCCCGAAGCACTAAGCCTACGATTTCTTCGAGTTATGGATCGACCCTGAAGCGCGCGACCATGCCGAACTGCAAATGCGACATCACGTGACAATGAAACAGCCACGTGCCCGGATTGTCCGGTACCATGTCGGCGATCTGCATCCCCATCGGCCCGATGGACATCGTATCGCTGCGCATCGCGTTCGAGACGATCGTCTCGCCGTGCCAGTGCGGTGCATGGAAGTCGAAGTCGCTCATCGACCCCATCACGTACCAACGTACCCGGTCACCGACGCGCATCGTCGGCATTGGAAGCGTCCCATAGGAGTAACCGTTGATCGAGAACACCTCCGTGCGCGCAACGGCGGCTCGGTCGGCGGCGGCGGCTTTCGGGTTTTTCACGAACTTGGCAAGGTTCGCCTTGAAGTACAGGCTGCGGCTTTCTTCGGTGTCCGCGAAAAGCACGAAGAACTCGCGATCGACGTCTTTGGGCGTGCCGTCTTCGCGCGTCGTGCCGGGTGCGGAAACGACGATGGGTCCGATCAGTCCCGTCGGAACGTCCTGCAGCTCGTCGACGTGAGAGTGGTACATCCAGAGCACCGACGAGCCGTCCATGGCGGCGGGTCCCGCTCGCGCGGGCACGTCGAAGTGATAAGTAAAGGCCTTACCCGGAGCGACCCGGTTGCCGTCGATACCATGCGTCACACCGTCGACGTACGGTGCGCCCTCGGACGCTTTCTGGTACTTGAGCCCGTGAACGTGAAAGCTCAGCGGGAACCGTACGTTGTTTCGGAATACGACGACGATGGTATCGCCGACTTCGGCGCGGATCACCGGTCCGAGAATGCCCATATGGGCCATATTGGTGGCGCGCGGTTTCAACGTACCGAACGTGCCGTCCGTGTACTCGTGATAGACGGCTTTCACGTACTTCGTGCCGATATCGTGCGGCTGCCGCCGCGGCAGCTTTTTGCCGGTGATCCGATTGAAGCCGCCAGGCACGTAGTTCCACACTACCTCGTCGGCCGCGATGTAGTAGGTTCGTTCGCGGCCGGCCGAGGCAGGCGTTGAGACGGTGAGAACGACGATCGCGCACGCCGCCGAAGCGTACAGCGCTCGCAGAAGCAGCAGGTTCGGGCAGACGCGGCCCATCGACGGTCCTCCAGGCAAAAGGTCGTTGTTCAGACCATAGCCGGGAGGCGTACCGGGAACGTACCGCGCTCGCGACGGGCGCTACGACTTCTTCGTGCACTCCATCTCGGAGACGATCGTGCCCTTCGGCGTCTTCGCCGCGTAGGTGTTATGAAACGCCGTCGCGCTCTGTTTGGTGATCGTTTGGACGCCGAGCGGGTCCCCGCCGGCGTTCACGATGTCGGTGAACGTAAGCGTGTTGCCGGTCCATCCCGGTCCCCGCTGCAGGCCGTAGCCGCCGTCGTCGCCGAGGTATACGGCCGCGTCCTTGTTCAGCTTGACGTCGCGGGTCACGTACACGGTGCCGCCTGGAACCTTCACTTTCAACCACGTTTTGGTTGCGGTCATCGTGAGCGTACTGACTTGGCCCATCATCTTGGGATTCGGATCCTTCGTCGTCTTACACGACCACGTACCGACGAAGTAACTCAACGACGACGCATCACCCGCGGCCGGGGCAGCGCTCGTCACGGCCGGAGCGATGGAAGCACTGAGCGCGAGTGTAGTCAGACTAAGGGTCACGAATCGAACGCGCATAGGAGGCCCTTTTCAAGAAGCCGGTGAGCGGAGTCGTGTTCTCGGCGCCGGTTCTTGGGCCTCCTCAGCTAGCCGAGGAAAGGAGGCTATCCGCGAGCCCTCCTGCTTTTCCGCGATGCGGCCAAGCGCATCGGCGACGGTACTTCTTGATACCTCGCCGAGCGTGGCGCCGGCATCATTTTGATCGTGTTGGCAGTCGTGTTCACCGTTCAACACGTCACGGTTCAACGAGGATCGTGAAGGGAGCCTTCGAGTCGGGAGGATATGCGGCTCCAATGAGGTTCTCTCTGACGCCTTACCGCGAGCAGGCACTCACCGCGCTCGTAATCGTCGAAGCGCTCTGGCTGTTCGTGCTGGCACCGCTCACCCAACTGCGCGTCTTCCCGGTGGGCGTCAACATCCTCATCACGGTAGTCATCGTAGCGATCGTGCTGGTCATTTGCTCGGGCACCCGCGGCGCCGAGATCGCGATCGTCGCCGCCACGCTGGTCGACATCGTCGCCCAAGGGTTACACGCCGTCGCCCCGTCGCGGTTGACAATCGGCTGCGATCTCGCCGCGCGAATTGTTTTTTTCGCGGCGCTGACGTGGGTCGTCGCGAACGCGGTGTTCGGCCCAGGCCGCGTTACGATTCACCGCATCGTCGGCGCAATCGCGATTGAGTTGACGATCGCAATGATGTTCGCGCTCGTGTTCCGCTCGATCGATCTGCTCACGACGGCCGGGGCGTTCGCGCAGGCCGGCGCTCACACCAATGTCGGTAACCACGGCTTCGGGCGATACGTGTACTTCAGCCTGACGACACTGACGTCGACGAGTTACGGCGATCTGGTTCCCGTGCATCCGTTCGCGCGCAGCATCGCGAACCTCGAAGCCCTGGTCGGGCAGCTGTTTCCCGCCACGCTCCTCGCCCGGCTGGTCAGCCTCGAAATCGAGTCACGACGAAGCGTTTAACCCGGCACTCGCCACGGCCAGCGCGTCGTACCAAGCCGTCTGTTCTTCTCTGGTGTAGTGCGCGTTTGCGCCACTCGGATTGGGAGCAAGGAAGATTCGCGTCCCTCCGATGCGGACGCTCTGAAGTCCCAATCCAATCGTGGCTTCGTCGTTCGCGAGGACGCGATGCACGTAGCGATATCCGGTCACGCCGTGAAAGCATGCGACCCGCGGGCGATAGCGCTCAACCTTGCGCAGGAGCGCGTTTACGCCCGCGGCTAGCTCCGCGGATGCCAGATCGCCGGCTCGGGCGGTGGCGCGCTTCACGAGATCGGTGAAGCCGATCCCGTAGCGCGGCATGAGCGTGTCGTGTTCAGGACCGAGCGACGTGACCTCAAGCTCTCGCCGCATCGCCTGCGTGAGTACCGAGCGCGAAATGCACGGCCAGAACTTGTTGCCGCGCCGCGCGAAATAGTGACCCCGCTCAACAGAGTATATCGCCGGGTTGATGCTTACGAACGCGACATCGAGTCCTTCGACCAGAAGGTCGGCAAGCGTCTCGGCGCGGATTTGAGGCTTCACTTCGAGCAAGCCGCCTCAGCGGAGGCGCACCTTTAATTAGGTCGACGGAGCAGGTTTCCGAGGAAAATGCTGCGCCAGGTGTTGGCCGACTTCTTCTATTCCGGCGATCAGGCCGGCGGTAGGGTCGCCCGCGCGGAAATGCTTTTCGACGGTCGCGACGACGCTCTCCCACACGGCTTGACCGAGGCGCGCGTGCGCGCCTTGATCGCCGACGACGGCGAATTGGCGCCGCGACGGGACGACGAAGAAGAGTACGGCGTGACGATCGTGCGTACGTGACAAACCGCGGCGATGGAGTGCGCGCAATGCTTCAGAGTGCACGTCTCCTTTGACGTGCGGAGCGATCGAAACGGAGATCGGCGCGTCGGTCGCTTCTTCGGCTCGCACGATCGCATCGCGCACGCGTTTTTGGTCGACGAATTCGTGCAGCGGTACCTTCACCATGAACCGGTTGCTCCTCCACCACCCGAAAAACCGCCGCCGCCGGAAAATCCGCCGGAAAATCCGCCCGCGACGCTCGCACCCATCGAAAGGAGGCCCAAGACGCCGAAACCACTACCGCCGCCGCTGCTGATGAACGGACCGCGCGGGATGCGCGCGATCAAAACGAACACTGCGACGATGATGAGCAGAGCAATCAACACGCCGATCAGCACGTCGACAGGATTGGTATCCGCGTCCGATTCTTCCGGCGCGTACGTAGCGCTCGTCACCGGTGCCGCGCGCTGAGCATTCGCCTCGCCGCCAATGGTACCGAGGATCTCCCCGACGCCGATGGTGACGGCGTCGTCCGGTTGGCCGGCTTTCAACTTTGCCGTCATATCGCGAATGATGCGCGCCGACGTCGCGTCGGTAACGACGCCCTCGAGCCCGTAACCGACCTCGATGCGCACCTTGTGGTCGGTCGAAAGGACGAACAGGATCAGACCGTCATCGAGCCCCTTTCGCCCGACCTTCCATTGCGCGAACGCGCGCACGGTCCAGTCCTCGGTCGGCGTCGTTCCAGTCGTCGGCGCGACGTAGAGCAGCACTTGATGTCCGGTCGTCGCCTCGTACTCGCGGAGCCGATCGTCGAGCGCAGAGACCGTTTGCGGCATGAGAAAGCCGGCGGTGTCCGTCGCCCACTGCGTCGGGGAGGGCGGGATCGCCACCTCGCCGGGCGCCGTCGCCCCCAGGCAGATCAGCGTCAGCAAGACCAGGGACCAGCGCAGCACGCGCATCCGCGTTAGAACTTCACCTGCGGCGCGTTCTGCGCCCCCGGCTGCGATTGGAAATACGCCTTCTCGTTGAAGCGCGAACCGAAGATACCGGCGACGAGAACGGTCGGAAACGTATCGCGCGTCGTGTTGAAAGTCTGCGCAGCCTGGTTGAAACGCATGCGTTCGACCGCGATGCGGTTCTCCGACCCTTCGAGCTGCGATTGCAGATCGAGAAAGTTCTGACTTGCTTTGAGATCGGGATAGTTTTCGGAGACCGCGAGGAGGTGCGTCAAGGCCGACGAGAGGGCGTCTTGCGCGGCCGTAAACTTCGCGAACGCGGCGGGATCGTTCGGCACCGCGCTCCCCAGGTTGAGCTGGCCCACCTTGGCGCGCGCTTGCGCGACGGCGATGTAGGTGCTCTTCTCGAAGTTCGCGGCGCCCTGGACGGTCGCCACGAGATTGGGGATCAAGTCGGCGCGCCGCTGATAGACGCTTTCAACCTGCGCCCACTGTGACTGGACCGCCTGATCGAGCGTGACCAATCGGTTGTAGGTCCCGGTCAACCCCACCACCACGATCAACACGATGATGACGAGGCCGCCCAAAGCGATCAGCCCGCGGTTCATTTGCTGATTACCATCGGTCGTCTTTCACTCTCCAGGACGACGAATCCGCCCCGGTACCCCTGGCGACGTCGTTCCCCCTGTGGGGTTAGGAGCTACGCGGTGTAGAACGAGCTGCAAGGTTGGCGGCTTTTTCGCTGTCCGGCCAAGGAATCGGTGATGACTCGCATGAGACCGCGAACGGTACACCTCGCACGAACGCTGGCCGCGCTGTTCCTTGCGGGAGCGCCGGTCGCGACGCTCGCCGAACCGGAACTCTCGGCGTCGTTCTCGCACCCGCCATACGCGCTCGCTACTAGCTGCGATCTGTCGCAACCGCTCGTGTTCGTCAACCTCATCGTCGCGAACCGTGGCGATACGCGCACGACGGAAGGCCCCGTCACGGCGACGGTCAGCACCCACGTGCTCGGCGGTGACCCGACGACGCTCCGGTCTATCGCGCCTGGTGCCCAGATCGCTCTGCGGATCCCGCTGCGTCGCGTTCCGTCCAGCCTCGGCGCCATCGGGGGAAAGCACGCGATCACGATCGCGGTCGGCCCGCGTCGCTTGGGACCGCTCACGGTTTCGGTTCCGGCAACTTTCTGCACAACGGCTGCGCGGGGAGCGGCGATTCAGCGACCGCGGGTGAATCCGCAGCCAGCCGCGACGACTCCGCCGGGCAAATCCCGCGTCGCCGGTATCAATTCGAACCCGGGGCAGGTCGTCGCCGCCGCGCGAACGCCGGCCGTACCGCGCAACGTGCGCGTCGCGAAAGGAACGCAGGAGTGCGCCGCGCACGTCGGGGTGTTCGGCGCGCTGGCGTGCCCGGCGATGATCAAGTCCGGCAACGTGTTGCTCGTCTGGGACTGGAACGCCGGAGCGGGACCGGACGCGATCGACGGCTTTCGCTTGTACCGAGTCGCCGGCGGCACGAAGCAACTCGTCTACACGCGGGCGGATAAAGCGGATCTGACGCTCGTCGACCTGACCGGGCCAGCAGCCGGCTACGTTGGCACATGTTTCGCCGTGAGCGCGTACGCCGGCGCGTACGAGTCCGCTCTCAGCGATGCGCTTTGCGTGACGAGGCAACAGATCACCGTTCTGGCATCACCGACGGTCACTTCCACGACTCCACCGGCGCAGGCTCCGAAGCACGTCGTCATCCACGTGACCGGCGATTCCTTTCCCGCCAACACGACCGTCGCGGCCGGCGGCGACGTGACGTGGATCAACGACGACTCGGACGAGCATTCCGTGTACGGTCCGGCCGGATCGTTCGTCGGCGACCTGTATGCGAATGGCGGGCGTTTCACGTATACGTTCCGCGACATCGGAACGAATTACGTCGTGCCCTACCTGTGTCAGTACCACGCTGGCATGCGTGGAACCATCAACGTCGTCACCAACCACTGAGGTCGTCCGCCGCCTGAATGCCCGCCTAATCCCGCTTCCACGTAGCGGCGAAGACCAGGCCGCGGTGGGCCTGGTCTTCGCGGAATCCGCAGGGCCTAAATCGGTACCCCGAGATACGGGAAGCTGTCGGTGACGCCGCGGTCCCCGGGCTTGAGGTTATCGTTCGTCAGGCACGCCGTCTCCGCATGGTCGTCGGGCGCGAGTCCGAGCTTTGCTCCGGTGTCCCCGAAAATAGCAGCCAGTGACGGATTGATGACCGGCGTGGACGGTCCGCGCCCACCGAAGTTCTTGGCTTTGGTTTCGACGCCCAAATATCCGGCGGGCCCGTTCGAGGACAGATCGGCGGCGAGCTCATCGGGAATGAGTACCTTTTGCAGCGCCAGCGCAAGTTGCATCGAGCGCCCTGCGCCGTTCGGAGGCTTGGCCGTCGTGAAGTCGACGATCGATTGCGATAACAGCGCGTCGTTCCAAGGCGCACTGCGATCGGTCGGATCGTGGTTCACGAACGTCTCGAATGCCTCTTTCACGGCCGGCCG
>Ga0182024_10001857_pt1 | contig 53236 bp, 37 predicted proteins | sample P32metaG_FD_120480 | JGI IMG/M metagenome (GOLD analysis project Ga0182024, IMG submission 120480) | Permafrost microbial communities from Stordalen Mire, Sweden - P3-2 metaG (Illumina Assembly) | ecosystem: Environmental > Terrestrial > Soil > Wetlands > Permafrost | place: Sweden: Stordalen...
GAGCTGCTGAAGCAGGCGAAGGAGAATCCGGACTTCGGGAAAAAGCCGCGCGATATCGACCTTTGACCGGTCATTCAAGACCTGCCGAGTGGAGGAAGTTGCGGGCGATCTCGCGGGCAGGACGGTGCTTGCCGTCCAGTTCGTAGTTGAGGCGGCGCATGGTTTCGCTGGTGATCCGGCCGGAGAGTTCGACCAGGGCAGGGCGCAGGGCGGGGAACTCGCGTTCGGCTTCTTCACGCACGACGAGCGCGCATTCGTAGGGCGGGAAGTAGTGACGGTCGTCCGCGAGAACCGTGATCGGCAAGACGGAGAGCATGCCGTCCGTTGAATTTCCGGCCACCATATCAACCTGATGTTTTGACAGGGCTTGATAGATGAGGCCGAGGTCCATTGTCTTGACTGGGCCAGAGAGGTGGAGGCCGTAGGTCTTCATCAGTCCCGGCAGGCCGTCTTCGCGGCGGGCGAATTCGTATCCCGCGCCGAGTTTCCAGGATCGAGCTGCCGATGCCTTCGTGAGAGTCGACGGGCCACCGTCTTCGTTACGAATTGCCATTGCAAACGTGTTCTCGAAACCGAGGGGGTCCAGCCATTCGAGATGCCATTGTGAATATCCTGTGCGCACCGCAGCGAGAACCTGGGCGGGATCCCGCAGAGGTTTTTCTTTGAGAACAGCGGTGAGAGCCGTACCTGTGTATTCGGGATAAACGTCGATGTCTCCGGTCACCATCGCTTGCTGGGTGAGGAGTGTGCCGCCGAGATCGAGCTTGCGGCTGACGTGTCCGTGGAGGCGATTTTCGAGATGTTCGGCGACGATCTCGCCGAGGATGAGCTGCTCGCTGAAGTTTTTGGAAGCTACACGGACGCGGGGTTCATGGTTGCAGGAGACAGTGAGCCCAAGGCTGGCCACAAAAAGCGATGACCTGCCCCACATCATCTCGAGAACCTTTTTTCGAGCCAGCCCAGTGCGCCGTCGGCTGCGAGGGCGAGGAGCGCCGCCGGGATTGCGCCCGCCAGAATCTGTAACTTGTCGACGGAGGCGATGCCGCGGAAGATGAAGACGCCGAGTCCGCCTGCACCGATCGCGGCGGCGATGGTCGCGGTACCGATGGTCGTGACCGTGGCGATGCGCAGGCCGGCGATGATCGTGGGGGCGGCGAGCGGGAGTTCCACCATGCGGAGGATTTGGGCGTGCGTCATCCCCATCGCGACGGCGGAGTCGCGAACTATGGGGTCCACTCCCAGAATTCCGGTTACTGTGTTTCGGAGGATGGGCAAGAGCGCGTAGATCACGAGAGCGACGATGGCGGTATGCGGTCCGATACCGCCGATAAAGGGGATCGGGATCAGGAAGCCAAAGAGCGCAAGGCTGGGGATGGTCTGTCCGATACTGGCGAACCCCAGGGCCCAGCGGCGAGCGCGCGGGCTGGAGGCAAGGAGAAGACCCGCGGGTATGGCGATGGCGGAGGCGATCAGAATCGCGCTCACTACGAGGACGAGATGCTCGCCGAGAAGTTGGATGCCTTCTTCGAGTAAGTCTTGCAGGACGTCACTGAGCATGCCGCGCCTCATGCAGCACATCGAGGAACGCGCGGGCTTCGGGATGCGGGCTGGATTCGAAGGCGGAGGGCGAGCCGATAAAGGCGAGATTGCCTTCGTGGAGCAGGGCGATTCGCGTCGCCAGTTTCATGGCTTCCTGAACGTCGTGAGTGACGAAGACCGATGTCTTGCCAAACTCGGCGCGGAGGCGGAGGAATTCGCGCTGCAGGTCGAGACGGGTAACGGGATCGAGTGCGCCGAAGGGTTCGTCGAACAACAGGATTTTGGGGTCAGCGGCGAGGGCTCGGGCAACGCCGACGCGCTGGCGCTGTCCGCCGGAAAGCTCGCGCGGAAAGCGCTGCGCGAAATCTCCGGCACTCAGACTTACGGAATTAAGTAGTGCGGCGACGCGGGCTGCGACTTTGTTTTCGGGCCAACCTTCGAGCCGGGGGACAAGGCCGATGTTGCGCTCCACGGTGAAGTGCGGAAACAAGCCGCCTTCCTGGATGACGTAGCCGATACCGCGGCGGAGGCGGACGCGGTCCCATTCCAATGTGGTCCTGCCATCGACGCGGATCTCTCCCGAAGTCGGTACGATCATGCCATTGATGAGACGCAGGGCTGTGGTCTTGCCGGAGCCGCTGCGTCCGAGGAGGACGAGTGTTTCCCCGGGATCGACGGAAAGCTTCAGGCCGTTGAGAATGTTTCTGTCGCCGATGCGAAAGTGGACATCACGAAATTCGACAGAGCTCATCTGAGTGATTTCTTGAAGAGCGTTTCGGCGAATCCCCACTCGGATTCGATCCACTGCCTCACGCAGGACCACCCCGCGCGTCGACCGATGCGGGAAACGTCTTCCGGGCGGAACTTGTGCGAGGACTCAGTCCAGATGGTTTCGCCGGCTTCGAAGGAGATGGTAAGAGCGAGCGCGTCGATACGTACTCGCTGGCCGATGCGCGACCGAAGGTGCATTTCGATTCTCGACTTTCGCTCGTTGAAGCGGACTTCGTGGGTGAATTGCGAAAGATCGAAGTGGCCACCGATCTCGCGATTGATGCGCGCGAGCAGGTTCAGGTTGAAGGCGGCGGTGAGGCCGATGGGATCGTCATAGGCGGTGAGGAGTTTCGGGCGCGGCTTGACGAGGTCCGCGCCGAGGAGCAGGTAGTCGCCGGGCCGCATGCGCCTGCGGATTTGGGCGAGAAACGATGCGGCCTGGGTGCGGTTGAAGTTGCCGATGGTGCTGCCGAGGAAAAGGAGCAGGGCGTGTTCGTTTGCTTTGCGGGCGGTGAGTGCAGCGTCGATGCCGTCAAGGTAAGTCGCTTCGATGGGCTCGATCCGCAGGCTTTCGACTACGCCGAGAATTTTCACGCAACTATCAAGTGCGGCGCGTGAAATGTCGATAGGCAGGTAGTGGACAGGATGATAACGCGCGGCGGCGGCGAGGATGTGGCGGGTTTTGGCGCCGACGCCGCTGCCGAGCTCGATGACCAGGCTGGGGCGATGGGAGGCGCGAACAATTTCAGGGGCGGCATTTGAAAGAAGACCGGCTTCGGCGCGGGTGAGGCCGTATTCGGGCAATACGGTTATGGCTTCGAAAAGTGCGGAACCGATTTCGTCGTAGAACCACGAGGGAGGAAGCGTCTTCCGGCGTTTTTGGGTGAGGCCGTCGGCCACGGCTTGAGCGAATTCGGGATTGACGCGCGCGGAGCGATCCGAAGCAAGCGCGGAAGCGGCGGAGGCGGACATTAATTCTCCAGAAGGCGGAAGCCGGCGTACATGTAAGGGTAATCCGCGCGGAACCAGTTGCGGAAACTTGGGCGCGTGAAAATGGTCGCGGTGCGCGGGGATGCGCCTTTCATGACGTAGTGCTGGCCGTCGAAGAAATCGGCGGAGTAGCCGGGATAGAGCGGGTGGGGCGCGAAGCCTTTGAATGGGGCGAAGGGGTCGCGGGTCCATTCCCATCCGTTGCCGATCATTTGCGAGGGACAGGGCCGATCGACAGGCGAAACCGCCTGTCCTGCCTGGTTGACGGGGATGGGGTCCCAGCGGTGATAACCGAAGTTGTCGCGTATCGGATCGGGTGAGGTTAGTTGCGCGGCTAGCTGGAACTGGGCTTCAGTGGGGAGATTGAGACCCCGCCATCGGGAATAAGCGAAGGCCTGTTGCCAGGTGACCCAGGCGGGCCAATCGAGAGGCAGCGGGAATTGCGCGAACATTCCACGGTAGAACCATGCGTTGTTTTCGAGGGTCCAGAAATGAGGAACGGGGCCGCCGTCGTGAACGAAATCCAGATATTCCCCGTTCGAGATCTTGAATTTAGAGATGCGGAATGCCGGGACGAAGACGTCGTGGGCGAGATGCTCGTTGTCCCAGCCGAAATGGTCTTTCGACTGGCCGAGAGTGACGCAGCCGGAATCGATCGGGATCATCGGATTGGAGGGTGCGGGGTGTTCGGACCCGCGATGGGCAGCAATCGGGGACTTCTTGTCGGAATAGGGCAGTCCGTGAAGGAGGTACGCGAAGGTTTCGGCGTGCATGTGGCGGTGCTCGATCGCCATTTTCAGGACCCAAGGATCGAGATCTTCCAGATGCGAATCGATCCAGGCGCGTGTCTTCGTTTTGTATTGCTCGACCTCGGCTTGGGTGGGCCAGTCGCGGCGAGAATCCACGGGCGCCTGGCCGGGTGCGGGGTCGATACCGCGTTCGAACAAGCTGTCGAAAGTCGGGTGTAAAGAAGCCGCGTTCAGGCCCCGGCCGGCGAGCAGGTTCCAATCGAAGGCTTCAAAGTGGCCGAGATAAAAGATGAGCCGGTGGCGCTCGGCGATGGGGCGAGCGTAGAGAGTCTCCGGTCCGATTAATGCGAAGAGACTGTCGGTCTGTTCGCGCGCGAACGCGATTTCACGGGCGAGTGCCTTTTGACGTTCCGCTGGCATGGTGATTATCGGACTCGACATAGCCTCAATGATGCTAGCAACCCTTTCGGCACTTTGGGAAACAGGCGCAAAACGGATCGCGTCTGCGCCGCCACTGCGGAACGTTTCTTCATTGTATGGCGGCTCAGGACAGCGCCCTTTGCGCGCTATATGAAAGATTGGATGCATTAAGTTGCCCGGACGACGCCGATTTTGAGCGATTGTGTGGGGTTACAGACGGGTTCGACGGCGATTACCGGGTGGATTGTGTCATTCGCAAATCCAAACCCATTTTCCACCGAAACGTCCGGTAAAGTGTTTACAGGATTGGGCCGGGGAGGGGTTGGCGCCTGCTGTTTGCGTACAGCCTGGAGGTCGTGAAGCTGCGCCATACTCTTTTGGAGATTGCGGTGGATTCGCTGCTCGTAGATGCTGAGGAGCGCGAACTGCTTCGCGTCGGTCAGGAAGACGCGCGCCGAATTGAGCGCATCGTGGATTTCCGCATCTTCGCTGTCGGCGGGGGACGGCGATTCCAAATGGCCGAGCGCGAAGATGTTGCTCTCGATCGCAAAGACGCGATTGAGACGCCAGTGATCTTCGGCGATTGATTGAGCGATCTGGAGCTTGAGGAAGTTCTCGGGTTTCAGACAATTCATGATGTCGGCGCAGAACTTGTCGTGGGCCGCGCGCTCCTCGGGAGAGAGAACGGTCGTTTGTCCAGTGAGGCCGTGGCGGAGGTTGTTCAGGCTGCAGCGTTTCTTACCCGCGGCGGACGTCGGACCGGTTGAGTGGAGGGCGTTACGACGATTCGCTTTGAGTTGTTTTTCCGAAATCATGGTTGCTCCTGCGGTACTTCTCGATTAAAGAAGTAGCATGGCCGGAGACGGATGGAAGGGTGAACAGTGGTCAGGGGTGCCGCAGTGTATTGAAATTGCAGGGAATTTGAAGCGAAAATATACTTGGTTTGGCTGTGAACGGGGTCGCTGTGGGTGTGCATCGGAGGGCGGAAGCGGTGTTCCCAATCCGGCAACTTCCCCGAACGCCGGATCGAAGGTGAATCTCACGGGGACGAAAGAAGGCGATGCGGTGGACATTCCTGAGTGCCGCATCAGGCCGCCACTTCAACCAGGTACGTCCGCTGTCCCGTTCGGCAGCGTTCGCGTCGCGAGGCATGTGTCGATGAGCGATCTTGCGGCTTGGTTGTATCAGCAAGTGGGGTTGCCTGTTGTCGACAAGACCGGGATCACGGGATTGTTCGACATCGAAATCCCCGGGCTACCGTTCAGGGGCGGCGCCGACGGGACCGTTAAAGCGGTGCGGAATGCGCTCGGGCTTGGATGTCGAATTGCATCGTGGAAACTACAGAGTCGCTGATCATCGATCATGTGGAGAAGCCGAAAGAAAACCAGCGTCCTGTCTCTGAAGTTCGTGAACAAAACGGACGATGCCGGCGAGAAAAAGCAGGCGGCTACGAAATCTTCGCCGACTGAATAATCTGTTCGAATACGGGCTGCAGGGGCGGAACATTCCCGGACGGAACCTGCGCGAAGAAAAACACGCGCATATGTTCGGTGAAGATCCATGTCAGAAGTTCAGTGATCTTTCTGCCGTTGCGCTCGTATTCGCCCACAGCGCGCAACGCCTGCTGTCCACCAATAATGGTGTGCTCCTCGCTGCCTTCGCGAATCTTGTAATTCGCCGCCAGATGCGGCGCGCCCGCTCCCGTCTGGCCCGCGCGCCGCGCAATCAGCATGGTCGGCGCATTCGAGAGACGTGGCGGGATGGTTTCCGGGTGAACGGAAGCCACTCTTGTCCTGTACGAACAGAATCCGGCTGCCGTAAACATGGCGACCGCCCACTTCGATGCCTGGGTCACTGATCAGCGCGGTCAGCAGAGGGATCGCCGGGATCAGCAGAATTCCGGGAACAATCCCCGCGCCAGGTAACCGCCGCCAACGGCGGAGATCCTTATCCGTTACTCCGAAGATACGCAAATAGAGAATTCGGGGCGTCATTGGATTCCGGTTCCACGAGTTCTACACGGTTGGGTCGCCGCTGCCAATCCGCGAAGGTCGGAGAAGAGGTGTCGACATAAGTGTCGACACGGCTCGCAAGAGTGCGCGCGCCACGAGGGAGCAAGGCGATCACCTCTAATCTCTACGATCAGGATGGGGCGAGGTAGCCTTTTGCGGAGTTGTGGGTGACGCTGGTGATCACAAGCTCGCGCTTCTCGCCGTTCTGATAGAAGATTACAGGGCGGCGCGCGTCGACATCCCGGAGCCAGATCGTGCGGCGTTCGGGCATTACCCAGATCCAGCCGTTTACACTTCGGTCCACGGCGTCGGTTGAAGACAGGCCGAACCATATTTTGCCGGGAACCAGCTCTCTGCTGTGCCGCTCGGGAACGCTGAATGCGATCTCGTGGCGAACAGGCGGGGCTGGGGCGGTTTCTTCATGGATGTTGTTCGTCGCCGTGTCCTCTGACACCAAGCGGGCCTTGACGATGAAGCGGTCCGGCGCGGAGCCGACATAGTCAAAGGGAAAGCAAGTGACCAGAGTGAGTTCGCTCGCCGGGCCGGGGCGCAGGACTTCGGTTTGTTCCGGTTTGACGATCCGGGTGCTCTCGACTCGATAGACGTAGCTCGCATCAGGCGTCTCGAAGGTCATTTCGTCGTTCGTGGCAACATCTTTGAGGCCGTGGAACAGACTGTCGCGATGGCCGGCGATGCCGACGTTCCCCTTTTGCCCGGGGAAGGCGGTGCCGGGGATATGGCCGAGAGCGATGCTGAGTGTGCGGTCGCTGTCGCCCTCGCGAACAATCGCTCGCACGTGACGCCGCGGAATGGTGAGGCGGCCAACGATGGCGCCGTTTGCGACCTGCATTTGCCGATGTGTTTGGGGAACGGCCCGGCTTTGGTCGAACTCGCGGCTCTGCCACGCCTGCCAGATCGTCAAACTCAGCCAGGAGCATGCCCAAATACCGACGGCAGTTGCGCCGGCGATGAGAAGAACGTTGCCGAGCCAGCGGGCGGTCCTATTTGGTTTGCGGTTCGTCATAGCGATAGCTGGTGCGGGTCAGCACGGTCAACCCACTTTGGCCCGGCGCCGACACCTTGACCTGGATATGTCTGAGCGGAGCTGCGTTTTTCGCATCCTTATCTTGACGGGGAACGTAGCCTATCGTGTAGCGAGTGCGGATTTCCTTCGCGATGCGATGACAGGCGTCGGATACGCCGTCGAGGCTTTTCGGGAACCAGGCTTCGCCGCCGCTGATTTTCGCGAGCTCCCGCAGGATACCGGGATCGGCGTCATATTGGTCTTCATCGAACAGGCCGATGGTGAAAATGGTTGCGGCGCTGCGCTCCACAAGGTCGATGGTCTGGGCGCGTTTGTGCAGGCTGGCGTTGTCGCCTCCATCGCTGATGAGAATGAGGGTCTTGCGGCCGCGCCTGCCGTCTTCCAACTGCTTCAGACCGTCCGCGACAGCGTCGTATAAAGCGGTCTTGCCCATGGGGCGTTCGCGATAGAGCGCGTCGCGCAATTGCGGAATTTTGCCGGAGAAAAGAGTGCCCTGCGGTAATCCACGCTTTACGGAATCATTGAAATTGAGAACAAAGACTTCATCGTCGCGGTTGCTTTCCGCAATCAAACCTTCGGCAGCGGCGAGGACTTGCCCTCGCTTCGGAGTCATGCTGCCGCTTTCGTCGACCAGAATGCCCATGGTGACCGGAGCGTCTTCGTTATCGAAAACGGAGATGGTTTGCAGCTGGCCGTTTTCGAGGACGGTGAAGTCCGGTTTCGAGAGTCCGGGGACAAAGTTGCCGTCGCGATTTTGCACGCTGGCGTCGAGAAGAACCAGACGGACCACGTTGCGGATGGTGAAGTCGTCTGTTGCGCCGAATGAAGCCGCGAGCAAAAATGAACCGGCGAACAGAAATGAAGCGACGCCCGGAATTCCAACGATCTGAATTACCGGGCGCCGTTTCATATCGATGTGCCTCTCGCTAACTCATGTTACGCGGAACGCGTTTGGCGCAACAAGCCGCCAACGCCTAACAAGAGCAGCCCTGTGAATCCGAACATCGGATAAGGGCTGGCGGTTTTCGGCAACTGCGCCGGTGTGGAAGTGACCGGCGATTCCGGAGGGGGTTCCGGCGCTGCCGAAGGAGTAGGGGGCGGAGGCGGTGAGTTCTGAGCAATTTCTACCGGCTGTTGGCTCGCCGGAGATTCCTGGGCGGAAGCCTGCGGCTGAACGGTGGGTTCAACGGGCGCGGGTGCGGCCGGTGGCGGAGGCACGTAAGTCGAAGTGGAGGCTTGAGCTATTACGGTCAACTGCTTCGGATAAGGGAACTCCTGTCCGAAATTGTCGCCGGGGTAGAACCATGCCTTAAGGGCTTTGGCGCTGCCTTCCGGCGTCTCCCACATGACAAAATGCGAACGACCGGTAACCTGCACGCGGTAATCCGGGATTGCCATGACAGTGTTAATCAGGTGAGTCTGATCGGCGTTATAGATCTGAACAATGTGCCGATCGGAACTCGAATTCAGCAACTTGAGCACATATTGCCCCGGTTGGAGAAGGGTTTCTCTTATTTGCATGGGCTCGCTGACGGTAAGAATGGTTCTTTTGTCCCATTCGTCAGCTTGGGCGCGGAATTCGGCAAGGCCGAGTGTAAGGGCGATGGCGCTTAATGGGATAAGCGCTGCCCGGGATTTTTGTCTATTTATTAATTGCGGCTTGATCATCGAATTATCCTCTCTTCGAAGGGTCAGTGCCTGGTAGCACTCGCTGATGACAAGGCATCTGGCTTGCCAAAGTGGGCAAGTTATTTGACATCAGAAAGTTTCGGGAAGAGGGGTGGACTGGCGGAGTGTAGTTCTTGCCGGGTATTGGAGGGCAGCGGGAAGATTACGCGGATGAATGCGTACAAAAGCACCATGCGCCGTGTCGGCAGCGGCGATTGGCCGGCAGGGGATCTACCTGTCGGGTTTGAGCTCTCGCGGTAGCGCTACGCTGGTAACAGCTTTGCGAAAACCTGAAATCATGAGTCCGGCCGGTTATTGGCCACAACTGCGCGCGGCGGTCGAGGCGGGCGCGGATGCGGTCTATTTCGGGCTGAAGCACTTTACGGCGCGGGCAAAGGTGGGCTTCACGCTGGAGGAAATGCCGGAAGTGATGCGCACGCTGCATCGGCGCGGCGTGCGGGGTTATGTCACTTTCAATACGCTGATATTCGAACACGAACTGGACGAGGCGGCGCGCACGGGAGCGGCGATTGTCGAAGCGGGAGCGGATGCACTCATTGTCCAGGACTTGGGGATTCTGCAGTTGCTGCGCGGAATTGCGCCCGATGTCGAACTGCACGCGAGCACTCAGATGAGCATCACGGATGCGGAAGGCGTGCGATTCGCGCAGAGTTTCGGGGCGGACCGCGTTACGCTGGCCCGGGAGCTGTCGTTGGCGGAAGTCCGGATGATACGCGAGCAAACCGGATGCCCGGTAGAGATGTTCGTTCATGGCGCGCTGTGCGTGGCGTATTCGGGGCAATGCTTTTCGTCAGAAGCATGGGGCGGGCGGAGCGCGAATCGCGGGCAGTGCGCGCAGGCGTGCCGATTGCCGTATGACTTGATGGTCGATGGCGAGAAGGAGCCGCTGGAAGGGAAGTTAGAAGCCGCGCGTTATTTGCTCTCGCCGGGCGATCTATACACGCTGAGGGAGATTCCGGAGATCGTGGCGGCGGGCGTGTCCGCGTTGAAGATCGAAGGTCGCTATAAGGACGCGGAGTATGTAGCGCTGACTACTCAGGCATATCGGAAAGCGGTTGACGATGCGTGGGCTGGGGTGGCGCATCCGATCAGCCGCGCGGAAGAGCTGCAACTGGAGCAGGTATATTCGCGTGGGCTCGGTCCGTATTTCGTGACGGGGACAAATCATCAGGCGGTAGTGAAGGGGCGCGCGCCGAGGCATCGAGGCGTGTTGATGGGGCGGGTCGTTGAAGTCGGGGCGGACTGTGTCGTGGTGGAAATGGGGGAGGCTGATGAGATCGCGCCGTTGAAGCAGGGTGACGGCGTGGTGTTCGATTCGGCGGACTGGCGGAGTCCGGGTGAGCAGGAAGAAGGCGGGCGGGTTTATGAGGCGGTTCGCGGGTTGGACGGGCGCGTGGAACTGCGATTCGCCAATCGGGCGATAAAGTTCGAGCGAGTCCGGGTGGGGGATTTGGTTTGGAGAACGAGCGATCCCAATGTGGCGCAGGCGGCGCGGGTGTTTACGGAAGCGACGGCGCCGGTCTCACGGCAGGTGGTGCGGGTTCATGTGACGGCGCGGGAAGGCGCGGCGCTTGCGGCGGAATGGAGCCTGGATGCGGGGCCGGAAGTGAGTGTGGTGGTGACGTCGGCTGCGGTTCTCGGGGCTGCGCAGAATCGGGTTGTTTCATTGGAGATGGTGCGGGAACAGTTTGCGAGGCTGGGGGGGACGGCGTATACGCTTGGCGCGGTTTCGCTTGATGTGGAGGGGTCGCCGTTTGCGCCGGTTTCGGTTTTGAATCAGATGCGGCGGGAAGCGGTGGAGCGATTGCAGGAGAGGCAGGCGGGTGGGAGTGGCCGCAGCAGGCGTCGAGATGAGTCTCGACGCGGCACGCAGGAGTGCGTGCGCCATGAAGAGACCGAGGTGCATCTGTTGGTGCGGACCGCTGAGCAATTGGATGCGGCGATTGAAATCAGACCGGCCAGTATCACGCTGGATTATCTCGATCTTTATGGGCTGAGGCCTTCGGTGGAACGCGTGAAGGCCAGCGGGATTGCGGCGCGGGTGGCGAGTCCGCGGGTGTTGAAGCCGGGGGAAGCGCGGATTTTGAATTTTTTGCTGAGTCTTGAATGCCAGATATTAGTGCGGTCGACCGGAATATTGAATGTGCTGCGGGAGCGGGAACATCCGTTTCTGATCGGGGATTTCAGTTTGAATGCGGCGAACTCGTTGTCGGCGGCGGAGTATCTCCAGCTCGTCGCGCGACTGACGCCTGGGCACGATCTGAATGGGGCGCAGGTGGCGGACTTGGCGCGGGACGCCGGTGCGGAGAACATCGAAGTGGTGGCCTATCAGCATCTGCCGGTTTTCCATATGGAACATTGCGTGTTTTGCCGGTTTCTGTCGGATGGCACGAGTTACAAAGACTGCGGGCGTCCGTGCGAGAAGCATCGGGTGGAGTTGCGGGATCAGGCGGGGCGGTCGCACCCTGTAATGGCGGACGTGGGGTGCAGGAATACTGTGTTTGGGGCGGAGGCGCAGGAGGCGAGCGGGCATCTGGATCTGTGGCGGGCGGCGGGGATTCGGCATTTCAGGTTGGAGTTCGTGCATGAGTCGGGGAATCAGGTGCGGGAGGTGGCGCGGCTGTTTGGGTTGGCGCTTGGGGGGAAGATGAGTGCAAGTCAGCTCAATCGGGATTTGAAGAGCGTTGCGCCGCAGGGGATCACGCAGGGGAGTTTGTTTGTGGCGGCAAACTATTTGGAGTTGCCCGTTCTTCAGTAAACCCACCGGCGACAAGATCGCCAGTGCTACAAAGACCGTTTCAGGATTTGTTGGGCTTCGGAGATGATTTGGTTCAGGTGGGCTTGGCTTCGGAAGCTTTCCGCGTAGAGCTTGTAGATGTCTTCGGTACCTGAGGGACGGGCGGCGAACCATCCGCCTTCCGAGGTGACTTTCACGCCACCGATCGGGGCGTTGTTGCCGGGAGCATCGATCAGCTTAGCTGTGATTGCGTCGCCCGCGAGAGTTGTTGCCGAGACGGACAGTTTCTTGAGGGCGTTTTTTTGTTCCGGTGTCGCGGGTGCGTCGATTCGCGTGTAGAAGGACTCGCCGTAGCGGGCGGTGATTTCGCGATAGTGCTCGCCGGGATCCTTGTTCGTCCTCGCCGTTAATTCGGCGGCCAGTAAACCCAGAATGAGCCCGTCCTTATCGGTGGTCCACACGCTGCCGTTCGTGCGGAGAAAACTCGCGCCGGCGCTTTCTTCGCCGCCGAAGCAGCATGAACCGTCGAATAATCCGGGCGCAAACCATTTGAAGCCGACGGGGACTTCCCAGAGCTTGCGGTGAAGGTCGTTTACGACGCGGTCGATGACGCCACTGCTGACAACCGTTTTGCCGATCATCGCCGTTTGCGGCCAGCTGGGCCGGTTACCCAACAGATATCGAATCGCCACGGCGAGGTAGTGGTTGGGGTTCAACAAGCCTGCGGAGCGGGTCACGATGCCGTGGCGATCCGCGTCGGGATCGTTGCCCCAGGCGATGTCGAACTGGTCTTTGAGCTTTACGAGTCCAGCCATGGCGTAGGGGCTGGAGCAATCCATGCGGATCTTACCGTCGTGGTCGACGGTCATAAAGGCGAAGCGCGGATCGATTTGACGATTGACGACGGTGAGATTGAGCCGGTATTGTTCGGCGATTGGCTCCCAATAGGGCAGGGAAGAGCCGCCGAGGGGATCGACGCCGATTTTCAAGTCGGCGGAACGAATGGCATCCATGTCGATGACGTTCCGGAGGTCGCTGACGTAAGGGCCGATCAAATCGCGCTGATGGGCGGTTTGGGATGAGACGCGTTTGACGTCATGGTTGCCGTTGCGCAGAAGGTCATTGGCGCGATTCTGTATCCAGTTGGTGACATCCGTGTCGGCGGGACCGCCGTCGGGCGGATTGTACTTGAAGCCGCCGTCCTCGGGAGGATTGTGCGACGGAGTAATCACAATTCCATCGGATGGGGCTGCAGTGTGGTCGCGGTTGTAAGTCAGGATCGCGTGAGAAATAACCGGCGTTGGAGTGAAGCCACCCCGTTCCTGAATAATGGTGTCGATCTTGTTGGCGGAGAGGACTTCGAGTGCGGTTTGTTGTGCCACCTCCGAGAGGGCGTGCGTGTCTTTACCCATGAACAAGGGGCCATCGATGTTTTTGCTGCGCCGGTACTCGCAGATGGCCTGAGTGATGGAGAGGATGTGGGCCTCGGTGAACGTGCCGTTCAAGCTGGTGCCGCGGTGTCCACTGGTTCCGAAGCTGACCAGCTGGGCGGGGTTGGCCGTGTCGGGCTTGCGATCGAAATAGTCGCGTTCGAGCCGGGACACGTCGATCAGGATGTTTGGGGGCGCCGGTTTGCCGGCCAGAGGGTCGATGGGCATTTGATACTTCGATTATTGATTGCGCAGGCTGATGGGAGGGAAGTAAGCGCCCTTGAGTTCGCGCTTCCACCAGTTTCCGGTTTGGCGGCGTTCTTCGAAGGTGGTGAAGCGATAGTCGTACACCATCGCGCGAATATATTTGGGTGGCTTGCCGGCAAACGGATTGCGCTCGAGCAGATCGAGGACCGGCGGCGAGCCCTGCAACAGACGCATCATGAAACGGAGGAGCCAGGGGTTTTCGCGATAGTTGCCCAGAGCGGCGAACCACATCTGCCAGTCGAGCCGGGGCTGCATGGGTTCGGCCCAGCCTGGCGCGCGATTGAGCGGGCCGGGTTTGTAGCGGAAGATGTAAGGCTGCCAGTCGACGGAATCGTTCGAGCCTTCGATTGAAATCTCCGGGCGGCTGGGTGTCATGGTAGCGAAGAGCCCGTATTGATTGACGACTCCGAAGGGAGCGGCCGGCGAGATTGCGGCGTACACGAAGGCGGGCACGCGAATGTCGAACATGCCGGCGAGTCCGGTGACCGACAGGATCATCACGAACGCGAACAAGGCTTGCGACACATAGCGATTCGAATACGTTTTCACCTTTGCCGACGCCGGAGGCATCCGCATTTTCCGGAGAAAGGCGTCGTCAAGGAGGAAAAGGCAAAGCGCGATGGTGAGCAAATTGAAGAACGTGTAATTGCCTGTCAGGAGGATCAGGATCTGGAGACCGATAGTTCCGAAAGCGGCGATCTGTTTCAGACGCCTCGGGCCGAACATCAGAAACGGCAAGCCCAGTTCCACCACGAAGACGAGCGCGGTCGACGACTGCTGGAACCACAAGGGTGCCTGTATCAAGTACCAGGCGACCGGCGTCGGCAGGGGCTGAGTTTGATAATGCACCGCAAGTGCCGTGAGGTTGCGCCATAACGGATCGTGACTGAGTAATTTCACAGCGCCGGATTCGAATATGAGCCGGAAGAGCAACCAACGGAACAGCCAGACACGGATGAACGACGGCTTCAGAAAGATGGCGAGGAATCCTGCTTCAAGCAGCAGGAAGTCCCACTGATAGGACATGAAGATTTGCCCGGCATTCACGATGGAAAGGTAGTAGACGAAGAGGAGGACGAACGCGGCCTTTTGCCCGGATGTGTGCGGGCGTCCGATGGCGGCTACACCGGCGATCACGGCGCCGCCCCAAACGATCGATTCGAGGCCGAATTCGCTGTGTATCCACCAGAAGATCGTGGGTAGGCGCCAGAAGCTGTGGGGACCGATCTGGCGCATCACTTCGGCGAAAAACTCGGTGACAGGCTGGATTCCCTGAGCGCCGATGAGGCCACGCACCTGGCGGCCGAAAGAGACGAAGGCGAACAGGTATATGAGCGCGATGGCGCGGGCGAAAAGCGAGCAGGCGATGGTGTACTGCGGGGGCTCGACCTGAGAGCCCCAGAGGGCGCGCGTGACGCGGTAGCCTGCATTGCGATGCGCGGCGATGAAGCGGTAGACAGCTTCGGTGATCGGGCCGACGCCCGGCACGAGTTGGTAAAGCCAGAGCGCCCACGCGCTGCCCGGACGGAACGCAAGCAGGTGGAAGACCGCTTCGGCCCCGCTGTAGTGTGAGTTGCCGTCGAAGAACTGGACGGCCTTTTGGAATTCAGAGACGGGAGTATCCGGAAAGCGGCCCGCATCGGTCTGATACGGGACATATTCCACTTTTTCGCCCGTGAGTTTCTTCCAATAGCCGATCCAGATCCGGCAGAACGAGCAATCGCGATCGAAGACGAGGACGGGGCGCGAGGTGTCGGAAGGCACTTTCTCGATTAGATCATTGGCACAGATCAGTAACATGGAGGAGTGGGCTTGGCCTCATGACACCCCTCCTCCAGTTTTCGCTGGTTGCGTTCACATCGATTTTCGCGCTCGTAGACCCGATCGCGGCGGTACCCACTTTTCTGTTGATGACGAACCACACCGATCCGGCCCGCCGACGCCACACGGCGCATCGCGCTTCATGGACGTGCTTTCTCGTATTGGCGATATTTGCGCTGGCGGGACCTCTCATTTTCGAGATGTTCGGCATTACGCTGCCGGCCTTCAGGATCGCCGGCGGTGTGATTCTGGGACTTATCGGGCTCGATATGCTGCGCGCGCGCCGTTCGGCCACGAAGGAAACGCCCGGCGAAACGGAAGAGGGTGCGGAGAAAGAGGACGCGGGCATTACGCCCTTGGGTGTGCCGATGCTGGCAGGCCCGGGAGCGATGTCGTCGGTCACGGTGCTGATGACGCAGAACGCGGATTGGGCGCACCGGGGGATCGTGCTGGCGGCGGTCGCGACTGCGTCGCTGGCGTCCTTTCTCGTGCTTGCGGCGGCCGAGCGGGTGGGTTCTTACCTGCATGAGACCGGGATACGAATTTTGTCGAGGTTGATGGGGTTGTTGCTTACGGCGATCGCGGTGCAGTTTGTACTTGACGGGTTGCGGGATGTCGGCGTGGTGCGGTGACGGAGCTTCTATAACACAAAGTACTTTACTTGGCAGCGCTATTCGTTCTATTATCGATTAATGAGCAAGCGCGCCCCGGAACTCAACAAACTTAGCGGCTATGCCCTGATCCTGCTGTCGCTTACGGCGTTGCTTTCGGTACTCAGCGGGTACAGTGGGCCGCCCCAACCGGACGAAGGCACGGGGGCACATATATTTCAGTTGTCAATCGTGGCGATCGCGCCGACGATCCTGCTTTTCGTCGCGACGACGGATTGGAGGCGGCCTTTGCGAAGTTTGCGACCATTGGCGTTTTCAGCCGCCGCTTTGGTTCTCGCGTTTGGGGCGCTATATTACCTTGAGCACTACCGGAACCCAAAGTATGTGGGTCGGAGGGTGCACATACTTTCCGGTGTAGACCTTGGGTCAGGCCGTGACAGCGAGGTCCACACCGGTAAGGCCCAGATGCCGATCCGTGGACCAGCAGATCGCGCTTCGGCGATCCTTCATGATAGTAAGTCCATGGGCGTCCGGCGGAGTTAGATTTTGATCATGAAACTGGGCGAGCGTCCGGCGGACCTTTGACGCCGCATCGGATTTCCCTGATCTTCGGATTCAGATGGTTGCGGTTCGTCGGTAAGCGTCCTGTTATCCAACGTTAACTACAATGCGCGAAGAGCCGCCTCGAAAGGCGGCTGCAGGCAAAATTGCCCGCCCTACAGCAGGTCGCGGAAAGCCGTTTGAGTGATTGAACCGGTTCCGAGTTGCGTCGGCAAGAGCCTTCGGTGATAGTCTCGATGCGATGGCCATCAATCGGAAACCAGTTGATGTCGCGGTGATCGGGCTGGGCGCGGCGGGGGGAGTTGCCGTGCTGCCGCTGGCGCGTGCGGGCCTGAAGGTCGCGGGGATCGAGGCTGGCGGGTGGATGGACCCGCATGGTTTCAAGCCGGACGAGATCTACAACAATGTCCGCCGCCTGGTGACCTCGGTACCCAAGGCTCAGCGGGAGATTCCCACGGTTCGCAGCAGTCCCGGCGCTCCGGCGAGGCAGGCTCCGGTGCATCCAATGATGAACGCGATCGGCGGAACTTCGATCCACTATTGGGCGCAGAGTTGGCGGCTCAAGCCGTGGGATTTCAAGACGCGTTCGGAAACGATCAAACGCTACGGGACAGGCGCGATTCCGGCCGGATCGACCCTCGAAGACTGGCCTCTCGATTATGACGAGATCGAACCGTTCTATGACACCGTTGAATATGAGATCGGCGTGTCGGGAAAGGCGGGCAACATCCAGGGCCGCCTCGATCCGGGCGGCAACGTCTATGAAGGCCCGCGTCAGCGCGAGTATCCGATGCCTCCCCTGCGCGGCACGGAGTTCTCGGAGCTCATGAGTAAAGCTGCGCGAGACTTGGGCTGGAAACCGTTCCGCGCGCCCGCCGCGATCAATTCGCAACCGTACAAAGGCCGCCCGGGGTGCGCCTATCACGGATTTTGCGGTACCGGTGGGTGCCATATCGGTGCCAAGAACTCGACGGCCGTCACGACTATCCCGGAAGCGCAGCGGACTAAGAATCTTACTATCGTGGATTACGCGCATGTAACGCGAATTGTGTCGGGGGCCGAAGGGCGTGTAATTGGAGTCACTTACATCAAAGATAAGAAGGAATACTTTCAGCCTGCGAAGGTGGTCCTGCTCGCGTCCTACACGTACGAAAACTCGAGGCTGCTCTTACTTTCGAAATCCAAAGCTTATCCGAACGGCCTGTCGAATAATCGCGGACAAGTAGGGAAGAATTACTTCGCTCATTGGGGCACCGCCGGTGGCGCGGCCGCGCTATTCCCGTTCGACATCAATGTCTGGTACGGGCTTCCGGCGCAGGGTACAACGGTCGATGAATGGGCCGACGACAACTACGACCACAGCGGACTTGGATTCATTGGCGGGACGAGTCTGCATGTGCACACGGAGATGCATCCGATCGACGCGGCTGCCATGCCGCTGTTTGGGCGCGCGCCGGGGTGGGGTGCCGGGTGGAAGAGCTTCATAAGCCAAAACGCCGCGCGATTTACTTCCGCTTATCTGCAGACGTCGACATTTCCGTACGAAAATACCTTTCTCGATCTGGACACGGAGATTCGCGATCCGCTCGGCGATGCGGTCTGCCGGGTGACAACGAGTGCGAAGGAGAACGAGATGAGGTCGGTTCAGTACGCGCAGAGGAAGATGGAGGAATGGTTTCGGGCGGCGGGCGCGATCGAGGTATTCATGTCGCCGCCAGCGGTCCCCGGTTTGAGTACGCACGCCTTCGGTGGCACCCGGATGGGGAATAATCCGGAGACGAACGTAGTGGATCGCTGGGGCTTTTCGCATGAAGCGCCGAATCTGGGTATTTTGGGCGCATCGCTTATGGGAAGCAGCGGGGCGCGAAACCCGACGCTGACGATTCAGGCACTGGCCTGGCGGACGGCGGATCATTTAGTGAAGAACTGGCAGGCGATTGCCGGGTAGGGGATATAGTGTTGGTGGACGAATGGACACTCTAATTCGACGTCGTCTTTTGTTGGTTCCGCTATGCCTTTCGGCCGGCGCTTTTGCGCAGGCTCCCGCAGGCTCGCCGCCGCTGTTCTTCAAGGAAGAATGGAAGGCACCGGCCGATGTCGAGCATCCGGTGAGCCAGGAATCCGTGGCCAGCGCGAACCTGGAAATCAAGCTTTACGGCGATGGCGTTGGCGGCGTGAAGCCCGATCATGGCATCTGGATCGTCAAGCACAACCCGCCTGCGATCGAGCCGGCGCACACGTGGAGCGGGATGTGCACGTCGAGCTGCGCTTTCGCGCTGCGGGATAAAGAGAATTACGTCGATTTGAGCGGGCTGGGCAAGGTGCGCTTTGAATACAAGGTGGCTGGTTTCCACCTGCTCCGGCCCATCGTCAAACTTGCCGATGGGACTTGGCTCGCTGGCGACCACACGGAGGGGCTCAGCGCCGATTGGCATGAGTCCGAGATCACGCTGGCCGATCTTCGCTGGCGCAAGATTGATATCAAGAAAGTGATTGAGGCGCCGGACGGCAAGTGGATCGAGCACCCGGACCTGAGCAAGGTGGACGAGATCGGTTTCACGGACCTCATGGCCGGCAGTGGGCACGGGCCGGGCGGATGGTCGGACGTCGGCCGGATTGAAGTTTACGGCAAGCCGGTAAAGCGCTAAAAAGGCGTCTGACCCCTTTTTACTCCTCGGAAATATCGGGGGTTACTCCAGGGCGAAGAGCCAGACGGCGCCGCCCTCCGGGACTTCGGGGAACTCGCCCGGGAACGCGCGGTTCAAAGTTCCCTGCATGCCGCGTGAATCGCCACCCCAACCCGCGTGCACGGCCACGTACTGTTTGCCGTCTACTGTGAAGGTGGTGGGCGGTGCGAGAATGCCGGAATTGGTGGGAAACTCCCACAGCAGTTTGCCGGTCGCCGCATCGAACGCGTGCATCTTGCGGTCGCTGGTCCCGCCGCTGAACACCACGCCGCCGCCGGTTACCAGCATTCCGCCCCAGTTCGGACTCTTCGCATAGTCGTGCCGCCAAACCTGCTTGCCCGTGTCGACGTTCCATGCCTGCACTTCACCGAAGTGATCGGTGCCGGGGACAATCGCGCCCGCACCCATCCGCACGCCCGTGTAGCCCTGGCCCGGCAGATAGTCCACCATTTCGAGTCCGGTCGATTCACCGCATATGTTGTTGTTGGCTGGTACGTAAATCATGCGCGTTTTCGGACTGAACGCGATCGGGGGCCAATTCTTACCGCCATGCAGTCCGGGGCAAAAATCCGCGTGTTTGTTTGTTCCCGGCTTGTGGGCCGGATCCACATCGGGACGCCCGGTCTCCGGATCGAGGCCCTTATACACGTTCTGAAAAACAAAGGGCTTGCCTTCGATGAATTTGATGCGCCCGCCCGTCGTCGAATCGCCGCGATCGAGAAACCACATGTAGCCGTCGCGGGCAACATCGATCAGCCCTTTAAAAGTGCGTCCATTTCGCTGGAAATCCACGAGGATGGGCGGTGACACTTCGTCCCAGTCCCAGGAGTCGTTGGGGTCGTATTGAAAGTGCCCCTTGATCGCGCCGGTGGCGACATCGAGAGCAATCGTGGAAGAAACATAGAGATTGTCGCCAGGGCGCTTGTCGCCCATCCAAGGTCCACCATTGCCAACCCCCCAGTAGGCGATATTGGTCGCCTGGTCATAGTTGCCCGTGACCCATACCGAGCCACCGCCTGTCTTCCACTGATCGCCGCCTTTGGGCCAGGTCTCGCTGCCAGGTTCGCCGGGAGCGGGGATCGTGTAAGTCCTCCATTGCTCTTTGCCGGTCTCCGGATCGAAAGCGGCAACGAAGCCGCGGATGCCGAACTCGCCTCCCGATGCTCCTACCATGACTTTGCCATCGGAGATCAGCGGAGCGAGCGAGATGTAGTAAGCGGATTTGTTGTCGGCCACCGGGGTTGTCCAAACTTCTTTGCCGGTCTTCGCGTCGAGCGCAATCAGCACTGCTTCACCGGCGGCAAAGTAGACTTTGTCGCCGTAGAGGGCGACGCCGCGGCTCGTATCGTGCGCGACGACGGCTCCTGCGGGGCGCGGCCTCTTATACCGCCAGAGAAGGTTGCCAGTGCGCACGTCGAGCGCGATTACCTGATTGTTCGGCGTGGATACAAACATGACGCCGTTGTTGACCAGGGGGGCGGATTCGTGGACTTTGGTTTCTCCGGTCGAGAAGATCCAGACCGGCCGCAGGGTTTTAACGTTGGCCGACGTGATCTGATCGAGCGGGCTGTAGCCCCAGCCATCGTAGGTGCGGCGGATGGAAAGCCAGTTGCCGTCCTCAGGATTCTTGAGACGCTCCGCGGTTACCGGCGCATAGTTGCGCAGGACGGATGGCATGGGCTCGGTTGGGCCCGGGGGTTGGGGTTGCGATTGGCCAAAGCTGGTTCCGGCGGTCAATGTGAGCGTGCCGGCGACGACGCAAAAACTTCTGAAATGGAGCATAAAATGTGCCTTTTCGATTCAGGGTCATCATACATGATGAGGGGTAAGAACACCGGCGACAAGATCGCCGGCGCTACCCGATCGACTTCCAATTCTTAATCAAGTGCTCTGCCGTACGCCAGGCGAGGGCCTGAACCGTGAGGGTCGGGTTGCGCGCGCCTGCTGTGCCGAAGACCGACGCTCCGAGAATACCCAGATTGGGAGCTTCGTGGGAGAAGCCCCAACGATCCACGACACTAGTCTCGGGGTTATCGCCCATTCTGGTGCCGCCGAAAGCGTGAGTGGTCAATGCCGGGCCACCGCCGCCCTGCGCCTTAGTCACTTCGATGGCGCCCGCCGCCCGAAACCACTCTTCCATCTTTTGTCCGGCGTATAAGGCCTGGCGCGGCTCGTTCTCTTTCGGCCCGCTGGTAATCCGGCATACCGGGTCGCCGAGTGGATCGTTCACATCCGGATCCAGATCAAGATACGTATTTTCATAAGGGAAGGTATTCGCCTGAATATAGGACGATACCCAGCGCCCCGCGTTCTCGCGCACGAACGCTTTCCATTTGGAGCCCCACTGCGGCGCGTGCCCGTAAGTGTTCATTGCCGCCGCGCCGATAGGATGTTTCTCGGTATTTACTTGAATCGTTGCGCCGCCTATGAATCCAAGCCCGGCATGATCGAAGTTATCGTCGGCAAACTCATCTACCGTCACATTCTGGGCGATCGCCCCGTACCAGATATTGAGATCGAACGGAAACAGTGCGCTGACTCCGGTGCCTGCCTGCGCGTCCCAATGTCCGAAGTAATGCTTTCCCACCTGGCCGTGATTGTTGGAGAGTCCCTTGGGGTAGGCTTTGGACTTCGAAAGTAAGAGCAGCCTGGAGTTCTCATAGGTGTAGCCTGCAAGCAGGACAACCTTCGCACGTTGAAAATATTCCTGTCCTTCACGCAAGTAAAGAACTCCGGTGACTTTGCCATCTCCACCACTTACAATCCGTGTGACCTGCGCTTTGTCGAAAATAGTGAGGTTCCTGGTCTTCTGCGCTTCCGGGATCGTCGTGACGGCAGTTGAGTTCTTGGCGCTGATGTGGCAGCCGCCGCGGTCGCAGTAGCCGTGATAGGCGCAACCCGGGCGTCCGCGATAAGGCTGAGAATTGATGGCCGCTGGTCCGCGAAACGGCTTCCAACCAAGCTTTTTCGCAGCGATCATCATCATGTCGGTGAAATCGGTATCCCGCAGGGGCGGCATGGGAAAGTCACGTTTGCGCGGGCCTTCAAACACGTTGCCGCGCGGATCGATTTTGCCCGCAATATTGCCCGCCCTGCCGGAAACGCCTACTTCATATTCCACATGGTCGTAAAACTCTTCCAGCTCGTCGTAGGTTACTGGCCAGTCTTCCAGGGTAGTGCCCTTGGGAATCGAGGTTGCCCCATAGCGCCGGATGGATTCCAACCGCACTTTGAAATCCCAGGGATTGTAGCGCCAGCTCTGCGCGTGGTAATGGATCGACGTGCCGCCGATCGCGTTCATCATAGGCGCAGCCGCGCCCTGCCGCGCTCCCATCTCGTTACCGGTCCGAAAGGTTGGAATCTCGCGTTTGGCTTTGGGAACGGACGTGACGAGCGCCCGCACGTTATTGTAGATTTCGTCGGGCCTGAAACGGTGGACGTCCATCCACGTGCCTGCTTCGATGCCGGCGACTTTGAGGCCCGCGCGCGCCAGCGGCAATACGGCCACGCCTCCCGCCGCGCCCAGTCCAATCACCGCGACGTCGACCGGCTTAAGGTTGACGGCCATTATTTCGCTCCCGCGCTGTAAGCGGACCGGCGATACGGTTTGGGCGGCGCACTCATCTTCTGATCTTCCGGCGCCACCGCGAGACGAGGTCCGGGATACCGGATGAGGTCCCATCCGGCGAAGTTCTTGTTACCCCCGTAATAGGGATCGCTGAACATACCTTCGAGCGTCAACCGCCGGACGCGATTGAAGAATGGCCGCGCGTTGGGGAATCCGCTGGCCGAGCCGTTGTCCATTGTCGTCAGCAATTCATCGCGGACTTCCGGAGCGAGGTCCGCAAAAGCCGCGTTGTGCGTGGCGCGAGCAAGTGTGTCGACTCCCGCGAGCCCGCCGAGAAACGTTCCCTTTTCAGCGGCCAATGCTCCGGCGAGCGCGCGATCGATGTAGGTCCCGGCTCCGCATTCCACTGCCCCGGGACCGTTCTCGTCTTTTGGAACCAGGCGGTCGATGAAGGCTTCGAGCGTCTTCAGTTGCCCCGGCGAGAGTACGGTTTGTGGGGCCTGTGCGGCAGCGGTGAGCGCGGCGAGGGGAACAAACGTAGCTGAGGCGATCACCGTTCGGCGAGTGACGTTGAAAGGCTTGTTTTCTTCAGGCATGCGATTGACCCTTTTTATCCTATTCGATTCCCGACCCGGCGATTCCCGATCCTGTTAAACTGAGCCTTTCCCATTGACCGGACACGCCCAGCACCGCACGCGCTTTCGCTATTTCGAGCTCATTGTTCTGATGGGTGTGTTGCAGGCCTTTGCGCCGCTCTCTATCGACATGTATCTGCCGTCGATGCCGCTGCTCGAGAAGGTCTTTCACGCGACCACCGCGCAGGTGCAGATCACGCTCGTGACTTTCCTGCTGGGTTTCGCGCTGGGGCAAGCGCTTTACGGGCCGGTCACGGACCGCTTTGGCAGAAAGCCCCCTCTGTACGTCAGTCTCGCGCTGTTTGTTGTTTCCTCGGTCGCCTGCGCACTATCGAAGTCGGTGAACGTGCTGGCATTTTTCCGTTTGCTCCAGGCCATTGGAGCCTGCGGAGGCGCGGTGGTCTCGCGCGCCATGATTCGCGACCTGTTTCCGCCTGTGGACCTGCGGCGTATTTTTTCCATGCTGGTGCTGGTGCTGGGCGTATCGCCGCTGATCTCGCCCTTCATCGGCGGCTATCTGCTGGTGTGGTTTGGATGGAAATCCATTTTTTTCACACAGGCATCGCTCGGTGCGGCGACGCTCCTGGCCATGCACTTCCGGCTGGCCGAATCTCTTGCGCCTGAAAATGCCCGGCCGCTTCACTTGACCCACGTAATTTCGAGCTACACGCACTTGCTGCGAGACAGGACATTTCTCGGAGCATCGCTGGTTTGCGGATTCAGTTCCGCGGGGATGTTCGCTTACATTGCGAGCGCACCGTTCGTGTTCATCAATCTGTACAAACTTCCGCCACAGCAGTTTGGCTGGCTGTTCGGATTTATTGCCGCCGGCCTGATCGCGGCGTCGCAGGTGAATGGGCGCATGTCACACAAAATTCCTTTGTGGCAGGTACTGCGCGTGGCAAACCTGGTTCAATTGGGCGCGGGAATAGCGGTGCTCGCCACCGCGGCCACCGGCTTCGGCGGCATGGCCGGCATTTTCGCGCCGGTGTTTGTATATATGTGCGCGACGGGATTCGTCTTTCCAAACGGAAGCGCCATCGCGATGATGCGGCACGGCAACATGGCTGGTACGGCCTCGGCGCTGCTGGGCACGAATCAGTTTGTGATCGCCGCGGGTACCACGATCGTGCTCGGGATGATCGATAACTCATCCGCGATGCCGATGGCGATCGTGATTGCGGGGTGCGGGGCAGCGGCGACCGTGCTCAATTACTTCACGCTCGGGGCAAAGCTGGATGTGGCGCCGCCGGCGCTGGTTGAGACGCACAGCTAATGTTATGTACCCCTGGTGGTCTCCGTCACCGGCGTCCTGCGTCCCTGGAATAACACCCAAGCCGGCGGCAAAGACCGCCAGCGGTACATACCCTACTCTTTCTTGTGCAAGGATGTGAAGCCGTCTTCGAAATGGATGCGGATACTGGAAACGAACACCGGCCCGCGATCCTGGTTGGCGGGAGACTTCCAGACCTCAATCACCAACCCACCGGGCGCGGATGCTTACCCGGTTGCCGCGTTAAGCTGGTTCGTGGTCCCGGCACAGTCGGCGGATCCGGACAAGAAACGCGCCTTGAAGGAGTTCCTGCAATGGATGCTGAGCGCAGGAGAACGTCAGGCAGCGGCACTGGGATACGTTTCCATCGCGCCGCAGATTATGCTGCGGGAACAACAGATGCTCGACCGGTATTGAGGAATCGCCGTGTCATTTACCATTACTGGGGGTTTATTAAACAGCAAATGAAGTGGTTCCTTCTATTGGCAGCGACCGTCTCGTGCGCGGCTGCGCCCGGTACCGCTCGCGATTGGTCGCAATTCCCGGCAATAGTTCAGATCGAGCATGCCGACGAGATTTTCGCCATTGGCGACGCGCACAGCGACTTCAAGCGCCTGGCGAGGGCGATGGCAGCCGCCGGAATTATCGAGTCCGCCGTCGACAAGCCTGAGGACGCCCGGTGGAAGGCAGGCCATGCAGTGCTGGTTACGACCGGCGACATGATCGATAAGGGTCCGCGGGCGCTCGACGTGCTCCGCCTGCTGAAGTGGGTGCGATCGGAGGCGCAGCGGGCTGGCGGGAACGTGGTGATTCTGGCAGGCAATCATGAAGCGGAGTTTCTGGCCAATCCCGGTGCGCCCAAAGGCAGGGAGTTCGCCGGGCAGTTGACGAAGACGCACATCAATCCCGCTGAAGTGGGCGCATGCAGAGGAGAGTTCGGCGAGTTCCTGTGCTCCCTTTCGTTCGCGGCGCGCGTGGGCGATTGGTTTTTTTCACATAGCGGGAATTCCGGAGGGCGCACAATCGAGCAGCTCGCGGCAGATCTCGAGGGCGGGTTCGAGCGCGAGGGCTTCGGCTCGCAACAACTAATCGGAGACGACTCGATTCTGGAAGCACGGCTGAATGGAGAGGGCCGCAGACCATGGATTGACGCGGGTTTGCCGTCGCAAAGTGAAAGGCAACTGCTTGCGGAATACACCATGGCATTGGGCGTGGCACATTTGGTGGAGGGGCACGTTCCTTCCCCGGTTACCTTCACCGATGGGGTCCTGCGCGATCGGGGAGAAATGTTCCAGAGGTTCGGCATGCTTTTTCTGATCGATACCGGGATGAGCGAGGGCGTCAACGACAGTGGAGGCGCCGTGCTCCACCTTACGACCCGGGGCGGGGAACGGGCGACCGCCATTTGCCCGGATGGGAAGAAGACGGTCCTGTGGGACAGCAAGTCGAAGCAGGATGTGGGACGGGCAGCGCCTTGTGCAAAGTGAGGTAACGGCAATGGCGTTCGGCGCATCGTTCGAGTGAAGCGTATGGGTACAAACATTTCCAGGCGCGTGTTCCTTGCGGCGGTGGCAGCGGGTGTCGGCCGGACCCGGTCGGCCCAAGCGCAGGATGCCACGTTTTCGACAGATGTAAAAGTGGTCAGCGTAATTGCTACCGTGCGCGATAAGGACAAGAAGATCGTTTCCGATCTGACCAAAGACGATTTCGACTTGGCGGAGGAAGGGCGTCAGCAAACCATCAAGTATTTTTCGCGTGAAACCGATCTCCCGCTCACCCTGGGTCTGCTTGTGGATACGAGCCTCAGCCAGCGTGAGGTACTCGGCGAAGAGAGGACCGCGAGCCGCCGGTTTATCGAAAAGGTCCTGCGAGAGGATCGCGATCAGACCTTCCTCATTCACTTCGATCACGACACGGAACTGCTCCAGGATTTGACATCTTCGAGGGCGAAGCTCGAACGCGCGCTGGACAATATTGAACTGGCGCAGAACGATCGACCGCAAATGCGGCGCAGCGGCGGCGGTGGATATCCAGGCGGCGGAGGACGCCTCGCCGGCACAACTCTCTATGACGCAGTTCTGCTGGCGTCGGACGAACTGATGCGTAAGCGCCAGGGCCGGAAAGCGCTCATCTTATTGACCGATGGTGTCGACAACGGCAGCAAGACGCCGCTTTCCCAGGCGATTGAATCCGCCCAACGAGCCGACACGCTGGTTTATTCGATTTTGTTTGCGGGACAAGAAGGCCAGCAGCAGCCCTTCGGCGGCGGCGGTTTTGGCGGGCGGCGAAGGGGCGGGGGATTTCCTCCGCCGCAGCAGCGTGAGAGGCCGGATGGCAAGAAAATTCTGGAACGGATTTCGCGGGAAACGGGGGGAGGCTTTTTTGAAGTCACGAAGAAACTCTCCATCGACCAGATCTACGAGCGCATCGAGGAGGAGCTGCGAAATCAATACAACTTGGGCTTCACGCCGGATACGAGTGCTGGAAGCGGGTTCCGCAGGATCACGGTTACCGTGAAGCAAAAGGGCATGATCGTACAGACGCGCGAAGGCTACTACCCCGGCTCGTGATCCGACCCAAGCCCGTACCGCCAGCGGTACTCTAAAAAATGGCTATTGAGCGGCGAACCGTAGGCATAATGGCTGCCGCGAGCGGCATCTGCGTGGCGAACATCTACTATTGCCAGCCGCTGCTTTCGGAAATCGGGCGCTCCCTGGGCGTATCCGAACGCGCCATTGGTTATCTGCCCATGTGGACGCAGGCTGGGACGGCGCTGGGGATGTTCACGTTCGTCCCATTGGGCGACATGTTTCCGCGCCGGACGCTGATCGTCATCATGTCCGTTTTTTCCGGGCTGACCGTGGCGATGACGGCTGTCGCGCCGAATCTGCCGCTGCTCAACGCGGCGGGGTTCGCGACCGGATTTACAGGAATTGTGATGCACCTTATCCTGCCGTTCGCGGCTAAACTGGCTCCCCCTGAGAGGCGTGGACACGTGGTGGGAACGGTTCTCAGCGGGCTGCTGCTCGGCATCCTTCTGGCGCGAGTCGTAAGCGGGTTTGTAGGCGATATGCTCGGTTGGCGGGCGATGTACTGGATTGCCGCGGTCGCGATGATGACGCTGGCGATCGCGTTACGATACTCCCTGCCTTATGATCGCCCGGAGCCGAATTTGCGATACAAGGCATTGGTCCGGTCGATTGTCAATCTTGCTTTAACGCAGCCGATATTGCGGGAAACCGCGATCATCGGAGGCTTGCTGTTCGGAGCGTTCAGCTCGTTCTGGGCGACGCTGGTCTTCTTCCTGGGGACACCGCCTTATCACTACGGCCCGCGGATTGCCGGGACCTTCGGGCTGGTGGGGGCGGTCGGCGTCCTGTGCGCGCCTTGGGCGGGTAAGTTGACGGATCGCAAAGGACCGGCGTTCACGATCACCCTGGGAATTCTGATATCGATCGGTTCGTATGTGGTGTTCACCGTCGCGGGTTACGGCGTTTGGGGGTTGGTGGCGGGGGTGATCCTGCTCGACCTGGGAGTGCAGGCGGGACACGTGGCGAATCAGACGCGCATTTACGCCCTGATCCCGGAAGCGCGCAGCCGCTTGAACACGGTTTATATGGTGACTTACTTTTTGGGCGGGTCGCTGGGTTCGGCGCTGGGGGCTTATGGGTGGACGCGCTGGCGGTGGAACGGGGTTTGCGCGGCCGGCACCGTGCAGTTACTGGTGGCGCTCGGAGTGCGAAGCTGGATGCACTTCCGCGGAACGCCCGAGCGGACTGTCAGCGAAGAGGCGTCCCTCGTATAGCAACTCGTGGCGCACGCACTCTGGCGAGCCGCGTAGACATTCGTGTCGACGCTTGTCCCCGTGGTTGCAATGAACAGGAGAAGTTATGAGGTATGACTGAGATTCGAATTACTTCGGCCACTGAATCGGATGTACCCGCGATTCTCGAAATGATTCGCGAGCTGGCCGAATACGAGAAACTCTCGCATGTTGTGGTCGCTACGGAGGAACAACTGCGCCACACGCTTTTTGGCGAACGTCCCGCCGCGGAAGTGCTTCTTGCCCATTGGAACAGCGAGCCGATCGGCTTCGCCTTGTTCTTCCCCAACTACTCCACGTTTCTGGCTCAACCCGGCATCTATCTCGAAGATCTCTTCGTGAAACCGCACGCGCGCGGCAAAGGAGCAGGGCTTGCTTTGTTCATCGAACTGGCAAGGATCGCCGTCACCCGCGGTTGCGGCAGAGTGGAATGGGCGGTGCTCGACTGGAACGAGCCTTCCATCCAGTTCTACAAGAAGCTCGGCGCCATTCCTATGGATGAGTGGACGACATTCCGGCTTACCAGAGAGCCACTGGCGGGACTCGCTAATCGAGAACCTTAAGTAAGTGCAATCACCGCGAAGATCGCCTCCTAATCCTCAACGCCGGAGATTTTCCCAAGCACCGTCTTCTGGCCTTCCATGAAAGTGGCCGGCCGCGTGATTTCGAACATCAGCGCCGCTGCCTGCATACTTCTGAATTATGGAACGTCGGGCGGAGGGAAAACGTTGACTTGGATCGAAAGAAAGTCAATCTACAGGCTGCTCGGTGAACGCCCGGTTCGATTCCAATTCGCCGGCGATCGCCGTCGGCTCGGATGAAGAGTCTGAATGATCCGCCAGCCGGCGGGGATCAAAGCGGGCGCCCTCGAGCCATGCAAGGGCCAGGCTTCCGCCGAAGTAAGGATGCAGTGCAGCCACGGAAACGAGCGGCAGCGCGTACCTCTTGGATTTGACCAGGGACTCCAGAACGCCCCGAACAGCGCTGCTTCGGGGAACTGTGCCTTGAACCTGTGGAATCACGACAACCGAGAACTGCAGATCCCGATGCCGTTTGCTGTAACTCACCAAACTTTTGGCTGCCTGTTTCGGCGTCGTGATGCCCGCGTCGGCGATGAGGCTGCGTTGGATTGCGTGGGGATAGTAGAAGTCGATCGCTTGCCGGGCGAAATCCGCGCAATTGTGAAACAGAAGGTTGAAGTGATTAGCGTTGGTGCGGGCGTTGAAGGTCTGAATGAACTTGTCGTCCTGCTCGGCAGTCGTTTCGATCCCAAAGGCGTAGATGGTCCGTTCGTATGCCGCACCGACCAGTTGGATCCAGTCGCCCTCGGGCCGGGTACCATCTTCGTTATTCGGCGCGACTTCTGTAAGGTTCGTCCGGCGCCACGTATTCCGCAACGCTGCAACATCTTCCGGCGTTACGCTCGACGGAACCTCATCCGGTCGATCTACAGCATAGAGGTATGGCACCAACGGAATCGCCAGCCAATCATATCCGCCAATTCGGTGATAACGGCTGATCACGACTCCCTGTTCTGCCTCGTTGCATCGCCGAAGGGAGGTGGGAGAAGCGGCGCAAATATGGGAAAGATAGACCGCGGCGTGTCCCGTTGGATTCATGCCCCCGAATGTGCCGTACGGCTCTTCCAGCAGCAAAGTCACCGCCGGGCGCGCTACACCGGCGTTCAGGAAACTTAGAAATAGGAGCCCGATGAATGTATTCGGCCGGAATCGCACTGTGACGCCCCGCTAAAGCAAGAGAGCAACCGGAGGACAAATGTTAGAATTCGAACGGAAGTAAGGCTCCCGCCAGGCAACCCCATGAATACCAGTTCTATTTACAGATGTTTTCCTGTCTTCATCCTCATTTGTTCAGTCCTTTCCCCGAATCACCTCGCGGCATCTGAGGTGGTCGCTGGTGGATCTCAGCCACCAGCGGTAGTGATTGGATTCGTCGGCGGATTCGTCCGGCATAACGACGCTATTCATCAGGAGGTCCAACTCGCCGCCCGCCTGCGAAGCGAGTATCCATCGGGCGTCGAGGTAAGAATATTTGAGAATCATGTGGCACGGCAGGCGCACCAGGAGATTCTGCGAGTGTTGGACACCGACCACAGCGGGACTTTGTCGGCCTCCGAGAAACTCAATGCGCGCATCGTCCTCTACGGGCATAGCTGGGGCGCATCGGAAGCCGTCAACATGGCCCGAGCGCTTGAGAAAGATGGAGTGCCGGTGTTGTTGACGATTCAGGTGGACAGCGTCTCGAAGTTCGGCGAGGACGACCGGTTCATCCCGCCGAATGTCTCTCAAGCCGTGAACTTCTATCAACTGGACGGGCTGCTCCACGGCCAGCGGCAAATCATTGCTACCGACCCCTTACGGACCCGAATTCTGGGGAACTTTCAGTTGAACTACAAGTCCAGGCCGGTCAACTGCGATGGATATCCGTGGTACGCAAAAATCTTCATGAAGCCCCACATCGAGATCGAATCCGATCCGAGCGTGTGGAATCAGGTTGAGTCCCTGGTGCGGTCAAAGCTCACTCTGAACGTCGAAACGGCCAAAGCAAAAGGCCTCACAAAATAGAATCGTGGGGCGGACCCCCGGTCTGCCCGGGTCCCCCGGACCCGCTCGTCGCCAACCCGCCAAGCCGCGGACCGGCGCTGTTGGATGTATGATGGCCGCTATGAAGCTGCCCATTGGCTTGCTGGTGATCAGCGGCCTCGCATTCGCCCAACCTGCGCCGCCGGCACATCCTTATCCGCGGATCGACGACACCCTCGGCTACAAAGCCGATCCCACCTGGCCCCAGGAAAAGCCGCCCGGAGGCGAGTGGACGGCCGCAATGTCCAGCGTCGCGCTCGGACCCGACGGCAACGTGTGGACCTTCAACCGCGGCAAGATTCCCGTGCAAGTCTACACACAGGATGGCCGCCTCGTGAAGTATTGGGGACAGGACGGTGCCTTGTTCAAAAATCCGCACACAGTCCGCTTCGACAACGCAGGGAATCTCTGGCTCGTGGACACGGGTACGCAGACCGTGCGCAAGTTTTCGACCGACGGCAAGGTTTTGCTCACTGTCGGAACTCCGAATGAACCGGGCGAAGACGAAACGCATATGAACCAGCCCAACGACGTCGCTGTCGCTCCGAACGGAGACCTCTACGTGAGCGATGGCTACGGGAATAATCGCATCGTTGTCTTTGACAAGAATGGGAAGTTCATTCGCGCCTGGGGCAAACTGGGCCAGGGTCAGGGCGAGTTCAGTCAGCCGCATTCCATCGTGCTGGATTCGAAAGGGCGCGTCTACGTCGCCGACCGGAATAACTCGCGCATTCAGGTCTTCGATTCGAAGGGCAAGTTCCTGACGGAGTGGAAGAACATCATCACCCCGTGGGCGCTCGCGATCACGAAGACGGACGAGATTTACATCTGCGGCAGTTCGCCGATGCTTTGGGGTGAGATTCCCGCGTCGCAGTCCGCGCTCGCAACGCCGCCGAAGGATGAACTGTTCATGAAGCTCGATACGGAAGGACGGCTGAAGCAGCTATGGGCTTTTCCGAAAGGGGATAAATCGGGCGAGGTGAACTGGGCCCACAGTATCGCGGTGGCGCCCGACGGCAGCATTTACTTCGCGGAAGTAATGGCGAAGCGCGCGCAGAAGTTCGTCCCGGCCGGTTCACTTGCCAAGCAGACCTTGAGTTCAATCCGCTGACATGTAGCACTGGCGATCTTGTCGCCGGTGGGTTTGACCTGGGCTTCGAAACGCCGGCGACAAGATCGCCAACGCCACAAGGCGCTAAAAGGGTATGCTGTTTGGAGGGTGTTAACGATGACGAATTCCCGCCGGCAGTTTCTGAAAATTGCGTCCGCCGGAGCCGCGGTGGCGCGCTTGGGTGTCTCGGCCGCATCGGAACCAACGGTTGGCCTCATTTTTCCACCCGCCAACTATCCGATGCCGCCCGAGGTGCACAAAATGTATCCGTCCGGGATTCGTTTCCTCGGAACCGGCGTTGGCCTGCCAAGCATGACGCCGGAAGGTTACGACTCCGTGATCGACAAGATCGTGCCTTCGGCGCTGGAGTTGCAAAAGCAGGGAGCGAACGTTATCTCGGTCTTCGGCTCGTCGTTAACGTTCTACAAAGGCGCGGCATTCAACAAGCAGTTGGCGGACGCGGTAACAAAGGCAACCGGCCTGCCCGCAACCACGCAGAGCAACGGACTCATCGAAGGCCTCCGGGTTGCCGGAGCCCGTCGCATCGCAGTCGCCACCGCTTACAACGAAGAAGTGACTGGCCGGCTGGTAGCCTTCCTGCATGAATCGGGCTTCGAGGTGGTAGTGGCGAAAGGTCTTGGGATCTCGTTGAACATTCCGAAAGCGGCGCAGGACGGTCTGCTGGAGTTCAGCGCCTCCGTGAAGGAAAGCGCCCCGTCCGCCGACGCGCTTCTGGTTTCCTGTGGCGGCCTCCATACTCTCGATCTCCTCGTGCCGCTCGAGACACGGTGCAAAGTGCCCGTGGTTTCCAGTCAGCCGCACGGGTTGTGGAATGTCGTGAAGCTGCTGGGCGTGAGCGGTCGCGTCGAGGGCTACGGCTCAGTCCTCGCCAAGGGTTAAAGACCACTCCCTCTGGTCGCGGCTCTGAAACGCGCTTGCTCTAACGCCGGTACCCCGTCGCCGCTACTCCATCGCCGCTATTCCTCCGCCGCTGTTCCTTAACCGTTGCGCTGTGGCTGTTACAGAGCCGCGACCAAAGGGAGTCGATTATTCCCCCGCAAGCCACTTCTTCCCGCGCGCGTACAGCGCTTCTACCACCGGGCCCTTTAGCCCCGGCATGTCCTTCTTCACGGCATAGCCGATCTTCGTCTGCAAATACGCCAAGTGACGATAGCCCTCCGGAAACTGATTCAGAATCCCCTCATCTAACTTCAACGTCCGCGCAGGATCCGGATCGATCACATCCATCCGATCCTTCTCATAAATTGGCTGCCGTAACACGATCGCCCATTTTCCATCGTGCTTCTCGAAGAAATCGTAGAATCGGCCAGTGCAGACAACATCCACCATGTAGTCTTCCACCCTGGCGCGCTGCGAAATGGTCATCTTGGTCTGCGAAATAGCGCGGTTACCTGCAATATCGATCGACGTTCCCCCCAGAAAGTGAAGAATGCTGACGCCCTTGTTCCACCCCTCGATGCTCACTTTGATGAAGTCCTCAGCCGAGCCCTGGAACCACGTCGCCATCATGCGGCCATCGTTGGTCCAAACGCCGCGGAACCGTTCCCAGTCGCCGGCATCGCGCCACAAAACCCAATTCTCAATTACTTCTCTTATCGCCAGTTTTTCCGTCATATGGGTATCATGGCATTTGAATCGCGCACAACGGACACGGCCGGCCTGTGCGCTCCTCCCGCAAATTTGACGTTTTTACGCTCGACGTGATACCTTCGCCGCATGAAATTTGGCGGATTTTACGAAATGCAGCACCCCCGGCCCTGGACAGAAAGCTCGGAGCACACGCTTCTCAAAAACGCGTTGGAGCAAGTGGAACTCTCCGACCGCCTCGGCTACGACTACGTCTGGGCCACGGAACACCACTTCCTCGAAGAATACGCTCATTCGTCCGCACCCGAGATTTTTCTTGCCGCGTGCAGCCAGCGTACAAAGAACCTTCGGATCGGCCATGGGATCGTCCAGATGCCCCCGTATATCAACCACCCTGCACGGGTTGCCGAACGCATCGCCACACTCGACTTGATCAGCGACGGCCGCTGCGATTTCGGGGCGGGCGCAGGCGCCACGGAAACCGAACTGGGCGGCTTCAACGTCCCGCAGGACGAGAAGAAGGCGATGTTCCTGGAAGGAATGCGGATCGCCATCCGCATGATGGTGGAGGAGCCGTTCGCCGGTTACGAAAGCAAGTATCTCAACATGCCGCAACGGAACGTGGTGCCCAAGCCCCTGCAAAAGCCGCATCCGCCGCTATGGATGGCTTGCTCCCGCCGCGAGTCGATCCTGCAGGCCGCGCGACTGGGCGTCGGAGCTCTGACCTTTTCCTTCGTCGGTCCCGAACAAGCCCGGCAGTGGGTGAAGGATTACTACTGGACCATCGAAAATGAGTGCGAGCCGATCGGATATGCGGTGAATCCGCAATTTGCTATTGCCTGCCCGTTCCTGTGCGATAAGGACGAAAAGCGCATGGAACAGGTCGGCAGGGAAAACTACGGATTCTTTGTCTATGGCTTGGGACATTACAGCTTCTTCGGAGCGCACGAGCCCGCGAAAACCGATATTTGGGATGAATACAAGAACCATCCGCACGAGTTTGCGATGCCGGAAGGCCGTATTCAGGATTGTGTCGGCACGCCCGAAATGTTGCGCACCCGTTTGCGGGAGTTTGAAGAAGTGGGAATCGACCAGGTGGTCTGCATCTCGCAGGCTGGAAAAATTGCGCACGATCTGTTGTGTTCCTCAATCGAGCTGTTCTCGCGGGAAGTGCTTCCCGAGTTCAAAGACCGCGAACAATCGGGCGCGCGCCGGCAGGCCGCCCTGCACGCCCGAATCTCGGAGAAGGCGATGGCACGCAAACTACCAGTGGCGGCGCCGAAGGACCGTATCCAGATCCGCGCCGCCGGCCACCACTGACTTTTGCCTTGGTAAGGTAGGCGAACCCGCCTTCGCTACCCTCGGAGTTCGGTGGCGATTTCGGCCGCAACCTTGCGCGCCTGATCCACCTGGCCGGGTTCGAGGCTGATTGCACCTACCCGCGCATGACCGCCGCCTCCGTAACGCTCGCAGATCGTGGCCAGATTATGCCGCGGCTCCTCGGGCGCCCACGGATTCGATCCCACCGAGATCTTGGTTCGGAAACTCGAAGGGCTCACAGACACCGTATAAGTACTTTGCGGATACAGGTAATACGGGATGAATTTGTTGTAGCCCTCGAGATCGTAACCGGTCAGATCGAAGGTGATGACTCCGCCCGATTCGCTGGCGCGGTCACGAATGATATTCAGCGATTTCAGGTGCCGGTCATAGAGCGGTTTGAAAAGCTCCTGAATGTCGGGCCGTTCCACAATTTCATCAAGCCGCATCTGTTGCATGTATCCGATGATTCGCTGGACCATGTCCGAGCCCTTGGAGCTCTCGATGACAAGCGTCAGTTTCATGGCAGGTGCGCCGAGATCCACGGCAGTTTTCGGATCCGGATACTGAGCGCCATCGATGATGTCCGCCCAATGCACCAGATCGGCGAGGTCCGGCGCCGCAAAATCCCACTTCTGGCGGGCCATCGTCGAAATGAAATTCGTGCACGATTTGAACGACGGATCGTACATCTTCTTATCCGCATGTTCCGCATGGTAATGGCTGGCGTCCTCGGGAGTGAGGAAGGCGCTCTGGTGGTGATCGAACCACCACGTCAAATTCGGATTGCTCGAGTACTTGAAGTCGACAATGGCGTTCTCGTCTCCATCGAACAGGCTGTCCTCGAAGATCTGGGAGGCGCGGTGTGCCATGCCGGTGTATTTGAAGCCGGCGTCCGGGTGGAATGCCCCCCGGATGAAGCGGCTGAAGAACGCGGCCGAGGCGGCGCCGTCAAAACAGTGGTCGTGATAGAGGACTCGTACGAGCATGCGCTTTTGCGAAACAGGAGTAAAACTTTTCATCCTGCCTGAATGTTGCGAGAAAAGCAACTGTCTTTAGTTAACTGTTCCCACCTCGGACATGGCTGATAGGATCAAAATACAGATGGCGCGGGCGGTCACATCGAACACCCTGAGGGCGCTCCGGCATCGAAACTTCCAGCTTTTCTTCGCCGGGCAGCTGATTTCGCTGATCGGAACCTGGATGCAGTCAGTGGCGCAATCCTGGCTGGTGTACCGGCTCACCGGCTCTCCCGCCTTGCTGGGCCTTGTCAGTTTCGCGGGGCAAATTCCGATTTTCATCCTGTCGCCCATCGCCGGATACGCGGCCGACCGGCTCAACAGACATCGAGTCGTGATCGCCACTCAAACTACCTCGATGCTGCTGGCCCTGGGGCTGGCGGCGCTGACCCTGACGGGTCGCATCCGGATTTGGGAACTGTTCGTTTTGGCGGCTCTTCTGGGCGTTGTTAACGCATTTGACATACCCGCGAGGCAATCTTTCCTGGTAGAAATGGTGGGGCGCGGCGATCTGATGAACGCCATTGCGTTGAACTCGTCGATGTTCAACGGCGCGCGGATTATCGGGCCGGCGATCGCGGGCATTCTGGTGGCTAAGATCGGCGAAGGCTGGTGTTTCTTTGCCAACGGAATCAGCTATGTCGCGGTGATTTGGGGCCTGCTGCTGATGAAGGTCAACCCGTTCCGCCCGAAGCCCGCAACCATGTCGGCATTGGAGACAATTCGCGAAGGATTCCAGTATGTGGGACGAAATGTTCCAATCCGCGCGATCATAATCTTAATCGCGATCGTCAGCTTCGCCGGGATGCCTTATACGGTGCTGATGCCGATTTTCGCCGACCGTATCCTCAATGTTGGCCCGCAAGGCCTCGGATTGCTGATGGGCGCCACGGGAGTGGGAGCGCTCGGTGGCGCGCTGCTGCTGGCTTCACGGACCCGGCTTACGGGCTTCACCATCTGGATTCCGTCGGCGGCCGCCGTCTTCGCGGTCTCGCTCGCCGGATTCGCCGCCTCGCGGCAGATGTGGGTGTCCTGCGCGATGCTGTTTGTGGCGGGTTTCGCAGTCATGCTTCAGGTGGGCGCGTCGAACACGCTGATTCAGTCGATGGTGCCGGATCATTTGCGCGGCCGGGCAATGAGCGTCTATTCGATGATGTACATCGGAATCGGCCCGTTTGGCGCCGCAGTCGCCGGGTTTGCCGCGGGCGGGTTCGGGGCACGATTCACGATTCTGGCCGGGGCCGTGATTTGCCTGTTGGCCAGTGCGGTGTTTGCGCTTCGATTGCCCTCGATCAGGCCAGTGGCGCGCCGATTGATCCGCGAGCGACAGGCGATCGATGAATTACCCGCCGAACTGCTGGATCCGGCCGCCGCGCCGCGTTAATTCGGTTATTGGAGAATTGTTCCCTGGTGCGATGTTCGCGGCACAGCATCGCATCGCTCTTTTCGAACTCATGAGTCCGTTTACGGCGAAGTGTGTTTCGCATTTTTCCCCGCGCAGAAAGCCAAGCCCGCCGCAAGGTCCGTTGCGATGGGGATAATCTTTGACAAACCCGTAAGCGTAAGCACTTCAAGAACGCGCGGCGAGGGGCCGGCCAGCACGAAACATCCGGCGCTATTCTTCGTCGTCGATGTAAGCAGGTCCACAAAGAAACCAATGCCCGCCGAGCCGATCGAATCCAGGTCGCAAATATCCGCAACTATCTTTTGACAAGCCTGGCTCTTGATCTCCCGCGCTTTCATCGCAAGATAATCGTTATCCGCGCCAGTTGCCAACCGGCCACTGATGCGGATGATGCAAATATCATCCCTGTTCTCTAATTCGAAAAGCATGCCGCGTTACCACGCCCTCGCGTTTTGGTATGGTACTACGAGACGTGACTGAAGTGAAGCATTGAATTCAGGAGCAATTGAGGATTGTTACTCCGAGTCGGCCAGGAAACCGCGAGAATACCAAATAATCCGGCTCGTCCACCGCAAATGCTCTAACGAAACATTTCGACGGGCGCCCTCACTTAGTTAGCGAAGGGATCGAGGAGGTTCCGATGCCCGACTTCACTGGAAACAATGCCGCGGCGGCTCCAGGCGTAAGACTCAGCTCACTCGTCCGATTAGCGATTGCGGTAGAATCCTGCGTTGCTATGGCATGCGTGGGCGCGCTGGTGGCGCAGATCCTGTTGGTAACCAGTCTGGTTACATTCATAGTCCGAATAATCGGCCTTATTTAGAGCCAGGAGCGGCATCTCGGATACCACGGAGGAGCGCACTATCGTGGTGAGCCATTTCGAAATCCATCTAAGAGGATCGAACGTTTTGAGCTGGCCTGCCACAAGGAAGGAGCAAAACGATGTCGAGTCAGAATCAAGTCAAACATCTGCCCTCGACCACTACCAGTCGGTTCGGGCCGTGTCTTGAGTGGAACGAACAGGCCGGGCACCCGGAGACATTTCCCCTCTCCGCCGCCGGAACCCTTATTGGCCGGCTCTCCGACGCCGATATTGTGCTGCGGAACCGCGGCGTTTCCGCCATCACGCGCGGATCGTCCGCGAAGGCGAAGCCTTCGTCGTCATCGATCTTCAGAGCAAGCAAGGGACATTCCTCAACGGCCGGCGCATCGATCGCCATCGGCTCCGCGCCCACGACCGGATCAGCTTCGGGGATACCGGCGTCGAGTTGCTGTTCGACACCGAAGATCCTCTCGAATCCAAAGGCAATCTCACGCTTTGGAAGGAAGCCTGCGTGGCGCGCTCCATCCGCCGCCTGGCCAACGTGCTGCCTGCGGAATCCGGCGACCACTCCGAACTCGAGAAAATCTCCTGCCTGCTCGATTTCCATTATTCCTTCGGCAAGGCGTTTTCGGCCGACAAGACGTTCAATCACATTCTGAAATCCGCCCTGCAGATAAGCGGCGCCGAGCGCGGTTTTATTTTGAAGAAGCGAGCGGGCGGCTTCGACTATGCCGCGGGCCTCGATGCCTCGGGGAATTCGGTTGGCCAGTCCGATTTCAGCGCCAGCGGCAGCGTGGTCGAGCTAGTGGCTCGCCTCGGCCAGCCGGTTTTCATGACCAGGGGCATTGAGGGCGATCTGGCCACGAGCAAGAGCATCCTAGCCATGAATTTTCAGGCCGTCGCCTGCCTGCCACTGGAAGCGACGTCTCAGGAAAGCGAGGCGCCCGCGATCATGGGCATCCTTTATCTCGACAGCCGCAAAAATATGCATGCGCTTTCCGGCATGGACGAGAAACTGCTCAGCCGCCTCGCGGGCGAAGCCGGGCACGTACTCGAAAAGCTGGAGATGGTGGTGGCGCTGGAGGAGCGCAAACGCATCGACCAGGAGCTCACCATCGCCAAAGAAACACAGCGCACTCTGCTGCCGCATTCTCTGCCTCTGTTTGAGCCATTCCGAATCCGCGCATTCTCCCAGGCAACCGGGCAACTCGGCGGCGATTTCTACGACTTCCCCTCCGTGAAGGATAGTCATCTGACGGGCGTTCTGGCCGACGTGTCGGGCAAAGGAATTCCGGCGGCGCTGCTCAGCTCGTTCACTCTGGGAGCGCTGAATATGGAATTCCGCTCTACTCCGCGCCCCGGCCTTGTTCTGAATGGCGTTAATAGGATGTTGTGCGAAAAGACGCCTGGGAACCGATTCGTCACGCTGTTTTTGTTCCAGCTTGACGCATTCGGTAAAGGCCAGTTCATCAACGCCGGGCATAACTCCGCCTACCTTTATCGCGCCGGTACCGGGGTAGTAGAAGAATTGTCTTCCCGCGGCATCCCGCTCGGCATGTTTTCTTCCACGGTTTACGACGCAGTGCCTCTCGAAGTGAACCCCAGGGACATTCTGGTGGTTTATTCGGATGGTCTCACCGATGCGGAAAACAGCGCGGGGGACGTCTTTGGCGAGGATAAGCTGCGCGCAGTGATTCGCTCAACGGCTGGGGAAGGCGCTGAGGCAGTGGAGTCGCGCCTGCTCGCGGAGGTGAATCAATTCACTCGCGGCGCGAGCCAGACGGACGATATTACCTTCCTGATAATCGAAAACTGCGAACGGACCCAGGCAGCCCAATGCCCTTCTTACTTTATTCAGCAAACGCTCAGCTCTCCGCCTCGGCGGCTGATTAGTAATTAATAAGGGTGCGACGGCAAAATTGTCCGGTCAGGGCGAATGGTTAATGAAGCCCCGATCCTGCAGGCCCCGGGTCGCGGCAATGGTTGTGGCGGGATAATAGCGCGACGTTCATTAAGTACTTGGAGTACCAGGACGGCATATTTCGCAAAGTTTTACTTGATTTATACCGATTGCGCCACTAGAGTAGGTGAATCCGTCATGAGGATCTGTCGACAGGGACTGCCGGTGTTGTTGTTTGTCGGTTCTCTAACGGGAGTTTTGTGGGCGCAAAGTAGTGCTCCTTCCATCTCCGCAGTTACCAACGCCGCCAGCTTTTCCGCCTCGCCTCTTGCGCAGGGATCGATTGCTTCTCTCTTCGGCACGAATCTCGCAGCTTCCACGGCGTCGGCATCAAGCGTGCCTCTGTCGAACAGTCTCGCGAATGTGACGCTGAAGGTGAACGGGCTGCTGTCGCCCCTGGTGTTCGTCAGCTCCGGTCAGATTAACTTCCAGATTCCGTACGAAACCGGAACGGGCACGGCGTCGGTCGTCGTAAGCAATAACGGAACGCCCTCGAACGCATTTCAGATCCAAGTCGCCGCGACCGCGCCGGGCATTTTTACCACGAGCGGCAACGGCACTGGCAACGCCGACGCCCTGAATGCCAATCAGGCCTTGAACAGTTCGACCAACGCCGCTCCGGCCGCATCCGTCGTTTCGGTGTACTTCACCGGCGTCGGAAAGGCCAATCCGCAACCCGCCGATGGCGCTTCCGCCTCCTCGCTGGCCACGGCCATCGCCGCCGGCAACGCGACTGTTGGCGGCACCGCCGCTAACGTTCAGTTTGTGGGTCTGGCTCCTTCAAACGGCTTCCCAATTCTAATAGGGAACGTTGGCATCGCGCAGGCGAACATCCAGATTCCCGCGGGGCTGGCTGCCGGCAGCTATCCGGTAGTCATCACGGTTGGAGGAATCTCGAGCCAGGCGGCGAATGTGTTCGTATCCGCATCGCCGCCGAGCATCACCTCCGGTCCCGGCTACGGTGTGTTCTCCGTTGGCGATGTGCAATCCGCTCTTATTGCCACGGGAGGGACGCCGCCTTATACGTGGTCGATCTCGGGTGGATCGCTTCCCGCCGGTGTCTATATTCGTAGCGACACGCCGTCATTTTTCCCTCCCGGCGCCTCAGCGGGGCTCATCGGCGTAGCCACCGCGCCCACGCCGGGCGCTTCCAATTTCACCATCAAAGTCACGGACGCGAACTCACAGACCGCCACGCAGCAAGCGAATTTGACCATAACCAACCTGACCGTCGTGGACCCCTATACGTTGCCCGATGGCTTCCTCAACGTGCCCTATTCATGGCCGCTGAATGCCGCAGGTGCTACAGGCCCCGTTACATGGGCTGTCTCGAATTGCTCATCGGGGCCCAATGGGCTGAACCTGGTAAACGGCGTCGTTTCCGGAACTCCCACGGTGACAGGACCCGATAACTGCACCCTCTCCGCAACGGACAACACCGGAACCGTGTATCGCGGATACAATGGCAACATTTATGGCCCGGGTTTCGTAACTGGCGGGGGACTCGGCAACGTGACCGTGGGCACTGCCATCGGGACGCCAATCCAACTCGTTGGCCAGGGCGGAACGCCCCCCTACACGTTCTCAGGTCAAAATCCACCGGGACTTTCGGTTTCTTCGAGCGGTGCGATTACCGGAACGCCGACCTGCTGCGCGGGCGGCACTTACTATTTCAACGTCACGATCACCGATCATGTGGGCCTGTCGTATACCCGCAATTTTGCCGTCAACTATATGGACGGCACCGGCAACGGCGGCCTTCCGGGTATGAATATGCCGCCGCTTCCGGCCAGCGACGCGACCATCGGGGAGCCCCAATCCTACGCTAATTTCAATGCTTACGGCGGCAAGCAGCCCTATACCTGGTCCGCCGGTGGTCTGCCTGCCGGAATGCAGTTGATCACCGCAGCCCGGAACCCCCAATTGGGTATTGATGCACAGATTGGCGGAGCGCCGCTGGCGCTGGGAACCTTTCCGGTAGTGGTATCGGTCACAGACAGCTCTTCGCCCCCCGTAACGTTCCAGCAGACTTTCACTTTCAAAGTGAAGGCGATGGACAACGATTATCCGCCAAACCCGACACGTGGCACGGCGTACTCGTATTACATGCGCCCGATAGGCGGCACAGCTCCCTTCACATGGGCGATGGTGGGCGGGGCGCTGCCCACGGGATTGACCCTGAATGCCGCCACGGGCATGATTTCCGGAACGCCAACCGAAAACGGCAACTTCAGCGCCACCTTCACCATCACTTCCTCGGCCGTTTCGGGCAGCCTCCAAATTACGCGGCAGATGGGCTTCTACACCAACTCACCGACCTCGCCGAATATCCAAGTCAACAACAACTCGCCGCTGAACGATGCGCAGCTCAATGTGCCGTACAACTTCCAGCTGGGGGCGTGTTGCGCGACCGGGAGCATCCAGTGGTCGGTATCCAGTGGCGCCCTGCCGACGGGCCTGACGCTGAATCCAGCGACGGGAGCGATCTCGGGCACGCCCACGGTGGCACAGGGCAACGTGACCTTCACGATTCAGGCGACCGACAGCGCGAACGCGTCGAATTTCGGCCTCCGCGTTTTCACGATCAACGTTAGCCCGATCACTACGAATACCCCGACGCCTTTCGCCATCGTCAGCAAGGCTTATTCCACCACGTTCACGGCTTCCGGAGGCACGAGCCCTTACACATGGGCGCTGGCTTCAATTTCGCAGCCGCTTCCCGCCGGTGTCACGCTGAGTGCGGGGGGCGTTCTGTCCGGGACTCCCTCTGTTACAGGCGCGTTCAATTTCAACTACACCGTGACGGACAGTGCGTCCCATACTTTTACCGGTTCGGCGTTCCTGAGCGTATTTCCTCCAGGCGGACCGCCTCTGAAGATCACGACCAACGGCGCCCTTGGGACTTTTCCCATCGGTCAGGACCAGATCAACCTCAACGCCTCCGGCGGGAGCGGAAATTACACGTGGAATGTGGCGTCGGGCTCCTCCCTTCCGCCCGGCTTGAACATCGCAGCGATCCCCTTCAGTGCCCCCGTGCAAATAGGTCTTGTTGGCGTCGCCACCACGCCCGGCAATTACACATTCAGCCTGACCGTGAACGACGGCACTACCAGTGCGACGCAGCCCTTTACGTTGAAGATCACCGGGTTGACGGTGAAAGACCAGTACAGTCTGCCGGACGCCTTCGTCAATACCGCGTATTCTTATACCTTCACGCCGTTGAACTTCGCCGGACCCGTGACCTTCACGCCCACCTCGCCCGCTCTACCCAGTGGGATGAGTCTGAGCGCCGGCGGCGTGCTTTCGGGGACGCCCACGACAGCGGGCACGTATCAGATTAACTTCAGCGTTTTCGATGGTACGGACACGACTTATCGCGGATATCAACTGGTGGTCTATGCGGTGGATCTTACGACCCCGGGCGCGCTTCCGAACGCCAGCCAGGGCGTTGCCTACTCAGCTACGCTGGCGTCCAGCGGTGGCGCGGGCGCGTACACGTACGCGATCACAACCAACAGCCTTCCCGGCGGTCTGTCTTTGAGCAGCAACGGCACGATTTCTGGAACCACGTTCATACGTCCAGGAGTTTATACATTCGATGTCACGGTCACCGACGCGGCGAATAATTCTTACCAGAAATGGATGTCGATCGATGTCATCGGGTCGTCGCCCACACAGATTCAGTTCCAAGCCCCCTGGCCGGTCGCCGATGCCGTCTTAGGCGTCTCTTATGGCTGGCAGTTCCCCATATGCTGCGGCGGGACGGCGCCATTCACATGGACGGCGACCGGTTTGCCGCAGGGCATGTCCATCCGCACGGGCAGCGGAATTACCAGCGACTACATCGCGCCCGGCTCCGGCGAAATATGGGGACTCGCGAGCACGGCGGGCACCTACCCCGTTACGGTGACCGTGACGGATGCGCTCGGCGCAACCTCGTCATTTGCGTTCCCGTTACACGTATCGGTGCTGAGCGCTATCCCGGGAGGTTTTCCGAACGGGACCATCAACCAGCCTTACTCCACGACGATTGAGATCACGGGCGGCTCCGGTCCTTATAGCGTTGCGCAGGTAAATAGCGTTGGGCAGGTAGGCGGCAGCCTTCCGGATGGGCTCACTTTAAATACGGCCGGCGCGGCTGCGGGCAGCTTCAGTTTGGCGGGGACGCCGATCGAAAACGCCAATTATTTCAGGGCCTTTTTCAAAGTAACGGACGGCTCGGGGAACACACTGACGCTGATTAATTACCCCAGTATCTATAACGTTGCCGGCGGGATCACGATCAACAACGGTCCGAATCTGGGCACCGCGACGCCAGGAGTAAACTACTCCAATCAGTTGTCGGCCTGCTGCGTGGCGAATTACAACTGGTCGATTACATCCGGAAGCCTTCCTACGGGTCTGACGCTTTCGCCGGGCGGTCTGCTCAGCGGTACCGCGAACAGCGCCGCCGGTACCTACACGTTTCTCGTCAAAGCCGCCGATGTCGCTGGTGTCGCCGCACCTGGATTCCGGCTGCTCACGCTGAACGTATCCCCCATCAACATCACTACTCGTTCGCTGCCTTATGGCAATGTGAATACGCTTTACAACACGGCCTTGACAGCCACGGGTGGCGCGGGAACGCTGACCTGGTCGCTCGCGTTGGGCAACTATCCACCGCCGGGACTGACCTTTGGCGCCGACGGGACCCTGAGCGGAACACCTACGGCGACGGGAGCATATGACCTCAATGTCACCGTAACCGATCAGAATCAGAACACGGCCACTGCCAATTACGTAATCAATATCTACGCGCCTGGCCAGCAGCCGCCTCTGGCGATCACGGACAACGGCGCTCTCGGGACGTTTCCGATCGGATTTTTCAATATCAACCTGAATGCCACCGGCGGGAGCGGGAATTACACGTGGACTGTGGCCTCGGGCTCCTCCCTGCCGCCCGGTTTGAACATCGCGCTGAATCCTTATGGTCCACAAGGGCAAGTCGCGCTGGTTGGTGTTGCCACCACTCCAGGCAATTACGCTTTCAGCCTGACTTTGAACGACGGCAATACCAGTGTGACGCAGCCGTTTGTGGTGAGGATCACGGGGTTGACCGTGAAAGATATTAATCTTCCGGACGGGTTTGTCAATACCGCATATTCTTCTTATACCTTTACGCCGCTGAACTTCGCGGGGGCCGTGACCTTCACGTCGACTAACACGCTGCCGCCCGGTATGACGTTCAGCAGCGCGGGCCTTCTCTCCGGAACCCCCACCTCGCCCGGCACATATAACATCGATTTCAGCGTGTTTGATGGTACCGACACGGTCTATCGCCAAATTCAACTGGTGGTTTATGCGGTGGATCTTACGACGCCCGGCGCGCTTCCGAACGCCAGCCAGGGTGTTTCCTACTCGGCTACCCTGACGGCCAGCGGAGGAACTGGCGGGTACACGTACGCGCTCACGGGCGGGAACCTTCCCTCCGGCCTGTCTCTGAACGGTGGGGTGATTTCAGGAACTCCGAATGGCGGCGAAGGAGTTTCCTGGTTCTACGTGAAGGTCACCGACTCGTCCAACAACTCTTATCAGAAGACCATGTCGATCGATGTCGTCGGAGGGACGGTGTCGCAAATTAGGATCACCCTCGGCTCGTTCACCGACGCGATAGTGGGAAACGGCTACAGTCTGCAGATCGCCACATGCTGCGGCGGGACTGGGCAATTCACGTGGACAGCGAGCGGCTTGCCGCCTGGCATGTCTATCCGCTACGGCAGCGGCGTCACCCAAGACTACGTCGCCCCCGGCTGGGCCGAACTTTGGGGCGTTCCGACCGCGCCGGGCAATTACAACGTCACCGTGACAGTCACCGATAAACTGGGGGCCAGCGCTTCGCTTACTTTCCCGTTACACGTCTCGGTGCTGAACCTGGCGCCGTCCAACAATCTTCCGAACGGGACTATCAACACGCCCTACTCCTCGACGTCCGAGATCATAGGAGGCTCCGGATCCTATACCGTGGCGCAAATCAACGGGGTCCTTCCGGACGGGCTGGCTCTGAACACGGCGGCTGCGGCGGCGGGTAATTTCACGGTGTCGGGTACGCCGCTCGAAAACGGCTCCACCTGTCCTGTTGACTTTAAAGTGACGGACAGCGCGGGAAACACGCTGACCCTAAACGACTGCGTCAATATCAATAACGTTGCGGGCGGTATCTCGATCAATAACGGCTCGAATTTGGGAACCGTTACGGTGGGAGGAAACTACTCCAATCAGTTGACGGCGTGCTGCGCGGCGGGTGGGAGTTATAACTGGTCGGTTGCGTCCGAAAGCAGCCTGCCTTCCGGTCTGACACTTACGGCGACCGGTCTGTTGAGCGGCACGGTCAATACCGCGGGCACGTACACCTTCCTGGTCGAAGCAGCCGATGCCGCGGGTGTTGCCGCTTCCGGATACCGGCTGTTCTCGCTGATCGCGACCCCCATCACTATCACCACCACTTCGCCGCTGCCTTTTGGCAATGTAACCTCGCCTTACACCACAACCTTCATGGCAACGGGTAGCACGGATACCCTAAGCTGGACCACTGCGTTTGGCAGCTATTTGCCGCCTGGACTCACCCTTGCCGTCAACGGGACTTTGAGCGGCACCCCCACGGCGACGGGGCAATACGGTTTCAACATCGTCGTGGCGGATCAGCATGGCAACACCGCGACTCGCTTCTACACCATCAGCATCGTCCCGTTTGGCCAGAATCCAGTGCCCACGTTCGGGTCGGGTCCCAATCTCGGCACCTGGACCGTCGGTACGGACTTTATCGGGCTGGGCGCCAACAGCGGAAACGGGACCTACACGTGGAGTTATGTTTCCGGAACGCTGCCGCCCGGTTTGGCGTTGCGCTCGGATGCCCGCCCCAGTTACTTCGCGCCTAATCAACAGGCGGGACTGATCGGCGTTTCTACAACCCCCGGCAATTACAATTTCACGCTAAGCGTAACCAGCGGCGGCCAGACTTCCACTCAGGCGTTCACGATAAGGATTACCAGGCTCAACCTGCAGGACGCAACTCCGCCGGACGGTTTCGTAAACACTCCGTTCAGCTATGCGTTCACGCCGATCAGCAATGCGGGCCCGGTGACTTTCACGGTCAATGGCAATTCCACTAATGGAACCATGCCGCCCGGATTATCTCTCAGCAACGCAGGAGTGTTGTCCGGCACGCCGACCACTGCCGGAAACTACCTGATTGCCATGATCATTTCCGATGGCGTGGATTCGATTTACGAGCAGTACAACCTGTATGTCTATGCGGTAGACATCACCACCCCGGGTGTGCTTCCGAATGGAACGCAGAACAGCGCTTACTCGACGAATCTGGCGGCCAGCGGCGGCGAGGGCGACTATGTCTGGACGGCGAACTGTTGTCTTCCTCCCGGCCTGACGCTGAGCAGCGCCGGCACGATTTCCGGCACCATAACGGGCGGAGCAGGCCTGTATGGGTTCGCGCTCACCGCGACCGACTCGAACAGTGTCGCTTACAGCAAGCACATGGCGCTCGATGTTATTGGTTCGCCCATCACTCCAATGCGGATCGCCAATTTGACATTCAACGATCCTACTCTTGGCGATCGTTACGGAAGTGTGCAATCCGTATGCTGCGGCGGCACGGCTCCATTCACGTGGACTGCCACTGGCTTGCCGCCGGGACTGGCCATCGAGCCTAACAGCAATTCCTTTTTACAGTACCCCGCGACGCCGGGCGACCTCCAGATTTACGGCGTTCCGCAGCAAGCGGGAACTTTCAACGTTAAGTTCACGGTTACCGATGCGAACGGGGCCATGACCAGCACCACGGTTCCGATTCACGTCAGCACGCTTGACGTGGCGTTGCTGCCCAACGGCAATTCTTACAGTCTTCCGAACGCCACGATCAACGTCCCTTACACGGAGACCTATACCGTTCTGGGAGGTTCCGGTCCCTATTCGTTCAGCAAGACCATCAACGGTGAAGTTCCCGCCGGTCTGGCGATCAATGCCAATACGCTGACGCTGAGCGGCACTCCGGTCGAGAACGGCGGTTTCAACGCTCCTGGGTTCCTGTTCGCCGATTCCGGCGGCAATACGCTGTTCCGTTACTCGGGGATCTTTATCAGCGGTGGCACTTCGACCATCTCCATCAACCAAAGCGGCTACTACGGCTATAATCTGGGGACCACACCGGTCGGCAGCTCCTATTCCACGCAGTTCTCCGCTTGCTGCGTGGCTTCCTATGTCTGGTCGGTTGCGTCCGGATCGAAGCTGCCAACGGGTCTGTCACTCTCTGCGTCAGGCCAGTTAAGTGGGACGCCCACAGTTGCAGGAACCTATACGTTCCTGATCGACGCCGCCGACGCAACTAACGCCGACAATGTGGGCGTGAAGAGCTTCGCGCTCACGGTAACGCCGATCAGCATCACAACCAACTCACTTCCTTATGGCGACGTGGGAGTATCGTACAGCGCCGCGCTGGCAGCCACCGGCGGAACGGGCGCGCTCACATGGACCCAAACGTTTAATGCCGCGTCCCAACTGCCCCCGGGTCTGACCCTAAACCCAGGCGGATCGATCAGCGGCATGCCCACGAGCGCCGGCGCTTACGCCTTGATCCTGCAGGTGACCGACGCCAGCGGGAATATTGCGATTCGCAACTATACGATCGACATCTACCAATCGGGTCCACCGCCGCTCAATCTGCCACTGGGACCGAACCTCGGCAACTATGCCCCGGGGCCGAATCAGCTGAGTTTCCAGTTGACAGCCACGGGCGGAACGCCGCCGTACCATTATTCCTTCACGCCTGAAACGCCGGACATCGTGGGTCTGAGAGTGCAGGACGGCCAACCCCTGCCCAACAGCTTCCCGGCCTCGGTTACCGGCGGGCTGCTGGGACTGCTCGGTCCGGGATCCTACAGCACCTCATTACGGGTTACGGACTCGACGAACGCGACGTTCGACCGTCCGATTAATTTCAACGTTCTGCCGCTCGATATTGTCAGCTGGCAAGCCGCTCTTCCGAAAGCCGTTCTGAATACCCCGTATTCGTTCCAGTTCACGCCCTACGGCGGCCCCGGCACCAGCGGCGAATTTACCTGGGGGGCGTCAAACCTGCCCGCCGGCCTGTCATTGGATCCCGCGACCGGTATCCTGTCGGGAACGCCCACTAAGGCTGGACCCGTCAACTTTACGATCTCTATCGCCGATGCCGCGGGAGGCGGATCGATCTCCCGCAGCGAGAACCTCACCGTCAATCCCTTTGCGATTACGGATGGCGCTCTGCCCACGGCTACTGCCAACGCTGCCTACAGTTATCAGTTCATGGCGCCGAATTGCGGGGCGAACTGCACATGGAGCGTGTATGGCGGCAGCAGCCTGCCCACGGGCTTCGCGCTCAGTAGCGGTGGTTTGCTGACGGGGACGTCCACCTCGGCGGCCGGACTACAATCCTTTTTCGAAATTCAGGCCAGCGGCTCGAATGGCACGACGCAGAAGTGGTTTACCCTGCCGATCCTGCCGACCACGGCCCAGCCGCTCTCGATACTCAACGACATCGGTCAAACGACGCTCACCATGGGCACTTCCAACGTAGTCCCGCTGTTCGCGAACGGAGGAACGCCTCCTTACACTTTCACTCTTCTTTCCGGCTCTCTTCCGCCCGGCATGTCCAAGGGTCCCAGCGAAACAATCGGGGATTTTCCGCCCGGATTCACGTTTATTGCGGGCTGGCCGGAGGTGGCGGGAACTTATAATTTCACGATTCAGGTCGCCGACAGCGCGAGCAACACCACTACACAGGATTTCTCCATGCCCGTTTCGATCATGGAGATCCTTTACCCGAATCTGCCAACCAGCGCCAATCCTCTGACGGCAGGCACGGCATATTCGCAGCAGATGCTGGTGGTTGGCGGTACGGGCAACTACACCTCGTGGACGACCTCCGCGCCAATCAATGCGGGTTTGTCCGTGAATGCGGCGACCGGGCTTATCACCGGCACGCCCACGAGCGCAGGCTCGAGCTCGGCATTGTGGACCGTCACCGACAGTGCCGACAACACTCTGACCAACAACGTCTCGATTACAGCGAGTCCCAATAGCGGCGGAGGCGGTGGTGGTGGAGGCGGCGGAGGTGGTGGCGGAGGTGGCGGAGGTGGTGGCGGAGGCGGAGCACTTCAGACGCAGACCATTACATTCGGGCCGCTGAGCGGTGTGACGCTGCCCGCTTCGGCGATTGCGCTCACTGCGACCACTACTTCCGGCTTGCCCGTCACGTTCACTTCGACGACACCCTCCATTTGCACGGTCAACGGGAGCACGCTGACTCCCGTCGCGGCGGGCACCTGCTCGGTCACGGCAAGCCAAGGCGGAAATTTGATCTACTCCGCAGCCGACCCAGTCACGCAGACCCTTATCATCTCGCCTGCGACACTCACCGTTACCGGCACGACGGCTTTGGGCGGATTCCTTCCGGGAGCGAGTGTCTCCGGCACCGTTAAAGTTTCGGGTGGGCAGTCGCCTTATACCTTCTCGGCTACGGGCTTGCCCGCGGGATTCACCCTGAACCAATCCACCGGCGCATTCAGCGGCACAGCGCCGGCTCCGGGTGTCTATAGCTTCACGATCACGGCCACCGATTCTCAGAAACCACCGGTCACAGGCACGCTTTCGGTGAGCTTCTCGGTCTTGGGAATCACAACCTCAGTTTTGCCTGGCGGATCGACAAAGACTGCGTACTCGGCAACAATCGGAGTGATCGGCGGCACGGCCCCCTATACCTTCTCCGGTTCCGGTCTACCCGACGGATTGTCGTTGTCCTCCTCGGGACTGCTGAGCGGGACACCGACGACGGCGGGTCTCTATTCCATCGCTGTGCGGGTTACCGATTCGACTGGACTCTCGACTTCCACGACCTTTAACATCATTATCGGGACCCAAGCGAACCAGCCGCTGACTGTGCTGGGCGGGCCACTGACCGGCGGAAATGCCACCACTCCCTATTCGGGGAGCGTCACGGCCAGCGGCGGCACATCGCCCTACATGTGGTCGCTGACAGGGGGAACATTACCGGACGGCGGGGTTTCATTGGGCACCGACGGGTCCATTTCGGGGACGCCGAAAACACCCGGGACTTACACCTTCTCGGCGGTAGCCACGGATTCCAAGGGCACCACCGCTTTAGGCACTTTCACCGTCGTGATAGCGCCGGCGCCGCTGGTTCTGACGTCGACCTCGTTCCCGGCGGGCTTCGCCGGCACGTCTTACCCGCTGCAGATTCTGAGCGCGACGGGCGGAAAGACTCCGTATACGTTCTCGATTTCCAACGGTACGCTGCCTGACGGTCTGACTCTCGTTTCCCCGCAGTTCAGCGGCACCCCCACTACCGCCGGCGTTTCCGGCTTCACGCTGACGGTAACCGACGCCGCGGGTACGACGAAGTCCGCAACCGTATCCATCACGGTTCATCCGAAGTCCGTGAACGTTATTGTTTCGCAGAGCTCCGTGTCGTTCTCGCTGGCGGTGGGCTCGACAGGTGTGCCACCGCCCTCCAGCGTGCCGGTCCAGTCGAATGACGCGACGCAGGTGCTGAACTATTCGGTCACCGTGACTCCCCCGGCGTCATGGCTCGACGTGACGGGAGGCGGCACTACGCCCGGCAGCGTCGGTATCGTGCTGGATACTTCGGCGCTTTCGCTGGGTGCGGCGGGATCGCCCTATCAGACCACGATCAATATCACGTGTATCGCGCCCAGCCCCTGCGCGGGCACCATACAGACCATCGCTGTGTCGTTGACAATCACCTCCGCGCCTCCGCAACTGACGCTGACAACCAGCCTGATTTCGTTCTCAGCGCTGACTTCGAATCCCGCGCCCGTTTCGCAAACTCTGGGAATTCAGAACACGGGCGGAGGGACGCTGGATATTACATCCGTAACCGCCGCCGACAGCTGGGTGACGATCGGCGCCGTTCCGCCTACGGTCGCGCCAGGGCCCGGCGCGCTGATCGCGGTGACGGCGACTCCCGCCGGTTTGACTGCCGTCTCCAACTACAGCACGATCACAGTGGTTTCGTCGGCCGGAACGGTTATCGTTCCGGTCACGCTCGCTCTCACGCAGAATCCGATCATGACGCTGGGTCCGAGCGGGGCGACGATTCAGACGGTGGCCGGCAATCCCCCCGGCAACACGACGGGATCGTTCAGTGTGAGTGTCAGCGGCGCGAGTTCCATCAACTGGAGCGCATCCGTGCTGCCCGGCGCCTCCTGGCTTAGCGTGAGTACACCCAGCGGAAGCGCGACGGCGGCCAGCCCCGGAACAGTGAGTTTCGCGATCGATCCCGTCATCTCGGCGGGACTCTCGGCGCAGGCTTACACCGGTTCGATCCAGGTTACTTCGGGAGATGTTGCCGATTCGCCGCTGGTTTTCCAGGTGTATTTGAATGTGAATCCGGCGAGCACGACGCCGACGCCGCAACCCGGCAGCAGCGGGATCGTCTACATCTCGGGCGCCGGAGGCTCGACGCCGTCGATCCGCGCATTCGCTGCCACCTCCACGTCCGTGTCGTCGCAAACCATTCCGATTTACGCCAGTTCCGCCACGCCGATCAACTATCAGGCTTCTGCCATAACTTCGAACGGAGGCCCGTGGCTTACGGTCAGTCCTTCGACCGGGTTGGCGTCCGCTTCTTCGCCCGGCCAGTCCGTGATATCCACGAACGCCGCTGGACTTTCGCCGGGCGTCTATCGC